>FTAG01000277.1_pt1 | contig 23396 bp, 21 predicted proteins | sample 1638911 | NCBI WGS metagenome assembly FTAG01 (sample SAMEA3914813, study PRJEB12502) | metagenome | biome: forest; material: soil | place: Canada | collected 2011-07-07 | depth 0.3 m
GCGCTGCGCCAGGCCCTCGACGATGGCGGTCTTGCCCACGCCGGGCTCGCCGATCAGGGCCGGGTTGTTCTTGGTGCGGCGGGACAGCACCTGGATGATGCGGCGGATCTCCTCGTCGCGGCCGATCACCGGGTCGATCTTGCCGGAGCGGGCGCGCTCGGTCAGGTCGATGGTGTAGCGCTCCAGCGCCTGGCGCTGCTCCTCGGCGCCGGCGCTGTCCACCTTCTGGCCGCCGCGCACGGTTTCGATGGCCTTCTCCAGCAGCTCCTTGCGCGCGCCGGACTCGCGCAGCGCCTTGCCCAGCGCGCCCTTGTCCTCGGCGGCGGCGAGCACGAACAGCTCGGTGGAGATGAACTGGTCCTTGCGCTGCTGCGCCAGCTTGTCGGCCAGGTTGAGCAGGCGGCCGAGGTCCTGCCCCATCTGCACTTCGCCGGTGGCGTCCTTCAGCTTGGGCAGGCCGTCGAGCGCCGCGTCGAGGCGGTTGCGCAGCACATCGGTGTTGACGCCGGCCTGCTGCAGCAGGGGCGCGGTCGAGCCGCCCTCCTGGTCGAGCAGGGCCAGCATCAGGTGCGCCGGCTCCATCTGCGGGTTGTCGCGGCCCACGGCCAGGCTCTGCGCCTCGCCCAGGGCCTGCTGGAAACGGCTGGTCAGCTTGTCCATGCGCATGCCGCGCACCTCGTCCTGTGTCGATTCGTTCGAAAACGGAATGCACAATAGATAAGGCCCGCCCATGCTGTTTCAAGCACGGCGGGCCTTCGGGAGCGCGGTCGAAAGCGCTGCCGGATCAGCCGGCGGGCGCGGTGAAGCGGATCAGGCCTTCTTCTTGCGGCCGTCGCCATCGAACAGATGGTCGAAGTCCTCACCGATCAGCTTCTTCAGTTCGCGGATTTCCCGGTAGCGTTCCACGTCGCGCCAGTCGCGCGAGCGGCTTCCAGGGATCGGGTTGCCCTTGGCATCCACCGCGGGTACATCGTCGTCGAAGCCTTCGGTCTCCTCGCCGAATTCATCGAAAGCAGGCTTGGCAGGCTGCTGTGCTGGCTTCTTTCCGGGTCTTCCGGCCATGTGCTGCGGGTCTCCGTTGAATTTGACGACCGAATTTGCGCGCCTTGTAACAGGCTTTTTCAACGAGGGGAAGCCCCCCTGCGGGCAGGGCCGCGATCCCTCCAGCAAACATCGGGGGATGGTGCGCTTCTTGCCACCTCGCGCCGGCCGCCGGCCGCGCGATTTGCGCAAACCCGCGCGCCGCCCGCGCCGGGAAAACCGCGCCGGGGCCTGTATTAATGTCCGGGAAGCCTGTTAAAATGGCGGATGCACTGTGGTGTGGGGCGGTAGCTCAGCTGGGAGAGCGCTGCGTTCGCAATGCAGAGGTCGGGAGTTCGATCCTCCTCCGCTCCACCAATCTCATTTTTGCGCCGCAGTTCCAGACAGACCCCGCACCCAAGCGGGGTTTTTCGTTTATGGCGCCGCTCAGGCCGCCTGCGTCCAGCGCGCCACCGTCCGCGCCAGGCTCGGCCCCGCCAGCAGCACCAGCAGGAAGCGCGCGGTCTGCATCGCCATGACGAAGGGCAGGTCGACCTTCGAGGACGCCGCGATGATGGCGATGGAATCGGCGCCGCCCGGGCTGGTGGCGAGGTAGGCGGTGAGCATATCGGTGCCCAGGGCGAGGTGCAGCACCCAGGCCAGGCCCCCGCACAAGGCGATCAAGATCAGGATCGAGGCGGCCACCCGCGGCAGCGCGCGCCAGGCATACAGCACGATTTCCCGCGTGAAGCGCAGGCCGATGATCCAGCCGACCAGGGCATAGCACCCGGCCATCAGCGAGGGCGGCAGGGTGATAGTCAGCACCTGGCTCATGGACAGCGCGATGCCGACGGCGAGCGGCAGCAGCAGCGGGCCGGCGGGAATGCGCGACTTCGCACCGAGGAAGGCGCCGCCCAGCGCCAGCGCCAGCGTCTCGAGCAGGGGAGTGGTCGCCAACGGCGGAAACCATTCCGTGGCGTGCACCGCCGCGCCGCCGCCGGGCGCCACCCATAGCCGCGCCACGATCGAGGCCGTCAGCGCCACCAGCATCACGCGCAGGAACTGCATGAAGGCCACCAGCCGCGTGTCGCCGCCGAAGGCCTCGGCCATCAGCACCATCACCGTCGCGGCGCCGGGCGCCGAGCCCCATATCGCGGTGGTGCCCGGCAACACCTTCCAGCGCGCCAGCAACCCGCCGAGCACGGTGCTGAACACCAGCACCGCGCAGACCCCGGCGAGAAACACCGGCCAATGCCGCACCATGGTCTCGAAAATTCCGGGGCCGATGCTGCGTGCCACCAGACAGCCGATCAGTCCCTGCGCGATGACGTAGGCCCACGACGGCGGCACCGGCTTGCCCTCGAAGGAAGCCACCAGGATCGCCGCCGCCATCGCGCCGAGCAGCAGGGCGGCGGGCAGGTGGATCAACTCCAGCGGCACGATGAAGGCCAGCGATGCGGTGAGCAGCAGGCCCCACTGCACGGCGGCCGGCTTGCCGCGCAGCGTGAATGCTTGCTGTGATGCCGCGGGCCCGGCCGGTTGATCCATTATTTTTTTGCCCTGCTACTGGCTGAAGCCGATATCGCCGCTGTCGGCAAGGCGCCCCAGCCGCGGCATGATGTGCTTCATCGACATGGTATGACCTTCTGCCACTGAACTGGTCGTGACGTCCTTGAGGATCACCAGTTCATAGCCATGCTCCCAGGCCTGGCGCGCGGTCGATTCGACGCCGATCTGGGTAGAGACCCCACCCAGCACGATGCTGCGGATGCCGCGGCGGCGCAGCTGCAGGTCCAGCTCGGTGCCGTGGAAGGCGCCCCACTGCCGCTTGGTGATGAGGAGGTCGCCGGGCTGCTGCAAGCCCGCCGGGAATTCCGCCCAGCCCGCCGGGAAGCCGCCCTTGGGCAGCGCCGGCGGCTCGTCCACGCGCTGGCGCAGGAAGTCCCGGCCATCGGTCGAGAACGCCACGTTCACCAGCACCACCGCGGCGCCGGCGGCGCGGAAGCGCCCGGCCAGGGCCTTGCCGCGCTCCAGCAGCGCCGTGCCGGCGATGGGAGCAAGCGCGTTGCCGAGGATGCCATTCTGCAGGTCGATCAGCACCAGGGCGGTGGATTGGGGGTCGAGTTCGATCACGGGCGGGGGCTCTTGCGATAATTTATGAGGGATGCTCATAAACAGTTTATGAGGCATACTCACAAAATGTCAACCGAAGCCCAGACCGCCAAGGAACCCAAGCGCGCCCGTGGCAAGCTGCGCGTCGCGGCCCTGCTCGACGCCGGCTCGGCAGTGTTCGCCGAGAAGGGCTACGAAGCCGCCACCATGACCGAGATCGCGCAGCGCGCGGGCGCCTCGATCGGCTCGCTGTACCAGTTCTTCCCATCCAGGGAAGCGCTGGCCGAGGCCCTGTTCAACCGCTATGTCGAGCGCATGGTGGGCGTGCTGGAGAATATCGCCAGCCGCGCCGCCGGCCTGCCGCCCGCGCGGCTGGCGGATCAGCTGGTCGACCTGATGCTGGACCTGCGCGCCGACCGCGACGTGGCGATGGCCCTGTTCAACTCCGTCGCCGCCATCGTCGAAAGCCGCAAGCCGCCGCGCTACATCGTGCGCAGCCATGTCGCGGCGGTGCTGCGCGCCGCCAGGCCGGCCCTGGGCGAGCAGCAGGCCATCGCCGCAGCCATGGTCATCACCCAGCTGATCAAGACCATGCCGGTGCTGGCCGAGGCGGAACAGCAGGGCGGCCGCGGCTTCATCGCCGAGGCGCGCCGCATGCTCACGCTCTACCTCGAACGCATCCTCAAGGCCTGAGGCCGCGGCTCAGCGCTGCCCGCCGCTGATTGCGCTAATCTGACCCTCGGCATACCTCGTCCGGCTCGACCCGGACGATGCGGATTACATTCGGGGGATCGATGACCAAGCGGACTGCGACCAGGGCGGCAATCCATTTGCTGGGGGCGCTCATCATGGGCGCGCTCGCCGCGGCCTGCGGCAATTCCACCTCGCCCGGCGCGAACGCCTCCCCGGCCGCCGCCGACCGGCTCGAGCCCGGCCTGCAAGGGCAGATTCCGCTGGCCAACCAGCTCAGCGGCGATTCCGCCCCGGGCTACCACAAGGGCCTGAGGCTGGTCGGGCAGAACAAGATCATGGATCGCGGCGCGAACTTCAGCCTGGCCTGGCTCGACGACTGCGCCTACATCGCCACCACCTCGCCGGGTCAGATCTTCGGACCCCTGTCCTCGCCCTATGTCGATCCCCAGTACAACCCGCTGAACGGCATGGCGGTGATCGACGCCGCCGATCCGGCCAACCCCAAGCTGCTCGACATCCTGCAAAGCCCGGCGATGCTGGCGCCGCACGAGTCGCTGCAGGCCAACCAGAAGCGGCACATCATCATCGCCACGCGCGGCGGCGGCACCGCCTTCGACCTCTACGACGCCAGCGATTGCCGCCATCCGGTGCTCAAGTCCTCGATCAACATCGGCATCGGCGTCACCCTGCCGCCGCTGCCGGCGCCCCTGCCGGGCGGCATCGGCGTCATCGACCAGGGCCTGGCCTTCGGCGGCCACGCCATGTGCGTCACCGACGACGGCCTCACCGCCTACGCCACCAGCTCGGTGCAGACCAATGCGGTGCTCGATCTCGCCGACATCGCCCATCCCAAGGTGATGCAGCTGTTCATGCCGGCCGCCCACGATTGCGGACTCAACCCGGACGGCACGCGCCTGTATCTGGCCACCTTCGGTTTCGAATCCCTGGGCGTGGGCCTGCCGAACGGGCCCGCCGTCGGCCAGAACGGCCTGATGATCCTCGACGTCAGCGCCATCCAGAACCGCACTGCGCCGCCGGTGCCCCTGCTGTTCGGGCCGGCGCCGCCGATGCTCGGCTTCCTCGGCTGGAGCAACGTGCTCGACGGCGAGGCGCCGAGCGCCGGTTCGCACACGGCGCGCTGGTTCCGCAACGGCGGCCGCAGCTACGTCTACTCCAGCGACGAGTGGCCCACCGCCGGGGTCTGCCCCTGGGCCCACAGCCGCATCATCGACGTCACCGACGAGCAGCACCCGGTGAAAGTCTCCGACATCCGGCTTGCCGTCGCCGATCCGGCCAACTGCCTGAGCACCGAGCTGGACCTGGCGAACTATTCCGCGCACTACGTCGGCATCGACGATCCGAACAACGCCACCACGTTGTTCACCACCAACTACGCCGCCGGCCTGCGCGTGCTCGACATCCACGATCCGGTGCACCCCAAGGAAATCGCCTACTGGCATCCGGCGCCGGATCCCAACACCCCGCTGGTGACCGGCGCGCAGTTCTTCGGCAATTCCGGCTCGCTGTGGGACGCGGTGCCGACCTACGTCCGTTACCGGCCCGAGACCGGGCAGATCTGGATCGCCGGCGTCAGCTCCGGCTTCCAGATCCTGCAGTTCACCGCCTCGGCCGGACCGACCGTGCCGCGGCCGACCGGTCAGTGAGCGAGCGCACGCCATCGCGGTGAGCCGGGTCCGGGTTGGCGCGCGCTGTTCGCTGGCGCCGCTGGTCCTGCCGTGCGGGGCCGAGGCGCATTCCTTCGGCAAGCTCTACAACCTGCCGGTGCCGTTCTGGCTGTACCTCTGGGGCGCGACCAGCGCCCTGTTGCTGTCGTTCCTGCTCGTTGCCTGGTTCCTCACGCGGGACTCCGCCGCGCCGGAACTGCGCACGCGCGAGCTGGGCGAGGCGGCCTGGCTGCGCCGCCTGCGCGTGCCGCAGCTGCTGAAAGGTCTCAGCCTCTCCGCACTGCTGCTGTGCCTGGCCACCGGCTTCTTCGGCACGCGCAACGCCTATCTCAACTTCAACATGACGTTCTTCTGGATCGTCTTCGTGCTCGGCTTCACCTATTTCACTGCGCTGTGCGGCGGCCTCTACGAGCACCTTAACCCCTGGAAGCTGCTGGTGCAGGCGCTCGGGCGCTTAGCCGCCGGGGCTCTTCGCGGCCGCCTGGCTTATCCGCCAGCCTTGGGCTGCTGGCCCGCGCTGGCTTTCTACATGGCCTTCATCTGGCTCGAACTGTTCGGGCAGGTGCAGCCATACTCGCTGGCGGTGGCGCTGGCGGTCTACAGCGCGATCAACCTCGCCGGTGCCTGGCTGGTCGGCGCCGCCCCCTGGTTCCGCTACTGCGAGTTCTTCGCCGTATTCCTGCGCCTGGTGGCGACGATGGCGCCGCTCGAATACCGGCCGGCGGCGGCACCCGGCACGCACGGTCGCTGGCAACTGCGTGCGCCGTTCGTGGGCCTGCTGGGCGAGCGCGCGGAGAGTCAGGGCGAAGTGCTGTTCCTGCTGTTCATGCTCTCGTCCACGACGTTCGACGGCCTGCGCGAAACCGCGCCCTGGAAACAGCTGTTCTGGCTCGATCTGCACCAGCTCCTGCGGCCCTGGCTCAGCGGCAACATCGTCGCCGACTACCCCCTGCTGCGGCAGCTCAACCTGGCCTGCGAAACCCTGTGCCTGCTGCTGTCGCCGTTCCTCTACTACGCCGCCTACCTGGCCTGCATCGCGCTGGCGCGGCGGCTTACCCGCAGCGTGCTGCCTGTGCGCGAGCTGGCGCTGCACTTCGCCTATCCGCTGCTGCCGATCGCGCTGGTCTACAACATCACCCACTACTACACCCTGATCGTCACCCAGGGCACGCAGATCCTGCGCCTGCTGTCCGATCCCTTCGGCACCGGCTGGAACCTGTTCGGCACCGCGCGCTGGTTGCCCTCACCGATCCTGCCGGACATGGGCCTGGTCTGGCACACCCAGGTCGGCCTGATCCTGCTGGGCCATGTCCTCAGCGTCTACCTGGCGCACCTCGTGGCGCTGCGCCTGTTCCCGTCACGGCGCCAGGCCACGTTCAGCCAGCTGCCCATGCTCCTGCTGATGATGGCGTTCACCACCATCGGCCTGTGGATCCTGGCGCAGCCGATCACCTCCGCCACCACTGGCGGCTGAGGTTCGCCTCCTGCTCAGTGATGCGCGGTGTGCTTGCCGCCGCGGCCCTTGTGCGGCTTGGCCGGCGTCGGGGCCGCTGCCGGCTGGCTTTGTTGTTCCTTGCCGCCGCCCAGCTTGAGCGTCATGTAGAAGGCCTCGGCTTCCTCGCGCGTGTTGAAGCTGTAGTCCGAGGTGTCGGTTTTGACGGTGTTGTTGATCAGTACTCGCATGGGGTGTCCTCCAGTGATGCGTCAATGATGCAATTCAATGCGCCGCCTTGCCGCCGCGCGACAGCTCTGAAACCTGCAAGGCCAGCCGCTGAAAGGCCGCGCCGCGGATCATCGGCAGATGCGTCGGCATGGTGGCGAGAAAATCCTCGCGGCCCAGGCCGCCGCTGCCGGTCTCGCTGGCGCGACCGCCGATCAGGCGGTCGAAGCGGTCCGAGGCGCTGCCGGACTCCTCGCTGACGTAGACCACCTCGTCATGCTGGGCCACGGCGTAGTAGAGATGCTCTTCCACGGCATCCTTGCCGCCGGTTCCGGGATGGAGCCGCAGCAGCGCCGTGGCGCCGTCGGCACAGAGGATTTCCGCGTAGCCGCGGCTGAGGGTTCCCGCATCGAGCTGCTGCATGGCGCATCTCCCGGTCTGGCCCCGCGGCGCCGGCGGCGCCGTGTTCGAGATGCCGCTGCGGAGCAGCCGGGTGGGCAAGCCTGCGAAGAAGGAGTGAAGAAGCGGGTATGCCCCGGCTTCTTCGCAGCGACTTCAATGTGACCTGAATGTTCCGGCGATGGTTCCGCGCCCGTTGCGGGAATCAGAGATACGGCGAAAACAGCCAGCACAGCGCGTCGCGGAACCGCGCCGGGAAGCGGCGCCGCTCCAGCTGCTCGACCGTCACCGCCTGGCTGCCGTCACGCACCTGGGTGAAATGCTGCGCCAGCTGCCGCGCCAGCGCCTTGCCGTAGCTCTCCACCATCAGCTCGAAGTTCAGGCGCAGGCTGCGCGTGTCGAGATTGGCGGAGCCGAACTGCACGTACCAGTCGTCCACCAGGATCAGCTTGGTATGGGCGAACGGCGGCGGCCGCAGGTAGACCCTGACCTGCCGCTCCAGCAGGTGGTGCAGCGAGTGCTGCGCTGCCCATTTCATCCAGGGCTGGTCGCTACGCGCCGGAATGATGATGCTCACGTCCACGCCGCGCAGCGCGGCCGATTGCAGGGCGCTGGCCAGCGGTGCCGGCGGCAGGAAGTAGGGCGTCATGATCCAGACCCGCTCGTGCGCGGTGGCCAGGGCGCCGATCAGCACCATCACCAGGCGCTCCAGGTCCTCGTTCGGCCCTTCGGTGATGACGCGGCTGAGATGGTCGCCAGGACTCACCAATCGGTGGCCTCCGGCCACCGTCCAATGTCCCTCTACCGCATCGCGGGAGAGGGGGGGGCCATCGGCGGATGCCGATGGTGGGGTGAGGGAGGACCGCCCGGAGGGCGATCCGTCGCCGCACTCGCGCACCTCGGGTGCCTCCTTGCCGGAGGCGAAGGACCAGTCGGCCAGGAACACCGCGTCCATCTGCATCGCCAACGGACCCTCGACGCGAAAATGCAGGTCGATGATCTTCGGCAAGCCGTCGGCCCCGGGCACGTGGCCTTGCTGGATGTTCATGCCGCCGGTAAAGGCGATGCGGCCGTCCACCACCAGCAGCTTGCGGTGGTTGCGCAGGTTGGCGTGGAGCATCGGCGGCCAGATGCGCAGCGGCAGGAACAGCGCCGGCTTCAATCCCTGCTTGCGCAACAGGCGGCTGCCGCGCGGCCGGTAGCTGAAGTCGCCGAGCCCGTCGAGCAGCACCCGCACTTCCACGCCGCGTTCGCGCGCCTGCCGCAGCGCTTCGGCGAAGCGCTTGCCGGCGGCGTCGCCGCGGTAGATATAGCTGGACAGGTGCACCGTCTTCTTCGCCGCCGCGATCGCCCGCAGCATCGCCGGATAGGCCTGGTCGCCGTTGTGCAGCGGTTCGATGCGATTGCCGCCCGCCAGCCGCCGCGCCGACATGGCCCAGCCCAGGCGCACCAGCTCGCGCACTTCCACCGGGTCGGTGCCGGCGATGCGCGGCGGCGCATCCGGCGAGGCCAGCGGCTCGCTCGGCAGCTCCCTGCCGAATACGCGCAGCGCCTTGGTCTCGACCCGGTTCACCCCCAGCAGGTAATACAGCGCCGCGCCGGCAAACGGGAACAGCCAGCACACCGCGATCCAGCCCCAGGCGGCACGCGGGTCGCGCTTGTGCAGCAGGGCGTGGCTGGCGGTGCCAAGCGCGGCGGCGATATGGGCGCAAAGCAGCAGCTCCCGCGCCAGGGGCGTCATGCCTGCACCGCCAACTCGACATGCACCACGCCCGGATCGTCCGGCGGCGCGTGGAGCGAGAAGCCCAGGCTGCGCGCCAGCCCCAGCATGGTGGAATTCTCCGCCAGCACCTCGCCGAACACCGTGCCGATGCCCTGCTCGCGCGCATGGCTCAGGAACTGCTCCAGCAGATGCCGCCCCAGCCCCATGCCGCAATGCGCCTGGTCCACCAGCACCGCGAATTCGGCGCGCGCCCCGTCCGGATCGGCCGCCAGCGTGCCCATGCCGACCAGCCGCTCGGGGGATTCGTTTGCCGTGATCACCAGGGCCAGCTCGCGGTCGTAGTCGATCTGCGTCATGCGTGCCGCGAGATCGTGGCTGAAGTGGCGGATGTAGGCGAAGAAGCGCAGGCGCACCGTCTCCGGGTCCAGGCTCTCCAGCAGGCGTACCAGTGCCGGCTCGTCGTCCGGCCGCACCGGGCGCACCTCGTAGTGGCGCTCGCCGCGCGTCAGGCGGTGCGCCAGCGCTGCAGGGTAGGGCGACAGGGCCAGCCGCATGCGTTCCGGCAGCGGCGCGCCATCCAGCAGCAGGCGCGTCTCGGCCGGCTGGCATTCGACCGTGCCGGCGTGCGCGACCAGGCGCAGGCGCAGCTCGCCCAGCAGCGGCTGATCCAGCGCCAGCTGGCCGATGCGCACCAGGGTCAGCGCCAGCGCATCGGAATCGGCGGCGGGTGTCTCCGGGTCGGCGTGCAGGCCGGCATCGGCCAGCATGCGCCGCGCCAGCAGCAGGTCCAGCGGTGCGAAGCCGTAGCCGGTGGGCGCGGCGAAGCCCGGCAGCACCAGGCTCGCCGCCAGGTGCATGCCCAGCTCCGAATGCCGCTGTACCCGCAGGTCCAGCCGCAGCCCGCCGCCGCGCTGCGCACGGCTATGGCTACGCAGTCCATAGGCGGCGAGCAGGCGCGCGGCCTCGGCGCCGCGCACTTCGGATTTGTCCTGATCGAGCAGCTGGCGCAGGCGCCGCGCCGTATCGGCCGCGGTCAGCGGCGCGGCCGGTCCGCGCGGCGGCGTCTGCGTCAGCAACTCGCGGTTGCGCGCGTACTCCCAGCGATAACGCACCGCGCGCGAGGCGGCGTCCGCCGAGGTGAACGTGGCCAGGCCGGACTCGGCGCTGAAGCGGCGCGCCGGCAGCGCGGTTTCCAGGCCCAGCCACACCGTCAGCAGGCGCTGGTCGAAACGCGCCTCCACCAGCGCCCGGGCAACCGTTTCATGGCTGTCGCTGCCCAGCGGACTGCGGATGAACAGCACCACGTCCACCGCCGGGTCGGCGAGGAAGCCGCGCAGCGCGGCGATGGTGGCATCGATGCCCGGCTCGCCGAGGTCGGCGCCGCCGCCGAGTTTCTTCAGGGCCGGCACCAGCACCCGCATCCGTTCCCAGGCCGCCGCATCCGGCTCCGCCACCTGCAGGCCGTGGCGCAGCACCGCGTCGACACCGAGCGCGCAGATGCCGGAGCCGTTGCTCACCACCAGCACCCGCGCGTGGCGCAGCGCCGGCAGGCGGTGCAGGGCGGCGAAGGCGTCGAACAGCGCCGGCAGGCTCAGGCATTCGACCATGCCGGCGCGGGCGAAAGCCGCCGAGCGGACCGGGTCCGGTCCCTTGCCGTACCAGTCGGCGAGACGGGTCTGCAGGGTCACCACCGGCTTGGAACGGGCGCAGGCGCGCGCCGCCGACATGAACTTGCGGGCGCCGCGGATGCGGCCGACCTCCACCGCCACCGCGCGGGTGGCGGGGTCGAGCGCGGCGTAGTCGAGCAGGTCGGCGATGTCGACGTCGCTCTCGCCGCCGGTCACCGCCACCCAGGAAAAGCCGAGGCGGCGGCCGGTAGCCCAGTCGATGGCGGCGGAGGCCACCGACTGCGACTGCACGATCAGCGCCAGCGTGCCGCCCAGCGGCGGGCCGGGCAGCTCCGCCGCGGCGATGCGGTTGCCCGGATGCAGGATGCCGGAGCTGCGCGGGCCGAGCAGGCGCGTGGTATGGCGGCGCGCCGCCTGCAGCAGCGCCGTCTCCGGCTTTGCGGAATGCGGCCAGATCAGGCTGCGACAGCCGTGTTGTGCCAGCCGCTCCAGCATCGTCTCGTCCAGCACCGCGGGATCGCCGACGATGCCGAGCACGCCCGGCTCGCTGCCCAGCTGCTCCAGGGATTCGACCACCAGGTCCGGCGGCGCCGCGCGGCGCAGGTTGTCGAGCAGGGTCTGCACCGACAGCGTCACAGCCTGGCCCAGCACCAGCACCCGGCGCGGCTTGAAGTAGGCCTCCAGGTTGCGGATGGTCACAGGGGCATGTCGCCGCTCAGGAAGGGTTGCAGGAAGCGCTCCACGCTGCGCGCCAGCGCATGCAGGGAATAGCCGCCCTCGAGCATCGCCACGATCCGCCCCGGGCAGCATTGCTCCGCCACCTCCTGGATGCGCGCCGCCACCCAGGAATAGTCGTCATAGCCCAGGCGCAGGTCGGCGAGGGGGTCTTCGACATGCGCGTCGAAACCGGCCGAGACCAGGATCATCTGCGGCTTCTGCTCCAGCATGGCGCCCAGCCAGTGTTCGCTCACCGCGGCGCGGAAGGCCTCGCTGCCGCTGCCCGGCGGCAGCGGCACGTCGATCAGGTTGCGCGCGCCGGGAATGCCGTTCCAGTACGGATACAGCGGGTGCTCATAGGTGGAGTACATCACCACTCGCGGGTCCTTGGCGAAGATCTCCGCCGTGCCATTGCCGTAATGGACGTCGAAATCCAGGATCGCCACCCGCTCCAGCCCCTGGGTCAGGGCATGCGCCGCCGCCACCGCGATGTTGTTGAAGAAGCAGAAGCCCATGGCGCGCCGGCGCTCGGCGTGGTGGCCGGGCGGGCGCACCGCGCAGAAGGCCAGGCCGGCTTCACCCGCCAGTACCAGTTCCACCGCCCTGACCCCCGCGCCGGCGGCATGCAGCGCCGCCTCGGCGGTATGCGGGCCCTGCGCCGTGTCCGGGTCGTGCCAGACCGGTCCGCGCGAGGTATCGGCGCGCAGCACCCGCTGCACGTGCTCCGGGCTGTGCACCCGCTCCAGCTGCTGCACCGTCGCCGCCGGCGCCTGCACCTGCTGCATGAAGTCGAGCAGGCCGCCCAGGCGCAGCCGGTCCTCGATCGCCGCCAGCCGCTGCGGCGATTCGGGGTGACCCGGCCCCATCTCGTGCCGCAGCGACGAGGCATGGCTGATCCAGGCAACCGGGCGGAAAGGGATCACAACTTCTCCTCGGACAGGCGCTGTAAACTCGCGCATTCGCGCTAGTCTACCGGCCAAGGCGGGAAGGGGAGCAAGCAATGAAGAAGAAGAGCCAGAAGAAGAAAGCGGTACCCGTCGTGGAAGAGCACCCCGGCCGGCCCTATCTGCTGCCGGTGGAGGACCGCCTGGCCGCCGGCAAGGCCCTGCGCGAGCGCTGCACGCGCAAGGCCCACGGGCTGTGGAAGGCGCCGCCGAAACGCACCGATCCGATCGAGCTGCTGCTCGCCTCCGACCGCGGCCGCCTGCCGGAGCTGGTGCCGATCCGCTACGGCCGCATGATGGTCTCGCCCTTCACCTACTACCGCGGCGCCGCGCCGGTGATGGCCCACGACCTCTCCGGCACCCCGGTCACCGGCCTCAAGCTGCAGGCCTGCGGCGACTGCCACCTGCTCAACTTCGGCGGCTTCGCCACGCCGGAGCGCAAGGTGGTGTTCGACATCAACGACTTCGACGAAACCGCCATTTCCTTCTGGGAATGGGACGTCAAGCGCCTCGCTGCCAGCTTCGTGCTCGCCGGCCGCGCCAACGGCTTCGACGATGCGCAGTGCGCCGAGGCTGCCTGGTATGCCGCTCAGACCTACCGCCGCCGCATGGCCGAGTACTCGCGCATGTCGGTGCTGGAAGCCTGGTACGCCTCGCTCGACCTGGAGGAGCTGATCGACAGCGGCGAGGACGAGACCTTCAAGCAGTACAGCCGCGACCGCCTCGCCGCCGCCGACTCGCTCAGCACCCACGCCCACGACCTGGCCAAGCTCGCCTACGAGCACGGCGAGACGCCGCGCATCATCGACAACCCGCCCCTGGTCTACCACCAGGCCGACCTGCAGAAGCACCAGGACTATCACCGCCTGGTGGAGCAGGCCTTCGGCCGCTACCGCCACTCGCTGTTGCCGGCGCGGCGCCTGCTGCTCGACCGCTACAGGATCGTCGACGTCGCGCTCAAGGTGGTCGGCATCGGCAGCGTCGGCACCGAGTGCGGCATCGTGCTGCTGATGTCCGGCAACGGCGACTCGCTGTTCCTGCAATACAAGGAAGCGCGCGCCTCGGTGCTGGAGCCGTACAGCGGCGCCTGCCCCTACGGCAACCACGGCCAGCGCGTCGTCGCCGGCCAGCAGATCATGCAGAGCGCCAGCGACCAGTTCCTCGGCTGGACCGAGGGCGAGAACGGCCGCCAGTTCTACATCCGCCAGCTGCGCGATGTGAAGGTCAAGCCGGTGATCGAGGCGATGAAGCCGGCCAACCTGCGCCACTACGCCCGCAGCTGCGGCTGGGCCCTGGCCCGCGCCCACGCGCGCTCCGGCGACGCCGTCACCCTGACCGGCTACATGGGCAAGGGCGAGTCCTTCGAGGACTCACTCACCGGCTTCGCCTGCAGCTATGCCGACCAGACTGAGCGCGACCACGCCCTGCTGCGCCGCGCGATCCGCGCTGGGCGGGTGCGTGTAAAGCAGGCCAGTTAAACGGACGTTACTTCGAAAAAAAGCCGTACTACAACGACAATGGAAAAATCCGTTTGAGGGATTCTATGAGCCTTGTTTATTTTTCAGAAGCTAATCTTCTGAACAGATTGGACTACGCGCACAGTCAAAATCAAAAAGTTATTTTTGTAGTTGGCTCCCCCCTGACGGCTGGATCAAAAGCGACAAAGCAAGGGGTCCTAAATGTTACAGGCGTAATTGAGCTCATTAGAAGAGAATTTCGCTCGCAACCGGCTGCTGCACAAGAGCTAGAGGATCTCTTAAGAAAGTCTTCAAATGCGTACCAGGATGCGTTCGTCTTTCTCTTCGGAAATCGCGGGATAAAGCGAGTAAATGAGATCGTTCGAGAGGCAGTTCTGCATGCATGGATAGGAGGGCCAATTGGACCTTCGATCAGCGATGACGACTATCAAGGGCTTGAGAAGAGAGTGGAGTCATGGGTTTTGCAGCCTGGGCTGGCTTCACTCGGTAACATCCTCACTCAAAACAGGTCGACATTTGGTGGCGTGATTTTAACAACCAATTTTGATCCGCTTATTGAAGTTGCGATCAAGAAAAGCAACGGACAATATTTCCAATCAGTTTTAGATTGCGATGGGGATTTGTCTAGAGTTCGAAGCGACGGATGCCATGTCGTGCATCTGCATGGATACTGGTATGGAACAGATACGCTACATACGCCCAATCAGTTAACCCAACCTAGAAAACAGCTAAAGAACTCGCTGTCTAGCCTAATAGCCAACAGTCTAGTCGTAATAGTGGCTTATGGCGGTTGGGATGATGTCATTACGCAATCACTAGTTGAAATCTCTGAAAACACATCGGCTAGCCCAGAAGTAATCTGGACTTTTTTTAGTGATTCTGAGCGCGATATAAGTGAAAAGAACAAAGCGCTATTGGAGAAGTTGCAGCCCGGCATTCGACGAGAGCGAGTGTCCCTTTTCAAGGGGATAAACTGCAATGAATTCTTCCCCAAATTAGAAGCAGAACTTAAGTGTATAAAAAAGGTAGATCAGGAGCAGCTTGCGAAAGTGGCGCCTGAGGTAATCGCTGTATCGGATGCTATTCAGAAATCCATTGATCAAATCAAAGTTGGTTTGGCCGATAGGCCAGAAACGGATGTCTTCATAGGCAGACATGAGTGCCTTGGTGCTTTGAGGCAGTCCGTTGCAAAGGTTTTCTGCATTAGTGGTATGGGAGGGCAGGGTAAATCTGCCCTCGCAAGTTATTTTCTCGCCAATACGATATATCACCCTCGTGCTTTTCAGTCCCTTGTATGGCAGGACTGTCGAGAACATGCGAATACTCTTCATACTGCACTTGTCAAGGTTGTGGAGACACTAAGTAGAGGCTCCCTAACAAGTGACGATTTTGTTGACGTTCCTGTCGAGTCTGTAATTAAAAGACTGATGGATCTCTTAACGGAACAGAGCGCGCTTGTGGTATTCGACAATGTAGATCACTACATTGACTTGGAAAACGGAAAGCCGCTTCTTGCTCTCGCTCATCTTATGGATCGAGCGCTAAATGGCTTGCATCGCTCTACTTTGATTTTTACATCTCGCCCCGCGATGCGCTCGGAGAGTCCCGCATTTCATGGATTGGTTCTCACGGGGTTATCCAAAGACGCGGCTAAGGAACTATTCGAACTCAGACTTGGTACATCCATAACGAGGGATCTAAGTGATCGGATTCACTCAGTCACTCAAGGACACCCTCTTTGGATTGGACTGATTGCTGGTCAAGCAAGAGTGAATCCGTCGCGCATAGCTCAGATATTGGATGATATTGAGAGCGGCACCGGAGACCTTCCGGAAAACACCTTGATGTCTGTCTGGAATCAGCTTATCCCGCGCCAGAAAGAGTTGTTAAGAATACTTTCGGAAATAGTTCGCCCCGAGAGGGAGGAAGAGGTTTTTGAGATCACTGGTTGGACATTCGCGAAGACCGCTAAGACTATTAAGCAGCTTGATAGTTTGAATTTGCTTCTCAAAACAAAATCGCCAGATAGTCATATAAGTCTTGATATTCATCCGCTCATACGGACCTATATCAAGACGCATTTCGCAAAAGTTGAAAGAGATGCGTTCATCATTCGCATCATTAAATTTATCGACAAGAAGCTTTCTAAGAACAATTCAGTCTCTTTTTCTGAAGCTATATTGGAGCGCTGGGCTGAGAAAATCGAGCTTCTAGTTAATAAGGCGGCGTATGAAGAAGCCCTAATTGCCCTTGCAGAGTTGCATGGCCAATTTGAATGTCACGGGATGTCAGGAGAGATCGTTAGATTAAGCTCTCGCGCATTGGATGGCGTGGATTGGGTAAAAGGTGTGGCGAGCGTAGTGGGTTTCGATACAGCGGTTCAGAGGGCTCTCCGTTCTATTGTTGAGGCCGGAAATGTCGAGCAGGTAGACATGTATCTCGCCAAGTATGAGAAAGCTCTGCCAGGAAAGGGAGCGCAGTATGTGAATTACTGCGACGTGAAATCCTTTAGATATTGGTTTGTCGGAAGCTATGAACAGGCAATCCACTGGGCAAATCTTGGCATCCAGTTAAAGAAGTCTGCCAATGCTGATATTCAATATGACTGCTCATATGAACTTGCATTGGCTCAGCGTGACAACGGGGACATTAGCCCCGCTCTTGACTACTGGCTGGCAGGTACAAAGCTCGAAGAGCTACTTTCCGATAAGGATCCGCGATCAGATCGAAATGGTCCATTTTATGGAAATATCGGTAGGTGTTTGTACTTGCAAAAGGATTTTGATGGAGCAATGAATCTGTATAAGAAATCTGCAAAAAGGCTCGAAGCTTCTTCCGAGTCTATGACGCTAAATGGCGGCTGGGTTCGCTATTGGGTGGGACAATGTTTGCTTGCGTTGGGACACTTGGAAGATGCGTATGTTTTTTATCTAGCGGCCAATCTGAAATGGAAGAAATTGGTGCCAAAATCGATTAAGACTCTCGATGCCGAAGTCGGTGAAATGAGATCGCGACTATCGAATTGGAAAGAATTTGATTCTTGGCCTGATTGGAAAGTTGAGAATAGATTTCTCGAGTGGCTTCGATCGTCTTGAGCCATTTACGCCCGTAGGGCAGCGCCTTCCGTCCGGCGCGACCCTCGTCGTAGGCCGGGTGGAACGCAGTGGAACCCCGGGGGCTGCGCCAAGCCCCCCCCCAAGGGGGCGTTACGCTACACCCGTGCTACGGGTTTTCTACATAGTGAGCTTCAATCCCAGCCAGCGGTCACCACACCGCCACGATCCAGCTCACCACCAGCCCGGCGCCGATCGTCCACAGCGCCAGCACATACGGCGCTTTCAGGCGCCAGGACCGCGTGAAATCGTCGTAGTACATCAGGCGTGCAATCGCGCCCCTGGTTTCGTTGGCTTGCGACATGTCCCTTTCCCTCGTGGCTTGGCGGCTGCCAAGGGACATAGGGATACCGCTCCGCTGCCGCGGCCGGCGCAGATGAACGATGAACGGTCATGGTGGTCTGAAATATGGAGCGTCCATCAGGTGCGGCCCGTGCAGCACTGCCGCGCCGGAACAAAAGCGATGGACTCCCTCCATCTTGTGCACTCCCTCGGCGACAGCCCTTCAGCAGGCGTTAAGCCGCTCCTGCGCATGGTGTCGGCGTATTGAAAGGAGTTTGACGATGACCGCAGCCATCAAGACCCTGCGACGCGAGCCGGTGAATCTCGGCGTGGCGTTCTCCACGGTGTTTCACACCGCGCTGATCGCCTACCTGCTGTATATGGTGCATCCGCATGTCAGTTTCCTGTCGCCGCCGGCCAACACGATGCCGACCGTGGAACTCGCGCCGCCGGCTCCGCCCGCGCCACCCAAGCCGAAGACCGCGCCGCCCAAGCCGGTACCGCCGCAGACGCAGACACCGCGGACCGACCAGCTGCAGGCCAGGACGGACAATGCGCCGCCGGCCGATACGGCGCCGCCAGCCCCGTCCGAACCGGCGCCCGAGCCGCCGCGCGTGGTCGGCACCATCGTGCCGCAGAGCTACTTCAGCGCGCTGGAAAGCCTGATCCAGAACTCCCTGCACTATCCCGCGCGCTCCATCGCCAATGACGAGGAAGGCGGCTGCACCGTGCGCGTCAGCTTCTCCCGCGACGGCACCATCGAGAACGCGCAGATGGCCAGGAACTCCGGCTTCGGCGCGCTCGACGGCGAGTGCCGCGAGGTGTTCAAACGTATCGGCCATTTCCCGCCGGTGCCCGCCGACACCAGCCCGAGCTCGACCGATTTCACCATCGAACTGCCGATCAATTTTTCGCTGCAATGACCCACCGCTGATCCCCCGCGGCCGCACCTCCGCTCGCGCGGCGGCGGCGCTGGCGGCGCGCTTCTTGCTTAGGCCCTTTCAAATCCATTCCGGAGGAACTGCAGATGCAGCTCCAGGGCAACTCCGCCGTATTGCAGCCGATCGAGGAAGATCGGGCACGGGTCCCCGTCGACGGTGCCATGCGCTCCGAACTGGTGCGGCGCCTGTTCGAGGAGCACAACCGCACCCTGATCCGATTTCTCGTCGCCAAGCTCAGTTCCGAAGCCGAAGCGCAGGAAGTCGCGCAGGAAGCCTACGTGCGCCTGCTGCGCCTGGAAGACGCCTCGGCGGTGAGCTTCCTGCGGGCGCACCTGTTTTCCATCGCCGCCAACCTGGCGGTGGACCGCCTGCGCCAGCGCCAGGTGCGCGAGCGCAATACGCCGCAGGACATGTTCGAGGACCTGCTCAGCCGGCCCGGCCCGGACCGCGAAGTATTGGGGCAGCAGGAACTGGAAGTGGTGAAGGCCGCGCTGAAAAAACTTCCGGAAAAGTGCCGTCGCGCGTTCCTGCTGCATGTGTTCGAGGGATACAGCGTGCGCGAAATCGCCCAAACCATGCAGTTGACCGACCGCATGATCCGTCATTATGTGGCCCGTGCGCTCACGGTCTGCCGCGAGTGCCTGGATCAAGCCAAATAGAGGATAATGCTCGCTGGAGGAGCGGCGCATGAATCCTGCGGAAACATTCAAGCCGACACAACTGGAGCAGGCGAGCCTGTGGTGGGTGCGTCTGCGCGAGGATGATGTCGCCCCCGAGGAAGTCAATCGCTGGCTGGACTGGTGCCAGAGCGATCCCGACAACCTGCGCGCCTTCGAAAAGGTGGAGAGCCTGGGCGGCCGCCTCGGTGCCCTCGACGCCGGCACCCGCGCGGCGATGGTGCGCGAGTTGCTCGGGGAGGGCGGTGCCGATGCGCCGCGGCCTTCGAAGTGGCGGCGTTACCGCTGGCCCGCCGCCGTGCTCGCGCTCGCCGCCGGCGTCGCCGGGCTGACCGTCTTCAGCGGCGGCTGGCATGCCGCGCTCACCACACCGGCGGCGGTGCAGTCCGCCGCCTACGTGACGCAGAAGGCGCAGGTCCGCGATATCGCCCTGTCCGACGGCTCGCGCGTGGCCATCGGCGCCGATTCGGCGCTGGCGGTGAACTACACCGCGGCCAGCCGCAACCTGCAGCTCAAGAACGGCGAGGCCTTCTTCGAGGTCGAGCACAATCCGGACCGGCCCTTCGTGGTGCAGGCCGGACGGCTCAAGGTGATTGCCGTCGGCACCGCCTTCAACATCCGCAAGACCGGCGACAAGGTCGAGGTGATCGTCACCCACGGCGCCGTCGACGTCGAGGACGGCGCCGCCCAGTCCGCCGGTTCACACAGCCCCAACCTGCCGCGCGACGGCGTCATCCGCGTCGCCGCCGGCCAGCTGGTGGTGGCCGATCCCGGTCCCGGCCTGAGCGTGCGTCCCGCCGACCGCGACGCAGCCGTGTCCTGGCGCCGCGGCAGCATGAGCTTCATCGACGAAGACCTCGCCGTGGTCGTCGCCAACCTCAACCGCTACGCCACTCGCGAAGTCAGCATCGACGACCCGGCGCTGGAGCGCTTGCGCTTCACCGGCTCGGTGGTGCAGGGCCACGAGGACGAGTGGCTGGCGGCGATCCAGAAAGTGTTCCCGGTGAGCGTGCGCGACTCGGGCGACGGACGCGTGCTGCTCTATCACCGGGCCGAGGCCGGCAGATTCGCGGTGGTCGGCGGCAACGGCTGAGCCGCTCCGCTACACCGTTTCACCGCCGCAGCTGAACCAGTGCCTGCCCCGCAACCGGGCGGGCGTCTTCAGTGGCCGGAACAAGCGCCACCGCCCGGAAAGCTGTTGCGCAGCCAATCTGTGTCGCATCGAACGGACGGATAGCGGCGATTGCCGTATTCATGTCAGTCCACATCATTAAAGAAAATACACCCCATGAACAACAAACTCGCCACAAGCTGTCTGATCATAGGCACCCTGCTGGTGCCGGCTCTGGCCTACGCCGACGACCGCGACTCGGACCGCTCGCACCCCGTGACCTATGTCAAGGACTCGGTCATCACCACCAAGGTCAAGGCCATGCTGGCCGACGAAAAGATGCGCAGCCTGGCGCATGTCCAGGTCGATACCGACGACAAGGGCCGGGTGGTCCTGAGCGGAAATGTCAGGAGCAGGCATGACGCGGACAAGGCCGTTGCCATCGCCAACGGGATCGACGGCGTAACGTCGGTAAGAAGCGAACTGCTGATCAAGAAGGACGACTAGCACCCGCTCAAACGCCCGGCGTATGCCGGTGCGCGGCCGGCCCCGGTTCGGGCAGAACCCGGGCCGTGTTTTTACGGGGCGGCGCGCAGGTGGACAAGCTCGTCGCGCAGCCATTGAGCGCTGGCGACCGGCGCGCCGCCATTGCACCTCACCAGATAGACCTGCCCGCTAAGACCGCTCTTCGTCGCCGCCTTGTCGATGAAATCCTCGGTGGTATCGATCAGATCGCGCTCCGCCAGATAGTTGTATTTGTCGCGTATGTGCGCCTGCGCCGCTTTTGAATCGTGCCAGCTGCCATTGCGATAGAACTCGCATCCGGAGCCATCGATGTAGTCCAGCAGAAGGCCGACTTCCGCCTGCACTCCTGGCGGAGGCAGCGCAGGTACCGGCGGCACGGCCATGAGTGCCAGCATCAGGGCCGCTCGCAGCGTCAGCCTCTGAATCATAGTTCCTTGTCCGGGAACCAAAGCGCAAGCATCTTGACCCTGGCTCGTTGCCACCCGCTCCGGGCCGGCTCCGCATCGTAGTCGACGTCGTCGGCGCCTTCCCTGGTGCGCCATACCAGGGCCGGGCTCGTCCCGGCATCGCCCTGGCGCAGTGCCAGCATGTACGAATTCGCCGGCTGCACCATGGCCTCGAAGCGGACCGCAACCTGTTGCGCGAGCGCAGCGCTGTCGATGATCAGGCCGATCTCGGTGTTGAGATGCATCGATCTCTGGTCGAAATTCATCGAGCCGATGAACAGCTTTTTACGATCGAACACGAACAGCTTTGCGTGCAGGGAGTAGTTGCCGTAGCGCGACATCGCCTTGGTTTCGCCGCTGCCCCTGGCGTTGCCCAGAAGGGAGCGGATTTCGTAGAGTTCCACCCCGCTCTCGAGCAGCGGCACCCGGTAGTGCCTGTAGCCGGACTGGGCCGGCAGCACGGTGGACGATTCGAGCGAATTGGTCAGGATGCGGACGCGAACCTTGCGTTGGCGCAGATCCCTGATGATCCGCATGCCTTCGTCTCCCGGTATCAGATAGGGCGTGATCATCAGCAGCTCGGACTGCACCGCCATGGTGGTGCTGGCAATCGCACGGTGCATCAGCCTGCCGACCATCTCGCCGTTCTCCACCTGCTTCTTGTCGGGGCTGTCGCACACCACCTCGGCGTGGGCCCAGATCAGGGGCAGGCGACCGGATATGATGCCGTTGAACGGCTCGCCGGCGGCGACCCGCGTTACGTAGTCGACGCCATCCGCCTTCTTCTCCCGGCTCTCTTCCCGCAGTTCCTCGCGATGCTCGTCCAGCACCGAACGGGAGGACCTGCCGCCGCCCAGCGCTTCGGCCGGGATCGACAGATCGCTGTTCCAGAACTCGTCGAAGGTCGCCGACAGCTTCCGGGCGATGGGCCCGGCGGCCATCACGTCGTCGTCGGCGACCTGGGAGTCGGGGGCGATCTGGAAGTACTCGTCGCCGACATTGCGCCCGCCGATCAGCGCCACCGCGTTGTCCACCACCAGCAGCTTGTTGTGCATCCGGTAGTCGAGCCGCGAGGCATTGAGCAGGAATTCCGCCGCGCGTATCAGCTTGATATGGCCACGATATGCGAACGGGTTGAAGATGCGGATCTCGATGGAAGGATGCGCTTCGAGCGCGGTGATCTGTTCGTCGCCGGCCACCGTTTCGCCGTCGTCGACCAGCACGCGCACCCGCACTCCCCGGTCCGCTGCGCGCAGCACGGCGCCGGTCAGCAGCTTGCCCGTATCATCACCGCGAAAAATGAAGTACTGCAGATCGAGCGTGCGCTCGGCGGCATTGATCAACTGCATCCGGACCAGGAACCCGTCGGCGCCGACGGGGATGATGCGAAACCCGGAGTTGCCGTCGTGCACGGCGGCCGCATCCCCGAACTGCCGGCCGAGCCGTGTCTCCTCGGGATGGGCGAGCGCCGAGGACGCGGTTCTCGGATGGTCCGAGCCCGGCGGCAGCGATGCGCAGCCGACCAGGAGCGCGGCACCCAGAACCACCAGCACGAGGCGGCGCGACCGGGTTTGTCGGCGGGGTTTCAATGTGGGACATCCTGGCCGGAGGGAATAAATCCGTGATCGAGCCCGGGTAAACCCGAGGCGGCGAGCATGGAGGACAAGGTCGCGATCTCCCCGGTCACCATGAAGTGCCAATGCCGTGAAGCCGACGGATCGACACAAACCCCGCCGACTTCAATGCTACGCCGATATCCCACGCGGTCGGTGCGGTTTCGCACGCATGATCGCTCCAGTCCCGCGGCGGCCGGCGAATCCGTCCGGCGGTGATCCGCTTCCGGCGCAAGGCCGGCATTTCCGCTTTCGCCGCCTCGTCCGTTCTTGAACTGAACCCCTCGAGCTTCGGTGAAACGGGCATGAGCGAACGCAGCGAAAGGAAGCGCGGCCTCGTCGCCGATGCCGCCACGCGGCTCTATCGGCGCGGCCTCACCTATCGGGAAATCTCCGGGCAGATGGGCATCACCGTCGCCGCCGCCCGGTCCCATGTGCGCGCCGCTCTCGGCGAGGCGCCGGCGCGCGCCCGGCATCAGCAGGGCGGCGGCTAGGCGGCGGCACACGCGGCACCACAGTCAAACAACAAGCAGGGAGTGAACATGAGCGGGGCAGGAAGCGGTTCGATGAGCCGGCGTGAGCTGTTGATGATGATCGGCGCCGCGGCGGGCAGTTCGGTGGCCTACCGC
>FTAG01001863.1_pt1 | contig 23390 bp, 24 predicted proteins | sample 1638911 | NCBI WGS metagenome assembly FTAG01 (sample SAMEA3914813, study PRJEB12502) | metagenome | biome: forest; material: soil | place: Canada | collected 2011-07-07 | depth 0.3 m
GATCGACGACTTCGCGCCGAACCTGAGCTTCTTCTTCAGCAACGGCATGGACCCGGAGTACAGCGTCATCGGCCGCGTCGCCCGCCGCATCTGGGCCCGGGCGATGCGCGAGCTGTACGGCGCCGCGCCGCGCAGCCAGATGCTCAAGTACCACATCCAGACCTCGGGCCGCTCGCTGCACGCCCAGGAAATCCAGTTCAACGACATCCGCACCACCTTGCAGGCGCTGTACGCGCTGTTCGACAACTGCAACAGCCTGCACACCAATGCCTATGACGAGGCCATCACCACGCCGACCGAAGAGTCGGTGCGCCGCGCCGTGGCGATCCAGCTGATCATCAACCGCGAGCTGGGCCTGAACTTCTGCGAAAACCCCTGGCAGGGCAGCTTCATCATCGATGCGCTCACCGACCTGGTGGAAGAGGCGGTGTACAAGGAGTTCGAGGCGATCAGCGAGCGCGGCGGCGTGCTCGGCGCCATGGACACCATGTACCAGCGCGGCAAGATCCAGGAGGAGAGCCTGTACTACGAGCACAAGAAGTACGACGGCTCCCTGCCCCTGATCGGCGTCAACACCTTCCTGCCGCGCGAGCACGGCGGCGAGATCGCCACCACCATCGAGCTGATCCGCTCCGGCGAGGACGAGAAGCAGCAGCAGATCCACAACGTCGCGCTGTACCAGCAGGCGCGCAACAGCCTGGCGCCGGACGGCCTCAAGTCGCTGCAGAAGGCCGCGCGCGAACGCCGCAACGTGTTCGAGCAGCTGATCGAGGCGGTGAAGTACAACTCGCTCGGCCAGATCAGCCACTCGCTGTACGAGGTCGGCGGAGAGTACCGGCGCAACATGTAGTATGGAGTAGTGCGGGACGTCAAGATCGGCCGCTGCTGATCTCCTCCGGCTGTTGCGCTGGCGCGCCGTGCTGCTGGGCGTGGCCGCGGTCATGGGCCTGCGCGGATTGGGGCCGGGCTGATACCTGGTGCCCGCCGCGTGGCACCATGGGGCCATGTCTCCGGGAATCCTCGAACAGCTTGAAGCCAGCGCGCGGCAAACGCCGCAGGCGCCGGCCCTGCTGCACGGCGAGCAGATCATCAGCCACGCCGAGTTGCAGGCGCTGACGCTTGCCGCGGCGCGCGGCCTGCGGCAGCAGGGCCTGCACTACGGTGGGACGGTGGGCCTGTGCATGCAGCAGACGCCGCTGCATTGCGTGACGCTGCTGGCCTTGCTGCGGCTGGGTGCGCTGGTTGTACCGATCGGTACAAACCTGCCCGCCGCCGAGCGCGCCCGCCTGGCCCGGAAATACGCCATCGGCAGAGTCCTCACCGATCATGAAAACGGCGGCATCCCGGGGATTCCCGGCCTGATGCTCAGCGGTCTCAGCGCGCGCGGCAGCGAGTCCGGCACCGATCTCGGCACGCCGCCCGGGGCGGACACGCCGGCGCGCCTGGCCATCACCTCGGGTACCAGCGGCGAGCCCAAGGCGGTGCTGCACAACCATGGCGAGCTGCTGCGCCACGCCCTGCGCACCATCGGCGACTGGGACGGCGCCCTGCGCCTGCTGCCGCCGCGCCTGCATCTCACCGCCGCCAGCGCCGCCATGCTCGGCACCTTGTGCCGCAGCGGCGCGGTGGTGTTCCCGGCCGGCGACGGTTTCGACGAGCTGATCCAGGCCGCGCAGCGCTACGCGGTGAGCCACCTGATCCTCTCGCCCGCCGCCGCGCTGGCCGTCGCGGCGCGCCTGCCGCCGGAAGGGCTGCCGGGCCTGCGGCAGCTGCGCCTGGTGGGCGGGACGCCATCCCAGCAGCAACTGGAATTGCTGCGCCAGCGCATCACGCCGCAGGTCCGCATCACCTATGCCCTGACCGAGCTGGGCCTGGTGGCGCTGGATGGCCGCGTGCGGGACGGGGCCTGGCTGGAAGTGGTGGACGCACAGCGCCGGCCGCTGCCGCCCGGGCATAGCGGGGAAATCCGCGTCATCGCCGACCCGATGCCGCTGGGGTATTACCGCGACGACGCCCGCGCCCGCGAGCGCTTCCGCGACCGCTGGTTTTATACCGGCGATATCGGCAGCCTGTCGGCGGAGGGCCTGCTGCGCATCGAAGGCCGCAATGACGAGCTGCTCGACTTCGGCGGCCACAAGCTGCTGCCCGAGGTGCTGGAAAGCCGCCTGTTGCAGCACCCGCAAGTCCGGCAGGCGGCGGTGTTCGCGATGGCGGCCGCGGACGGCGCCGGGCAGCTGGCGGCGGCCCTGGTGCTTGCCGCGGACTGCGATCACTCCGCGCTGGCCGATCACTGCCGGCAGGTCCTGGGCTTCCACGATGCGGAGCGGGTATTGCTGCTCGACGAGCTGCCGCGCAACGAGCTGGGCAAGGTGCTGCGCGGAGAACTGCGGCGCCTCGCCGCCGCGCGCCGTCCATAGCGCCGACCGGGCCGCCTGTCAGGTTTCGCGGCATCGTCTTTGTTTCCATTGCGAAATAGGCCAGACTTGCGGCGGCAATGAGATTGTCCCAGTAGCGGGCCCGTAACAGCGACGAGGGCGCGGCCAGGCGAAGCGATCCCGGACATGACGCACACAACCGATCCCAGATTTCAGGCTCATCCAGCGCCGGCGGCAGCGACCGGGGCTGAAGAGCGCAGTGGCGGGCCGTCCGAAGACCTGCGTTTCATCGACCGCATGCGCGCGCTGCGCAGCATGGGCGTGGGCCTGGCCTTCCTCAGCGTCGCCGGCGTGTTCTACGCCAACCAGGCCAGTCCGCTGGCCTGGGCCGCCCTCGCCTTCAACGGCTTCATCTGGCCGCACCTGGCCTGGTTCCTGGCGCGCCGCAGCGCCGATCCCTATGCCGCCGAGCGACGCAACCTGGTGATCGACTCGGCCAGCGCCGGCGTCTGGGTGGTGCTGATGCACTTCAACCTGCTGCCCAGCGCGCTGCTGGTGGCGATGCTGTCGATGGACAAGATCTGCGTCGGCGGCTGGCGTTTCCTGGCGCGCACCGCCACGGCCCAGCTGATCGCCACACTGGCGACGCTGCTGCTGTACGGCTTCCGCTTCGAGCCGTCGACTTCGCTCACCCAGATCCTGCTGTGCCTGCCGTTCCTGACCGCCTACCCCATCGGCGTCGCCACCCTGACCTTCGCCCTGGCGCGCAAGGTGCGCAAGCAGAACAAGCTGCTGGCCGAACTCAACCGCATCGACCCGCTGACCGGCCTGCTCAACCGCGTCCACTGGGAGGAGGTGGTCCTGAACGAGTTGCGCCGCCACCAGCGCCTGGGCCGCCCCGCCGCGCTGCTGATGCTGGACATCGACTCGTTCAAGCCGATCAACGATGAGCAGGGCCACCCGGCGGGTGACGCAGTGATCCGCGGCGTCGCCGGCATCATCGGCCTGTGCGTGCGCGACGTGGATGTCGCCGGCCGTTACGGCGGCGACGAATTCGGCATCGTACTGCCTGAAGCCGACACCGCCCAGGCCTGCGCGGTGGCGGAGCGCATCCGCCACTCGGTGCAGGCCGCGTCCCTGGGGGCGGACGGCAGCCTGCGCTGCACCGTCAGCATCGGCCTGGCCCTGGTCGGGCCGGACCTGCTGGGCAGCCGCGACTGGATCACCCGCGCCGACCAGGCGCTGTACCGCGCCAAGACCCTGGGCCGCAACCGCGTCGCCACGCCGGCGCCCAGTCTGAAGTCCACCGGCTGAAAGGACGCCTGCGCCCCGGGCATGCATTTCTGTGCGGCGCCGGATTTGATGCTAGCTTGTGCGCGCCGGCCGCTCATGGCCGGCCTCAATGGATAAAGCAAATGGCAATGACCAGGAAAGAAGCGGCGAAGGCATCGAAGCAGGCACGCAAGGACAAGAAGAAGGCCGCGACCAAAAAAGGCAAGTAGCGCTCACCGAAGCACCTCGCCCCTGAGGGAGATCGAGCATGGCGTCGACCTGGAGGAAAATCCCCTTCCTGCGCTGGTCATTCTGGCGCATGGTGCTCGGCATGAAGCATCTCACCACCGAGTGGCAGGTCGGCGACGGTCGTGAGGCCCGGTTGGCGGAGTACGTGCTGGCGCGGGCACGCCCGGGCGATGCGGCGGACGCCATCCGCATCATCGACGAGTACGGCTACCAGCAGAGCTACCTGATCAACGTCGGCGACGAAAAAGGCCTCATCCTCGACGCGGCCGTCGCTCGCGCCAGACCTGCGCGCGTGCTGGAGTTGGGCACGTACTGCGGCTACAGCGCCTTGCGCATGGCCGCCGTCGCGCCGTCCGCGCGCATCATCTCGATCGAGTTCAACGCGGCCAACGCCGGCATCGCCAGGCGCATCCTCGATCACGCCGGCGTCGGCGACCGCGTCAGCATCGTCGTCGGCACCCTGGGCGACGGCGGCAAAACCGTTGAAGCGCTGCGCAGCACACACCGCCTCGGCCCCGGCACTGTGGACCTGCTGTTCGTCGACCACGACAAGAGCGCCTACCTGCCGGATCTGCAACTGATCCTGAGCCACGGCTGGCTGCGCCCTGGCGCCCTGGTGGTTGCCGACAACATCAAGTTCCCCGGCGCGCCCGCATACCGCGCCTACATGATCGAGAATGAGGGCAAGCTGTGGCGGACCACCGAGCACGAAACCCACCTCGAATACCAGTCCGTGCTCAAGGACCTCGTGCTGGTGTCGGAGTACCTGGGCGGCAGCTGAAACCCGCGGGATACAATGCGCAGGCACGTCATTCCCGCGCTGCGACGCATTGATGGCACCGGCACCAAAGATGCAGTTCACTGTTCGCTCGTTGCATCCTGGGCGCTACCCGCAGCGCAGCATTGACGCCCCTCCCTGGCAGGCGTAGAACCGGGGTCTAGAGCCGCGCCAGCGGCCATGCGGAGGAGCACTCGTCATGAACACCGCAACCCTGTCTACCCCCTGGATCGACGGCAAGCGCGCGCTGTGGCTGCTCAGCCCGGCCCTGCCGCTGCTGGCCCTGCTCGGGCTGGGGCTGTACCTGTACACCGGATTTGCCCTGTTTGCCTGGTCCGGGCCGCTGATCCTGTATGGCGTGATCCCGCTACTGGACTGGCTGATCGGGGTGGACCACAACAATCCGCCGGAATCGGCGGTGGCGCAGCTGGAGGCCGATCCCTATTACCGCGTCGTGGTCTACTGCTACCTGCCCTCGCAGTATGCCGTGACCATCTGGGGCGCCTGGATCGCCGCTTCGGGCCAGGTCAGCGCCTGGGCCATGCCGGGGCTGATCTTCACCGTCGGCACCATCAACGGCATCGCCATCAATACCGCGCATGAGCTGGGCCACAAGAAAGGCGATTTCGAGCGCTGGCTGGCCAAGCTCACGCTGGCGCCGGTGGCCTATGGCCATTTCTTCGTCGAGCACAACAAGGGCCACCACAAGAACGTGGCCACGCCGGACGACCCGGCCAGCTCGAAAATGGGCGAGACCTTCTGGGCGTTCCTGCCGCGCACCATGATCGGCAGCCTGCGCTCGGCCTGGAACATCGAGAAGGAGCGGCTGGCGCGCAATGGCAAGAGCGTGTGGAGCCCGGACAACGACAACCTCCAGGCCTGGGCCATGACGGCCGTGCTGTTCGGCGCGCTGGGCCTGCTGTGGGGCTGGACCGCGCTGGCCTTCCTGCTGGTGCAGGCGTTCTACGGCGCCTCCCTGCTGGAGGTGGTGAACTACCTGGAGCACTACGGCCTGGTGCGGCAGAAGGGACCGGACGGCCGCTACGAGCGCTGCACTCCGGCGCACTCGTGGAACAGCAACCACATCGTCACCAACCTGTTCCTGTACCAGCTCCAGCGCCACTCCGACCATCACGCCAACCCGACGCGCCGCTTCCAGGCGCTGCGCCATTTCGACGACAGCCCGCAGCTGCCCTCCGGCTATGCCTCGCTGATCCTGCTGGCCTATTTCCCGCCGCTGTGGTTCCGCCAGATGGACCCGCTGGTGGCGAAGCACTACAAAGGCGACCTGAGCAAGGCCAACCTGTACCCGCCCAGGCGCGAGGAACTGATCAGGCGCTGGAACGAGCGTCCGCTCGACGACGGCCAGCCGGCGTTGTTCCCGGGGGACCAGGCCGCCGCCGCGGCCGCCACCCGCGCGCCGACCGCGCGCTATCAGTGCACCGACTGCGGCTACATCTACGACGAGGCGAAGGGCTGCCCGCACGAAGGCTTTGCGCCCGGCACGCGCTGGTCGCAGATCCCCGACAGCTGGCCCTGCCCGGATTGCGCGGTGCGGGAGAAGGTCGATTTTGTCGCAGTGAGCGCCGGAGCAGAGGCAGCAGCGGCTCATTGAGCCCAAGCCGCCCGTAGGCCGGCCTTTCCCTAAAGGGATTTCCTACGGTCACAGGCCGACGGCCGAGCAGCGTCGCCATGAAGGGCGACCTACAATACAGGCATGGCCCTCTCCGCAACCGTTCACAATTTCACTGTCCAGCTCGCCGACATCGACCGCGCGGTCTACCAGGATCTGGAACTGCGGCTGGCGCGGCACCCTTCGGAAACCGCCGAGTTCATGCTGGCGCGCCTGCTCGCCTACTGCCTGGAATGGCAGGAAGGCATCGCCTTCACCGACGGCGTGGCCGCGGTGGACGAGCCGGCGGTGCTGGTGCGCGACCTCACCGGCCGCATCACCGCCTGGATCGAAGTGGGCGCGCCGGACGCCGAGCGCCTGCACCGCGGCAGCAAGCTGGCGGGGCGCGCAGCGGTCTACACCCATCGCGATCCGGTGAACCTGCTGGGCCAGCTCGCCGGCAAGAAAATCCACCGCGCCGAAGCGCTGCCGCTGTATTCCTTCGGCCGCGGCTTCGTCGACGAGGCGGCCAAGGCGATCGAGCGGCGCAACACAGTGACGCTGTCCGTGACCGAGCGCCAGCTTTACCTGGACATCAACGGCAAGAGCTTCAGCACGGCGATCGAGCAGCACGCGCTGGCCTAAGGCGGCCGCTGGCCGCCGCCGCGTCAGCGCTGACGCAGGGAAAGCCGGCGGGCACAGCCCGTCCTACGCCGGCTTCTTCCCCGGCACTTTCAAGGCGGCGTAGTACTGCCTTACGCGCTCGACGAAATCCACCGCCTCGCTGCCGCGGGCGTAGCCGTACTTGGTGGTGGGTATCCACTGCTCCTGCTCCAGCAGCGGCAGGGCCTGGCGCACGTCGTCCCAGCGGTCTGGATTGCCGCCGCGCAAGTCGGCGACGTCGCGGGCGTCGAGCAGGTGGCCGAGGCCCTGGTTGTAGGCGGCCAGGGCCATGGCGGTGCGGTCAGGCTCGCGGATGCGCGGCGGCAGCTGGGCGTAGATGTCCTGCAACAGGCGGCCGGCGCCGAGGATGCTCTGCGTCGGATCTTCGCGGTCCACGCCGAGGTCGAACGCGGTGTCCTGGGTCAGCATCATCAGGCCGCGCACGCCGGTGGGGCTTTGCGCCCCGGGGTTCCAGCGCGATTCCTGGTAGCCGACGGCGGCCAGCAGGCGCCAGTCCAGGCCGGCGCGTCGGCCCGATTCCTCGAAGGCCTTGCGGTATTGCGGCAGCACCGCCCGCAGGTCCTGTTCGAGGCCCTTGCGGACCACGGCAAGCCTAATGGGAGCGCGGCGGACAGGTTTTGCGTGCGCCGCCACGAGCGGCCGCCCGATCGGTTTTGGCACGGGCGCAGCCGGATGAAGCGGAGGCGCCGCCGCGGCAAGCCCGCCGTGCGGGCCGACGTTGCCGACTTCCCGCAACACCGACAGCAGCGCTGCGCCGAACAGGGACAGCAGCAGCGGCAGCAGCCACCACGGCGGCGGTTCGAGCACCCGCGCTCGCGCAAACGCGTCGAGTCCGCGCTCCATTCCCTGTGTCTGCACGCCCTTTCCCCCGGACATGCCCCCGGCCCTGTCGCTCCTGCTGCGGACAAAAAAAATCCACGCGGCCGGCAGCAATGCCGGAGCGTGGACTCCTATGTCCGCAGGCCGGTCGTCGAGGACCGGCCCTGTGATAAATGCAGCAATGAATGTGCCACGACGGTGTCCAGCTGACCTTGATCGGAACGAGCGCGAGTACGTCCGCCAGGGCGCCCTGGTGGCGCCCTGGTTCACGCTCAATCCGTCGTAACCGAGGCGATGAAGTCGCGGATGTGGCCGATCAGCTCGGCGTGCCCCGGCAGCCGGGTGGACAGGAGGGCGACGATGCGGACGTGGCCCATCTCCGGGTAGACCACCTTCACCACCCGGCCGCCATCGGCGCTGACCCGCGCGGCGAGGTTATTGGTGTTCTTGACGAAGACGGTGTCGTCGTTGTCGCCGTGCATCAGCAGCAGCGGCGGCGCATGGCTGTCGACGTAGCTGATCGGCTGGGTCTGCGGCCACAGCTCGCGCGGGCCGAAGATGGTCTGCAATACGGGATCGGTGATCGGCAGGAAGTCGTAAGGCCCGGCCAGACCCACCATGCCGCGCACCCAGGCGCGGTCGGCGCCGACGGCCCTGAGGTAGTCAGGGTCCAGGGCCAGCATCGCCGCGTTGTAGGCGCCAGCGGAATGCCCCATCAGCACCAGCTTGCCCGGATCGGCGCCGTGCTCGGCGGCGTGGTCGTGCGCCCATTTCACCGCCTCGGCGCAGTCGGCGAGAAAGTCAGGGTATTTCACCTGCGGATAAAGACGATAGTCCGGCACCACGACGACATAACCCAGCTCGACCAGGGCCTGGGCCGCGAACTTGTACGAGGAGCGGTCCAGCGAGCCGGCAGACTGCCAGCTGCCGCCGTAGAAGAACACCAGCAGCGGCGCCCGGCTGGCGCCCTCCGGCGAATACACGTCCAGCTTCAGTCCGTGCTCGCCGAACGGCAGGTCGCGGGTCACCGTGTAGCCGCCACCGGGGGTGACGGCGTTGATGAACTGGACGCCGGAACAGCCGGCCAGGCTCAGCAGCACGGCAAACGCCGCAATGAGGCGCATCATCGGCAAAAGGGCCTTTGTTTTCGATCGAGGGCCGCCGGGGCCGGTGGCACGGGCAGTGTCTCCAGCGGGCTTACGGATGGCAAGACACGGCGGATGCGCGGCAGACCTATTGCCGCCGGCCAACCCGTGATAAAAACGGCACTCATCCGCTCCAAGGCCCAGCATGCGCCTGCCCGGCTTTGCCCTCCCGCTCCTGGTCGCAGCCTGTGCCGCTCCCGCTCCGCTTGCGCCTCCGGCAGCGGCGGTGCCGGCCGTGGCCACCACGACCGACAGCGCCGCCGCGACCGACAGCCTGCTGCAACTGGAGCACGACTGGCGCAGCGCCTGCCGCGACGGCGACAGCGCAACGGTGGCGCGGATCGAGGACGAGCGCTACGTCCGCACCGACGAACAGGGCGAGACCAGCACCCGCGCCGACGACCTCGGCGAGATCGAGGCGCACAGCTTCGTCTACAGCCGGCTGGAAAATCGCGACGAGGCGGTGAGCCTGCGCGGCGACACCGCCGTCGTCACCGGCGTCACCGCGCTCGAGGGTGTTGCGGGGGATCGGCCGTTCAAGCTGGAGGTGCGTTTCACCGATACTTTCGTGCGCCGCAACGGCGACTGGAAGGCGGTGGGCTCGCAGCTGAAGCGAATGGAGCGGCCGGCGTGAGCGAGGCCGGCCAGGCCCGGCTCGCCGGCTGGCTGGCGGCGCAGCGGCGTGGCACCGACACGCGGGTGATCGGAATCAACGGCGCCCAGGGCAGCGGCAAGTCGACCCTGGCGGCGGAGCTGCGGGAACTGCTGGCCGAGCGGCACGGCTTGAACACCCTGGTGCTGTCGATCGACGATCTCTATCTCACGCGGGCGCAGCGCGAGCGGCTGGCGCGGGAAGTGCATCCGCTGCTGCGCACGCGCGGGGTGCCGGGGACGCATGATGTGGAGCTTGGCCTGAACCTGCTGCATGACTTGAGAAGTCCCGGCGCTGCGGCACTGCGAATCCCGAATTTCGTCAAGGCGATTGACGATCGCGCACCCGAAGCGGAATGGACTCCGGTGAGCTCGCCGGTGGACCTGGTGCTGTTCGAGGGCTGGTGCGTGGGGACGCCGCCGCAGGCGGACGCGGCGCTGGCTGAGCCGGTCAACGCACTGGAACGCGGCGAGGACTCGGACGGCGTATGGAGACGCTACGTCAACGCCCAGCTGGCGACGCGGTATGCGCTCTTGTTCAAGCGGATCGACCGGATGATTTTCCTGCAGGCCCCGGACTTCGACAGCATCTTCCGCTGGCGGCTGGAGCAGGAGGAGAAGAATGCCGCCGCGGCCGGCGATGCTTCATCCAGCCAGCTCATGGGCCCCGGACCGCTGCGCCGCTTCATCCAGCACTACGAGAGGCTGACGCGGCATGCGCTGGCGGTGGTGCCGCAACGGGCGGAGGTGGTGATCGAGCTCGGTGCGGAGCACCAGTAGCTGGAGCTGCGCTTTCGCTGAAGACCGGGGCGGACCTGCCGCCCCGGCTCCGGCGGCACCGGCTTACCCGCGGCTCGCCTTCTTTTCCGCCTTGGCGGCGCGCTTTTCCTTCAGGCTCTTCTGCGGCTTCTTCTTGTCGCTCTTCTTGCTGTCCATACCTTTGCTCACGGAGTCCTCCTTGCTGATGTCGGCAAACGTTTGCGGCGCCCCGCGGGCGCCAAGCGTGCAGCATACCCGTTCCGCGGCCAGCCGTTGACGCGCTTTCGGACGCGGGCGCAGGATGCCGCAAACGATATCCGGGCCGATGCGGCCCGCCGATGCAGGCCGGAGGAGAACCGCCATGACGCCGATGCCGTCCGCCATCCCGGGCATACCCACGGTGCAGCACCGCGGCGCCGGCGAGCTGCCCTTCGTCACGTTCATGCCCGGCCTGGAGATCCAGCTGCTGCAGGCGGATGTGGAAGCGGGCCTGTGGGTGGTGCGCACGCGCATGACGCCGGGCATCACCCTGCCCCGCCACAAGCACACCGGCGAGGTGTTCGCGGTGACCTTCGCCGGCTCGTGGAAGTACCTGGAATATCCGGAGGTGTTGAATACCGCCGGGTCCTACCTGTTCGAGCCGGCGGGCTCGATCCATACCCTGCATGTACCGGCAAAGGACACCGAAACCATGGATGCCTGGTTCGCGATCCGCGGCGCCAACCTGAACCTCGACCACGAGGGTGAGGTGGAGAGCGTGTGGGACGCGAAGTTCCTGCTCGATACCTATCTGGGGCTGTGCGAGCAGGCAGGGCATGGCCGGCCGCGGCTGATCGGCGGCTAGAGGCTCTCCCCGAACAACTCCGGCTGCACCTGCGGATCGTCGGCCTCGCGGAAATTGCCGAGGCCGACGCCGACCAGGCGGTAGCGCACCGCCTCGCCCAGCCCGACCCGGTCGACCAGGGACAGGGCAATGCGGGTCAGCTCTTCCAGTGAGGCCGGCGGCGTCGGCGGGGTGTGGCTGCGGCTGAGGATGTGGAAGTCGGAGGTCTTGAGCTTGAGCACCACGGTGCGGCCGATGCGTTCGGTCTTGCGCGAGGCGCTCCAGGTTTTCTCGGCGAGGCGGCGGATCATCGGGCCGACCTCGCCCAGCGGCACGTCGTGCTGGAACGTGTCCTCGGCCGAGACCGACATGGTGGGCCGGTCGGGCGAGACCTCGCCGTGGTCGATGCCGCGCGCCAGCTGGTACAGGCGCAGGCCGTAGCGGCCGAAGCGGCGCTCGAGCAGTCCCTGCTCGATCTCGCGCAGGTGGCCGACGGTGTTGACGCCCATCGCCTGCAGCTTCTCCTCCATCACCTTGCCCACGCCGGGCAGGCGGCCCACCGGCAGCGGCGGCAGGAAGCCGTCCACGTCCTGCGGCTGGATCACGAACAGGCCGTCGGGCTTTTTCCAGTCGGAGGCGATTTTCGCGAGGAACTTGTTCGGCGCCACCCCGGCCGAGGCGGTGAGCTGGAGCTGCTCACGGATCTGGGCGCGGATCGCCTTGGCCACCCTGGTGGCGGTGGGCAGGCCGCTGAGGTTTTCGGTGACGTCGAGGTAGGCCTCGTCCAGGGACAGGGGCTCCACCAGCGGGGTGTGACCGAGCATGATCTCGCGCACCTGGCGCGAGACGGTGCGGTAGCGGGTGAAGTCCGGCGGCACGAACACCGCGTCCGGGCACAGCCGCGCCGCGCGCACCGCCGGCATGGCGGAACGGATGCCGTAGCGGCGCGCCTCATAGGAGGCGGCACAGACGACCGAGCGGTCGCCGAGCCAGGCCACCACCACCGGCTTGCCGCGCAATCTGGGATCGTCGCGTTGCTCCACCGAGGCGTAGAACGCGTCCATGTCGACGTGGATGATCTTGCGCAGCGGCGGCGGCCCGGAACTCATGGTTTATCGTACTGCGGAAAGCCCGCCGCGGCGCCCACCGCCGGCGCGATCGCAACTTCCTTCACACAAAATTGGTAGGCTCTGCGGCACAACTGTTTCCAGCCTCACTCTCAGGAGCACCTCATGAAGTGGACCACCGCCGACATGCCCTCGCTGAAGGGCAAGATCGCCGTCGTCACCGGCGCCAACAGCGGCTTGGGCCTGCACACCAGCATCGGCCTGGCCGGCGCGGGCGCCGAGGTGGTGATGGCCTGCCGCAACCCGGACAAGGCGGCGAAGGCGCTGGAAGAAGTCCGCAGCAAGGTGCCTGGAGCCAAGGTGCAGACCATGGCGCTGGACCTGGCGGACCTGGATTCGGTGCGCAGCTTCGCTGCCGCTTTCAACGCCAAGTACCCGCGCCTGGACCTGCTGTGCAACAACGCCGGCGTGATGGCGGTGCCCTACGCCAAGACCCGGCAGGGCTTCGAGATGCAGATCGGCACCAACCATTTCGGCCACTACACCCTGACCGGCCTGCTGCTGGACAGGCTCAAGGCCGCGCCCGCCGCACGCGTGATCAGCGTCGCCAGCATGGCGCACAAGTGGACCCGGGCGATGGACCTGGAGGACGTCAACTTCGAGCACAAGAACTACAAGAAGTGGGACGCTTATGGCAAGAGCAAGCTGGCCAACCTGCTGTTCACGTTCGAGCTGAACCGGCGCCTGAAGAAAGCCGGTGCGCCGGTGATCGCCGCGGCCGCGCACCCGGGCTTTTCCGACACCAATCTGCAGTTCGTCGGCCCGCAACTGGAGAAATCCGCCATCGGCGGCGTGGCGATGAAAATCAGCAACGCCATCTTCGCCCAGCCGGCCTCGATGGGCGCGCTGCCGACGCTCTATGCCGCCTCGATGAATGACGTGGACGGCGGCGACTACATCGGGCCGGACGGCTTTCAGCAGATGCGCGGCTACCCGACCAAGGTCGGCTGCCGCGCGCTGGCGCGCAACCAGGACTTGCAGGGACGCTGGTGGAAGCTCTCGGAAAAGCTGACCGGGGTGCAGTATCTTTAGGCTTGATTGTTGATGCGGGGTTAGCCGCCGGCTTCGAGTGCGCTACCCCTCACCCTAACCCTCTCCCACAAGGGGAGAGGGGACTAAATGCAAGGAGCAAGCTTTGCCCACCACCAAACGTGAAATCAGCCTGCGCTTCCTGGCCGAGCCGGGGGATGTGAATTTCGGCGGCAAGGTGCATGGCGGCACGGTGATGAAGTGGATCGACCAGGCCGGCTATACCTGCGCGGTGGGTTGGAGCGGGCGCTACTGCGTCACGGTCTATGTCGGCGGCATCCGCTTCATCCGGCCGATCATGATCGGTCACGTGGTGGAGGTGCACGCCAGGGTGATCTACACCGGCACCACCAGCATGCACATCGCGGTGGACGTAACAGCCGGCGACCCGCGCGAGGAGGCATTCCTCAAGACCACGCATTGCGTCATCGTGTTCGTGGCCATGGGCGAGGACGGCAAGCCGGCCACGGTGCCGCACTGGGAACCGGCGAGCGAGGACGACAAGGCGCTGGAAAACTATGCGCGCAAGCTGATGAGTCTGCGCAGCAGCATCGACGAGGAAGTGAAGCGGTTCCTGGAACCCGGAACCTGAAAATTCCCGGAAACGCAGAGCGTTTCCGGGAACAGGGTTCAGTCCAGGTACTTCGGAAACTTCGGCAGGCCCTTGAAGTCGCCGGCGTCGTGCTGCACCACCAGGCGGCCCTTGGTGTTCTTGAGGATGGTGCTGACGCGATCGATCGAGGCCAGGGTGTCGGCGCGCTCGACGTTGAACGGCGGCACCCGGCGGAACTTGTAGCTCTCGCGCTGGTGCCAGAGATCGCCGGACAGGATCACCACGCCGGCCTTCTTCAGCTTGAGCTTGAGCGACTGGTGGCCCGGAGTATGGCCCGGCGTCTTGAGGATCATCACGCTGCCGTCGCCGAACACGTCATAGTCGCCGTCGATCATCTGCTTCTTGGCGGTCTTGTAGTCGCTGAAGGTGTCGATCTTGACGAAGTCGCCGGGATTGCTCTCGGCCCAGGCCAGTTCGGCCTTGTTGAGGATCCAGGTGGCGCCCGGGAACTCGTTGGCGTTGCCGGTGTGGTCGAAGTGGGTATGCGAGAACGACAGATAAGTGATGTCCGTCGGGCTCAGGCCGATTTCCTTGAGCAGGTCCGGCAAGGGGGTGTCCACCCGCATGTGACCCAGCGGGAAATCCACTCCGCCCCTGGTCTTGGCCACTTCGTCGCCCAGGCCGGTGTCCCACAGCAGGATGCCCTTGGGATGGCGGATGACGAAGCAGGGATCGGCGATGTCGCCGCTCCTGCCATCGTACTCGCCGGTGTCGGAAAACATGCCCATGTCCTTGAGATGGATCTGGCCGCAATCGAGGGCGTAGAGGCGGACGTCCTTGACCTCGTCCGCGGCCTGCGCCGGGAGGATGGCGGACGATGCGGCGAGCAGCAGGGAACCACTCAACAGGCGCAGCAGGTGCGAACGCGACATCACGATCTCCTGGCTAAAAAGGGGAATGCGCGCGGGATTCTACGCCTGTTGGGTGTTACACACGGTAACGTTCGAACTGAGTGACTTCGGGCAGGAAACGGCCCCTCTCCCCTAGCCCCTCTCCCGTGAAACGGGAGAGGGGAACAAAGGTCAGCCGAAGGCGACGACACTCTGACGGCTCAGCGCGAACGCTTTCCACTCCGGGCTCCACAGCGTCGCGGTCTGGCTGAGGTAGCCCTGGCGGCCGGAAGTGACTTCCGCGTCCATCAGCCACAGGCCTTCGCGGGCGGGACCGTAGTCGTCGGTGAGGATCTCCAGGGTCCAGGTGAGGGAGCTGGCGGCGGTAGGCTTCTTCAGCAGGGAGATGCCTGGCGAGGGAATGATGTCGGCATAGCCGATCAGCTGCGACTCGCCGAGCAGGCCGTTGCCGGCGAAGGGCTCGTCGCGGAAGCCGACGTAGATCTGCGTTTTCGGCTCGGTGGCGCCCATGAACGGCAGCTTGCCGGTGGCCCAGCGCATCACGGTGTTGCGGGTGAAGGCCGGGGTCACGCCCTCGATCCAGGGGAAAGCGATGGCCTGCTCCGGCGTCACCTTCAGTTGCGGCGGCTGCGGCTCGATGTCGATCACCGACTCGCGCGCGGTGCCGAAGATGGCGACCACCAGACAGGCGATTTGTCCCTGATCGAAAATGCGCGCTTCGACATGGGTGGCGGACTTGCCGCTGCGCAGCACCCTCGCCTCGATGCGCAACGCGCCGGCCGGCACCGGGGCGATGAAGGTGGTCTGCAGCACGCGCAGCGGCGCCGTGGGCACCAGGCCGCGCATGGCGCGCACCGCCAGCGCCGACAACAGGCCGCCGAAGCTGGTGCGGCCCTGGGCCCAGCTATCCGGGATGGCGGCGGTCCAGGCGCCGTCCTGCTCCGCGACGGAGCTCAATACTTCGGAAAAAAGCATGGTGGTTGCTCATTGCGATTGGAAATCGGTGGGCGCGCCCTAGGGCCTGTTAACGCTATTTTGATCGCTGCGTTGCCCCCGGATTTGCGTCCAGGCAAGGCGCGAGGAGCGATGCGTACTGAATGTACGTGAGCGACGAGCAACGCGGCATGGACGCAAATCCGGGGGCAACCCTTCGGGAAGGGGTCTATTTTCACGCATTGCGGCGTTGCTCCCTCCTCGTGTACATCCAGTACACCGCGTCGGTCACGCCTTGCACTGCGCGAAAATAGACCCCTTCGCAGCGATCAAAATAGCGTTAACAGGCCCTAACCGGGCTGCTGCTCCTGCTCCATGCGCTTGGTGTAGCGCGCGAGCATGCGCTTGTAGAACTTGCCCAGCACCAGCAGCGCCGGACCCGGCGCGGCGGCGGTGGCGACATGGAAGGCCTGGGCCATGTACGTGGTCATGCGCGCCGGGCGGGTCTTGACCGCGTCGACGATCCAGCGCGCGGCCTCGGTCACGTCCATCTGCGGCATGTACTTGTAGACCTTGGTCGGCTCGGTCATGGCGGTCTTGACCAGGGGATAGTTGATCGAGGTGACGGCGACGCCGCCGTCGGTCAGCTCCATGCGCAGCGAGCGCGAGAAGGCGTCGAGCGCGGCCTTGCTGGCGATGTAGGCGGAGAAACGCGGCGTGCTCATCAGGGCGGCGACGCTGGAGACGTTGACGATCTGGCCGCTGCCCTGCTCCAGCATGCCCGGCAGCAGGCGCAGGCACATGCGCATCGCGGCGAAGTAGTTGAGCTGCATGGTGCGCTCGAAGTCGTGCGGGCGGTCCAGCGACTCGCGCAGCGCGCGGCGGATCGAGCGGCCGGCGTTGTTGACCAGCACATCGACCTTCTTGTGCCTGGCCAGGATGGCGTCGCAGCAGGCTTCGATCGAGGCGTTGTTGGTGAGGTCGGCCGGATAGACGAAGGCCTTGCCCTTGGCCTTGGCGATCTCGCGCTTGACCCGGTTCAGCTCTTCCGCACGCCGCGCCACCAGGCAGACGATGGCGCCTTCGCGCGCCAGCTGCCGGGCCGCCTCCTCGCCGATGCCGCTGGAGGCGCCGGTGATGACGATGGTCAGGCCGTCGACGGAACGGGCTTGCTTGGGCATTGCCGGGTTACTCCACTCTCATTGGAATAACCCTAGCATACTCAAGCGTATGGTGGTCCTTGATTGGCCGGCTGGCCAATCGCCATTGGCTATGGCCGCAAGGCCGGTCCAGCCGGGGCAAACCGGCGGCGGACAAAAAAGAAACCCGCCGACCTCGCGGCCGGCGGGCTGCACGGGCGACCTTACTTGCCGACCTTGAGCAGGTTGTTCACTTCCTTCACGCCCTGCACGTCGTCGATGACCGAAACCGCCTGGTCGATCTGGACGCTGGACGGCACGGAACCGGTGAGCTTGACCACGCCGTCGCGGACTTCGATGTGGATGCGTAAGCCGTGGGTGGTCGGGTGCGAAGCCAGCGCGTTCTTGACGTTGGAGGCGACGGTCTGGTCCGGCAGCGACACATCCGGCCGCATGTCCACCACCGGGCCGGACATGGAATCCGCCGGCGGCGGGGCGTTGTAGTCGGGCGGAGGCACCGCCGGAGACGCCAGCGGCGCGCCACCGGCCGCGGGGGGGGTATAGGTATCGGGTGTGGTTGCCGGCGCGGCGGGGGCCTCCGGGGCCGCGTCCGCCATGGCCACGGCCTGGTCAGGCGTGCACTGGTTCCCTGCGCAGGCGCTGAGCATCGCCACCGTGGCGGCGGCCAATGCTCCCTTCACGGCAAGGGATTTTGGCTTCATCTTCATTTGCATCTCCCTGAATTGATTGAGTTGCATCACTTCTCAAACCCTTTCCGGACCGCATTATGACCGCAGCCGGCCGCCAAAGCTCCAGGCCTGGTCCGGTCAGGATCGCCGAAAATCCGGTTAATTATTGCGAATCAACACCCTGCGGACGCGGCTTCGGCCGGCGGCACCCGCTGCTTGAGCTTAATCCAGACATCCCCAGAATGCATCCAAGGGGTATGCGGAATGTCCGTTACCCGTGATGGAGTCAAGGAGCGCACCATGGCCGTGCTGTTGATGCTGGTCCTGCTGGCGGTTTTCGGCGGGGTTTGGCTGCTCTTCGCCGCCCTGTGGCTCGCGTTCCGGATCACCTTCTGGTTCGTCGGCGGCATCCTCGCCATGGCGGTGGGCGGCATCAGCCTTCTGGTGCTGTCGGTCCTCGGGCTGGTGCTGTTGCCGGTGGCCCTGCTGATCGCGCTGCACCTGGCGCTGCCCCTGTTGCTGGTGGGTGGCCTGGTCTGGCTGATCGTGCACAACTCGCGGCCGGCGCCGATCATCATCCGCCGCTGAGGGGGCCAGGCTCCGCGGGCGGCAGCTTGTTGTGCCGTCCGTCGCACAGCGGTGCGTGGCGGCTGCGCTTGCAGCCGCAGAACCAGACGCGCTCGCTGTATTTCGCGGTGTAGGCCAGCGGCTCTATGCCGCTGCCCTGGTGCGAGCCGTCGCACCAGGGCTGGGTGCCGCTGCGGCCGCAGGCGCACCACAGGTAGGTTTTGCCCTTCTCCACCTCGGCGACGTAGGGCATGCGGCTGGCGATCAGGGGCTCGCTCATGACTCCATGCTAGCGGAACGGTTGCGCCAGTTGCGCCAGGTAGCCGTGCGGATACGCCTCACCACCATGGATGCCGACTTCCGCCGAGCTGCGCGGAGCGGCGCCGCGCACGTAGTGGAACGTGCCGGCGCAGTGATCCCACAGGGTGGTGAACAGGCCGAAATTGACGTCGCCCTCGCCCGCCCGGTTGCTATGGTGGAAGCGGTGCATCTCGGCATTGGCGAATAAATACTTCAGCGGACCGCTGCGATAGTCCGCATTGGAGTGCTGCAGCAACAGCTGCACTGCGACGCAGAACACCAAGGCCAGGGCCACCGCTTGCGGGATGCCGAGCAGCAGCAGGGGCAGGACGCCGCCGAGCGTCTCGGCCAGCTGGTGCAGCGGGTGCTTCATCAGGCCGTTGAAGCCGTAGAGGCGGCGCACGCTGTGATGCACGGCATGGAAGCGCCACAGCCAGGCCCACTTGTGGCTGAGGTGGTGGACGGCGGAGATGCCGAGGTCGGCCACCAGGATCGCCGCCAGCACCTGCAGCCAGAACGGCCAGGCCTGCGGCCATAGCCCATGCAGCGGATTGTGCGCGGATAGCAGCGGCAGCAGCAGCACGCCGAGATGGTTGAAGGCGGTGTTGATCAGGGCGTGCAGCGTGTCACGCAGGGCATCACCGCGCGGCACATTCCACTGCGGCTGGTACGGGATCAGGCGCTCCGCGCCGAACATCAGGGCCACCGCTCCCAGCAGCACCAGCAGCGACTGCCAGTACGGCAGGCCGGCACCGATCATGCCGATCAGCACGGCATTGATGCCGAACGCGAACAAGGGAAAGCTGCCGTATCTGAACCAGGTCCTCAGCGCCGCCATGTGTTGCTCCTGTCGGGTGGCGCATCTTCGCCGCACGGGGCTGAGCGAGGCTTGAACAAACCGGCGATCACGCCGGCCGCGCGAAGCCGCACAATGGCCGGCATGACTCCGCTCTTCCGCCTCAGCCTGTGGCCGGACCGCCTGCTCCTGCTCGGCCCCGGTTTCGACACCGACTTTCACCGCCACCACGCGGCGCAGCTCTGCCTGGGGCTGGAGCAGGACCTGCGCCTGCGCAGGGATCCTGCTGCCGAATGGATGCAGGCACGCGGCTTCTTCGTCGCACCGGACCAGCCGCATCAGTTCGACGCCGGCAGCGGCGCGGTGGCCCTGCTCTACCTGGAGCCGGAAAGCGCGGCTTGCGCGGCAGCGCTGCGGCGGTTTCCGGGTGTAGGGGCTGCGCTATCCGCCGATGCGGATGCGCTGGCCGCACTGCGCCGCTTGCAACAAGGAGAGGCTGAAGCAGCGGACCTGAGCGCCGCGCTGCACGGCTTCGGCATCGAGGCCATGCCGGGTGCACCGGCCGTGTCCGATGCGCGCGTGGCTGCGGCCCTGCGCTGGATCGCCGCACACATCGATGCGCCGGTGCGTCTGGCCGCAGTGGCGGCGGCGGTGCATCTTTCGGAAGGCCATCTCGCTCACCTGTTCAGCGCCCAGGTCGGCGTGCCGCTGCGCCGCTACGTGCTATGGCGGCGCCTGCGCGTTGCGCTGGAACGGGCGCTCGCGGGAGACAGCCTGACCGTGGCGGCGCATGGCGCCGGCTTTGCCGACTCGGCCCACCTGTCGCGCACCTTCCGCGACAACTTCGGCGTGGCGCCGTCCTTCCTGTTCGAGCAGCGGGGGCGGATCGCGGTGCGGTTCTACGACGACTAGGCTTGCGGCTGGTTGCGCATCCAGTCCGCGGTCTGGAAGAAGGCGGTCATCAGGCGCTTTTGCAGGGGCTCGGCGACGCCGCTGTCGCACAAGGCCTGCTGCATGCAGCCGAGCCACTGGTCGCGCTCGCCGCCGGCGATGGCGAACGGCAGGTGGCGCGCGCGCAGGCGCGGATGGCCGAAGCGTTCGACGTAGTGATCCGGGCCGCCGGACCAGCCGCACAGGAACCAGAACAGCTTGTCGCGCGAGCCGGCGGTGCTGGGCGGATGCAGGGCGCGGATGCCGGCGTATCCGGGCTGCTCCATGCGGTCATAGAAGGCGTCGACCAGGCGGCGAAGCTGCGCTTCGCCGCCTATAGCCTCGAAAACGGTTTGGGGGTGCAGGTCCATGCTCGGAAGCGATAAACGTTGAAAGGCCGCAAGCCTATCCCATCGGAGGCTAAGCTGTGCGTAAGTAAAAAGTATGGGGGAGTTCATGGAGACGCAAGGTTGGCTGAGCCGCGCCGCGTTGCGCAGCTGCGCCTGGGCCGAGCGCTGGTTTCCGGATGCCTGGGTCTTTGCCGCGCTGGCGGTGATCGCAGTGGCCGCGGCGGCACTGGCGCGCGGCGCCTCGCCGCTGGCGGCGGCCACGGCCTTCGGCGACGGCTTCTGGAGCCTGATCCCGTTCACCATGCAGATGTGCTTCATCATCATCGGCGGCTACGTGGTGGCGGCCTCGCCACCAGTGGCGCGGGCGATCGAGGCGCTGGCGCGGCTGCCGCGCAGCGGCCGCGGCGCGGTGTGCCTGGTGGCCCTGCTGGGCATGCTGGTGTCGCTGCTGCACTGGGGCCTGAGCCTGATCTTCAGCGGCCTGCTGGTGCGCGCGCTGGCACGGCGCGCGGAACTGCGCCTGGATTATCGCGCCGCCGGCGCCGCCGCCTACCTGGGCCTGGGCGCGGTCTGGGCGCTGGGCCTGTCGTCCTCCGCTGCGCAGTTGCAGGCCAACCCGGCGAGCATGACGCCGGCGCTGCTCGCCATCACCGGCGTGATCCCGTTTTCCGAGACGATCTTCCTGTGGCAGTCGCTGCTGCTGACGGCGATCCTGGTGGCGGTGTCGCTGGTCATTGCCTGGCTGTCTGCGCCGACAGGCACGGAAGCGCGCACGGCGGCCGAGCTGGGCGTGGACCTGCGGATCGCCGACACCGCACTGCCGCCGCGCAAGCGGCCGGGCGAATGGCTGGAGTGGAGTCCGCTGCTGAGCCTGCTGCTGGCGGCGCTCGGGGGCTCCTGGCTGGCGCACGAGATCGCCATGAAAGGACTGGCCCTGGCAATCTCCAGCCTCAACACCTACAACTTCCTGTTCCTGATGCTGGGCCTGCTGCTCAACTGGCGGCCGCGCCGCTTCCTCGACGCGGTGAACCGCGCTGTGCCCAGCGCCGCCGGCGTGCTGATCCAGTTCCCGCTGTATGGCGGCATCGCCGCCATTCTCACCAGTGCCAGGAACGCGGACGGCAGCACCTTGGCATCACAGCTGGCCGGCTTCTTCACCCATATCGCGACGCCGGGCAGCTTCCCGGTGGTGATGGGCGCCTACTCGGCGGTGCTGGGCTTCTTCGTGCCCTCTGGCGGCGGCAAGTGGCTGATCGAGGCGCCGTATGTGATGCAGGCGGCGAACGCGCTGCACGTACACCTGGGCTGGGCGGTGCAGGTCTACAACGCGGCGGAGGCCCTGCCCAACCTGGTCAACCCGTTCTGGATGCTGCCGCTGCTCGGCATCCTGGGCCTCAAGGCGCGCGACCTGATCGGCTACAGCGCGCTGCAGTTCGCGGTGCACCTGCCGCTGGTGCTGTTGCTGTTGTGGGCGCTGGGGCTGACGCTGGACTACCATCCGCCGCTGCTGCCGGCGGGCCATTGAAATCACGGATCGACGCTGGTTTTGGCGGGATGGTTCGGCGATGATATGACGGCACCCGCGGCAGGATTGCGGGCCGCGAGTTCCGCCTGTTCTGCTGCCATGCGCGCGGAAAGGCGGGTCCCTGATGCATGGATGATTCCGCCGCACCGACCGAGATTCCCGAACAAGATGCCTGGCCTATTCCTGGAGTCCGCGCGCGGCGCGCTCCGGCGCAGTTTCGTACCCTTCCTCGGCGGCAGCCTGTTGTTCTCCTTCAGCCTGAGCGTCCATGCCAATGACTGGCAGGCGCTGCGCGCGCTGCAGGCCGGCGGCGCGGTGATCACGGCGCAGGCGCTGGACCTGGACAAGGGTACGGTGCTGGAGCAGGTCAATCCCGCCGAGCGCCTCACTCCGGCCTCGCTGACCAAGCTGGTGACGGCCGCTGCCGCACTCGACGTATGGGCGGCGGACAAGGTGTTCCAGACGCGACTGCTCGGCGTCGGCCCGTTCAAGGATGGCCAGATCAATGGCGATCTGGTGCTGCAGGGCGGCGGCGATTCCACGCTCGACCACCTGGCGCTGTGGTCGCTGGCGGCGCAGCTCAAGGGCACCGGCGTCAACGCCATCAACGGCCGCCTGGTGGTGAACACGGCGCCGTTCGGCCCGCTCGGCTGCGAGACCAAGGACCGTTGCGACGCGCTGCAGCGCAGCGACACCGCCTACAACGCGCCGCTGTCCGCGGTGGCGGTGGACTACGGCAACTGGTGCGTAGACATCCGCCCCACCGGCATCGGCTCGCCGGCGGTGGTCAGCACCTGCGGCACGGTGCAGGCGCCGATCCCGGTGCAGGGCAGCATCCGCACCGTCGGCGCCTCGGCCAAGCCGACGTTCTGGGTGGAACGTGTCAGCCAGCCCGAAGGTGACGTGCTGCGCGTCGGTGGCGAGGTGCCGCTGGGCGGCAACATCAACCTGTTCCGCGCCATGGGCGAGCCCGCGCTGGGCACCGGCCTGATGCTGCGCGAGGTGCTGCGCGAGATCGGCGTCACCGTCACCGGCTCGGTCGACGTGGTGCACACAGCGCCGCCGATCAACGCCTATCCGCTGGCGCTGAACGAGGGCCTGTCGCTGAAGGAGCAGCTCGGCCGCATGCTGCGCTTCTCCAACAACTATGTCGCCGACATGCTGACCCTGAACCTGGCTGCGGTGCAGCGCGCCCAGGCGCCGGCACAGCTGTCCGACGCCGGACGCGCGCTGTCCGACTTCGTGCTGAAGGTGAAGACCGAGAGCAGGACCGGCAAGCTGACGCCGCCGCTGCTCTATAGCGGCAGCGGCCTGACGCCGGAGAACCTGCTCTCGGCCGAGGACCTGACCACGGTGCTGAGCGCGCAGTATCAC
>FTAG01000387.1_pt1 | contig 23378 bp, 23 predicted proteins | sample 1638911 | NCBI WGS metagenome assembly FTAG01 (sample SAMEA3914813, study PRJEB12502) | metagenome | biome: forest; material: soil | place: Canada | collected 2011-07-07 | depth 0.3 m
ACTCAAATGCCAAACTTGACAGATAGACTGAAAAGAAACGAGGTCGCGGTTGAAGATTTCGCCATGGCGTTGGGTTTGCTCGTGCGCCGCATTCGCGCCGACACGTCGCCGGAAATGCAGGAATTCTCCTGGACACAACAGGCGGTCCTCTCGCGCCTGGACAAGCACGGACCGGCGACCGCCGCGGACCTGGCCCGCGCCGAGGGCGTCAGGCCGCAGTCCATGAGCACGGCTCTGGGGTTGCTCGAGAAAAAGGGCTTGGTCGAGCGCAAGGCTCACCCCACGGACGGACGACAGATCAACATCAGACTGACGGCCCGGGGCATCACCCTGCGCAGGAACACCAAGGAGGCAACGTACGCCTGGCTCTCGCGGGCCATCGCGGAACTCGACAGGCAGGAACAGGTAACGCTTTTCAAGGCCGTTGAACTCTTCAAGCGCATGGCGGAAAAGTCATGACAGCTCAGTTCAGCGTGCTCCGAAGCTGCCATTCGGGAACGGCGGCAAGGGGCTGAAGCCGGTCAGGCAGATCAGCAACCTTGTCAGCGCCGGCAAGAAATGGTGGCAAGTTGATCCAGCGCCCGCAGCGACCTTCACCCGCCACCAATCGCCAGCGCTGGACGGCTATTGCCCGTATTCATCATGCCGCCGAACCCAGAACGGCCCGCGCCCGCCTTCGTCGCGCCCTTTTGGCACCAGATCGAGATAGCGGTAATCGAGATTGAGATCCTCGATACCGCGGGCGTAAGTGGAATAGGTGTGAAACACCCGTCCCCGCCGGTCCTTGACGAAGACGCTGATGCCCTCGCGCTCGGTGCTGCCCGGGTCCTGCATGGTGAAGTTGTAGTAAGCCCGGCCGGCGCTCAGGTCCTCCGGGTGGAACGATGCCTGATAGTCGAAGTTGAAGTCGCCGGCCAGCGAGGACAGCCACTTGAAGCTCCAGCCCATGCGCTTCCTGTACGCCGCCAGCTTGCGGTACGGCGCGCGTGAGATCGCCACCATCGTCACGTCGCGCTGGTTCAGATGCACGATGATGCCGTTGAAGTTGTCCGCCCAGCGGGAACAATGCGGACATCCCGCCGTCCAGTCCGGGCCGAACATGAAGTGGTACACCACCAGCTGCGTCCGGCCCTCGAACAGGTCCGCGAGCGATTCCCCGCCCTTGGGCCCGTCGAAGCTGTAATCCTTTTCCACCAGCTCCCAGGGCAGATCTCCGCGCTGCCGGCCCAGTTCGTCGCGCAGCCGCGCGAACTTCTTCTCCTGCGTGAGGAGCTTCCTGCGTGCGGCCAGCCACTGGGCGTGGGGTACGACCTTGTGTCGAGGCATGTTCCCTCCCTTCACTCCGGCTGCGATCGATGAGCCGCAACGCGCCGGCCCACCCACCTGCCTGTTCCCATCTTGGCACGATGCCGGCTTCGGAGAAATGCCGATCCCGCTCATGCCGGCCTTCAGAAGGCGCTGGCTTGACATTAATATGCCTTTACACGTATATACTTCGCATGGAATCAACGTTTGCCATCATCGCCGAGCCGAGCCGCCGCGCCATCCTGAGCCTGCTCGCATCCTCGGAACGGTCCGTGGGTGATATCGAGGAGGAGCTGGACCTCCCGCAGCCCTCGGTTTCAAAGCACCTGCGGGTGCTGCGAGAGGCCGGATTCGTGGAGTCGCGCGTCGACGCACAGCGGCGCCTGTACCGCATCAAACCGGAACCACTGATGGAGGTAGACGCCTGGCTCGCTCCATTCCGTCAATTCTGGTCGGGCCACATCGATGCTCTCGAACGCCACCTCGATCAGATCAATCCCGTACCACGCCGCAAGGGCAAGAAACGATGAACAAGCGCGACGCATACATGCCGGGCCCCGCCGCCGGCGCCGAAGTCCGAAAGGACGGAGATAAGTGGACCCTCGTTGTCGTCCGCGAGCTGCGCCATCCGCCGGAGATCGTCTGGAAAGGCTTGACCGACCCGGCGAGCCTGCGTGAATGGGCGCCGTTCGATGCGGACCGCAGCCTCGCTGGCGTCGGCCCGGTCAAGCTCTCGACGGTCGGAACGCCAACGCCGCAGATCTCCGAGACGCGGGTGACGCGCGCCGAGGCGCCGAACCTGCTCGAGTACCGCTGGGGCGACAACGATATTCGATGGAAGCTCGAGCCGCTCGGCGGCGGTACGCGTCTCACGCTCTGGCACAACATCGATCGCGGCTTCATTTCGATGGGTGCGGCCGGCTGGCAGATCTGCCTCGACGTGCTCGACCGGCTCCTGGCCGATGCCCCCATCGGGCGCATCGTCGGCGGCGAAGCGATGAAATTCGGCTGGCCGCGCCTGAACACCGAGTATGCGCGGCAGTTCGGTACCGAAACGCCCAAGTGGCCACCCCAGACAGACCAAAAACCGTGAACCGAGGCAAGCGCCTGGTTTCGCCTTCAAAGGAGATCGCATTGAACTGGAACAAGTGGAATCGGCAGACCCACCGCTGGCTGTCCATGGTCTTTACGGCGACCGTTGTCGCCAACTTCATCGTGCGGGCACAAGCAGGGACGCCTCCGGCCTGGGTGACCTACTCGCCACTGCCGCCGCTCGCCTTGCTCCTGTTCAGCGGCCTGTACATGTTCGTGCTGCCGTATGCCATCCAGTGGCGCGGCGGACGCGCTGAATCCCACGAGGATTCCCGCTCCAGGATGAGAATATGAAAAAGCCGGGAACAAAATCCGCCGCCACCGCCGGCCAGCCGGCATCCAGGCTGATCGACCGGAGAATCGCCGAGCTCGGCGACTGGCGCGGGGAGACCCTGAGCCGCATGCGCAGGCTGGTCCAGGAGGCAGTCCCGGACGTGGTGGAGGAGTGGAAGTGGATGGGCACGCCCGTATGGTCGCGCGACGGCATCATCTGCACCGGCGAGTCCTACAAGGCGATGGTGAAGCTGACCTTCGCCAAGGGCGCTTCCCTGAAGGACCCGGCCAGGCTCTTCAACTCGAGCCTCGACGGCAACACCAGGCGCGCGATCGACATCCACCAGGGAGAGGAAGTCGATGCGGACGCGTTCAAGGCGCTGGTCCACGCCGCGGTCGCCCTCAATGCGTCCGGCGCAAAGGCAAAACCAAAGCGAGCGAAGTAAGCATGCTGGCACTGCGATCTCCGGCGGTGTTGACGGGCTCGGCGACTGCGCGTTCCTCAACGACCCGTCAGCTGCGTGATGCCGCGCGCTGACGCACCATCGGTGTCAGCTTCTTCATCAGCTGCTCCGCGTTCTCCGCACAAGGCAGGCCCGGCTTCTCGGTCTGCCTGATCACTTCCAGCAACCTGGCCTTGTTTTGCCGCAGGCGCTTCTGCAGCAACTCGATCTCGGCGACCTTGTGCTTCAGGGTGGCGAGCAACTCTTCCTTGTTCCACTTCTCCATTCCGGGGATTGGAAGCAGGTGGCGGATCTGATCCAGGGCAAAGCCGCCGGCCTGTGCCGTGATGATGATCTCCAGTATCTGAACGGTTTGCGGCGGATACTCGCGGTAACCATTGGCCTGGCGCCGCACCTGGGAGATCAGCCCCTGCGCCTCGTAGAAGCGGATTTTAGAGGGCGCCAGCCCGGTACGTTGCGCCAGCTCACCGATCTTCATGGTCCGACCTCCTGCGCGCGCTTGACATTAAAGTTAACTTTAAGGATAGCATTTGAACGTTCCTGCCGTGGAGTCCCAGATGACGCTGTTCGCCCCTCTCACCTTGCCTAACGGCACGATCATTTCCAACCGCCTGGCCAAGGCGTCGATGGAAGAAAACATGGCCGACGCCGACCAGGCGCCGTCCGAGGCGCTGATTCGCCTGTATCGGAGCTGGGCGGAGGGGCAGGCCGGACTGATCCTGACGGGGAACGTCATGGTGGATGGCCGGGCCATGACCGGCCCTGGCGGGGTGGTTCTGGAAAACGGCAAGCAGCTCGACAAATTCAGACGCTGGTCACAGGTCGCGCGCTCCCAAGGGGCGCAGGTGTGGATGCAGATCAACCACCCCGGCAGGCAAATGCTCGCCGCGCTCGGACAGCAGACCTGGGCGCCGTCGGCGGTGGCCTTGGACATGGGCGGCTTCTCGAAGAACTTTTCAGTCCCCAAGGAGATGACCGAGGGCGACATCGCGGAAGTGCAGCGCCGCTTTGTGAGAACGGCCCAACTGGCGGAGCAAAGCGGCTTCACCGGCGTGGAGATTCATGCCGCCCACGGTTATCTGCTGAGCCAGTTCCTCTCTCCCATCTCGAACAAGCGCCAGGATCGATGGGGTGGCTCCATCGAAAACCGCGCGCGCCTGCTGCTCGAGGTGGTGAAGGCCGTGCGGCCGGCTGTATCGCCGGGTTTCGCCGTGGCGGTCAAACTGAATTCGGCGGATTTCCAGAGGGGCGGCTTCAGCGCCGAGGACGCCTCCCGGGTGGTGCAGATGCTCAATGGCCTCGGCCTGGATCTGATCGAACTATCCGGCGGCAGCTATGAAGCGCCGGCCATGCAGGGACAAGCACGGGATGGCCGCACCCTGGCCAGGGAAGCCTACTTCCTGGAATTCGCCAAGGACATCGCCAAGGTGGCACGTATGCCCTTGATGGTGACCGGGGGCATTCGCCGCCGTGCGGTCGCTGAACAAGTCGTCGGCAGCGGGATCGCCATGGCCGGACTTGCGACGGCTCTGGCGATCGAGCCGAGTCTGCCGCGGCAATGGAAAAGCGGCGCCGAGCTCACGCCGGTGCTGCGTCCCGTCAATTTCAGGAACAAGGTCATGGGTGCCGCAGCGGTCATGGCCATGGTGAAGGCGCAGTTGATCCGTCTCAGCAGGGGCCACCGGCCGAAGCCCGATATCTCCCCCATCTGGACGCTGATTCGTCAGCAGATCAGGACCAAACTCCGCGCCCGTCAGTATCGTCGCTGGGCCGCCAGACAAGCAGTGGGGTGATCAGGCAGCGGTCCGCCAGGACTGCCGCAGACGCAGCGGCCTCAACCTGCATGGCTTGCGATGGGCGGCGCGCCCCATAGCTCGCGGATGCGCGACGCAATCGTTTCCGCCCAGATGGCGTACGCGGGAGGCCCAGGGTGGAAGCCGTCGCTCGCCGCCAGCGCGGGATCGAGCCCGAAGTCGAGCGCCACGTGGCTGCAATCGTCCTGCCCGCCTGCCCAGACGGCCAGCGCACGGTCAAAACGCCTGGCTCTCGCTCCCAGATACCAGCGCAGGGGGTGCGGCAAGGCCGGGAATGCATGCATCGGTGGAAGGCCTGACATCAGGATATGCCGAACGGAATGCCGGCTCCTGAGCAGCGCGGCCAGTTTCACCAGGTTCCGCAGCCAGATCCGCAGTGAGCGGCCTGCGGTGATGTCGTTGACGCCCAGGGCGATCACGGCGATGTCGAACGAGGCGGCTGGATTGTCCCGCAGATGATGAATGGCGTCGGCGGTGGTCCAGCCGGTTTGAGCGATGAGTTTCCAGTGCACCGAATACGCCGGCCGCAGCGCCGCCACCAGGCGCCCGGCGAGGGCTTCCGACTGCGTGGCGGCGCCGACGCCGGCTGCGGAAGAATCGCCAAGGACCAGCAGGCGCAGGCGCGGACCCTCGCCCTCCTCCCCTTCGCGCTCACCGGCCGCTTCCGGCAGCCGCGGCACCGCCCGGCGCACACGGTTGCCTTGAACCAGCAGGATCGGCGCGAGTATCAATCGGGCAAAGTGATGACGGACTTCATTCACGACGGGCCAAGGTCTCGCTGGGGGGCTTTGATCCAGTTTAGACCGTGAGCGGGCCGATGCTCACGCACTCGCCCGTTCCCCGGTTGCGGCCAGTGGATTCAAGCCGCTGCGGCGATTGGCCGCAGCCCAGTACTCTTCGCTGAGCCGACGCAGCAGCACCTGCGCCGGCTCCACGGATTTGATGGCGCCCACACCGTGTCCTGCCGACCAGGCCTGGGTCCAGCGGCGCGTCCCGGTCTTGGGATCGGTGAAGTCGATCGGAACCTCGCGTTCCAGTGCATCGATATCGAGGCCGGCAGCCGTCAGGCTTTTCTTCAGCCAATAGGCCGAGACGCCGGTGATGGCCTTGGTCAGGATCAGGTCGTCGATGCTTGATTCAACGAGCATCCGCCGGTAGCCGTCACAGGCCATGGTCTCGGGACAGGCGATGAATCGCGTCCCCATGGACGCGAGGTCCGCGCCGAGAACCTCGGCAGCGCGAATGCCGGCGCCATTGCTCAGGCCTCCGCCCAGCACCACTATCCCGTCGAAGAATTCGCGGATCTCGGGGACCATGGCGAAGGCGGTCATCTGCCCGGTGTGTCCGCCCGCGCCGGAAGCCACCAGAACCAGGCCGTCCACGCCCATGGCCGCGGCGCGCCGGGCATGATGCAGCGAATTGACGTCGGCCAGGACGCGGCCGCCATAAGCATGAACCCGCTCGATCACCTCGCCCGGCGCGCCGAGAGCCGTGATCACCAGGGGTGCGCGGTACCGCTCGATCAGCGACAGGTCCTGCTGCAGGCGGTCGGACGTGCGATGCACCACCAGGTTGGCCGCCCAGGGCGCATCTTCCTTCGTGACCAGCGCGCTGATCCGGTCCAGGCAGGCATCCAGATCCCCCACCGTGCGGGCATTGGCGGTCGGAAAGCCGCCGATGCTGCCGCTGCGGCACGCGGCCACCACCAGCTCCACCGTGGACACCAGGAACATCGGCGCGATCAACAGCGGCAGCTTGAGGCGCGAGGACAGATCGGCAGGGATGGCCATGAATCGCTCTCCGGCTACAGCATCGACACGTTGGTCGGCAGTCCCAGCAGCAGGCGCCCGGTCAGCTCGTAGACCGATTCGCTGACCATCATGTGCTGCGTGGCGACATGGACGTCGCGCAGGCAGCGCTGGAGCGGCGAGGATTCGAACACGGCGGAACCGCCGCCCAGGCTGTGCATCCGGTCCACCACCGCCGCCGCTTCCTCGGTGGCGAAGGTGGTGGCCAGCCGGATGTCGCGCCGCAATTCGATCGGAATGGCCGTCGCCTGAGTCGAAGCAGCCCAGGCCTCGTCGACGGCCTGCAGGAGAAAGGCCCGTGCCGCGGACAGGCGCGCAGTGGCGCGCGCGACATGTTCCTGAGTGGACTGGCGCTCCGCCAGGACCCGCGCGCTGCCTTGAGGCGTTTTCCCGCTGGCCAAGGCGACCAGGCTGTCGAGCGCCAGCCGGGCGAGGCCCAGTGCCACCGCGGCGATGCCAAGGCCGAGCATGCCGAACACCGGAAACCGGTACAGCGGCTGCGCCAGTGCGGGATCGGTCATCAGCGCGGCGGAGCGGGATGCCGGAACGAACAGTTCCTGCACGGCGAATTCATTGCTGCCGGTGCCGCGCAGGCCGAGCACATGCCAGGTATCGATGATCTCCACCTGTTCGGCGCGGAACAGCATGGAGCGCACGTTCGGCGCTCCCTCCGGCGTCGTTTCCGGCTTGCCGCTATCGTCCGTCACCAGGCAGCCGCCGCTGATGTAGTCGGCGTTGCGGCAGCCCGAGCCCCAGGGCCAGGTTCCGGATACGAGATAGCCGTCGACGCCGTCGCGCCGGACCCGCTGCGCGCGGCCGCGCGGCGCGAAAACGCCGGCCATCTTGACCTCCGGGCTTTGAAAGACCCGCCTGGCTTCCGCCTCGGGCAGGTAGGCGCCGATCAGCGCCGAGGTGCAGGAGATGAAGGCGCACCAGGCGGCGGAAGCGTCCGCCTGGGCCAGCCGCTCGATCACCAGCACAAACGTGCGGACGTCGACCTCGTGACCGCCATAGACCCGCGGAGTCAGCATCCGGTACAGCCCCTGCCGCGCGAGCTCGTCGGCAAGATCCTGCGGCAGGAAGCGGTTGCGCTCGATGGCTGCGCTTTGCGCGATCAGCAAGGGCGCGACCTCGTCGACGGCCTTCAGCAGCAATTGACGCAACGGCAGGTCGATGGAGCGGTCCGGCATATTGCCGGCCTGCGGCGCGCGTCCCTGGTCCGTATCGGCTGTCTTGGCATGCATGGATTTTTCTCGGCGACTGGTTGAATGAACGTCGGGCCAGTTTCCGCGCAGTGCGCGTTGACCATTACCGGCTGAGCGGCCAAACTGCTTGTCATAAACGGCCATTTAGCGGGAGTTTCGAAGATTTCAGCCAAGGACCCATACGGACTCCATCGGCCCTCCATTCCGGTGGCTTATCCCCTGCTCCTGCTGGAGATCCTCAAGGAACGGGGGCTCCCGCATGAGCAGGCTTGCCGCGACAGCGGCATCGCCGCTCATGTGCTGGCCAGGCCCGAGGCCCGGGTCACACCCACGCAGTGGACGCGCCTTGCGCTGAATCTGGTCCGCCTCACCGGCGAACCGGGCATGGGCATCGAATTCGGCCTGCGCATGCGGCCGTCCGCCCACGGATTTCTCGGCTACGCAGCGATGACCGCGCCGACCCTGCGTGCCGGGATTGACCTGACCATCAGGTATTTCCGCACGCGCCTGCGTCACTACCGCGTGCATCTGACCGAGGAGGGCGGGCGCGCGATCCTTGACGTTGCTGCGGTCCATCCGGTTCCGGTGCTGCGCGGCTTCTTCGTCGAAGGCCTCCTGGTCGGCCTGGCCCAGCTGGCGGGCCCTCTAATCGGCGAAAGCTATACCGGTGAAGCGGAGTTGTGGTTCGACTGGCCGGAACCGGAGTATTTTTCGCGCTACCGCCATCGCCTGCCGCGCGCGCGCTTTTCGCAAGCGGCAACTCAACTTCGCTTTCCAGCGGCGTATCTCGAACGCCGGCTGATGCTCTCCGACGACATGGCGCATCGGCAGGCGCTGACCCAGGTGGAGCGCGAAGACGCCACGGTGAAGCAGGACGAAGGCGATATCGTCGCCCGCGTGCGTGCGGAACTGGTGCTGACGCCGTCGGGCTACCTAAGTTTCGAACAGTTGGCGCAACGCCTGTGCGTGTCCAGCCGCACGCTGCGCCGCAAGCTCACGACGCAGGACACGGGCTACCAGCCCTTGCTCGATGAAGCGCGGCGGCGCGATGCCTGTCGTCTTCTGGAAGCCTCCGCACTCAACCTGGAAGCGATCTCCAGCCAGCTCGGCTTTCACAATCCGGCGAATTTCACGCGCGCGTTCAAGCAATGGACGGGTCGTACGCCCAGCGCGCATCGGCGGGAACGACAGGCATCGGACCATCACGCCAGGAAGCAAAGAAGGTTCTCCGGGGATCCGGCTTAGGCGCATTTGATTACTCCGCAGCGGTCGCCCGCGAGCAGCCGCTTTGAGCCGGCTGCGGAAGTACAGAAATGGGGGCGGAATAAATTACCGCAGGGATTGATGCCGGCAGCAGACTTTGTACATCGTCTGCCGCACTAGCCGAAGGTGAAGGAATAGGCACGGACTCCGGCATCGAGGAATTCGATTTCGAAAGTGTGATCCGCCACGGATCCCGCTTGCCTCACCAGTTGGTAGAGCCGGACGTCCTTTACGGTGCGGCCCCGCCATTCGACGGGGGCCGCACCTTGGCTGGCGGCACTCAGACCAGGTTGGTCACGATGTCGATGTTGCCGTGAAGGGCCTTCGAGTACGGGCAGGTCTGGTGCGCGGTATCGACCAGCACCTGGGCTGTCTCGCGAGACACACCCGGCAGGCTGACATTGAGGAGGGCTCGCAGGGAGTAGGCATCGTCGGTGAGGGCGAGGTCCACTTCGGTGTCGACCGCGAGGTCGGCGGGCAGGGCAACTTTCAGCTTCTTGGCGGCAAGGCCGATCGCGCCGATGAAGCAAGCCGACCAGCCGGCTGCGAGCAGCTGCTCCGGGTTGGTGCCTGTGCCGGAGGTGCCGGGCGTCGACAGCTTGATGTCGAGACGGCCGTCCGAGCTGCGGGAGGCGCCGTCGCGGCCGCCGGTGGTGTGGGTCTTTGCGGTGTACAGCACATTTGTGGACTGAGTCATGTTTGAATCCTCGTTGAAAGCTGGGTGATGAGGCGTGTTCGCTCCGCCGGAGGTGGCCGGCGGCCCGAGTGCGCAGAAGCTGGGACCCGCAACAGGAAAGAAGTAGATGTCTTTCCTGGGAGCCATCCTTCCACTTGTGGAAGGGCGGTTCAGATGGGCCAGCCGCTACGGAGCAGCTGCTTCAATCCGCAGCCGCCGCGGCGACGGCGCCGCGCGGCCGGCGTGCCAGCCAGCACAGCGGGATCAGCAGCAGGGCCAGCCAGCCGGAGACGTAGAAGATGTCGAGGCTGGACAGCAGGTAGCTCTGACCGATCACCTGGCGCTGCACCGCGGCCGCGGCGGCATCGCCGGCGAAGCCCAGGCTATGGAGCTGCGCCAGGGCGCTGCTGTAACCGGGGTCGTAGCCGGACAGGCTCTCCACCATGTGCGACTGGTGCAGCGCTTCGCGGCGGTCCCAAAAGGTGGTTGTGAGCGAGGTGGCGAAGCTGCTGCCGGTGATGCGCAGGAAATTGCTCAGGCCGGAGGCGGCCGGCACGCGTTCCGGCGGCAGGCCGTCGAGCTGCATGGTCAGCAGCGGCACGAAGAACAGGCCCAGGGCCACGCCCTGCACCACGAGCGGCAGCACGAACACCCAGAAGCTCGCATCCGGCGGCAGCAGGGCGCGCAAGAAGTACGACGCGGCGAAGATGGCGAAGGAGGCCGTCGCCAGCAGCCGCGCATCCATGCGTGCGACCCAGCGGCCGACCATCGGCGATACCAGCACCGCTGCCACGCCGCTCGGCGCTGCGACCAGGCCGGCCCAGGTGGCGGTGTAGCTGAGCTGGGTCTGCAGCCACAGCGGCAGCAGCACCACGTTGCCGAAGTAGACGCCGAAGCCCAGGCAGATCAGCACGGTGCCCATGGTGAAGTTGCGCGACTTGAACAGGCTCAGGTCGACGATCGGGTGCTTCTCGCCCTGCTCCCAGAACAGCCAGGCCAGCAGCGAGACCACGGTGACCACCGCCAGGGTGACGATCGCGGGGCTGGCGAACCAGTCCAGGTCCTTGCCCTGATCGAGCATCACCTGCAATGCGCCGACCCACACGAACAGCAGTACCAGGCCGACCTTGTCGATCGGCAGCTTGCGCGTTGCCGTCTCGCTTGCCTTCAGGTAGTTCCAGCAGATGAAAGCGCAGAACAGCCCCACCGGCACGTTGATCAGGAAGATCCAGGACCATTGGTAGTTGTCGGAGATGTAGCCGCCCAGGATCGGCCCGCAAATCGGCGCCACCAGGGTGGTCATCGACCAGATCGCCAGCGCCGTGCCCTTCTTCTCCGGCGGGAACAGGGCCAACAGCAGTGCCTGAGAGCCCGGGATCATCGGACCGGACACTCCACCCTGCAGCACGCGGAACAGCAGCAGCACCGGCAGGCTCCAGGCGATGCCGCAGAGGAACGAGGTCAGGGTGAACAGCAGCACCGACATCACGAAGGTCTTCACCACGCCGAAGCGCTGCATCAGCCAGCCGGTGAGCGGCACCGAGGCGCCGTTGGCGACAGCGAAGGAGGTGATGATCCAGGTGCCGGAGTCGGTGGACACACCGAGGTTGCCGGCGATGGTGGGGATGGCGACGTTGGCGATGGAGGTATCCAGCACCTGCATGAAGGTGCCCAGCGCCAGCGCGATGATGGTCACCGCGCGGGCGGCGCCGGATAGCGGAGCCGGCGCCGCCTGTGCCTGCGCCGCGGCGCTCACGAGCCGTGCGCCGCGTTCGCGGCGACCCGGGTTTCGCCGCCGTTGCGAACGACGATCTGGGCGATGCGCGCCTCGACCTCGGGATCATGGCCCAGGCTGTCCTGCACCGGGATCGGCTGGCTGCGCACCTGCGAGGCGATCAGGGCGCCGGAGGTATCGTGGATGTCCACGGTAACGCTCATCGACAGGCCGACGCGCAGCGGGTGCGCCTTCAGCTCGGCCGGGTCCAGCGCCACGCGCACCGGCACGCGCTGCACGATCTTGATCCAGTTGCCGGAAGCGTTCTGCGGCGGCAGCAGGGCGAAGGCGTTGCCCGAGCCGGCGGCCAGGCCGACCAGCTTGCCGTGGTAGGCGGCGCCGTGGCCATAGACGTCGGCGCGCAGCTCGACCGGCTGGCCGACGCGCATGTCCTGCAGCTGCACTTCCTTGAAGTTGGCGTCGACCCACACGTCGTCGAGCGGCACCACCGCCATCAGCGGCGTGCCGGCGGCGACGCGCTGGCCGACCTGCACCGAGCGGCGCGCCACCACGCCGGCCAGCGGCGCGCGGACCTCGGTGCGGCGCAGCGCCAGCGCGGCGTCGCGCACCGCGGCCTCGGCAGCCAGCACCTGCGGGTGGTCGTCGACCGTGGTGCTGTCGATCTGCGCCAGGGTGGCGTTGAGCTGCTGGCGCGCTTCGTTCAGCGCCGCCTGCGTCTGCACGATGTCGTCGTGGCTGTGGGACAGTTCCTCGGAGGAAACCGCGCCGTCCTGCGCCAGGCCGGAGCGGCGGCGGTAGTCGTCCTGCACGCGCTTGAGCGCGATGTCCCGGTCGGCGATCTGCGCCTTGAGCTGCTCGGCGGTGGCGAACAGCGCGCGCACCTGGCGCACGGCGCGGCCGAGATTGGCCTCGGCGTCGCCCATCGCCACCTCGGCGTCGGCCGGGTCCAGCTTGAGCAGGGACTGGCCGTCCTGCACGCTCTGCGTGTCGTCGGCGCTGAGCGCGACGACGGTGCCGGCGACCTCGCTGGTGATCTGCACCTGGTCGCCGTCGACGTAGGCGTCGTCGGTGGTCTGGTAATGGCGCGCGTACGTCTCCCAGTAAGTGCCGTAGGCGGCGCCGCCGAACACCACTGCGGCGGCGAGGACGATCAGCTTGCGACGGCGCTTGGACTGGGCCGCGGCTTCGGCATTGGGGACTTGGATTTCATTGCTCATGGCGGACTCCTTTGCGATTCGGGGGATTACCTGGCGGCGACCGCGGTCGCCTGGGTGTCGGGGTCGAAGCTGCCGCCCACGGCGAGCTGCAGCGAGATGCGAGCGGTGGCGAGGCTGGCGACGAGGTCGACGCGCTGGCGGCGCTCGTTCAGCAGCTGGGTTTCGGCGTTCAGCACGGTCAGGTAGCTGGCCAAGCCGGCTTCGTAGCGCTCGCTCGCCAGCGCGTAGGCGACCTCGGCATCTTCGAGCGCCTGCTGTTGTTTGGCGATCTGCTCGCGCAGCGCGTCGATGGCGCTGAGCTGGTCGGAGACCTCGCGCACCGCGTTGAGTACGGTGGCGTCGTAAGCCGCCACACCGGCGTCGATCTCGGCGCCGGCGGCGCGGTACTCGGCTTTCAGGCGGCCTGCGTTGAACAGCGGCAGGTGGATCGCCGGGCCGGCGCCGTAAGTGCCGGAGTCGGCCTGGAACAGCCGGCCGAAGCCCAGCGCCGCGGTGCCGGCGGCGGCCGTCAGGTTCACATCCGGGTAGAACGCCGCCTTGGCCGCGGCCTGGCCGGCGGTGGCGGCGTCGACGCGGGCACGCGCCGCCAGCACGTCGGGGCGGCGGCCGAGCAGGTCGGCCGGCAGCGCTTCGGGCAGCTTCAGTTCGGCCTGCTGATCCAGCGCCGGGCGCTGGATCGCGGCATAGGCATCGGCGCCGTGCGCGGTGAGCGCGGCCAGGCGGTGCAACGCCAGATCCTGCTCGTAGCGCGCCTGACGCAGCTGCACCTCGGCGTCGGGCACGGCGCCGGCGGCCTGGCGCAGCTCGACATTGGTGTCGAGGCCGGCGGCCACACGCTTCTTCGTGATGCCGAGGATCTCTTCACGCTGCTTCGCGGTGCGCTCGGCCACGTCGGCCAGGGCGTACTGGCGATCCAGCTCGATGTAGGAGCGCAGCACCGCGCCGGTGATCGCCAGGCGGGCGCCGGCGGCGTCGAGGCCGGTGGCGGTGGTCTCGGCGCGGGACTGCTTGAGCAGGTCGGCCTGGCGGCCCCAGAAGTCCAGGTCCCAGGACAGGTTCAGACCCTGGCTGCCTTCCCAGCCGACGTGGCCGGCGTAGGGCGGCGGCACCAGGTCCTGGCCGCTCAGCTTGCCGCGCGTCTCGCTGGCGTTGAAATCAATGCTGGGATACAGGCGGGACCCGGCGACGACATCCAGCTGCTGCGCCACACGCACGCGGGCCAGGGCCTCGGCCAGGGTCGGGTTGTCGGCAAAGGCCTGTTGCATCAAGCGGTCGAGCTGCGGATCGCCGTACGCCCTCCACCAGGCGGCATCGGCGATGACGCTGGTCTGGGCACCCAGGCCGAGCTGCGTGTCGCTCAGCGGCTGCGCCTTGGGGGTCTCACTCGGCGCCGTGACGCAGGCAGCCAGGGCGAGCGACATGGCGCTGAGTGCAAAAGGAAGTGCCTTCATGGGTCACCTGTGCGATTTCGATGGGCTTTGGCCCGACGGCGCGCACAGTAGGCCCTTCCAGAATCACGGACTAGACGGTCTTTTCAGGAGTTACCCTTTCAAAAATGGAAGGGTTTGCGGAAGGCATCCCACTCAGGCAGGGCGGTAGCCCAGCATCTCGCGCAGCCTTGGCGTGGCGAAATCCAGGAAGGCGCGCAGCTTCAGCGGCACCTGCCGCTGGCTCGGGTAAACCAGGCTCAAGGGAAGCAGGGGCGGCTCGAACTCTTCGAGCACCAGACGCAATTGCCCTTTCGCCAAGTACCCGGCTGCGTGGTAGGAAAGCACCCTGGCGATGCCCACGTGGGCCAGAGCTGCTTCCGTCGCGGTCTCCGCCGTCGTGATCATCAGGCGGTGCAGGATGGCGACGACGAAGTCCACTCCCGCTTTCCTGAACTGCCAGTCGCCGACGCTGATCGCCTCGAACGCAATGCAGTCGTGATCGACCAGATCCTCAGGCACCTTGGGCGTGCCACGCGCCTCCAGGTATTGCGGCGAGGCGCACAACACGCGGCGCACCAGGCCGACCCGGGTGGCGATGAGGCTGCTGTCCGGCAGGGAGCCGAGACGCACCGCCAGGTCGACGTGCTCCTCGATCAGGTTCACCGCGCGATCGCTTTGCGACAGCCGCACCTTGATGTCCGGATAGGCCGCCAGGAAATCCACCAGGATCGGCAGGATGTGGGTGCGGCCGAGCGACACCGGCGCGCTGATCACCAGCTCGCCCTGCGGCGCGCGGTACTCACCCGAGGCAATGCGCTCGACCTCGGAGAGGTCCTCGAGGATGCGGCGGCAGGAAGCAACATAGTCGCGCCCGGCGTCGGTGAGCATGAGCTTGCGGCTGCCGCGGAGCAGCAGGCGAATCTTGAGATGCTCTTCCAGTTCGGAGACCCGGCGGCTCACCGTCGCCAGCGGAATGTGCAGCCGACGTCCCGCCGCGGACAGGCTGCCGGCATCGACCGCTTCGAGAAGGATGGTCATCGCTTCCAGCCGGTCCATGCCTTTCACCTGGCGAGAGGATCGCTCCCAAGATTACTGGCTAGTCGGGTTCTGCGGAAGGCCCTACCTTGCATCGCACGTCAATTCAGCCATGCGGCCAAGCCAGGAGCGGTTCATGTCACGTATCCCGACAGTCACCAGCGAGGAAGCCCCCGAGGCGTCCCAGCCGATGCTGGAGGGTCTGGAACAACTCGGCCGCGTGTCGAACTTCCTGCGCACCGTGGCCCACAGCCCCGCGGCGCTGGAAGGCTACCTGGGGCTGAGCAGCAGTCTGGGCAAGGGCTCGCTGCTGCCGGACACCGGGCGGCGCATCGCGCTGGCCATTGCCGAATTCAATCGTTGCGATTACTCGCTGTCTTCCAATATCCACCAGGCGCGCAAGCTCACCCACCTCGGTGACGCCGAGATCACCGCCAACCGCAACGGCTGCTCCAACGACCCCAAGGCCCAGGTGGCAGTGCGCTTCGCCGTCGCGGTGGCGCGCGAGCGCGGGCGCGTCAGCCAGGAACAGTTCGACGCGCTGGCCGCCGCCGGCTATGACCATGCCCAGGTCGTGGAGATCGTGCACCACATCGCCCTGGCGATCCTGTCGAACTACCTCAACGAAGTCGCCGATACCGAGATCGACTTCCCGGTGGTGCGGTCGCGCCAGGCCGCGGGTTCCCGCAAGCCATGACCGCTCTCCATCACCACGCTTCTCCCCCAACGCTGGCATGCAACTCCTCCAGCCGCTCCCCCGGCCGCATGGCCCAGCGTCTTGCCGGGCCGTCTTCCCCCGGACGGCCTGGCTTTTCTATTCGATCCACCAAGGAGTTATCGCAATGATTCGCAAAAACCTGCTGGCGGTCGTAGCAACCGCGACGATGTTGGTCCTCGGCTCGGCGGCCGTTGTGGCGGGGGACAAGTACGACTTGAAGGTGCCGGACGGCCTCGCCTTCGCCGAGTTCAAGGGATACGAAAACTGGCAGGTGGTCTCCGTCAGCGAGGATGGGGGCAAGCTCGCCATGATTCTCGCCAATCCCAAAATGATCGACGCCTACCGTGCCGGCGTTCCCGGCAACGGAAAGCCGTTCCCCGAGGGCTCGAAGATGGCGAAGATTCACTGGACCCCGAAAAAGCTGGAGACCTTCCCCGCGGCGACGGTGCCGGGCGCGCAGCACGACGTCGACTTCATGGTGAAGGACAGCAAGCGCTTCGCCGACAGCGGCGGCTGGGGCTACGCCGAGTTCGAGTACGACACTGCGTCCGGCTCGTTCGCGCCTGGCACCCTGGCCAGCACTCCGCCGCAGGGCAACGACGCCAAGTGCGGATTCGCCTGCCACACGATCGTGAAGACCAGGGATTACGTCTTTACCGACTACGGCCAGCGCTGACCATCGGCTGTGCCCACTGCGCGCCGCATTCCGGCCGCTGCGCTGAGCCGTGGCATCGATCTGAAGGAGACACCATGAAAGCCATTCAATACCAAGCCTACGGCGGCTATCAGGAAAACCGTCTGGTCGAGGTGGAACGTCCGCAGCCGAAAGATGGCGAAGTGCTCGTGGAAATGCGCGCCGTGGGCATCAACCCACTCGACAACACCTTCCGTTCAGGGCACATCTACCTGTCCACGCCACAGAACCTGCCGCGCATCGGCGGCCAGACGGGAGCAGGCGTTGTGGTCGGAACCCGCAGTGCCGCGTTCAAGGTCGGCGATCGCGTGTTCGTCCGCACGCCGGGTTGGGGTCTGGTGGCCGATGGCACCTGGCGCGAGTTCGTCGCGGCGCCGGCCGCAGGGCTTGCAAAGGTGCCCGCACACCTGGACGACGAGCACGCTGCGGCGTACCTCGCAGGCGCGGGTTATCTGACCGGCTACCTGGCCCTGACGGAGCTTGCCAGGTTCAAGCCGGGGCAGACGGTGCTGGCGCCGGCGATCGGCAGTGCCGTGGGCATGGAAACGGTACAGATCGCACGCCGCCTGGGCGCGTCGCTGGCGATCTCGACCGCGAGCACGACCGTGAAGGCCGAGCGGGCGCGCGCCGACGGTTATGATCAGGTCATCGACCTGTCCCGTGAAAGCCTGAAGGACGGAGTGCTGCGCATCACCGGCGGCAAGGGCGTCGACGTGGTGGTCGATGGCGTGAGCGGCAAGCTCACCGGCCAGGTGCTGGCTTCGCTGGCCTTCGGCGGCACGGTGGTCGTGGCCGGTTACGCCGGAGGGCGGGAGGCGCAAGTAAACGTCACCGACATCATCTGGAAGGCTGCGACGATCCGCGGCTTCACCTTCAGGCTGTTTGCGCCCGAGATCGTGGCGGCGGCCAATGAAACGATCCTCGGGTATCTGCAGGAGGGCGCGCTGAAACCGACCATCGGCAGGGTGTTTCCGCTGGCGGAGGCGGCCGAGGCTGTGCGGTATCTGATCGAGGACCGGCCCTATGGGCGGGTCATCATGCGGGTTTAGGCCGGGCACGAAATTCCGCATCGACTGCGGGGAATCAGACGCTGAAGTTCGACTCGCTTGAGCCCGGACCTTACTCCAGGGTTTACACTGAGGGCAAGCCCCCGAATCCCGCCCAATCCCATGCCCACCCCCGCTACGTTCACCATCGGTCGCCTCGCCAAGGCCGCCGACGTCAACATCGACACGGTGCGCTTCTACGAACGCCAGGGCCTGCTGCAGCCCGCGCCGCGCAGCAGCGGCGGCTACCGCCTGTACGGGCCGGCCGATGCCCAGCGCCTGCAGTTCATCCGCCGCGCCAAAACCCTGGGCTTCTCGCTGGAGGACATCGCCGAGCTGCTGCGCCTGACCGAGGACGGGCATGACCGCGGGCGGGTCAAGGCCATCGCCCAGCAGCGCGTGGCGGACCTGGAGCAGCGCATTGCCGAGCTGGAGCGGATGCGCTCGATCCTGGCCCACCATGCCGGGCACTGCTCCGGCAAGGGCGAGGTGAAGGGCTGCCCCATCATCGAGGCCCTGATCGGCGGGATGGCCGCGGCGGGCTGATCCGCCCCATCTCCGGCCGGGCCATTGGGTCAATGTTCCTACTTGCCGCACCGGCTTCCGGGCTTAAGGTGTAAGACAGACACCGGAGTCATGCGTATGGAAGCGAACCTCACCCTGTTCAGGCAGGCCACCCTGTTCGACGGCAGCGGCAAGGAGCCGCAAACCGGCGACGTGCTGGTACGCGACGGCCGGGTCGCCGCCATCGGTCCCGATCTCGCCGTGCCCGCCGGTGCCCGTGTCATCGACTGCGCCGGCCGCTGGCTGATGCCCGGCCTGCTCGATATCCACACCCACCTCGACCTGGAAGTGGAGCTGGCCCCCGAGTTGCCCGAGGCGGTGCGCCACGGCACCACCACCGTGGTGATGAGCAACTGCTCGCTCGGCGTGGCTTATGGCAACCAGCGCCGCGAAGGCCAGGACCCCATCGTCGACTGCTTCGCCCGCGTCGAGAACGTGCCCAAGCATGTGCTGCGCAAGGTCGGCGACGCGGTGCACTGGAACGACTCCGGCGACTACCTCGCCCACTTCGATCGGCTGGCGCTGGGGCCGAACGTGGTGCCGATGATTCCGCACTCGATGCTGCGCATCGAGGTGATGGGCCTGCAGGCCTCGGTCAGCCGCGAGCCCAGCGAGGACGAACTGCGCAAGATGGAAGCCCTGCTGGAGAAGGGCATGCAGGAGGGCTACGCCGGTTTCTCCACCGATGCCCTGCCCTTCCATTACCTCGCCAACCGCCCCAACACGCGCAAGCAGATCCCGACACAGTTCGCGCCGTTTTACGAGCTGAAGCGGCTGACCTCGATCGTACGCCGCTGGGACCGCGTCTGGCAGGCCACCCCGCCCAAGGACAGCCGCCTCGGCACCCTGCGCACTTTCCTGCTCAGCAGCGGCCGGCTCTACGGCAAGCGCCTGCGCACCACCGCGGTGGCGGCGATCGACCTGCACACCAACCGCCTGCTGGTGAAGCTGGCGCTGCGCCTGAGCAAGCTGATCAACTCCAGGCTGATCGGCGGCATGTTCCGCTTCCAGGCCCTGTCGGCGCCGTTCAAGCTGTGGAGCGACGGCGTCATCACGCCCATCGCCGAGGAGATCCCCGAGCTGCGTGTGCTCAACGAGTGCGACCTCGACGACCACGCCGGCCGCCTGCGCATTCTCAGCGACCCTGACTACGTCCGCGCCTTCCGCAGGATGTGGCACAAGGGCAAGCGCGGCTTCAACCTCGCCAACCTGATGCGCATCCTCGGCAACGAACAGAACGTGCTGAGCCGCCGCCTCGACGACATGACGGTGGAATCCTGCCCGCTGTCCGGCTGGAACGGCGAGAAGCTGGAAGCACCCTATCGCCGCCTGCTCGCCTGGCAGGCCGGCAGCGGCAAGGCACAGAGCACGGACGAAGAAGCGTTCTTCAAAACCTTCGCCAATCCTGCCGGCGACGATGCCGACTTCATCCTGCACCTGCTACGCCAATGGGACACGCGCCTGCGCTGGCACACCACCACCGCCAACCGCGACCCGGCGGTGGTCAAGGCGCTGCTGTTCCACCCCCAGACCCTGCCCGGCTTCAACGACTCCGGCGCCCATCTCACCAATATGGCGTTCTACGACGGCAATCTGCGCACCCTCAAGATCGCCCAGGAAGACGGGTTGCAGCAGGTCGCGCGGGCCGTGCACCGCATGACGCAGCTGCCGGCCGGTTTCTTCGGACTCAACACCGGCCTGCTCATCCCCGGCGCCCAGGCCGACCTCTGCGTGGTCGACCCGCAGGCCCTGCTGGCCTGGGAGCCCGAGGGCAGCATCGAGTACATCGAGCGCGACATCTTCCAGTGCAAGCAGCTGGTCAACCGCCCGCAAGGCGTGGTCAGCCAGGTGATGGTCGCCGGCAAGCTGGCCTGGAGCGGTAACGCCTACACCCCGGCCTACGGCCGCGAACGCTTCGGCCGCGTGCTGCGCGCCAAGGATCATCCGGCGGAGCAGGCGCTGCTGGCGGAGGCGCCGGCCTTGCAGGCGGCGGCATAACGGCCGGTGCAGGGGGCTGCAAATCCCCGTACGTCGGTTCAATTCCGGCCCGACCCTGACAAAGCCGGACATACCGCCATCCCGGTCAAGCGGTGACAAACCCGGCGTATCCGTTCGCTTTCACCTCCTCGCAGGCCGCCCTGTAGACGGGGGCGCCGCCGACGAAGGGCAGCATGCGCCGCTCCTTGCCTTCGACGTTGCTGCCCATGTACCAGGACTTGTTCTTGTAGACCAGGGTGGCCTTGGCCAACTCCTCGTGCTGCGCGATCCACTTCGCCTCGATCTCGGCGCCCGGCTCGATCGTGGTATTGCCGCGCCGGCGCAGGAAGGCAATGCAGTCGCCGATCCACTCGATCTGCTGCTGCACGCAGGTGGGCACATTGCAGAACGCAGCGGCCGGGGAGAACGGCCCCATGGTCATGAACAGGTTGGGGTAGCCATGCACCTGCAGGCCCATGGTGGTGTGGATGCCATGGCGGGCCCAGTCGTCCTTCAGGGACATGTCTTGGCGGCCGCGAATGTCGACTGCGGTGAGGGCGCCGGTGCCGGCGTCGAAGCCGGTCGCCAGAATCAGCAGGTCGAGCGGAATCTCTCCGGCCGAGGTCCGCACGCCGCGTTCGGTGAGACACTCGATCGGCGTCTCCTTGAGATCGACCAGGCTCACATTGTCGCGGTTGTAGACCTCGAAGTAGCCGGTCTCCAGTGGCACCCGGCGGGTGCCGAAGCCGTGGTCGCTCGGGACCAGCCTGGCGGCCATCCGCGGCTCCCTGATCCGTGCGCGGATTTTTTCGCGCACGAACGCGGAAACATCGGCGTTGACCTTCTCGTCCATGAAAACGCCGAAAAAGCCGCCGATCCACAGGTTGAGGGAGCCGTCCTGCCACAAGCTCTCGAGCAACGCGCGTCGCTCGCCCGGCTCGATGTCGAAGTATTCGCGGCTGTCGAAATCGTAGTCGAAGCCCGCGAAGGTCTGCTGCACGCGCAGCTTGAGCATGGGATAGCGCTCGCGCCAGGCGGCGCGCGCGGCGTCGTCGAAACGCGGATTCCTCATCGGGATGGCGTAGTTTGCGGTGCGTTGGAATACCGTGAGCTGCTCGACCTCGGCGGCGATGGTCTGGATCACCTGGATGCCGGTGGCGCCGGTGCCGACCACGCCGACGCGCTTGCCGACGTAGTCGATGCCTTGCCCGGGCCAGCGCGAGGTATGCAGAACCTGCCCCTTGAAGCGCTCGTAGCCGGTGAATGGGGGTTGCAGCGGCGCCGACAGGCCGCCGCCGCACATGAGCAGGAAGCGGGCGCTGACCGTGTCGCCCCGGTCGGTGCTGACGATCCAGCGCCGTTGCGCCTGGTCCCAATGCGCCGCCGTGACACGGGTGTTGAAACGGAACGCGCTGCGCAGGTCGAAGCGGTCGGCGACATGGTTGAGGTAGCGCTCGGTCTCCGCTTGCGCCGGGAAGCGCTCACTCCAGTCCCAGTCGTTGAGCAGCTCGTCGGAGAACCAATACTGGTAGATGTAGCACTGCGAGTCGACGCGCGCCCCGGGGTAGCGGTTCCAGTACCAGGTGCCGCCGACACTGGCGCCCTGTTCGAAGGCCTGCACTTCCAGGCCCTGCTGCCGCAGGCGGTAGACCCCGTACAAGCCGGAGAACCCGGCACCGACGACGACCGCATCGACCTGCCTCGCGGCAGATTGCATCTGAGCCATGACGGACCTCCTCGGCGCAGCGTTATTGATCGCGGGTTCTACTGACCCGGCCATTCCTGGCTGCACTCTTCGCCGCTGCCTGAGTGCAGCATAGCAAGGGCCGCGATGTCTACCTACTAAGCGGTTGATTGCCAGGGAAGTGTCAGGGACTGCAAATCTCCATACATGCATAGCACTGATGGGCATCGATCAAAAAGGATCATTTCATCTCCGGCCCGCCGTGCACGTACGATGCGGACTCGCGCCGGAGAACCCCCATGGGCGTCATCTACCTCATCCGCCACGGCCAGGCCTCGTTCGGCCGCAGCGACTACGACGAGCTGTCGGCCGTCGGTCACGAGCAGGGCCGCGTCCTCGGCGCGGCGCTGAAGCCGCGCATCCCCAGGGTCGATGCCGTGGTCAGCGGCGGCATGAAGCGCCACCGCCAGACCGCGGCCGCCTGCCTCGAAGCCATGGGCCTGCCACCGGAGATGCAGGAGACCAACGGCTTCCGCGAGTACGACCACGACGAGATCATCGTGCGCCACGAGCCGCGCTACGCCCAACCCGAGGCGCTGATGGCGGACCTGGCGAAATCGCCCGAGCCGCGGCGCGCCTTCCAGGCCATGTTCAGCCAGGCGATGGAGCGCTGGATCGAGGGCAGGCACGATGCCGACTACAGCGAGTCCTGGAGCACGTTCCACCGCCGCTGCAATCAGGCGCTGGAGCAGCTGATCGCCGCGCTCGGCGCCTCGAAGACCGCCCTGGTGTTTACTTCCGGCGGCGTGATCAGCGCCATCTGCCGCGAGCTGATGAACCTGCCGGACCTGCAGGCCTACCGCCTCAACCTGACCCTGGCCAACTGCGGCGTGACCAAGGTGATCTATAGTGAACGCGCCAGATACCTGAGCAGCTTCAACGAGCACGCCCATTTTGAAGGCGCGCACCACAAACTCATCACCTATCGCTGAGCGAAGAAAACCACCCCATGCGCAAGAATATCCTCATCACCGGCGCCAGTTCCGGCCTCGGCGCCGGCATGGCGCGTGAATTCGCCGCCAGGGGCCGCGACCTCGCCCTCTGCGCCCGCCGCATCGAGCGGCTGGAGGAGCTGAAAGCCGAGCTGCTGAAGATCAACCCCTCGATCAAGGTCTCGATCAGGCCGCTGGACGTGAACGACTATGACAGCGTCTTCACCGTGTTCCGCAGCTTCGCCGAGGAGTTCGGCGGGCTCGATCGCATCATCGTCAACGCCGGTATCGGCAAGGGCAAGCCGGTCGGCACCGGCTACTTCTGGGCCAACCGCCAGACCGCCGAGACCAATTTCGTCGCCGCGCTGGCGCAATGCGAGGCGGCG
>FTAG01000267.1_pt1 | contig 23374 bp, 28 predicted proteins | sample 1638911 | NCBI WGS metagenome assembly FTAG01 (sample SAMEA3914813, study PRJEB12502) | metagenome | biome: forest; material: soil | place: Canada | collected 2011-07-07 | depth 0.3 m
GGATGCCGAAGCGTCCAGCGTCAGGCCAGGGATGGCCTGTCGCTGGACCCCGACGCAGGCGAGAAGCGCAGGGGACCCTCTTATCGCGCTTCTTCTTCTCGCGATGAGAGGGCGCAGTTCCCGGGTGGCGGCGCTTTTTGGTTACTTTTTGGCGCTGCTGCCAAAAAGTAACTCGCCTGTAGGCGAAAACCCACGACCTCATCAACGGAAGGCCGGGCGGCGCGTGATGCGCTCCCAGGAGGCGTACGGCACCAGATTCCCCGGGATCAAATTCGGCGAAATATGCTAGCGCCGCGTCCCGATATAGACACCCGTCGCCGCCAGCGCAAAACCCGCCAGCTTGATCGCGCTCATCGGCTCGTGCATCAGAGCCCAGCCCATCACGGCGGTGACCGGGGTCACCAGGTAGAACAGGGTGGAGACGCGGGTGGCGGCGCCCTGGCGCAGCAGGATGAAGAGCAGGGCGAAGGTGCCGCCGGAGTTGACCAGGATCAGCCACAGCATGGAGCCGATGAAGGCGGTGCTGGTGTCGAAGCGGAAGTGCTCGTGCAGCAGGGCGATGGGGGCCAGCACCACGGTGGCGGTGAGGTTCTGCGTCAGCAGGCCGACGTTGAGGTCCACGCTGCTGGCGTGGCGCTTCTGGTAGAGGGTGCCGAACGTGATGCCGCACAGGCCCAGGAACAGGGCGACGCCGGCGGCCATCGAGCCCAGTCCGGAGCCGAGCTTGTCCTGCAGCACCAGCAGCACGCCGGCCAGGCCCAGCAGCAGGCCGAACCAGTGGCTGGCGGGCTGGCGCTCGCCGAGGGCGGCGGCGGTGAGGGACACGGCCAGCGGCATGGAGCCGATGACCAGGGCGGCGAAGCCGGAACTGGCGCCGAGGGCGAAGGCGCCGTAGACGCCGCCGAACTGCAGCGCCAGGCTGAGCAGGCCGACCACGGCGCTGTGCAGCAGCACCTTCGCGCCCGGCAGCTTTGTGCCGCGCAGCAGCACCAGGGCGGCGAACAGCAGGCTGGCGCCGCCGAAGCGCAGGCTCAGGGTGGTGAAGGGCGCGGCGTGCGCCACCGCGATCTTGCCGGCGATGTAGCCGGTGCTCCACAGCACGACGAAGGCGGCGGCGGGCAGGCTCTCCCGCAGCGCGCGGCTGTCGAGCCAGGGCGTGTTGCCGGATTCGGTCATGGTGCGGGTGTTCATCCTGGGCCTCCCTCTGAATGGCGCAGAGAATAGGGGCTTCCCTGTTCGGGATAAACGGGGTAAAAGTGAAATCATTATTGCGTCAGATGCAATAGATTGCCATGCCGGCTCAACTTCTCCCGATAACGCTTGCTGTCCCCTCTCCCGTGAACGGGAGAGGGTGGCGCGTCAGCGCCGGGAGAGGGGCCGTAAGGGTCGGACGTCCACGGCCCCTCTCCCCCAGCCCCTCTCCCGCACGCGGGAGAGGGGACTGCAGGAGTGATTCATGTCAGCCAGGCTAGACGAGATCGCGGTGTTCATCGAGGTGGTGCGCAAGCGCAGCTTCGTGCGCGCGGCGGAGCAGCTCGGCGCCAGCGTCTCGGCGGTGAGCCGCTCGGTGGCGGCGCTGGAGGCGCGGCTGGGGGTGCGGCTGCTGCAAAGGACCACGCGCAGCGTCGGTCTGACCGAGGCGGGCAGCGCCTACTTCAGCCGCTGCGAGGCGCTGCTGTCGGAACTGGAGTCGGCGGAGGCGGAGGCCAGCGCGCTGGGCGACGAGCTGCAGGGGCGGCTGCGGGTCAGTGCGCCCAGCGGCCTGGGCATGACCCACCTGGTGCCGGCGCTGCCGGAGTTCCTGGCGCGGCATCCCAAGCTGACGGTGGACCTGGACCTGTCCAACCGCTTCGTCGACCTGGTGGAGGAGCGCTACGACCTCGCCATCCGCACCGGCTCGCTGCGCGACTCGCGTCTGGTGGCGCGCAAGCTGGGGCCGAACCGCCGCGTGCTCGCCGCCAGCCGCGACTACCTGGAGTGGCGCGGCACGCCGCGCCATCCGCGCGAGCTGGGGCAGCACGCCTGCCTGGTGCTGGACATCACCGATCATCCGGATCGCTGGGACCTGCAGCGCCGTAGCGAGACCCTGGCGGTGAGCGTCACCGGCCCGCTGCGCTCCAACAATGCCCTGGCGCTGCACGACGCCTGCATGCGCGGCCTCGGCATCGCCTTGCTGCCGCGCTTCGCGCTGAGCGGGGACTTCGACGCCGGGCGGCTGCAGCAGGTGCTGCCGCAGTGGGCGACGGAGGAGCAGGGCATCTATGCGATTTATCCGGGGTACCGCTTCATCCCGGCCAAGGTGCGGGCGCTGGTGGACTACTTTGCGGAGAAGCTGGCGGGCGGCGGCTTGCGTTGAGCGGCGCGGAGGGGCTGGGCGGAATCCAGCCTTCGCTGTATCCCGGCAGTAGCTCGCCTATGCCGGCCAATGGTCGTGCCGCTCGCGCCGCTCCTGGCGGTAGTTGGTGATCTCCAGGCGCACGCCGTCCGGGCCGGTGAAGAAGCTGGCCCAGTAGTCCGGGGCGTATTCGCCGTGCAGGGCCGGCTCGCTGGCCTCGATGCCGGCGGCGCGCAGGGCTGTGGCGGCCGCGCGCACGTCCTCTTCCGTTTCCACCCGCAGGCAGAAGTGGTGCAGACCCGGGGCGTAGGGATCGTGCGGTGCCCGGCTGCGTGCCGGGCGCAGGACGTAGCCGAAATGGCGGTTGTAGTACTGCACATGCGGATCGCCGCCGAGGGTGAAGCGGTTCTTGCGGAAGCCGAGCGCGCCGAAGGCGCGGTCGTAGAAAGCTTCGGCGGCGGGCAGGTCCGAGACGCTGATATAGATATGGTCGATGCCGGTGATCACGGTCATGTCCCTACGGTGCTGGTCCCTCGATACACGTTGCTCCGCAACGCACTCGGGACGAACGGAGTTTTGAGCAGAGTCTAGGTCAGCACCACATCCAGCGCCGCAATCAGCCGCTCGATCTCCTGCGCCGTGTTGTAGTGCACGAAAGACAGGCGCAGTACGCCGCGCTGGGGATCCAGGCCCATCGCCTCCAGCAGGCGCACGGCGTAGAAGTGGCCGGCGGCGGCCATGATGCCGTGTTCGGCCAGTTCCGGGATCAGCGCGGCGGGTTCGCGGCGCAGCGGGGAGATGGCGACGGTGGCGGCGCGCTCGTTGGCGCTGGCTGGGCCGAGCAGGCGCAGGTCTTTCCTTGCGGCGAGGTAGTCGAGCAGCTTTTGGAGCAGTGGCTTCTCGGCTTCGCGCAGCAGGGTGCGGACGCGCTGTGGGCGGCCGGCGCTGTCGCCGCCGCCGTGGTGGGCGTCGAGCGCGTCGAAGTATTCGGCCACGCCGCGCGCGGCGGCGACCTGGGCGTGGTCGGGGCCGGCGGGGACCAGGCGCTTGCGGCCGTAGGCGGCGTTGAAATAGTGGGCTTCGTTGCCCAGATGCTCGAAGACGCTATTGCGCACCACCATGGCGCCCTGGTGCGGGCCGAAGGTCTTGTACAGCGAGAACAGCAGGATGTCCGCGCCCAGGGCCGGCACATCGGGCAGGCCGTGCGGGGCGTAGGCGACGCTGTCCACCACCAGCAGGGCGCCGGCGGCGTGGACCTTGCGCGAGATCTCGGCGACCGGGTTGATGTGGGCGACGATGTTGGAGCACTGCGGCACGGTGACGAGCCGGGTGCGCTCGCTCAGCAGGTGGTCGAGCGCGGCGGGGGCGAGCGCGCCGCTGTGTGGGTCGACCTGCCATTCCTTGACGGTGCAGCCATGCTCGGCGAGTCGCCGCCACACGCCGCTGTTGGCCTCGTGGTCCTGGTTGGTGACGATGATCTCGTCGCCGGGCTTGAGCAGCTTGCGGAAGGCCTGGGCCAGCACGTAGCTGTTCTGCGAGGTGGATGGGGCGAAGTGCAGCTCGTCGGCACCGACGTTGAGGTACTCGGCCAGGCGGGTGTAGGAGGCGTCCATCCACTCGCCGGCTTCCTGCGAGGCGGGGTAGTTGTAGTAGGGCTGCACCTTGAGGCGGCGGTAGTACTCGGCGAGCCGGTCGATGACCTGGGCGCAGGCGTAGGAGCCGCCGGCGTTCTCGAAGAAGGCCTGGTTCTGCAAGGCCGGTTCGGCGAAGGCGGGGAAGTGGGAGCGGGCGTAGGGGACGTCGAGCTTGGACACGTGGGCGCGGGGATTGGTGAGGAGGCGTTGTCCCACTGTACTGCGCGCGTTCTTTTACCTGCAACGTAATCGCCAGTGCGCCTCGGTACCGCGAAGATGCGTCTCACGGGATCGAGGCGCAGTGCGCTCCGCTCCCGCACTGAAATCCCCTGACAGGAGTCATGACATGAGCGGCATCGAAAATCTCGTCAACCGTTACATCGAGAGCTGGAACCAGACCGACGCCGCACGGCGCAAGGCGGCGATCCGGGAGCTGTATGCCGAGGATGCGGGCTACACCGATCCGCTGGCGGCGGTGCGGGGCTGGGACGGCATCGACGGCTTCATCTCCGCCGCGCAGCAGCAGTTCAAGGGGCTGGTGTTCAGCCTGGCCGGCAAGGTGGACGCGCATCACGATACGGCGCGCTTCACCTGGCACCTGGGCGTGCCCGGCGCGGCAGAGCCGGTGGTGATCGGCTTCGACGTGGTGTCGGCGCAGGACGGCAGGCTGCGTCAGGTGTACGGGTTTCTGGACAAGGTGCCGGCGGCGCTTTAGCCGCGCCGGTAGGCGGCGAGCAATCCGGCCAGTACCAGCAGCGCCGCCGCGCTGCCGCGATGCAGTTTGCGCATGCCGGTCGGCGACAGCAGGCGCGCCGCCTGCACGCCGCCGGCGGCGTAGCAGGCCATCAGGGCGAGGTCGAGCGTGGTGAAGAGGATGGCGAGCAGCAGGTATTGCGGCGCCTGCGGCCGCGCGGTGTCGATGAACTGCGGCAGGAAGGCGGAGAGGAACAGCAGGCCCTTGGGATTGGACAGGGCCACTAGCAGGCTGCGGCAGAAGGCGCGGCCGCGCGTCATCCGCTGCTGCGGCGGCGCGGTGGGCAGCGCCTGCGGCGCGGCTTGCCAGAATTGCAGCGCGAGCCAGGCGAGGTAGGCGATGCCGGCCAGTTGCAGCGCGGCGAACAGGGTGTTGGAGGCGGCGAGCACGGCGCCCAGGCCGAGCGACACGGCGCCGATCAGCAGCAGGTCCGACAGCGCGGCGCCGGCCATGCCGAACGCGGCGAAGCGCAGGCCCTGGGCGCTGCCGTTGCTCAGGGCCAGCAGCATGGTCGGGCCGGGCGTGGCGATGATCGCCAGCGAGGCGGCGGCGAACAGCAGCAGGGTGGCGGCGGATACGGGCATGGCGCGCCTACAGGTCGATGCCGCAGTAAGGGTGCCAGGCGCCGTCGCGGAAGGTGAAGCTGTCGACGAAGCGCACTTCCCGGGGCTGGCCGTCCTTGTCGTGGGTCTGTGTCACCGAGTAGGCGGTGGCGGCGGCGCCCTCGAGCACCACGCGGGTGTCGATGGCGGGGATATCCGGGTGCTTGCCCTGGTTCTTCGCCGAGTGGGCGATGATGTCGGCGGCGCCGCGGGTCTGGCCGCCATCGTGGATATTGACGTAGCCGGCCGGCAGCAGGCATTCCAGGTAGCGAGTGTTGCCCTGCAGCTCGGCGGCGAGCCAGTCGTGCTCGATGCGGCGGATGCTGTCCTCGTCGCGGCGCTGGTTCTGGGTCTGCACCGCGGCGCAATCGGTCGCGGCGGCGGCGGTCGGGTCGGCCAGCGCCGGCGCGAGCGGCGCAGCGGCGAGCAGGGGCAAGGGCAGCGTGGCAAGGAGGAGGGCAAGCTTCATCGGGATGCTCCTGGTGCGGAACGGTTTGGTGCGTCTGGTTTCGACCTGCATGTCAGCCTAGGCGGCCGGGGGCCGGGCGACAAGGCGGAAATGTGGCCTAAATGACAAGTGCAGCTTATGAATGATATTGCCGGGTAGTCCGAAACTGCGTCCGCAACAGGCCGATGCTGCTATTCTCGGCTCAAGCCATGACCAAGCTGAGCTTATGGACGCGATCCAGCCCCTGCCGCCGCTGAGCGCGCTGCGCGCCTTCGAGGCGGCGGCGCGCCACCAGAGCTACACCCGCGCCGCGCAAGAACTGTTCATGACGCAGGCGGCGATCAGTTACCAGATCAAGCTGCTGGAGCGGCAGCTCGGCATGAGCCTGTTCCGCCGCGTCGGGCGCAACGTGGCGCTGACCGAGACCGGAGCGCGGCTGTCGGGCGCGGTGATCGACGCGTTCGCCCAGATGCGTGCGGCGCTGGCGGCGGAGCGCAAGCAGACGCACACGGTGCTGTCGATCACCGCGCTGCCGACCATCGCCGGCAACTGGCTGGCGCCTCGGCTCAGCACGTTCCAGCTGGCGCATCCGGAGCTGGCGGTGCGGCTCGACACCACCATCGCGGTGGTGGACCTGGAGGAGGGCGGCTTCGACCTCGCGCTGCGCTTCGGCGCCGGGCGCTGGCCGGGACTGGAGGCACACTTCCTGATGCACAGCGATTTCACCGTGCTCTGCGGTCCCGGCCTGCCGGCTTCGCGCCGGCCGAAGCGGCCGGCGGACCTGCTCAAGCTGCCGCTGTACGGACGCGCGACCTGGTGGCAGCAGTGGTTCGAGGCGGCGGGCGTGGACGATCCGCGTGTGGCGCGGGTGGCCAAGACCGATCTCGGGGTGCAGGTGTTCGAGGTGCGCGCGGCGCTGCAGAACGGCGGCGCGGCGGTGGTGACGCCGGCCTTCTTCGAGGAGGAGTTGCGCAGTGGGCGGCTGTTGCAGCCGTTCAAAACGGTGGTGAGGGAGCAGCGCAGCTACTGGCTGGTGTATCCGCAACGGCGGGCGCAGTCGCCCAAGATCGCGGCGTTCCGGGAGTGGTTGTTGAGGGAGGCGGGTGGCGGGGTGCCTGAGCGGAAGAGGGCGCGGCGCGGGGCATGAGGTTTTGTGCGCGGCAGGCACGCGATTGATGCGCTTCGCTGCGCTCAGCACATCCTACGAGACTGTTGACAAGAAGTAGGTCGCCGTCAGGCGAAATAGGGAGGTCAGTCACAGGGAGGATCCAGCACGCGCGCAAGCGCACGCTGCAAAGTTTCGGCGCTGGAAGTGACGCGTCAAACCCGCGTGGGCACGCTTCGCTTTGCCCACCCTACAGGATTGGTGTGGGTTTCAGACCGGCCGCAATTGCTCGTCGAGCGAGCGGGTCTTGTCGGTGACGACGTCGCCGGTGTGCCGGGTGGTCTTGCGCTCGATCAGGAGGAGGTGGCATTCCTGCTCGGCCACCGGGTTGTGGCGCACGCCCTTGGGGACGATATACATCTGGCCTTGGTCCAGTTCCACCGCGCCGATTTCCAGCTCGATGCGCAGGTGGCCTTTGAGCACCATGAACAGTTCGTCCTCGTCGGCATGGCTGTGCCAGGTGAGTTCGCCCTGGACCTTGGCGACCTTGATGTAGGCCTCGTCCACTTCGCCGACGACGCGTGGGGACCAGAATTCGGTGAGGGAGGCGGCGATGGCGGCGGGGGTGAGGGAGGCGGGCATGGGGGAGTCCGGGAATTTGGTTTGCTCAGGGAATATGGGGAGCGCTTCGGATCTCTTTCAAGTATGGAGGCTTGTTGCGCGGCCCCTCACCCTGGCCCTCTCCCCACGTTCGTGGGGAGAGGGGATTGAAGCGCCTCACCACATGATGACCCGCTGCTCCGGCGCCAGGTACATCTTGTCGCCGGGCTTGACGTCCCAGGCCTGGTAGAACGCGGGCTGATTGACCACGGTGCCGTTGCCGCGGAATTCGGGCGGGGAATGGGGGTTGGTCTTGACCAGGTTGATGGTGTAGTTGTCGCGCAGCTTGTTGCGCCAGGCCTGGGCGAAGCCGGCGTAGAAGCGCTGGTCGCCGCTGAGGCCGTCGATCACCGGCGGCTCCTTGCCGTTCAAGGAGAGGTGATAGGCCTTGTAGGCGATGGCCAGACCGGAGTTGTCGGCGATGTTCTCGCCCAGAGTCAATTCGCCGTTGACGTGGTAGCCGGGCAACGGCTCGTAGGCGTTGTACTGCGCCACCAGGGCCTTGGTCTTGGCGGCGAATTTCTCGTGATCCTGTTTCGTCCACCAGTCGCGCAGGTTGCCGTCGCCGTCGTATTGCGCGCCCTGGTCGTCGAAGGCGTGGCTGATCTCGTGGCCGATGACGGCGCCGATGGCGCCATAGTTCACGGCATCGTCCGCGCCGGGCGTGAACAGCGGCGCCTGCAGGATGCCGGCGGGGAAGGTGATGTCGTTGAGCTCGGGGTTGTACTCGGCGTCCACCGTCTGCGGGGTCATGAACCATTCGTCGCGGTCGATGGGGTGGCCGAGCTTGTTGATGTTGCGCGCGTACTCGAAGGCGCGCTCGCGGCGCACGTTGCCGACCAGGTCGTCCTTGGCGGTGCCCAGGCCGGAGTAGTCGCGCCAGTGGTCGGGGTAGGCCATCTTCACGGCGATCTTGGCCAGCTTGGCCTGGGCCTGTTTTTTGGTTTCCGGCGTCATCCAGTCGAGCGTGTCGATGTCCTGGAAGAAGGTGGTCAGCTCGTTGTGCACCAGGGCCTCGACCTTCGCCTTGTCCTGTGCCGGGAAGTACTGCGTGACGTAGAGCCGGCCCAGGGCCTCGCCCATCGCCTCGCTGACCAGGCTGATGCCGCGCTTCCAGCGCGGGCGGATCTCCGGCGTGCCGAGCAGCACGGCGCCGTTGAAGGCGAAGTTCTCGTCCACCGCGGCCTTGTTCAGGGCGAAGGCGTAGTCGTTGAGCACGTGCCAGCGGAAATAACTCTTCCACACCGGCAGCGGCGTGCGCGCGATCAGTTTGGTGAAGCCGCTGAGGTAGCTGGGCTGGCCGACGATGACGTAGTCGGTCCTGCCCGCGATGTCCGCCGCCTTGAGGAAGCCGGGCCAGTCGAATCCCGGCGCCAGGGTGGGCAGCCTGGCGATTTCGACCTTGTTGTAGCCCTTCACCGGGTCGCGCAGCTGCACCTTGGTCCATTGCAGCTTCGCCAATGCGGTTTCGACGGCGAGGATGTCCCTGGCTTCCTTCGCCGCGTTCTTGTCGCCGGCCATGGCCAGCATCTTCTGGACGTGCGCGAGGTACTGCGCGCGCATCTGCTTGAGCTTGGCGTCGTCGTCCTTGAGATAGTAGTCCGGGTCCGGCATGCCGGTGCCGCTCTGCTGGAGGTCGACCACGTAGCGGGTGGAGTCCTTGTTGTCCTGGTGCACGGCGAGGACGAAGGGCAGGGCGGCCGGGTCCGGGCCGCTATCGCCGGACTGGGTCAGGCGCTTGCCCAGCACGGCCATCAGCACGCCGATGTCCTGCTTGTCCCTGAGCTTGTCGATGAGGGCGAAGTCCTCGTCCAGCGGCTTGAGGCCCAGCTCTTCCAGTTTCCCTTCGTCCATGAAGCTGTTGTAGAGGTCGCCGATGCGGCGGCGGTCGTCCATGGCGGCGGCCGGGTCGGCGGGCTTGGCGGCGTCCTCGATGATGCCGCGCAGGCGGTCCTGGGTGCGGTCGAAGATCATGCCGCCGACGCCGTAGCGCGAGCGGTCGGCGGGGATCTCGGTGGTGGCCAGCCAGTGGCCGTTGACGTGCTTGTAGAAGTCGTCCTGGGCGCGGGTCTCGCCGTCCATGCCGGCGAGATCGATGCCCGAGACCAGGGGCGCCGGCGCGGCGGCCGGCGGCGCGGCGGGTTCGGCGGACTTGCCGCAGGCGGCGAGCAGGCCCAGGCAGGCGGCGCCGGCGAAAGTGCGTTTCATGTGCGGATTCCCCATGTCGTGATTCCCTTTTAAGGCTTGGATGCCAAAAACCAGCCCCAGGGTTTAGAGTGCGGGCAGTCGTGGCCCGGCCGCGCCCTCAACCTTACAGGAGTGAAGATGGACGTGTCAGTGACGGCGACGAAGCAAGGCAAGGGCAAGGCCGCGTCTTATCTGCTGACGCTCGAGGCCGAGGTGTTCGAGGTGAACATCCGCATTCCCGCCGACGAGGCGGAGGAGTTGAAGCTGGTGAGCAGTTCGCGCTGGGAGGACGGCTCGATGCAGGTCGGCGAGTCGGCCGGCGTGCCGGTGTTCTGGTCCACCGACGACGGCATGGTGGCGATCCTGATCGGCAAGGACGACGAGAACTGGGACATCGCCCTGTCGGTGCCGGCGGAGACGATGGACAGCATCATCCAGGCGATCACCAAGGCCTGAGGCGCGGCCATCCCTGGCCGCGTTGCGGTTCAGCGCCGCGGCAGCTGGACGACGCGAGTGCCGGTGCGGATCAGGTCCTGCGTCAGGCTGACGGCATGTCCAGGGCGCGGCTTGCGGCCGCCCTTGGCCAGCCACCGGCGCAGGGCGCGCAGGCGGCGCTGGGAAGCCGATGGCGCCATGCCGCGCTGGGTGCGGCGCACGCGGCGTTCGATCAGCACCAGGGACAGCAGCCACAAGGCGCAGCCCATCGACAGTAGCAGCAGCGGGCCCCAGACAAAGGGCGGCAGGCTGATCGAAGCGTCCGTGCCACCGTAGGCTCCGTTGTAGCCCTGGGGCAGCGGCGCGATGTCGGCCCAGGCGCGGCGCATGCCGGCGCTGACGCTGGCCAGCGTGAAAAAAGTTGCCTGAAAAGTTGCGCGAATGCGGTAACGATGATCCATGGTGCTTCTCCCTGGCCTGCGAGTACAGGCCCAGCACAGCAGACCAGAGCGTGGCATGACTGCAAGTTCATATCTGTGAAGCAGCCGACACTGTGGATGCCGCGTCGTGACGGGCTTCACAGGTGCTGCCGGGTTTTTCCGGTCCAGGTGGAGCAGATCGGGCGGCGTTGCGTTCCACCCGTACTAGGTCGGAAATTCTTTCCGTCCGCCATCCGCCAGGCTGCCCGCGACCAGCCAGGCGCCGCCGCAGAGCGTGAGCGCCACCAGCAGGCTGGCCCATTCGCGGTGGTCCTCGGGATGGTTGAACACGCGCGGCGTGTGCAGGATCAGCACCCAGCTGCCGTACATCAGGCCGAGCAGGGTCGCGGCCAGGCGCGCCTTGATGCGGCTGAGGATGGCGAGGCCCACCGCCGCCGCGGCGGCGCCGGTGAAGTAGCCCCAGAACAGGTGCCAGGGAATCCAGCCGGGGATGACGCTGGCGACGTAGTCGATGTAGATCACGTGCAGCGTGCCGAACACCAGCAGGGACAGGGCGAAGGCGGCGCGGCCGATGGCGGCGATGCGGTCGATGCGGCGCGAGCCGGGGCCGCGCACCGAGGGCAGGCTGATGATCATGCCGCACAGCACCCAGGCGGCACCGCCCATGGCGATGGTCTCGAAGGCGCCGGTCCATTCTTTGCCGCTGCCTGGTTTGGCGATCAGCGCCGGCACATGCAGCAGCAGCACGAACAGCGGCAGCGCCATGCCCAGCAGCATCGAAGCGGCGCGGGCACGAAAGCCGAGCAGCACGCAGGCGCAGCCGAGGAACAGGACGGTGCCGCTGAGCCAGACCAGGAAGATGCGGCCGGGGAAGGCGGCGGCCAGCGGCTCCAGCGCGACGACGAAGTCGCCGCGCATCAGCGTCTGCAAGCCGAGGCCGGCAAGGCCGAGGCAGAACAGCAGGCGTCCCAGGCGCGTGATGGTGTCCATGGTCTCCTCTGCTTTGCAGGTCGGCGGCCGTGCGGGGGCGGTGGTTGTTTTGAGTGCAGGCTAGAACGGCGCTTTGGACGGGGCAGCGGGTTTGTGGCGGGGGCGGAGAAGGACGGGATGAGTCGTGGGTTGCCGGGGCTGCGTCGTGCCGGTGGTGGCTTTCTGCTTGTGTGGTCCGCGCCTGTTGTGCATACGCAGTTCCAGTCCGCATCGTGGGCATCAAATATCGTGCAGAATAGAGAGGCACACCCCAATAATCACTGGTTCCCCCATGCCCAATGTTGGCGACGTAATCAAAAGCGAGATTTCGCGCTTGTCGAAAAGAGCAGTGCGTCAGCACATTCGTCCGATTCAGGCGGCAACGAGCGGATACAGGAAGCAGCTGTCGGCCCTCAGGAAGCAGGTTCAGGAGCTGGAGCACCAGATCGCTGCGCTGCATCGCGTCTCGAAAAAAGCGCAAGCGGCTGCGCATGCTGAGGACGATAAGCAGCTTCGCTTCACCGCGAAGGGTCTGAAATCCTTGCGCACCCGTCTCGGACTGAGCGCGGCGGAGTTCGGCCGATTGGTCAACGTGGGCGCCCAGACCATTTACAACTGGGAGAGCGAGAAAACTTCGCCGCGGCCGGCGCAAATTCCCGTCATTGCCGGGCTGCGCAAGATCGGAAAGCGGGAGGCAAGAGCACGTCTGGAGGCGTCGCCCGGCCCGGCCTAGTTGATCAGCCTGTTCGCCCGCAGCCGCTCCGCGGCGAACTCCACGAACGCCCGCACCTTGGCCGAAGCCTTGCGCCCCTCGGGGTAGACGATGTGGATCGGCAGGGGCTCTTCCTCGAACTCCGCCAGCACGACCTGCAGTTTCTTCTCCACCACGGCCTGCGCGATCTGGTACGACAGCACGCGCGTCAGGCCCCAGCCGCCGCTGGCGGCGATGATGGCGGACTCGATGGTGGTGGTGGTGAGGCGCGGCTGTACCGCCACGCTGGTCTTGCGTTCGCGGCCGAAGTGCCACTCGGGCGATGCCAGGGTCGGGGTGGCGGCGATGATGGTATGGCCGGCCAGGTCCGCCGGCGTGGCGGGGATGCCGTGCTTCCTGAGGTAGGCGGGCGAGCCGCAGATGACGCGGCGCACGCTGCCGACGCGGACGGCGCGGTACTCGGAGTCCGGCAGGTGGGCGATGCGGACGGCCAGGTCGACGCCTTCCTCGACGAGGTTGACGAGGCGGTCGAGGAACAGGGCACGGCCGCTGACGGCGGGATGCTGGTCGAGGAAGTCGAGGATGATGGGCAGCACGTAGATCTGCCCGAACAGCACCGAGGCGGTGACGACGAGGGTGCCGCTGGGCCTGGCGTGGCTGCCGGCGGCGGAGGCCTCGGACTCGGCGAGGTCGGCGAGGATGCGACGACAGTCCTCGGCGTAACGGGTGCCGGCCTCGGTGAGCTTGACGGTGCGGGTGGTGCGGATCAGCAGGCGCGCCCCGATCACTTCCTCCAGCGCGGCGACGGCGCGGGTCACGGCGGGCGGGCTCATGTGCAGCTGGCGGCCGGCGCCGGCGAAGCCGCGGCACTCGACCACCTTGAGGAAAACCTTCATCGCATGCAGCCGGTCCATCGGCGCTCCCTTTGCGCGGATGGCCTGCATTCTAGGGCCTGTTAACGCCTTTTTGATCGCTGCGACGGGGGTAATTTTCGCGCAGTGCAAGGAACGACGAGCGATGTGTACTGTAAGTACATAAGCGAGGAGAGACGCTGCAATGCGCGAAAATTACCTCCGTCCCGAAGGGTTGCCCCCAAAAACGGCGCCATGCGGCCATGCTCCTCGCGCCTAGCCTGTCACCGTTTTTGGGGGCAACGCAGCGACCAAAAGGGTGGTAACAGGCCCTAGCCCGGCGGCGGCTCCTGCGCGGGCCAGGCGCCGGTGGCCAGCGCAAAGGGTGACCAGCCGCCTTCGCGGAATTGCCAGCGTAGCGGCAGCGCGTCGGCGCGGTAGACCACGCGGCGCGGCGTGACTCGCCACAGGCGCTCGGCGCCCTCGAAGGTCGCGGTTTCCGCCGAGTCGAGCAGCAGCTCGGCCTTGCCGCTGAGCTGCAGCAGGTCACCACTTTCGAAGTCGACGAAGACCAGGCCGGCGCGGCCGCTGGCGAGGATGTTGCCGAGGGTGTTGAAGAACAGGTTGCCGTTGAAGTCCGGAATGGTCAGCGCGCCGTCGGCGCCGATGCGCACGAAGCCGGGCTTGCCGCCGCGGTGCGAGACGTCGACCTGGCGTTTGCCGTCGGCGCCGGTCGCGTAGGTTGCGACGAAGAAGGTGTCGGCGTCGGCGATCATGGCGCGGGCGCGCGCGTCGAGGCCCGACAACTCGACCGGTTCTCGCGCGGTGGGCACGGCGGGTTCGCGCGCGAAGGAGAAGTCGCGCAGCTGGATGTAGCGCGGGCAGTTGCCGTAGCTCTGCTCTGCGACGAGGTCGAAGCCCGTGCCTGCGCCGCGGCGGATGCGGCCGTTGAGGCGGTTGCGGCGGCGCGTGTGCAGCTCGATGCCGAGCAGGGCGAGCGGCTGGCCGTCGTCCATGCCGGCGTCGGCCGGGTCGGCGGGGTCGCGTGGCAGCTCGATGTGCAAGGCGGTAGGTTCCGGCGCCTGCAGGAAGCCGGGGCGGCCGGCGCGCAGCGTGGCCCAGGCATCGCCCTGCGCATCCACCGCGCCCAGGGCCACGAACGGCAGCTGCGGATAGAACTGGCGGTGCTGCTCGATCAGGTAGGGGCGCAGCACGTGCCGGCCGACCTGCTCCATGCGCTCAGCCACGCCGGCCCGCTGTTGCAGCGCGCGCTCGCCGGCATGCCAGGGGGAAGCTGCGGACGGCGTGGCGGATTCGTTCATGATGCGCTCGATCAAAGCGGAAGCTCAGGCCGCGGCGCTGAGCCCGATGGGCGTGCTGGCCAGCGGCACGAAGCCGGGCAGGGCCTCGATACGGCGCAGCCAGGCATTCACCTTGGCGTACGGCTTGAGGTCGACATTGCCCTCCGGCGCGCGGGCGATGTAGCTGTACAGCGCCACGTCGGCGATGGTGGGATGGTCGGCGGCGAGCCAGTCGTTCTGCGCCAGTGTCTGTTCCATGCGTCCCAGCAGCAGGTGGGCGCGGGCAATCACTTCCTCGGCGCGATACGGCGCCTTCACCAGCAGCACCAGGCGCGCGGCGGCCGGTCCGTACATCAACTCGCCGGCAGCGACGGACAGCCAGCGCTGCACCCGCGCGGCGGCCAGCGCCGACTCGGGCAGCCAGTCGGTCTTGCCGTACTTCTTGGCCAGGTACACCAGGATGGCGTTGGAGTCGCAGACGATGCTGCCGTCGTCGTCCAGCACCGGCACCTGGGCGAAGGGGTTGAGCTTGAGGAATTCGGGGGTCTTGTGCGCGCCGTTGCGCAGGTCCACGTCGATCAGCTCATGCTCGACGCCGATCAGGGACAGGAACAGCTGGGCACGGTGGGCATGGCCGGACAGAGCGGCGCGGTACAGTTTCATGGCGGATCTCCAGGCGGGGCGCCGGAAGGCCCGGCAGCGTTGGCGCTAGAGTATTGCTGCTATGAGAAGAATAGAAGCTGCTCCACAGGAAAGAGACTATTCCTTAAAATGGAATAATAATGGACGGCACTAAACTGAACCGATGAACAAAACCCTGCCGCTGCTGGTTGCCACGCTTCTTCCCATGTTGGCCCAGGCCCAGCCAGAGACTTGGGAGTTCATGCGTTCGGTGGGCGGTCTCGCGATCGGGCAGCCGCAGCGCCAGGAGCAGGGCTGGGTGCTTCCTGTGCGGGCGGACCTGAGCGGTTTGCAGGCATCGAGCGAGACGCCTCATGCGCTGAATTCCGCTCTGGCGTGTGAACGAATCGACGCAGTGGTCGCGAGATCCGGCATTTTTCTCACCGTGATTTCCGGCCTCGCCGGTCCGGGCCGTAGCTCACGTTGCCCAGCGGCATCGCTCGGAGCGGTCGGAGCGGGCCGCTATGCCGTGTTCTATCGCGGCGGCGATGCCGCCGCTCAGGTGCGCTTGGGCGAGATCGACATCCCACCCTAGCGCGCGTCCTTGGGCTGTTGCCGTGCGGCTTCCCGCACGATTCGCTATTCATTGCCCAATGCTGCCGCAGGGCCGTGGTTTCCTCAGGCCGGACAGCGCCTGCATCGTGCCACGGCCGCCGCCGGGGGCTACGAGGCCCAGCCCTGGTTGAACTGGTTGACGAAGGCATGCTCGTTCGGGCCGGCATTGTTGCGCAGCGGCCGGGCCTCCTCGACCAGCACTTCTTCCGCATCGCTGCCCAGGGCGGCGATGGTGCCCTCGATGAAACGGTCCAGCGGCATGGCGCGTGGATCGTCGGCGGTGCCGATCAGATCGGTGCTGACGTAGGGCGGCGCGATTTCCTGCACCTTCACCGTGGTGTTGCGCAGCTGGAAGCGCTGCGACAGCGCGTAGGAGTGCAGCGCGGCCTTGGTCGCCGAGTACACGGCGAACGGCGCCAGCGGCACGAAGGCGAGCACGGAGGAATTGTAGAGGATGGTTGCCTGTTTCTGCCGCTTCAGGTGCTCGACCAGGGCGGAGCTCATGCGGATCGAGCCGAGCAGGTTGGTCTCGATCTGCGACACCAGGGTCTTCTCGTCGACTGCGCCGGCGGCATCGTCGCCGAGCATGATGCCGGCGTTGTTGAGCAGCACGTTCAGCTCGGGATGATCGGCGGTCAGCTTCGCCGCCACCGCGGCGATGCTTTGCGGATCGGTCAGGTCGAGTTGCACCGCCTCGATGCCGGGGTTGGCGGCGGTCACCGCGTCGAGCTGGGCCTGGCGCCGGCCGGAGATGATGACCTTGTTGCCCAGCTGGTGCAGGGCCTCGGCCAGGCCGCGGCCGATGCCGCTGCCGCCGCCGGTGATGAAGATGGTATTGCCGGTAAGTTTCATGACGGTTCTCCTGTGTAGTGGATGGATCAGGCGGGGAAGCGGTCGCCGAACATCGGCAGGCCGCTCTTGGAACCGGCTTGGGTGGCTTCCTCCTGCCATACGTCCCAGTGCTCGGCGAGGCGGCCGTTCTCGACTCGCACGATGTCGACGGTGATCAGGGCGGTGGGCGCGCCGATGTTGCTGAAGCGGCTGTGGACGAAGACCAGGTCGCCTTCGGCGACGACCGGGCCGGCCTCGTGGCGCGAATTGGCAGGCAGGGCGCGCACCAGGCCGAACAGGCCTTCGCGGCCGGGCGGGATGTGGGCGCTGTGCTGCAGGTAGTCCGGCGACCAGAGGCGGCTGGCCGCCTCGTAGTCGCGCTGGTTGAAGAGGTTGTCGAAGGCCTTCAGGACGAGGGCCTTGTTCTGTTCCGGGGTGGTCTTGGTGTTCATGTCGGTGTCTCCCAATGACGATGTCGAGTGACATTGTGATCGTGACTTTTATCAATGTCAAGCGACATTGTGATTTCGGGGCATTGCCTCTATGCTTGAGGCCAGGACTTCACCGGAGCCCGGCATGGGCATCTCCAAGCAGCAGGCCGCCCACAACCGCGAAGCCATCATCGGCGCCGCCGAAAAGCTGTTCCGCGAGAAAGGCGTGGACGCGGTCGGCCTCAACGACCTGATGGACGCGGCCGGCTTCACCCGCGGCGGCTTCTACAACCACTTCAAGTCCAAGCACGCCCTGGTGGTGGCGGTGATGGACAAGGCGATGCAGGACGGCGCCGCCGACCTGGGCGCGGCCATCGACGGCTCGCGGGCCAAGGGGCGCGATCCGCTGGATGGCCAGATCGACTGGTATCTGTCGCCCGGGCATCGCACCGACATCGAGGGCGGCTGCCCGCTGTCCGGCTTCGCCGGCGACGTGCGGCGCCTGGACGAGGTGGCGCGGGAGCGCTACGCGCGCGGACTGGAAACCAACTTTGCGTACTACACCGACATGGTCGCCGCGCCGGGCGAGTCGCCGGCCGCGGCCCGCGCCCGGGCTATCCCGCTGTTCTGCGAAATGGTCGGAGCGCTGCTGCTGTCGCGCGCCGTCGCCGCGGCGGCGCCGGCGCTGTCGGACGAGATCCTGAAATCCGGGCAGCGCAATGTCCGGGCTGCCGCCAAGGCTCATCGGCGGAGTCCGGCCCGGGCCGGGTAAGCGATCCCGCGCGGCGGACGGAAGTTCGGGATTCAAGCGTTTACGCGGCGAGCCGCATCAGACCACGGCGCCCATCGCGCCAAGGAGGGGGACGGGATGAGAACTATCGTATTGATACTGGCCGCGCTGCTGCCGGCCGGTTGCGCCGGTACGCCAGCGGTGCAAAGCGCAAGCGCGCACAGCTGCTTCCACCGCAACGAGGCGGTGGAGAAGGAGATCGGCTACTGCCAAGCGGTGCGGCGCGGCAACACGCTCTACATCACCGGCGTGCCGGGGCAGGGCGAGATGCCCGCGGCGGCGCGCTCGGTTTACGACCGGCTCAAGCTGGTGCTGGAGGCGAATGGATTGAGCTTCGCCGACGTGGTGAAGGAGAACGTCTATGCCACCGACCTCGACGCCTTCATCAAGACCAAGGAACTGCGCAGGGATTATTACGGCGAGACGGTGCCAGCCGCCACCTGGGTGCAGGTGCAGCGGCTGTATCTGCCGTCCCTGGTGGTGGAGATCGAGCTGGTGGCGGAATACCCGCCGGGGCGGTAGGAGGCGCGCCGCAATACCGGGTAGGATCGGCACAGGAACCGCGGGCGGAGAATCGCCATGTGCCGCAACATCAAGCTGCTGTTCAACTTCGAGCCGCCTGCCACGGACGATGAAATCCGCGCCTCGGCGCTGCAATTCGTGCGCAAGCTCAGCGGCTTCAACAAGCCTTCGCAGATCAACGAGGCGGCCTTCAACCGGGCGGTGGAGCAGGTGAGCGAGGCGGCGCGGCTGCTGATCGACTCGCTGGTGACCCAGGCGCCAGCGCGGGACCGCGAGGTGGAGAAAGCGAAAATGATGGCGGAGTCGGCGAAGCGGTTCAGCCGGGTCTAGGCTCACTGCATGCTCGCTCAGCAACGGTTTCAGGCGGAGGTTGTCGCCATTGGACTGGCAACCGGCTACCTGTCTTGCCAGGACACGGTCGATTGGGCCGACCGTGTGGTAGAGATCGATCCATTCCCGGATGCGGAGGTGATCGACATCAGCCTCGGGGGAGGGCTCGCGGTTGCGGATATGCTTCCTTTGCTCAGATTGGTAAAAGGCGAATTTGACCGCGTCGCTGTAGCGCAAGCTGCACTGGCGGATTTGCTTGCCGAGCTCGACGCGCACCCGGAACATTCGCATTCCATAGCGTTCTATCTGTACAGGATGGCGTGCGGTAACTATCTTCCGGAATCACATTTCGGTATGGAGTGCTACGCGATCGAGGACCACTTCCATATGGCGAAATTGAAGGTCTACGGCACCGAGGAATCCGCTGAGCGGGAATTGCGAAGCTACCTCAGCCGATACGCCGCGCCGCACCTTCGCTTTCTGCCTAAAGTTAGCGTCCAGTGAGGCGCAGCGCTATGCCGCCACGATATGATGGCCACATATAGATCCTGCCATTCTTGGAGTCGCAAGTGCTGAAACGCCTGATCTGTTGCGTCGCGCTGTTCGCTTGGGCCGGTGTCGCCGGCGCCCAAGGCCCCGCCAAGTGGATCGAGGGCACGCACTACACCCGCCTCGACACGCCGCAGCCGACTTCCACGCCGCCGGGCAAGGTGGAGGTGCTGGACGTGTTTTCCTACGCCTGCCCGGCCTGCAATGCATTCCAGCCGACCCTGGACAAGCTGGTCAAGGCGCTGCCGCCGCAGGCGCAGATGGCCTACCTTCCGGCCTCGTTCAATCCGCAGGAGGACTGGCCGGTGTTCCAGCGCGCCTTCCTCACCGCGCAGAACCTGGGCGTGGCGGAGAAGAGCCATGATGCGATGTACCAGGCGGTGTGGGGCAAGGGCACCCTGGCCATCGCCGACCTGGCCAGCGGCCACCTGATCGCGCAGGAGCAGCAGCCGAAGATCGAGGACGTGGCGAAGTTCTATACGGCCTATGGCGTGAAGGAGAGCGACTTCCTTGCCGTGGCCAAGTCCTTCACCATCGACACCGCCATGCGCAGCGCCGACGCCGCGCTGCTGGCGCACCAGGTGCTGAGCACGCCGACCATCATCGTCAACGGCAAGTACCGCGTGACGCCGCAGAGCGCCGGCGGCTGGCCGCAGACCATCGACCTGGTGCTGTACCTGGTCAACAAGGAAAAGGCCGGCGGCTGAGCCGGCGGACCACAAGGGCCGCGGGCCCGCACGAAAGGGGAGTGAGATGCACTACGTGGCCCTGTTTTTCGCCGGCGCCTTCCTGTGCAACAGCCTGCCGCACCTGGCGGCGGGCCTGCGCGGCGAGCCGTTTCCCTCGCCGTTCTCGCGGCCGCCGGGCGAGGGGGACTCCTCGCCGCTGGTGAACTTCTTCTGGGGGCTGTTCAACCTGCTGGCCGGCGGCTATATCGTCTCGACACATCCGCTGGTGTTCGGGATCAACCCGGATTTCCTCACGGTGCTGGCGGGGGTGGTGTTCCTGGGCGGGTGGATTTCGGTGCACTTCGGCAAGGTGCGCAGCAGGAAGCAGGGGCAGCGCTCTTGACCCCGGGTCTCGGCGCTGATGCCATCCCGGGTTCCACTTCGTTCCACCCGGGCTACGGTGCTGCGGGCTTGATTCCTTCGTCCCAAATGTCTTGACAGCAACGAGGCGCTGGCCCTAAATACGCGCCCATGAACATCCTGATTCACCGTCCGTCGCAGCAGAAAAACCGCCAGGCCCTGGCGGCGTTCGTGCGCGCGGACGGGACAGGGGACTCAGCGGTTTAGAGTCCCGCACTGTTCAACCCGCTCACCCACCCCGCCCAATCGGCGGGGTTTTTTATTGCCGGTTGGGTTTTGACAGAAGGACCGGCCAATGACGAAGCACTATGCCAGCGAGCGCGAGGTCGAGCGTGTCGCCCTGGGTTTGCTGTACCGCACGCTGCCCAAGCGGGAATGGACGCACCGCGGCCATTTCGCCGCGGCGCTGTGGATCCTGCGCCACCGGCCGGAACAGGCACACGACATGCGGGCGATCATCGGCGCCTACAACCTGGCCACCGGGGTGGCCAATAGCGACAGCGGCGGCTACCACGAGACCATCACCCGCGCTTCGCTGCGGGCGGGGGCGGCGCTGCTGGCGCGGCATGCGGACAGTGTGCCGCTGCACCAGATCGTGGACACGCTGATGGACTCGGAGCTGGGCCGTTCCGACTGGCTGCTGGCGTACTGGAGCAAGCCGCTGCTGTTCAGCGTGGCGGCGCGGCGCGGCTGGGTGGAGCCGGATTTGCGGGCGCTGCCCTGGTAGCAGCGGCGCCTGGCCGGCCGCTCAAGATGAGTGATGAATCATCTTTTCAACCGTTCGGCGGCGGATCGGTACCGTTCAGTTCTGTTATGCTGCGTCGCACAAGCGCATTTGCGAACATTGAACCAGTGTTCAACCGGCGCCGCCCGCAGGCGGCGCCACCGGTTGCCGTGCCGTCCATTCGCGTCGGCGCCAACCACGAGGGAATCAGGGGTTCATCGCGGAAAATCATCGGTGCGTGTCCGGCACCGCGGCTGAGCATTTTTCGTACCGAAAAGTACGTAAAATGCGCGCCGTCCGCGCGCCCGTATCCGTTCCACGCAGCGCCGGAGGCCAGCAATACCGATCGACCGATCGTGCACCAGACGACAGTCCTTGCAGCATCGCACCAGAAGAAGTTTTGAACAGGAGAAGATCCATGCGTACCAAGCTTGCATCGTTTGTACTCGTCACGGCGGCCGTCATCGGCCTGCTGTCCCCCGGCGTGGTGCTGGCGCAGGAGCCGGCACCCGCACCGGCCGATAGCGGCGTCGCGGCCGACAGCGCCGCGCCCGCCACAGCCGATGCCGCTCCGGCGGCGGCGGTCCCCTCCAGCGATGATCCTCTTGAAGGCATCCGCGACGTCGACTACGTCAGCGTCCTGGGCAACTACTTCAAATCCGACCGCCATCGCGGCCTGGACGTGGGCAACAACGTCAAATACGGCGCCGGCGCCAGCTTCATCTTCGGCCGCCACTTCGGCAACGGCTTCGGCTGGGAAGCCAACTACACCGAGACCACCGTCCAGACCAGCAGCGCCGGTGCTGGCAACTTCTACCTGCACCAGCTGGGCGGGGATTTGACCTACTCCCTGGGCGACCGCCAGCACTTCACCCCCTTCGTCCTGATCGGCGGCGGCGGCATGTTCGACGACGTCCACCCGCGCGCCAACGGCGGCCCCTCCGGCTACGTCGACGCCGGCGTCGGCCTGACCACCGGCACCTTCTGGCACAACCGCATCCGCCTGCGCGGCGAAGTGCGCGCCAGCCACGACTTCATCAGCACCCCCGAACACAACGGCTTCACCGACTTCCGCGCCGGCATCGGCCTGGAAATCCCCTTCTACGAACTCAAGCCCCAGCACGTGGCCGTGGCTGAGCCGGCCGTACAAGTCGTCAAAGTCCCCACCGGCCTGGAAGACAGCGACGGCGACGGCGTCGTCGACGCCGTCGACAAATGCCCCAACACCCCGCCCAACACCCGTGTCGACGGCGACGGCTGCCCCATCCCCAAAGTGGTGCGGCTGGAAGGCGTCACCTTCGAATTCAACAAGACCCGCCTGCGGCCCGACTCCCAGACCATCCTCAACTGGGTGGTGGGCATCATGAAGAAATACCCCGACATGCAGGTCGAACTGGCCGGCTACACCGACTCCGTCGGCTCGGTCGCCTACAACCTCAAGCTGTCGCAGAAGCGCGCCGACGCCGTCAAAGGCTACCTGCTCGAACAGGGCGTCGACGGCAGCCGCATCCAGACCAAGGGCTACGGCAAGGACAACCCCGTCGCCAGCAACGACACCGACGAAGGCCGTGAGCGCAACCGCCGCGTCGAACTGCACATCCTCAACTAAGTCCCGGACCTAACACCCGGCACATACAGACTCCAGGAGAAACACCATGTCAGGGACACCTAAACTCGCAACGCTGGCGGCAGGCCTGCTGGCCTTCGCCCTGCTCTCCGCCTGTACCTCCAACGGCCCGAGCGGCACCGGCGGCAGCTCCGGCGGCGGCGGTGGCGGCGGCGCCATCGACGGCAGCAGCAGCTCCGGCGGCCCGCTCAACGACGGCACCGGCCCCACCAACATCACCCAGGGCGGCAAGCCGGTCAGCGGTCACTTCATCTGCACCACCGGCGCCCGGGCCTACGGCGACGTCACCACCGCGGTCAGCGCCAACGGCCTGGTCGGCAGCCCGGTCACCGCGCTGGTCAACCAGCTCGGCGGCAACTCCGCCACCACCCTGCTCAACAGCATCATCAACCCGGACAACGTCATCGACGGCAAGCTCAGCACCTTTGCCACCTACCAGCTCACCGCCAGCCTGTTCGGCTCGGTGATCGACTCGGTGGGCGAGGCGGTGGTGATGCCGGCCGGCACCACCGTTCCGGCCGGCAAGTTCGCCGTGTTCGGCATCTCCTTCCCGGGCAACACGGTGGGCCTGAGCCTGCTGCAGAACGCCACCGTCAGCACCTCGCTGGCCGGCGTGCAGCAGGAGTCCAACGTGCTGACCAATGCCCTGCTGCTGAGCCTGCTGGGCCAGACCGTGGCCGGCCAGCCGGCGATCTGGCTCGGGATCGAGACCACCAAGCCCTACGACACCGCCATCCTGAGCCTGGCGCCGACCGTGCTCAGCGCCGATGTCGGCGATGCCCTCCACAACTACGAAATGTGCGTCGACGGCAC
>FTAG01002320.1_pt1 | contig 23373 bp, 18 predicted proteins | sample 1638911 | NCBI WGS metagenome assembly FTAG01 (sample SAMEA3914813, study PRJEB12502) | metagenome | biome: forest; material: soil | place: Canada | collected 2011-07-07 | depth 0.3 m
CCCCGGCCCTGCTCGATCTGTTCTCGGCGGTGGGCGGCGACTACCACGCCTCCACCGGCACGGTGGAGTTCACCATGGGCTACGGCAGCGGCCTGATCACCGCGCTCGGCGCCCTGCTCGGCGGCCGCTTCCTCGACCGGCTCGACAAGCGCCGCGCCTACCTGCTCTCCGGCCTGCTCATCGCCTTGGTCGACGCCGCCATGGCCTGCGCCCCGCACACGCCGGCGGTGTACATCGCCGGCACCCTGGCCTATTCCCTGGTGGCGGGGCTGTGCTTCGCCGCGTTCACCGCGGTGGTGCTGGAGATCATCGGCGAGGTGGACCGCTCCGCCGCCACCCAGTACACCCTGTTCGACGCCGCCGGCAATCTCGCCACCTCCTACCTGGCCTGGATGGACGGCCACGGCTACGAGCTGTTCAAGGCGCATGGCCTGGCCGGCAGCGGCGGCCTGCTGCTCACCGATGCGGGGATGAATGTGGCCGGGGTGATCGGGTTGGGGTTGATGATGTGGCTGCTGGGGAAGCGGCGGCCGGCGGCGGCGTAATGGACGTAGAAACGTAGCCCGGATGGAGCGCAGCGCAATCCGGGGAGAATTCAGCGCTGAACAATCCCGGGTTACGCTGCGCTCCACCCGGGCTACTTTTTGCTCCCCTCTCCCGCTTGCGGGAGAGGGGTTGGGGGAGAGGGGCCGTTACACCCAGCCTTTACGGCCCCTCTCCCAGCCCTGCGGGCTACCCTCTCCCGCAAGCGGGAGAGGGGACAGCATGTATGCATCAAAACAAAAGTGCTCTAACGGCACGCTTCTGGCCTTATCCTAGGAGCCGGGCATAACGCCACTTACAACTCCACAGCACGCGCCGTCATGGACCTGAGCAACCAGCTCATCTTCGTCGCCGGAACCCTGTTCCTGCTCAGCATCCTGGCCACGGCGTTCACGCCCCGCCTGGGGGTGCCGCTGTTGCTGGTGTTCGTCATCGTCGGCCTGCTGGCCGGCGAGAACGGCCCGGGCGGCATCCAGTTCAACGATTACCACTTCGCCAACCTCGCCGGCACCTGCGGCCTGGCGGTGATCTTGTTCGACGGCGGCCTGCGCACGCCGCTGGACAACTTCCGCGTCGCGCTGCGGCCCTCGCTGTCGCTGGCCACGGTGGGCGTGCTGGTCACCACCGGGGTAGTGGGCGGCTTCTCCGCCTGGATCCTTTCCTTAAGCCTGGCGCAGGGCCTGCTGATCGGCGCCATCGTCGGCTCCACCGACGCGGCGGCGGTGTTCTCGCTGCTGCACACCAGCGCGGTGCGGCTGAACCAGCGCGTCACCGCCACGTTGGAGATCGAGTCCGGCACCAACGACCCGATGGCGGTGCTGCTGACCATGGGCCTGCTGCAATACCTGATGGCCAAGACCGGCTACGGCGCCGGCGACGCCTTGCTGCTGTTCGTGCGGCAGATGGGCCTGGGCCTGCTGATGGGGGTGGGCGGCGGCTGGGTGCTGAAGGTGTTGCTCAACCGGCTGGAGCTGAGCGACTCGCTGTATCCGCTGCTGGCCCTGTCCGGCGGCATGCTGGTGTTCGGCGGCACCTCGCTGCTCGGCGGCAGCGGCTACCTGGCGGCGTATATCGCCGGCCTGGTGCTGGGCAACTACCCGCTGCGCTCGATCGCCAGCGTCAAGCGCTTCCACGACGGCATCGCCTGGCTGGCGCAGATCGGCATGTTCCTGATCCTGGGGCTGCTCGCCACGCCCAGCCGCCTGCTGCCGCTGGCCGGCGCCGGCATGGCCATCGCCCTGGTGCTGATCCTGGTGGCGCGGCCGCTGGCGGTGGCGCTGTCGCTGCTGCCGTTCCGCTATCCCTGGCGCGAGCAGGCCTTCATCTCCTGGGTCGGCCTGCGCGGCTCGGTGCCGATGGTGCTGGCCACCTTTCCGATGATGGCGGGCGTGCCCGATGCGCAGCGGTTCTTCGATGTGGCCTTCTTCATCGTGCTGGTGTCGCTGATCGTGCAGGGCTGGACCGTGGCCGCCGCCGCGCGCGTGCTGCAGCTGCAGATGCCCAGGACCGGCAGCCGCGTGCGCCGCTTCGACCTGGACCTGCCCGGCAGCAGCGGCCACGAGGTGGTGAGCTACCGCATCGGCCATGCCAGCGTCCTGATCGGCCAGCGGCCGAAGGACATCCCGATCCGCGACGTTTCGCGCATCGTCAGCGTCTCGCGCGAGAGCCGCCTGCTGCCGTACCGCGAATGGGGTGTGCTGCGCCACGGCGACTACGTCTCTCTGATCGCGGCGCAGGCCGACTTGCCGCTGCTCGACGAGGTGTTCAGCGCGCGGCTCGAGAACACCGACGCCGACGAGCAACGCTACTTCGGCGAGTTCTTCCTCGAGCCGGAGGCGCTGGTCGACGATCTCGCCGCCGCTTATGGCGTGGAAGTGCCGCAGAGCGCCGCCGGCAAGACCCTGGCCGAGTTCGTCGCCAGCTACCTGGAGCGGCCGGTGGTCGGCGACCGCCTGCGCCTGGGCGGCATGGAACTGACGGTGCGGCGCATGGAGCACGAGCGCATCGTCGAGCTGGGCCTGCGCCTGCCGCACGAGGCGCATTAGTCTTCCCGCGGCACGAACATCGGTTCGATGACCCGCCGGCGGCATTTCGTACTGGAGCGGCCTGTTTCCGGCCCCGGTAAACAGAACCATATGCCGCGCGTTCTTGCTTAGGGTATCGGGATACCACAACACCTCAGCAGGGCCGCAGCGGTCGCGGCCCCATCTCTTGGGAGCCCGGATGAGCAGAATGCCTCGCGGCGGCGGCGCACACGCGCGCCGCGCCCTCGTCGTTGTCACGACCAGCCTGCTCGGCCTGTACGCGGGCCTGGCTTCTTCCACCGGCCTGCCGGCGGAGCACCTTGCCGCCGGCGGCCAGCTCGACGGCGGACCGGTACGCGCCGCGGGACAGCGGCTCGTCGCCGGCTATGGCAGCCTGCCGATCCGCTTCGAGCCGAACCTGGGCCAGGCCGCGGCGCGGACCAAATACCTCGCCCATGGCGAGGGCTACGACATCGCGCTCAGCACGCAGGGCATATCCCTGAACGCGGCGGACGGAGCCAGCCTGCATCTGCGCCCGGTCCGCGCCAACGCCGCGCCGCAACTGCGGGCGGAGCGGCGGCAGGCCAGCTTCAGCAACTACTTCATCGGCAGCGACCGCTCGAAGTGGCACAGCAAGATCGCCAACTACGGCGCCGTGCGCTACCGGCAGGTATATCCGGGCGTCGACTGGCTGGTCTACGGCAATCCGCGGCAGCTGGAGTACGATTTCGTGCTCGTGCCGCAAGCCGATCCGCGCCGCATCCGTCTCGGCTTCGAGGGTGCCGGACATCTCGCCCTCGACGGCAATGGCGACCTGCTGGTCGACGTCGGCGGCCATACGCTGCGCCAGCTCAAGCCGGTGCTGTACCAGATCGGCGCGAATGGCAAGAAGCAGAGCGTCGAAGGCCGCTACGTGCTGCACCAGCAGCAGCTCGCCTTCGCCGTCGGCCGCTACGATCATGGCCGCGAGCTGGTGATCGATCCCGCTTTCGCCTACTCCACTTATCTTGGCGGCAGCCGCAGCACCAATGCCAACGCCATTGCGGTGGACAGCGCCGGCAACGCCTATATCGCCGGCAACACCGGCGCCACCGATTTCCCCACCGCGCATCCCTACCAGGGCGGCAACAACGGCGGCAATGCCTTCATCGCCAAGCTGAGCGCCGACGGCAGCGGCCTGGTCTACTCGACGTATCTGGGCGGCAGCGGCGGCGAGAACGCCGCCGGCATTGCCGTGGACAGCGCCGGCAACGCCTACATCGCCGGCTCCACCTACTCGACCGACTTCCCCCTGGCCAACGCCTACCAGTCGAGCAACAAGGCCGCCGGCACCGACACCAACGAGAGCGCCTTCGTAGCCAAGCTCAGCGCCGACGGCGGCAGCCTGGTGTACTCCACCTATCTCGGCGGCAGCAACGATCTCAACGGCGCCTCCGGCCTGGCGCTGGACCGCGCCGGCAGCGCCTACCTGGTCGGCTCCACCAACTCCACCGACTTCCCTACCGCCAGGCCCCTGCAGGCCGCGCTGAGCGGGCGCCTCAACGCCTACATCACCAAGTTCAGCGCCGACGGCGGCAGCCTGGTGTACTCGACCTATCTCGGCGGCACCGCCGCCGACAACGGCGTCGCCATCGCGGTGGACGGCAGCGGCAGCGCCTACATCACCGGCCTGACCAACTCGACCGACTTCCCCACCGTCAACGCCTTCCAGTCGACCTACAACTCCGGCGACCCCGACTTCGGCAGCAATGCCTACCTCAGCAAGCTCAAGCCGGACGGCAGCGCCCTGCTGTATTCCACCTACCTCGGCGGCAGCGGCTTCGACGTCGGCGACGCGATCGCGGTCGACAGCGCCGGCAGTGCTTATGTGGCCGGCCTCACCGCCGACAGCGACTTCCCCACCCAGAACCCCTACCAGTCCACCAACCAGGCGCTGGCCGGTCTGGGCGGCTCGGCCGGCTTCGTCACCAAGTTCAGCGCCGACGGCGGCAGCCTGGTCTACTCCACTTATCTGAGCGGCAGTGGCGGCGGCAACGGCATCATCGGCGACGCGGTCCGCGCCATCGCAGTGGACGGCGCCGGGCATGCGTATGTCGCCGGCGAGGCGGCCTCGGTCGACTTCCCTGCCGTCAACGCGGTGCAGAAGACCAACGCCGCCGCCCATATCGGCGCGACCAACGCTTTCATCACCGAGCTCAACGCCGCCGGCACCGCCCTGCTGTCCTCCACCTACCTCGGCGGCAGCGCCTCCTTCGGCAACGCCGCGCGCCACTCCACCATCCCCGACGGCGACTTCGCCACGGGCATCGCGGTCGACAGCACCGGCGGCGTCTATGTCGCAGGCAGGACCGGCTCGGCGGATTTCCCCACCGTCAAGCCGTTCCAGGCGGCCAACGCCACCAAGACCCAGTACGGCACCAGCTATTCCGCCTTCTCCAGCAAGTACGTGCCGGTACCGCAGACGGTGCCGACCGGGCTCGTCGCCACCGCCGGCGACGGCCAGGTCAGCCTGAGCTGGACCGCGACGGGCGATGCCTCCAGCTACAACGTCTACCAGGCCACGGCGGCGGGCGGTGAAGGCTCGACGCCGATCAGGGCCGACGTCACCTACATCGGCACCACCATCACCGGCCTGAGCAATGGCACCACGTATTACTTCGCGGTGACCGCCGTCGGCGGCAATGGCGAGAGCCTCAAGTCCAACGAGGCCAGCGCCACGCCGCAGGCCGCCAGCAGCAGTAGCAGTAGCAGTAGCAGTAGCAGTGGCAGCACCAGTAGCGGCAGTAGCGGCACTGGCAGCAGCAGTAGTAGTAGCAGCGGCGGCACCAGCAGCAGTAGCAGCGGCAGTACCAGCAGCAGCGGGAGTGGAAGCAGCAGTGGGGGGAACAGCGGTGGCGGCGGCGGTGGAGCCGCCGGCTGGGGCCTGCTCGGCGGCCTGGGCCTCGGCCTGGCCGCAAGGCGCAGAAGGAATGCTTCGCAGCCGGCACCGCGGCAAGGGAAGTAGCGGTAAAAGCGCGGGTGCGGCAGCCGCCGCACCCGCCAACCCCCAGGATTCAGTTCAGGCTCAGGCCGCTTTCGGCTCGCGCCGGACCCGCTCGCCGTTCATCGCCACCAGACCGATCTCGGTGCGGCGCTGGTTGGCGGTGGCCTCCAGCAGCAATTGCGCCCGCTCCAGGTGCTCGTTCCACATCACCACCGCGGCGGCGTCGGCATAGCCGAAGTTCTTGCCGGCGGCGCCCGGCCGTTCCTGCGCCACGATCTGCATCGACATGGCGCAATGGCTCAGGGTGAACAGCTGCACGTCGGCGAGATAGGTCAGCTCGGCGCCATTGAACGGCACCGGCTTCATCAGGTTGGCGATGAGCTGGTGGCCTTTGTGCATGCGCGTGATCTCGCGGGCGAACAGCGCCGCCGTGCCGCCGCTTTCCAGAGCGCCGAGCTCGGCGTAGAGCACGATCATGCGCGGCTGCTGCAGCAGCGGCCGCAGGGTCTCGAACAGGCCCAGCACAGTGCGCTCGAAGATCATGCGCCAGCCGCGGGTGGCGACCAGGCCATGCGGCAGGCTCAGCCAGGCGCTGTGGATCGGATGCCGCCCGCGCAGCGCGGAGAGCGTGGACACGGCCTCGTCGTCGCCGACCGCGATCGCCGCCGTCTCGCCGCGCGCGGCGACCAGCTGGTGCTTCATCGCCCGGATGCCGGCGTCGCCAAAACCGATCAGCAGAGGTGTCATGTCCCGCTCCGAAAAAGATCGGGAGCACAGTCCATGTCACACCCGTGCCGGCACTATAGGACGCGCATCGGGCGTAGCCGGGCTGATGCGACGAGCGCGTCAGTTTTCAGGCGGGAACGGTGGGTTCCGGCGGTTTTGCTCGGAAAATTTGCTTTAGCCATCTACAGCTCCCCTCTCCCGCTGGCGGGAGAGGGGTTGGGGGAGAGGGGCCGTTGTACCCGGCCTTTACGGCCCCTCTCCCGGCCCTGCGGGCTACCCTCTCCCGTCCCTAAAGGGATTTCCTCCGGTCACACGCGGGAGAGGGTACAGCACGGATTCATCTGAACCGAAAGTGCTCTGGTGTTTTGAGGCGATCCAGGCCGCTCGGCTCAAGGGTCCGGCTCGGACGAAGGCCGCCATTCCCGCCCCTGCGCTTGCGCCAGCGGCCGCGACAGGCGCTCGGCATGGCGCGGCGCGGAGTGCGCGGCGTAGAACGCCAGCAGCGCGGCCAGGTCCGCGGCAAAGTCCGCACTCGCCTGCAACGGCTCGCCGAAGCGGACGCACCGGGTCGCGTAGTTGATCGCCGCCGGCAGCACCGGCACGCCGGCGCCGCGCGCCACATGCCAGAAGCCGCGCTTCCACTCCGGCGCCGCGCTGCGCGTGCCTTCCGGCGCCAGCAGCAGCACGAACTGCTGCTTCGTCGCGAACACCTCGATGGTCTGCTCCACCACGCCCTTGGGGCTGCGGCGGTTGATCGGCAGGGCGCCGAGCCAGCGCAGCAGCACGCCAACCGCGCCCTTGAAGGCGCTGTCCTTGATCATGGTGCCGGCGCGCAGGCCCAGCGCGGTCAGCACCGCGAAGGAGATCACCCCGTCCATGTTGGAAGTATGTGGCGCGCCGATCATCACCATCTTAGGCAGATCCGGCACCGCACCCTCGATGCGCCAGCCCATCACGCGCAACACCACCCGCCCCAGCCAGCGCGAAAAGGCATTGCCGCGCTGCGGCACCTTCGGTCCCAGCTTCACACTCATAATTGTTGTGATCCTCTTTGGCGCCATTGTCCTCCCCGGGGCGCCGGCTGGCCATGGCCGTATGGACGAGGCGGAATGTTCCTTGCAAGATCCCCGGCATGCCCACCCCGCGCCAGGCCCTCGCCATCATCCTCGCCCCGCAGCACCTGCGGCGCACCGGCGCCATCGCGCTACTGGTGGGCCTGTGGCTCAGCGCCTTCAACCAGGGGGACGTATTGCTCGCCGGCGCCTGGAGCAAGGCGCTGTGCCTGAAGCTGGCGCTGAACTTCCTGACACCCTTCGTGGTGTCGAACCTGGGCCTGCTGTCGCACTCGGCCCGGCGCTAGCCGCGCAGCCTTGTAGGCTGGGTTGAGCGCAGCGAAACCCAGCACATCATTTAAGCCGCTGGGATTCGCTGCGCGTCATCCCAGCCTACGGTACTTCCTGACACCCTTCGTGGTGTCGAACCTGGGCCTGCTGTCGCACTCGGCCCGGCGCTAGCCACGCAGCTGCAACAGCGCCACCGCCAGCTCCATCGCGATCAGCACGATGATCGCCAGCTCCATCAGCTCGCCGCGGCGGCCGGCCGCCTCGTCGTAGAGCGCGGTATAGGTGTCGCGCATGATCGCCAGCTTGCGGTCCACCGCGGCGCCGATCTTGGGCACGCGGAACAGCTCCAGCGCCGAGGCGTAGATGCGCGCCAGGTAGACGTCCTCGGTCACCTGCAGGGCGTTGTCGGCCTTCTCGGTCAGCTCGGTCACTTCCGCCACCAGGGTGTAGAAGCGCCGCGCCAGGTCGGCGAAGCGGCGCGGCGCGTACCAGTGGCGGGCGCGCTGCGCCAATTCCACCAGGTCGTACATGCGCGGCAGCTCGTCGTCGAGCAGCTCGTCGTAGTAGCGCTGCTCCAGCAGCTGGGCGTTGGCCACTTCCAGCACGTCGGCGACATCGGAGTCGCCGCGCGGCTCGACGATGAAGGCGCGGTCCCAGGTGATCACCACCAGGTCGTCCTCGTAATAGGAGAAGCGCTGCTTCAGCAGATCGCGCCGCGCGCCCTCGGACAGCGGCCGCTTCTCGCCGGAGAGCAGCGGCACCAGGTCGAGGCGCTGCTCCAGCTCCGCCGTCTTCAGCGGCTCGCTCCACTGCTGCACCACCGCCAGCAGGTAGTCTTCCTGCACCCCACTCTCGTAGGGCCGGTGCAGGGCCTGCACCAGCGGCCGGCGCACCCGGCCCAGCAGCTCGTCCCACACCGCCGGGTCGATGGACTGCGCCGCTGCATTGCACAGGCGCGAGTATGCGGTCCAGTCACAGTCCGCCACCGGGATGCGCAGCGCCAGCGCCACCACGCCGAAGTCGTAGAGCCGCGCGCTGGCCAGGGCCTTGTGGCCCACGCCGTCGAGATGCAGCGGCACCGCATCCAGCGGCAGCAGCACCGGCGGCACGTCGAAAGCCACCGCCTTGGCGGGCGTGGCGCTGAGCTGGCTGCGGCTGCTGCCTCCGCCCTGCCGCTGCGCCCACAGCGCCTCGGCCCGCGCCAGGTCGATGGCATAGGCGATGTCGAACAGGCGCAGCGCCACGATGGCGCCGGATTTCACTTCCGGGGGCGGGGGGACAGCCATGCGGACAGTGTAGCGCGCTGGACCGCGGCATCCCGCAATGAATGACCTCGGGTACGCCAGGTCCGGTTGCGCCTGGTCTTCTCCAATGCACAAATCCAGCGTCACACCAGGCCCGAGGCTTGTCGCAACAGCGCGCAGGCTCTAATCTTGTTCAGGGGGAGGCTGCACCAGCCTTTGCCACCAGGGGAGGCAAAAAATGATGCGCTGCAACGCGGCGGGCTCACGACCCGTACTGGCGATTCTTTGTCTGGCAAGCCTGGCTGCATGCACCAGCGGCAACTCGGGGAGCAACTCCGGATCTTCGTCGAGCAGTTCGGGCTCATCCGGTGGAAGCTCATCCTCTTCAGGTGGCTCCAGTTCTTCGTCTTCCGGCGGCAGCTCATCGGGTTCATCCAGCTCCGGTTCTTCAAGCGGTGGTTCCAGCTCTTCCGGCGGAAATGCGTCCTCCTCCTCATCCAGCGGCTCCGGTTCTTCGTCCTCGGGCAGTTCCGGATCTTCGTCGGGAAGCGGTTCATCCAGCGGCGCGGTGGCCGGCGCTCCCTACTACCTTGCATACACGGCTCGCCCAACCCCGGCCAGCAGCGGCGGCGGCGGTTATGGCTTGTTCGTGGTGCCGTCCAATGCCCTGGCTTCGACCCCGCTGACGGTGACGAATGCGCCGGCGACGGTACTCGGCGTAGCCGAACAACCGACCTTCGACGGGTCCGGCAACCTGACCGGCAGGATTCCTTACGGCCTGATCTATGCGACGACCAATCCTGGCGGCAACAACCATTTCTATGCCTTGCCGCTCGACGCGACCAAGGCCCCGGCCCCGGCGCAGTTGAGCAGCGCCGGATTCCCGGGCTTCTGCGGCAACTTCGATTTCCTCACCGACAAGAAACAGGCAAGCAGCGAAGTACTGCTCTACGCCTTGCCCGGCAGCGACGGCGTGTGCGGTACCGCCGACGACCTGGGCTTCCTCATCCACTACGGGGACTCCGCAACCACCACGCCAACCAGCACCGCCTTGAGCGCGCTGGCAGTGGAGAATTTCAATCTGTTCGAGGTCCGCAATGGCGATGGCACCCTTGCCGGCCTGGGCAGCATTGACCCCAGCAACAACCTGGTGTTCTCCAGCGACTTGAGCTACGCGAAGCCGTCAGTCCTGCTCAGCCAGGTTTCCGCGTTGCAGCCGGATTACAATGCACCTGGCTTCTGCTTCATCACCGTCACGCTCCAGTCCGGTCGATCGGCCCTGTACCGGGTCGACAATTCCGGGAAGCTGTCGAATCTGCTGTACCAGGTTCAGGGAAATCCGCAGTACGATTCCGGCGCCGCGGACGGCGCGTATTTCTACTTTACCGACACCGCCAAGGTCGGGACCTCGACTTCCTATTCCTATTCGCTGAACGTGGTCAAGGTACCGCTCGACGGCTCGGCCGCCGCGCAGGTAATCGCCAGCACCAGCGGCGATAGCGGAAGCAGCAGCGGCCCCTTCGATTCGATTGCCGCTTTCATCGGCTCGACCGCGTTCGTGGCCTTCGACACCGGCGCCAACACCGGCAATTCCTTCCTGGATGCGCTGGACACCGCTACCGCGGGAGCACCGTTGAAACGGGTGCTGACCGCGCAGAATGGCTCGCTGGGATTCAGCACCACGGCGGCGGACAATCGTATTTTCGTCGCCTACACCTCGGCCCCGGCCGCGGGTCAGGTGGACAGCTACACCACCGCCGTGCTGGATGCAGCCGGGAACGTCGTCAAACAGTTCGCCAATACCGACCTGCGCGGCGCGAACTATGTACTTTCCGGCCCGTCCTCCAGCCTGTTCGACATCCAGAGCACGGTAACGGCGGTCTACCTGGCTCAGGGCGTGTCGGCAGCCGGCCCCTTCGACGCCGGAGCAACGCTGGCGAAGCTCGATCCGAGCGCCTTGATCACGACGCCGGTCACCGACGGGGCGACCGGAAAGCCCTACGTGCTGGACAACGGGCAATTCTCCATCGGAGGACTTTTCGCCGTCGGCATGCCGGCCAACGGCTCGACCGATTTCGTCAGCGTCACCAACACCGGCCAACAGAGCGACGCAGTGGGCTTCGATGCGGTGAACAACGTACTGTACCGATTCACTAATACTGCAAACACCAACGAAACTGCGGTGAACTATTGAATCCCGGTTGCGGCTGCGGGACCCGACCGTCCAGCTGCAAGGCCGTATAAAAAGCGGATCAAGCCCGTAACAAACCGGCTGTGCCCGGCTCTCCGCCGCCACCGCGTCGGTGAGCGACACGCTGCCGCGCCCTGCCGCTGCGCCCACAGCGCCTCGGCCCGCGCCAGGTCGATGGCGTAGGCGATGTCGAACAGGCGCAGCGCCACAATGGTGCCTGATCTGACTTCGATTGATGGATTCACGCGCGGCCTTGTCTCGCAGCAACCCGGCATACCTTAGCGGATTGTGCTGGCCGCATCTTCAGGGCGCCGCGGCCCCTGGTGCTGCCTGGAAGCTGTTGCCGGGCGGCAGGCTGCCGCCCGGCCCGCTCATTCGGACTGGTCGCCGCGCCGCGACTTGCGGCCGAACCAGGCCCTGGCGCGATGGCTCAGGTAAGGAACGCCCGCGGCCCCCGCCGCCAGCATGCCGAGAACAACCGTCGGATTCTCGGGAGAAGTGGTGCAGAGCCCCTGCAAGGCCAGGGCCGGCGTTGCGTAACCGCCCAGGAGCGCAAGTATCAACGCCGTGGTGATGCCGATCTTCATTTCACTCTCCTCCTTGATCCTGTGCCGCCACCAGCCTGCTCCCCGCGGATGGCGCGCCCAAGGCGCCCCGTGCAGTATCGAGCGGAAACCGTCTTGATGCCGATCTTCATCCCACTCTCCCTGGCTGCTGCACCGCTCACGGGGGGGGTTGGCCGAGCAGGATCGAGATATCGCTCTCGCCCAGATTGGCCACGACCAGGTCCAGCTTGCCGTTGCTGTTGAGGTCGCCGGCGAAGATGCTGTTCGGGGCTGGCAGGGTGGTACTGCCCGTTGCGTAGTTGACCGCCGTGGCGAAGCCGCCGCTGCCGTTGTTGAGCAGCACCGAGACGTTGCCGTCGCCGCTGTTGGCCACCGCCAGGTCGAGCTTGCCGTCGCCGTTGAAGTCGCCGGCGACGACGTAGTCCGGATTGCTCGCCGCGCTGAGGCCCACGGCAAACGTCACCGGCGCAGCGAAACCGCCGCTGCCGTTGCCCTTGAGCAGCGCCAGCACGCCGTTGCCGGAATCGGCCACCGCAAGGTCGCTCACGCCATCGTTGTTGAAGTCGCCCACGGCGATGGCGGTTGGGGACGAACCGCTGCCGGTGGTGTAGGTGGCGGCGGTGCTGAAGCCGCCGCTGCCGTTGCCCAGATACACCGAGACGTTGCCGTCGCCGCCGTTGGCCACCGCCAGGTCGAGCTTGCCGTCGCCGTTGAAGTCGCCGGTCGCGATGGCGAACGGGCTGGTGCCGGCGCTCAGCGTAGCTGCTCTGGAGAAACTGGAGCCGGTATTGATCAGGATGGAGACGGTGCCGTCGCTGGTGTTCAGCACTGCCAGGTCAGGCTTGCCGTCGCCATTGAAGTCGCCCACGGCGAGGGCTTCAGGGCCGGTGCCGACCGTGAAGGCGCCGGGCCCGGTAAAGCCGCCCGTGCCGTTGCCGAGGAAGATGTCAATGCGGTTGCTGTTCTGCTCCGCCACCGCCAGGTCGAGCGTGCCGTTGCCATCGAAATCCGCAGCGACGATGGCAAACGCACCGCCGCCGGGCGCGCCGTTGAGGGTAAGGAGAGTCGGCTTGCCAAAGCCGCCGGCGCCGTTGTTGAGCAGCACCGATACCGTGTCGTCCGTGTCGTTGGCCACCGCCAGATCGAGCTTGCCATCGCCGTTGAAGTCGCCGATGGCGACGCTGGAGGGGCTGTTGCCGACGGTGATGTTGGTGGGGGTGGTGCTGAAAGTCCCGCCCGAGCCGGTGCTGCCGGCGACGCGGAAGCTGCCGACGAAGGCCTTGCTCAGCGGCAGGCTGCCGGTGGACGAGGTCAGGCCGGTGGTGTAGCTGAACGACACCGTTTCGCCGGGGAAGAACGGATGCGACGCGTCGGGCGTGAAGTTGAGCTGGTTGCCGCCGCCGCCGGCGTAAGTGCCGGTGTAGACGCCGGCGGCGGTGCGGGTGCCGGACTGGCTGCCGCTCACCACCAGGCTGGTGAACGTCGGAGCATTCATGTCGGTGCAGAAGCCGCCGTTGACGGCGCCGGCGCGCGCCCGGCTTTCCAGGTTGTACGGCGCTCCGGCCAGGGTCGGCGTGTTGCCGTTGTTGACCAGGTAGGCGAGCGGGGAGGAGGCAGTGCCGGCGGTGCGCACGGTGCAGATCGGGTCGGAGATATTGGTCTCCGCCACGCGGCCGCCAAGCACCGCAAGGTCGGTGCCGCCCAGCGTCGCGGCGCGCGCCGTGGCGACGGCGTCGCCGGCCGGCGTCTGCTCTTCCGCGCTCTGCGTGACGCGGGTGTTGGTGTCCTCGATCACCTGGAAGATCAGGGTGATGCTGTACGGATCATCCGCCTGCACCGGCTGCAGCGGCAGCTTGAACGAGAACGCCAGCTGGCCGTCGAACTGATTGACCGCAGGATTGGCGGGCAGCGTGCGGCTGCCCGGCGTATTGACGTTCTTCACCACGAAACCGTAGGGGAACAGCCCGGTGGCGCCGCTATCCAGCGGCACCGCGGCGATTTCCGCCTCGGTGTATACCTGCAGCGATTCGTATCCGGGCTGCACCAGCACGCCGGTGCCGGGCCCGTTGAGGACCACGCCGTGCGACGGCAGGATCTCCTGGGCGATGCTGGCCGTGTCCACCGTGCCGTCGAACCGGTTGAGCTGGGTGACGGCGGTGCCGTCGATGTTGCTGCTGGTGGCGGCGCCGACCAGGGTGAGGTTCTGGTGGGGCGTGGTGTAGGCGGGGCAGCTGCCCGGAGTGGCGCAGAACTGCGCGTTGCGCGCGCTGTAAACCACGTTGAAGTAGCGCATGCCGCCAGCGCCGCGGGTGCCGACGTCGATGCTGGTGGCGGAGATCTGCTTGACGTCGATGCCGGACGGCACGGTGTTGATGGTGCGCGGCTGCGGCCCGGTGCCGCCGGACAGCAGCTCGGCGTGCGAGGTCGGGCTGTTGGTGCCCAGGCCGCTGACCGTGATTTTCATCAGGCCCAGGCTTTGCGGTGTCTCGACCGGGCCGCCGGGGGCGCCGCCGCCACCGCTACCGCAGGCGGTGACCAACAACGCGGCTGGCAGCAGCAAGGCAACGATGCGTAGGTTGCGCAGATTCATGGTGTCTCCCCCATCAGCAGCTTGAGCCAGCTGTTTCGCCCCGAGCGGCCACTGTGGCAGATCGGCATTGGCACCACAAGATACGTACTGCGCGGTTTCGCCTGCGGCTGTGACGCGCTTCGCAGGGCAGCCGCAAGCCGCCTCATGAGGCCGCCTTCCCGCCTTGCGCCGCGCCCTGTTCGCACAGGTGTCCCTTGAGCTTCTCGTCCAGCGCCGGCGCCCAGGTCTTGGGCATGATGCGCAGCACCTGGTCGAGCATGTCGCGGCTCTGGCTCAGCTGCGCCGCGTCGCTGAGGCAGTGCGCCACGACCTCGAGCCACAGGTAGTCTTTCGCCAGGATTTCCGGCGCCGGTCCGCCGGTCTGCGGATCGGCCGGCGTGTTGAAGTACAGCAGCGCGGTCGGGAAATAGGCGGGGGCATAGGACTGCGCCGCGGCGGCCTCGAACCAGCCGCGCGCCAACTCCGGATCGGCGGCACGGCCGATGCCGTCGCGGCTCATCACACCGAGCTGGTACTGCGCCTCGGCCGAGCCGTACTGCGCCGCCTGCTGGTACCAGCCGTAGGCGGCCGCCGGATCGCGGATCGAATCCTTGGCGTCGCCGCCGTCCTGCAACAGCATCTGCCCCATCTGCAGCATCGCCGGGACGCTGCCCTGCCCCGCCACCTGGGCGCACAGCGCCAGTCCCTTCTTCGGATCCCGGTCCACGCCGTTGCCGGCGATGTACAGCCGCGCCAGCGCGCACTCCGAAATCAGGTGCCCGTGCTGCGCGGCCCTGTCGTACCAGTACGCCGCCTTGGCGGGGTCCGCCGCCCGGCCGGTACCGTTGGCCAGGCAGTCGCCGAGGAAATGCTCCGCGGCCGGCAGCTTGCCCTGCGCCGCCTTGTCGAACCAGTCGCAGGCCTGCGCCGGGTCGACCGGCCGGCCCCAGCCGCCGCGGTAGAACATGCCCAGGCTGAACGCGGCCACCGGATGCGCGTAGTCCTTGTAGATGTCCTGGTACTGCCGGTAGGCCTCGTCGTACTTGTTGGCGCTGAGCGCTTCCTGCGCCTTGGCCAGGGCGGCATCGACCGGCTTGAGTTCGGCCAGCGCGCCCGCCTGCGCCAGCAGGCAGATGCCGGCCAGGCCCGCGCGCAGGGCATTCAGCCGGGAAATACCACGATGAAATGAAGACACCTGTGCACCGTCCAATCCGATGGACCCTGGAAGCCGCTCAGTTCTGCGAAGGAAACACTCCGAACAGCGAGATGGCGCAGGTCACCGTCAGGTAGGGCGGCATGATCGAGAACGGCTGACCGCCGCCGCTGTTGCCGGTGAACCCGCTGCTGCTGCTGAGAGTCACGCTGCCGCCCAGGCTGACATTCGGCGCGCTGCTGGAGTAAGTCAGGTTGCGGCCGGTACTGGCCAGGGCATGCCCGGCCGGCACGGCGCTGGTGGCGATGGCGCTGGTGCCGGGGAGCGGCGCGTTGAAGCTCAGGCTGTGGTTGTGAGCCGGCATGGTGCCGGTGGTCAGCGTCGCGGTCTCCGCGCCGCCCTCCTGGCCGATGACGTAGTTGCTGGTGCCATTGGACTGGCCCTGATGGATCGGTATCCGGCCGCTCAGGTTGGGCACCGCGTAGGTGTTCACACCATCGCCGCCATAGGTGGTGCCGATCAGCTGAAATAGCACGGAATTCTGGCTGATCGAGAGCAGCGCGCCGTCGCAGAGGTGCCAGCCGTTCGGCGGGAAGTTGAAGCCGACATAGATGATTTCACCGATGTAGGGGGCACTACCCTGCGCATGCGCAGGCTGGATGCCGGGAAGCAGGAAGGCCAGCGCCGCCGTGGCGCAAGCCTTGAAACCAACCCTGATGCGGTTATGAAACATGGATCCCCCGTGCTGTCCGTGCGGCGCCTGGTCTCAATTCCGTGAAGGGAAAATGCCTACCAGCGCAATGGTGCAGTTCAGCACCGTGTATGGCGGCAGCGTGGCCACTGGCTGATTGCTGCCGTTAAGGCCAGTGCTGCCGCCGACGCTGACCGTGCTGCTCAGGCTCACGTTCGGCGCGCTGGCGCTGTAGTTCAGGGTGTGCACGCTATTGGCCAGGTTGTTGCCAGTCGGCACCGCGCTGCTGGCGTTGCCGCTGTCGGCAGGAATCTGCGCCGTCACGCTCACGCTATGCACATGCGCGGGCAGGTTGTTGCCGTTCAGGGTCACCAACTCCGCACCGCCGGTCTGGCCCAGCGTGTAGAAGCTCAGGCCGGGGCCTTGGCCCATGTGGACGGGAACCCGGCCCTGCATATTGGGCAGGGCAAACGTGGTTTGTCCGTTGCCGCCGTAAGTGGTGCCCATCAATGAAAACAGTGCCTGGTTCTGGTTGATCGGCAGGATCTGTCCGTTGCAGAAGGCAAAGCCCTTCGGCGGGAAATTGAAGCCGACGTACATGAACTGGCCGAGGTAAGGCGTGTCCTGCGCCTGAACCGGCGCCTGCACGCCCGGCGCGAGCAGCAGCGCCGCGGCGGCGCCAATCCTGCGGAAAGCTTGCTTGGCATTTGGGGACATGAATCCTCCGTGTTCGATCCTGAAAACCAGGCAGCCTAGTTCCGCGCCGGAAACACCCCTTGCAGGGCAATGGCGCAACTGACGACGAGATAGGGAGACCGGATGTTGAAAGGCTGGCTGCCGCCGGCGACGCCGGTGTTACCGGTGAGCGTCACGGTGCCCAGCTTCACGTCCGGCGCGGTGGCGCTATAGGCCGGGTTGTGGCCCGTATTGGCCAGCGCGTGGCCGGTGGGGACGGCGCTGTTGGCGTTGGCGCTGCTGGCCGAGACCGTCCCCGCGTTGAGAGTCAGGGTATGGGAGTGCGCGGGCAGGTTGGAGCTGGTGAGGGTCACCGTCTCGCTGCCGCTGGACTGCCCCACGAAATACGTTAGGTGGCTGGCGCTGCTTTGGCCCTGCGAAAGCGGTACCCGGCCACGCATGTCCGGCAGCGCGAAGTTGGATTGTCCATTGCCGCCGTAGTTGGTCCCCAGCAGGGAGAACAGCGCGGTGTTCTGTGAAATGGGCATGATCTGGCCGTCGCAGCTGGCCCAGCCGAACGGCGGGAAGTTGTAGGGGTCGTACATCAGCTGTCCAATGAACTGGTTTTGCGCCTGCGCCGGCGCCACCGCGGCCGCCGCGACCAGCGCCCAAGCCGAAACCCTGGCCAGTAATTTGCCAATTCCGTGAAACATTTTGGACCCCCATTGACTCCGGCCCGCTCGGTACGGAACCTGCGGTACCCCGCTGCATCCCTTCCCTGAGCGCTACCCCCGGCTCAGCTGCTGCACCCAGACATCGCCCAAAGTATACCCGTCCCCCGGCGACCCGCCACACCCTATTTGCGGCGCCTTGTGAACCATATCACTCCCAGCAACGCCAGCGCGACGCAAATCGCCATTCCGTAAAGAAAAAAGGCGCTTGGCGAGGCATCGCGAGCCGGCGCGGCGGCCGCGTCCGCGGCAACAACGGCCGATGGCTGCGTCATGTTCACCGCAGCAATCACGCTGACGAAGGCGCGCAGGGTGCCGTGATACGAGGCACCTGATGTGGTGGCCGCACCGCGCAGCTCCTGCCGGCCGGCGAGATGGATTGCGCCTCCCGGCGGCACTTCGACGTCCAGGGTGCGCACGCCGCCGTCCCGCAGCGGTTGGCCTAGCGTCCCGGTCGGCGTCACGTCGATCTTGTCGCCCAGCACCGTATCCGAGGTGAGATTGCTGTAGAAGCGTTCGCCGCCGTCTTCGGCGAAGGTGATCAGGCCGATGCTGTAGGCGCCGTCCGGCGCGGTGGCCGGGCCGGCCGCGGCGACGCTGTTGGAGAACTCGATCTTCAAGCTGACCCGGTAACGGTCCGTAGCGGAACGGTTGCGCAGATCGAAATCGTATTCGCCGAACAAGCCGTCGGTCTGCGCCGGAGCGCCGTCGCATAGCCCGCTCATGTCCGCAGTGATACCCACGCCATCGCCGAGATCGAGCAGGGTGCCGCCTTGCGGCAGCGTACCGCTGGCAGCCAGCTGCGCGGTGACGCTGGCGGCGGAGCTGCGGCCGCCGACAATGGCCGACAGCGTCGCCTGCTGCGAGGCATTGCCCTGCGCCGGCAGACTGGGCGGGGGCTGCGCCGCGTCGGCGGCCAGCAGCAGGTTCGCATGCGCCTCGATCCGCAGGTCGGAACCGATCGCCCCGGCCCGCGCATGGGCGGCGACTGCCAGCAGCAGCAAGCCGAGCACGCGGCTGCGGCGGCGCGGGCGAAGACCTGGTTCGAACGATGCGGCTGGCATGTGAAGAGAGAGGTTACCTGAGCCGCCGCCGCTGGCGCCATGAAGCCGGTGTCCAAGGCGATCAAGCTGCGCCAGATCGCGCATTTCCTCAAGGCGGAGATTGCGGCCAACGGCCCCACATTCATCGGCAACTACATGCCGCATGCAACCAATCGCCCGCTTCGCTGCATCCAAGTGAGGTCCGCAAACCAAGGGGCTGGACGGCGATCTCCCTCGCCGCCGGGCCAGGGGAGTTGTGCGCCCGGAGCCTTGCCATGCCGGGCGCTGAACACGGCAATCGGGGGCCCAGGCCCAAAGTTCACTGTACAGAGGAGGCAGCAGCATGAAGCAGCACACTCGGTGGTATCTCGTTGCGGGCGCCACGCTGATCGCGGCGGCCGGTATTTCGTCTTCCGCCTGGGCCAGGGTGCCGACTTTCCAGGAAGCCCCGGCCATCAAGGGCGACTCCGACTTCTGCCTCGGCAGGACCGACGGCGTCTACGATCATCCGGATTGCCGCATGCACTACGCCTGCAAGAAGGGCATTGCCACCCAGGTGGCCTGCCCCGACGGCGAGGTGTTCGATGCGGACAAGAACCCCAGCGACAGCCCGGCACTGTCCTACTGCAGCGCGCCGGCAAAGGATTCCAGCGTCGACTGCGACAGCATCAGACTGGTGAAGTAAGGCGCCGCGGACGCCGGCAACCGGCGTCTCGCCTGCCGTCGGCCGCGGAACGGATGCAGGTCTGAAGAAACCACCCTTCTTCCGCTTTTGCGGAAGAAGGGTGCGCCGGCTGCGCACCAAATCCGCAAGCGGGATTTCCCCCCGCACCGACCAGTGCCGGCAGCAGCGCGACGAGCACGAGTACCAAGCGCATCCCGCTCCCCCCGAACGGACGTGGTACTTCAGTGTACTACCGGTGGCAAGCCCCTGGCGTGACGCAGTTGGCAGCCCGCGGCAAAGAAAAAGCCCCTCCCCGTCGTCACGGGAAAGGGGCTTGTTCGCCCAACAGCTGCTTATCGTATCAGGCCGCCTGCGCCTGGGTCTCCGCCGCCACCGCGTCGGCCAGGGACATCTGGCCGCGTGCCGCCGCCGGGGCGCCCTTCATGCCGGCCGGCACGTAGACGCCGGCCACCTGCTTGAGGAACTCTTCCTTTTGCGCGCGCGGGTTGTAGAACTGCTTGTACCAGATGCGCGCCTTGCGGAAAGCGCCGTCGCTGGGCAGGAACATGCCGTTGATGCAGGGCCGCTTGTTGGACCAGACCTCGAAGTCCTGCGAGAACGCGGCCAGCGCCGCCGCCTGGTACATGCGCGCCGCCTCGGTGTCCTGAGCGGTGACCGGATTGGCGCCGCTGGGCGAGCGCACCATCAGCGCATGCCAGACCTGCACCGTGCCGTCCTCGACCGAGGTGTGCATGATCAGGATCACCGCGTCGTACATGCCCGCCATGCGCGACAGCAGCACGCCCGGACCGTGGTACACGGTGTCGGTGATCAGGATCGGGCTCTTGCCGTCGGCGGTCACCAGGGTGCGGTGCGGGCCGCCCTGGCGCTGGATGGCGAGATGGCCGCGGAACTCGTTCTCGAAGAAATTGACGATCGAGCCGTGCACCGGCTGCAGGTGGGTGCAGTCGGCGATGTTGTCGATGATCTCCTGTTGGTGGCACTTGATCTGCCCCAGGTGATCCCACTGATGGCGCACCCAGCCGGAGTCTTCCCACTCCTCCAGGTCCGGCGCATCCCATTCCGGCTCGCCGCCTTCCGGGTCATGCCAGACGAACACCGCGCCGAGGCGCTCCACCACCGGCCACGAACGCACGCAGGCAGCCTTGGGGATGGGCAGGCTGGAGAACGGGATCTCGTTGCACTTGCCGTCCGCGCCGAAGCGCCAGCCGTGGTAGGGGCAGCGGATCGAGTCGCCCTCGATCTGGCCGTCGTGGGTGACGTAAGAGGTGCTGTTCTTCGCCATGTGCGTGCCCATGTGCGGGCAAAACGCGTCGAGCAGCACGATCTTGCCGCTCTTGCCGCGGTACAGGGCGAAATCCTGGCCGAAGAACTTCAGCGGCAGGGGCTTGTCCTTCAGCTCCGCCGCGTCCGCGACCATGAACCAGCCGCGCGGGTAGGTATATTCCCCGAGTCCGTAATCCTTGGTGCCCGCCATGCTGGTCTCCTGCTTGACCGTCCGCAATTGAGGGCTCAATTCTTGGGCCAAAACAGGGGGCGGGCATCGTCCACTCGGGTGAAACGCGTTTCGCCGCAAATGGCCCCCGGCGGGCCCGGAAGGTCCGCCGGGACATCGGCCACAGGCCGGAAGCCCCTCAGTCCAAAGGTTTTTCCGGGCCGTCGCGGCCGCGGAGGGACTTTAGCAGGAGGTACCGTTCTGCAGGATGCGCCCGACATCGGCGGCGCTGATGGTGCCGGAGACGCTGCCGGAGAGGGTGGCGCTGCCGTCGGCGTTGAAGCTGTAGCTCACGCTATTGCTGCCGGAGTCGATGCTCAGCACGCCGCTCACCGGCAGGCCGCTGCCGGCGCTGGTGGTGCCCAGGCCCAGGTTGGTGGGCGTGGTCACAGTGACGGCGCCGCCGAGGCAGGCGGTGCTGGCATAGGCGTAGGTGCCGCCGATGTTGAGACTGGTGCCGCTGCTGATGATCTCGTAGACGCCGCCGCTGTCGCCGATCTGGAAGCTGCCGTCGTAATCCGGCTGGTTGGGCTGCGAAGCGAACAGGGTCGAGAACAGGTTGGAGCGCTGGTCCAGCAGCGAGCCGGAGCTGCCGGCCTCGAGCAGGCCGAGGAAATCCTGCTGCGTGTGCAGGGGGTTGTTGTTGGCATCCGGTCCGTCGCTGAACACGGCGAGCGTATTGCCGGAGTTGAGGTCCCCCAGGGCCTGATATTGATAGACGGAGTCGGTGGTGACGCCGCTCTCGAACAGGCCGTCGCGGGTGGTGGTGGTGCCGTTGCTGCTGTTGGCGCAGTTCGAATAGGCGTCCACCGTGTAGTTCACGGTCGCAGTCAGAGTGAAGTAGCTGAAGGCGCGCGACTTGCTGGAACTGGTCACGGCATCGTTGCCGCCGGCGGTGCAGTTGGCGTCGGTGACGCGCGGCATCGGCATCGCGCGCGGCTGTGCGGCGGCGGCCGGGGCGAAGCCACGCACGAGGGCATGGTCCGGCCCCAAGGCCCGCGTCATCGGCGCGGCCGCGGCAGCCGGTGCGACTGTGCTGGGGTCGGTAAGCGCCAGGGTGGTGGAGATGTTGGCCAGCTCACGCTCCGCATCGCTGAGCGTGAGCAGGGAGACCGGCGCCCAGGACGGTGGAATCGGCGTAAAGCCCTGGCCCTGGCCATGGTCATGGCCGCCGCCGCACGCGGCCAGGATCAGCGCGGCACATCCGGCCGCACCGTACAAGCGCTCTTTCCGCATTGGAATCTCCGTGACGGCTTCGGACGGGCTACCACCCCTGGCGGCCCCGCCGGGCCTGAGCGGACTATGCCGCCGGGAAAGTGAACCGGAACTGAATGCCGCCACCCGCACGAAACAGGTCTTGAACACCCGCCGGCGACGCAACCATCACAACACAAACTGGATTATAATGAGATTAATTCTCACTTAGAGACTCATCCCATTCCCGTGTGCCCGCTCAACGACCTGCCCCGCGACACCGACGCGACCATCCGCGAAGTGGTGGCGCTGGGCGCGCACGATCCCATAGCGGTGCGCCTGGCCGAGCTCGGCTTCGTCCACGGCGAGCCGGTGCGTGTGGTGGCGAAAGGGCCGGTCGGCGGCGACCCGCTGCTGGTGCAGATCGGCTACACCCGCTTCGCCCTGCGCCGCGCCGAGGCGGCACGCATCCTGGTGCAGGCGGAAAGCGCGTGAGCGCCGCCCTGCCCGGCACGCCGCTGTCGATCGCCCTGGTCGGCAACCCCAACTGCGGCAAGACCGCCCTGTTCAACCGCCTCACCGGCAGCCGCCAGAAAGTCGCCAACTACGCCGGCGTCACGGTGGAGCGCAAGGAAGGCCGCTTCCTCGCGCCGAGCGGCCGCCCGGTGCGCGTACTCGACCTGCCCGGCGCCTACAGCCTCAACCCGACCAGCGCCGACGAGGCCATCACCCGCGACGTCTGCCTCGGACAGCACGCGGTGGAGAAGACGCCGGACCTGCTGGTCTGCGTCGCCGATGCCACCAATCTGCGCCTGCACCTGCGCTTCGTGCTGGAGCTGATGCGCATCGGCCGGCCGATGCTGCTGGCCCTGAACATGAGCGACGCCGCCGCGCGCCGCGGCATCACCATCGACCGCGACAAGCTGTCGCGCGAACTGGGCATCCCCATCGTCTCGACCGTGGCGGTGCAGCGCAACGGCGTGCGCGAGCTGGTGGCGCGGATCGACCAGGCCACGCCGCCCGCGCCGCCGGCACCGCCCGCCAACCTGCACGCCGAGGTGCGCCGTCTGCTCGCCGGCTGCGTCTCCATGCCGCGCCACACCGCCGCCATCGACGACGCCCTGGATCGCGTGGTGCTGCACCCGGTATGGGGCCTGGCGATTCTCAGCGTGCTGATGTTCGTCATGTTCCAGGCGGTGTTCACCGGCGCGCGGCCGTTCATGGACGGCATCGGCGGCATCATGCAGGCGTTCGGCGGCTGGCTCGGCGCGGCCCTGCCCGACGGCCCGCTGCGCAGCCTGGTGCAGGACGGCATCGTCGCCGGCGCCGGCACTGTCATCACCTTCCTGCCGCAGATCCTGCTGCTGTTCCTGTTCATCCTGGTGCTGGAGGAAAGCGGCTACCTGCCGCGCGCCGCTTTCCTGCTCGACCGCCTGATGGTCGGCGCCGGGCTCACCGGCCGCTCCTTCATCCCGCTGCTGTCCAGCTTCGCCTGCGCCATCCCCGGCATCATGGCC
>FTAG01001801.1_pt1 | contig 23097 bp, 15 predicted proteins | sample 1638911 | NCBI WGS metagenome assembly FTAG01 (sample SAMEA3914813, study PRJEB12502) | metagenome | biome: forest; material: soil | place: Canada | collected 2011-07-07 | depth 0.3 m
CGCCACCGCCGGCCTGCGCGGCTCGGCCAACTTCGCCGCGTTCGCCGGGGCCAAGCACGCGCTGCGCGCGCTGGCGCAGAGCATGGCGCGCGAGCTGGGACCGAAGAACATCCACGTCGCCCACGTGGTGGTCGACGGCGCCATCGACACCGAGTTCATCCGCACCAGCTTTCCCGAGGCCTATGCACGCAAGGACCAGGACGGCATCCTCAACCCGGACCACATCGCGGAGAATTACTGGCACCTGCATGCCCAGCCGCGCGACGCCTGGACTTTCGAGCTGGATCTAAGGCCGTGGATGGAGCGGTGGTAAGGCTGTCATCCTGAGCGCAGCGAAGGATCTGGTGCCATGCCTTCGACCATTGCAGCTCAGCTTGAATTCGAGAGTCCCCAATTGAACCAGAGTACGGAACCAGGTCCTTCGCTATGCTCAGGATGAAAACAATCGAGTTCTATTTCGACTTCGGCAGTCCCACCGCCTACCTGGCCTGGACCCAGCTGCCGAAAATCGCGGCCGAGGCCGGTGCCGAGCTGGTGTACAAGCCGGTGCTGCTCGGCGGGCTGTTCCAGGCGACGCAGAACGCCTCACCGATGATGGTGCCGGCCAAGGGCAAGTACATGCTGCGTGACCTGGGGCGCTTCGCCAAGCGCTATGGCGTGACACTGAACATGAACCCGCACTTTCCCATCAACACCTTGCAGATGATGCGCGGCGCCATCGGCGTGCAGGCGCGGATGCCGGAGCGCTTCGCCGCCTATGTCGAGGCGCTGTATCGCGGCATGTGGGTGGAAGGGCTCAACCTGGGCGATCCGGCGGTGCTCGGCGCCACCCTGGCCAAGGCCGGCTTCGAGCCGCCGGCGGTGCTCGCGCTGATCGGCGATGCGCAGGTCAAGGAGTTGCTGAAGAGCGAGACCGAGGCGGCGGTGAAGCGCGGGCTGTTCGGGGTGCCGGTGATGTTCGTCGGCGGCGAGATGTACTTCGGCCAGGACCGGCTGGACTTCGTGCGCGAGGCGCTGGCGGGCTGAGGCCGCAGCCTGAAGAACAGCAACGGCCTCTCGCAAAGACGCGAAGAACGCAGAGGAAAAATTTTAGAAACAGGACTTTTGCGGCTCTTTGCGGCTTTGCGTCAGGAAGCTTCTTCCCTGCATCACCGCTCTCCTTTGCGGTCTCTGCGCTTCTTTGCGTCTTTGCGTGAGATCGCTTTTGACTTTCCCCGCTCCCTTACGCCACCTTGCGCATCGGCTCGGCGGCTGGGGGGTTGTGGCGGCGCCATTCGGCGATGGCGCTGTGCAGGCGGCCGCGGATCTGCTCGGCGGCGCGCACGTCGAGATCGGCCAGGGCCTTGCCGGCGAGGGCCAGGCACTTGTCGGCATAGCGCACGACCTGCTCGGGGCTGGCCTGGCGCGCGGCATAGCCGGTGGCGCAGGCGGTGAGACGCACCGCCAGCTGCTCGATCACCGCGCCGCTGAGCATGGACGATACCGCTTCGTTCATGGCCTGCTCGGCGCAGGACGCCGAGGTGCTGATGGTGATGCCGTCGATGGTGCCGTGGTAGCGGATTGGTTGGCCCTCGACGATATTGGGCACGGCGTCGATGGTATAGCGCTCGCGGATCGACTCGCGCTTGCAGCGCTCGAAGCGGGCGCCGGCGTTCTGCACCGTGCCGCTGATGGCGTCGACCAGCTTGTAGCCGGCGGCTTCCAGCACGTCGGCGAGGAACTGGAAACCCTGGGTGGTGCCGAGCCACTGCATGGTGGTGGCGGCGACCGTGGCGGACTGCTGGTCCAGCGGCACCGGGCGCGGCGTGTCGCGCGAGGCCAGCCCGCTTTCGTCCTGGGCGCGGAGAATGGCGTCGAGCGCGCCGGTGAGGCCGGGCTCGCGCAGGTTCTCGCGCTGCCAGGCATGGGCAAACTGCATTTCGCGACGCGAGGCCGGGCCGGCGCCGCGGGCGGCGCGGGTGAAGCCGAGTCCCTGGTGCACCAGGCCTTGACTGTCGGCCGGGGCTTCGGGAAAACGGTTCATCGCGTGATTTCTTTCCATTGCGGGAGCAAGCAAAGCACGTCCTGGTACCGGCGGTGAATCGCGGCCGGTGAATGGTGCTGTTTGGGCCGCTGGAAGGTCGTATTGTGGATACCGGGTATTTCTCCAAAATCCTTTGTTGCAATGCGGAAGGTAGTGCTGCGTCAACCTGCGCAAGACCGATCAAGTGAGGACAAAACGAAGCGGGTACAAATGCACCGTGCTTCAGTGAGAGCCAGCATGAATCCCGTCGCCAAAGCCCTGTGGTACATCGAAAGCCATTTCGGCCAGGACCTGGTCCTGGACGATGTTGCGCGGGTGGCCGGCGTGTCGCGCTACCACCTGGCGCGGGCCTTCGGCGTCAGCACCGGGCGCTCGATCCTGCGCCATGTGCGCGGCCGTCGCCTGAGCGAGGCGGCCCGGCAGCTATGCGGCGGCGCGCCGGACATCCTGGAGGTGGCGCTGCAGGCGGGATACGGCTCCCACGAGGCATTCACCCGCGCCTTCCGCGAGCAGTTCGGGCTCACCCCCGAAATGGTCCGCGCGCAAGGCCACCTGCGCAACATCCAACTCGTGGAGCCTCTCAAAATGGACGAAACACCGGTAAACCTGCAAGCGCCGCGCTATGTCGACGGCAAGCCCATGCTCATCGCCGGCCTCGGCGGACGCGTCAACTGCGAAGGCAGCAACGGCATCCCGGCGCAGTGGCAGCGCTTCGGCCCCAGCATCGGCCACATCCCCGGCCAGGTCGGCGGCAACACCGCCTACGGCGTGTGCAGCAACGGCGACGACGAGGGCAACCTCGACTACGTCTGCGGCGTGGAAGTGTCGGACTTCAACGGCATCCCCGCTGACTGGAGCCGGGTGCGGCTGGCGGCGCAGCGCTACGTGGTGTTCAGCCATCCGCGCCATGTCGCGGACATCCGCGGCATCTGGAACGCCATCCTCAACCACTGGCTGCCGCAGTCCGGCCACGAGTCGGCGGATGCCCCGGACTTCGAGCGCTACGGTGAGAGCTTCGACCCGGTAAGCGGCAGGGGTGGCTTCGAGATCTGGATTCCGCTGAAACGCTGAAGCCGATGCCGCGGCGCCGGAGACCTGATTCCATTCTCCGGCGCCGCTTCTCGCCGGCTGTTACAGCTGGCTCATGCCGCCGTCGGCGATGATCTCGGTGCCGACGATGAAGGCCGATTCCGGCGAGCTCAGGTGCAACACCGTGGCGGCGATCTCCTCCGGCGTGCCGAAGCGGCCTAGCGGGATCTGGCTCTGGATCTGCGCCGCGACCGCTTCCAGCGCCGCCGGATCCGACACCAGCTTGCTGTGCAGCGGAGTGCGCACCGGTCCGGGGCTGACCACGTTCACCCGCACGCCGCTCGGCAGCAGTTCCGCCGAGAGCGTCTTCACCAGCGAGATCAGCGCGGCCTTGCTGGCGGCGTAGACCGAGCTCTGCGGCATGCCGAGATGGGCGTTGATCGAGCCATTCAGCACGATAGCGGCGCCGCGGTTCAGCAGCGGCAGTAGGGCCTGGATGGCGAAGTAGGCGCCCTTGACGTTGATGTCGAACATCTCGTCCCACAGCGCCTCGCTGACGTCGGCGAAGTTGGCAAAGCGGGCGATGCCGGCGTTGATGAACACGGCGTCGAGGTGGATGCCCTGGGCGACCAGGGCTTGCGCCAGGGCCTTGGCCTCGGCGACGTTGCCGGCGTCGTTACGGATGGCGAGGGCATTGGAGCCGAGCACGGCCCTGGCCTTCTCCAGCGCCGCGGCGTCGCGGCCGGTGATGACGACGCGGGCGCCCTGCGCCGCATAGGCCTGGGCGGCGGCGAGTCCGATGCCGCTGCTGCCGCCGGTGACCAGGACCGATTTGCCTTCGAACTTGTTCATGACCGACTCCTTGGTATGAGTGGGGAAACCGTGGAATGCATCTTGCGCGGCTCCCGGGAGATTGCCGTACCATCGGCCGCACGAACTCGTTCGAAAGGATCGAACATGTTGTCAGCCGATGACCTGGCCCTGCTCGAGGCGATCCGTGAGAGCGGCAGCCTGTCGCGCGCCGCGGCGCGCCTGGGCAAGGCGCCTTCCACCATTTCCCATGCAGCGCGGCAGCTGGAGGAGCGCTTCGACGCCCTGCTGTTCGACCGCCGCCGCTACCGCCTGCAGCTGACGCCGGCCGGCCAGTTGCTGGCGCAGGAGTCGGTGCGCCTGATGCAGGACGTGTCGCGCCTGACGCGGCGGGTCAAGCAGATCGCCGGCGGCTGGGAGGACCGGCTATGGATCGTCACCGACGAGCTGCTGGAGTTCGACAGCCTGCTGCCGGTGATCAAGTCCTTCGACGCGCTGCAGTCCGGCGTGTCGCTGCGCATCACCCACGAAGTGCTGGGCGGCACCTGGGAAGCGCTGCGCGACGGCCGCGCCGATCTGGTGGTCGGCGCCACCAATGAGCCGCCAGCGATTCCGAAGCTGCGCTGGTTCGAGCTCGGCGCGCTGGAGTGGGTCTTCGCCGTGGCGCCCCGCCATCCGCTGGCCAAGGCGGCCGAGCCGCTGGAGCGCGAAACCGTGACGGCGCACCGCTCGGTGGTGGTGGCGGACTCCTCGCGCCGCATCGACGTTCGCGGCTATGGCCTGTTGGGCGGCCAGGCTTCGCTGGCCGTGCCGCGCATGCGCGCCAAGATCCAGGCGCAGCGCGATGGCCTGGGCGTAGGCTGGCTGCCGCGCCATCGGGTCGAGGGCCTGCTCAAGCGCGGCGAGCTGATCGAGAAGCGCATGGCCGATCCGCGCGAGCCCAATGTCCTATACGCAGGTTGGCGCGGCGAGCACGACGGCAAGGCGCTGGGCTGGTGGATCGAGCAGTTGAAGCAGCCGCGACTGGCGAAGCGGCTGGTGAACGGCTTCGACGCGTTCGGCTAGGACTCGACGCTCGTCATGACCGCGCAGGCGACAACGCCGAGACTCGCTGCTATGACTTAGCGAACCGACCCTTGCCAGCCCTGACCTGACGGTCGGGGCGAGCCCCTTCGGTACTGAATTGACAGCTAACGGCTGCTTTCAGGAACTCGTCCGCATGTCTCTGACGGGCCACAACCGGACACTCAATACGCGAATCTCGCCGGCATAGAAGCAGTCATTCGCCACCGCCTTCCGTCGGGCGCCTGGTAGCCTCAATCTCACCCGCGTCGAAGATTGATCCTAGTCGCATGTACGCGGCCGCCAGCCGACGGGGGTTAATACGAGAAGGCAGTATCGGCCGCTTTGCTGACGACCTCGTCAGTAGATTTATCAAAGATCTCCGGACTCCACGTCATCTTGGTGCGATTGGCCTGGTTCGGCAAAAGCCGACTTTTATGACTGACCATAGATGTCAAACACTAGTGATGCTGGGAGTGCCGCAATCGTTTGAAGCAGGCTGTGAGCCAACTCGATGCCGCACTGGGAGCCATCAAAGGAGACGAAGCACCATATTTCAATTTGGCATTCCTGCCCTAGAGCTAGCACGGCCTCATGGCGCGTACCAACCATGGATAAGAGCTGCTCTAAGTGATGTTGTAGTGGTCGGTCACGACTGAGGGAGCTTTCTAGCCGCCAAATCGAAGCAGTCGCCGCCGACGCCCCAGGTCGATTCGATATCGGCTCTCCCTTTTCAAGCACTTTCGCGTCTTTGATGCCGAGGGCCGCAGACATCTTCGACGCACTTAACATAGTGCTTACGATCTGTAGACTTGCATAACACTCTTTGTTTGGCATGTTCCAGAAAATCAGACGTTAGTTAAGAAAATCAAAGATGTTTCCTATTGAATCCCCAATCGTACCGTTGCTCAGCTGCGGGTATACCTCTCCGGTCCTAAGGTCGACGATAACATCTGGATTCCGTTCTGGACCGCCTTTCGGAAGGTTGCGCTTGCATGCATGGATGGCATCCTTAATTTGCCGGCTCGTCCGCCCAAATTTATCAGCGAGCTTGCTGATGTTGCCGGAAGAGTTGTTGAGCCAGTCAATTGTTCGCAAACCGCCTTGGGAAAGGGCTTCCTGGTCGGGGTTCAACGCGCCAGAATCGAGGAGGTCTTGAAGGCCTTGGGTATCGCCCTTGGCGATCAAGGCCTCGATTCGATCTGTGATCGTATCGTCGGCTAGCCCCAGAGGATCAACAAACGCTAGTGGATTCGCTCTGACATAGGCATATGTGTTCGTGCCCCCTGCTAACCCGAGGGGATCACTTTGAAGATACCGTCCAAAGTACGGATGATAGCTGCGATATATATTGTCGTGGACGCCAGACTCGGTGTCGTAGTATTGACCCGGGAATCTCATGTTGAATGAAAATGCAGGATTCAGAAGCGAGGGCTGCCCATTGGGAAGATTCTCCCCGAAAGGAATAGGGTCCCATTCCCAGACTGGTTGCTTGTTGGCGTTGTCGATCTGCCGAGGCACATTACGATAGTCAGCATGGACGTAGTAAATCGGTTTGGTCTGCCCGGCGATAAGTGGCGGCTGAACTACCGCGATCGGCATAGGTCCCAGGTAGACCGTCTCCTCTACCAGCGCGCCAGCGGCACTATACTCTCCGATTATGCGTGACGCTTCGTCGTAATTGAATAACGTCGTCGTGAGGCCGGAAGTCTTCTGGACTCGTTGTCCTTCACCGTTATAGGTGTAGCTTCCAAACGTTAACAGATAGGAATAACTACTTAGTTGTCCCTGAAAGTTGTACCCGAAACTAGGCACGTCAACCGCGGTTGTGCTGCCATTTGCGTCGTAGGTATAGTTGTAGGTCGTCGGGATAAGCCCCCCGATCACCTCCTTGGTGATGCGGTTGCTCGCGGGATCTATCGTAAACGTTACCGTTCCTCCATTTATCACCTCAGTGAGCCGATTGCCTCCACTGTCATATGTATAGGCAAACTGTTGCCCGGCTCCGATGTAGGAGTTAATCCGATCCATGTTGTCGTAGCCAAATGTCTGGCTTCCGCTGAGAGCGCTGTGATTGCCTTGGGTCCAGCCAGTGACTCGCGACGCTGCGTCATAAGCAATTGTTTCGACGGGATCTGAGCTAATGCGGCCGTCAAGATCATACGCTCGCGTGACGATCTCGCCATTGGCAAGTGTCCAGCTCTTGGGGCCAGCAAAGGGTTGATACGTGATACTAGACACCAGTGGGCTTCCTGCGGCAATCAACGCGCTGATTCGCCCGTTGGTCCAGGTGTAGCCGATGACTTCGCCGGATGGGAGCGTCATTTGAGCCACATTTCCCGTGGCGGCGGTGTAACTGTATACGGTCTGAAGGGTACTCCCACCGATAGTGGAGGTCTTCTTCAGAACGTGGCCGTTTTGGTCATAGCTCCAATTTGTCGAGCCCGACACATCGGTCATTGATGTTAGGCGACCTATTCCATTCGTGTGCGCAGAGTCCGCCTGATCATACGTGTAGGAAACGAGCACTTGGCCGGTATCTGCGCGCTTTATCTGCGTGACACGGTTCAAGGCATCGTACAAATATAGGAGGGTTTGCCCCTTTGCGTCGGTCCTGCTCGCGGTGTTTCCTGCCGTATCGAAAGTCCTTGTCGCCGCGCCGCTATCTGGACTAGTGACCTGGTTGATGTTACCCAGCGCGTCTATACCGTAACTCGTCACGAGTCGCCTGGGGTCGGTGACGCTCGTCACTTGATTGAGTCCGTTATATCCCACCAACGTGTTGCCGTCCGGCGTTGTCGTTTGTGTGAGACGATTCAATGAGTCGTAGCTGTACTGGGTGGCATGACTAAGTGGGTCCGCGACGCTGCTGAGGTTGCTGTTGTCGTCATATTGGTAGATGGTCGTTTGCTGGCTGGCGCCTACGCTGTGCAATAGACGGCTGAGGGAATCGAACGTCCAGCTATGTGCGTAGACATGGTTGTTGCTTGCGTCATAACGATCTTCACCCGTCAGCTTACCCATGTTGTCAAGCGTGTACTGGATATGATTTCCGAATGTATCTGCGACACTCGTGAGCCTGTGTGCTCGGTCATACCCGAACGTTAGTCCATAACCACTAGGCAACGAGATGGATGTCAACTTGCCGGTTTCGTCATACCCGTAGCCATAGTGCTCCGATCCGACGGCCTTGGACGTCAAATGACCCCGCGGGTCGTAGCCGTAAGTCGTGACGAGTCCATTTGGGTCTGTTTTCTGTGTAACCCAGCCCTCGCCGTTGTACAAGTAGTTCGTTGTGTGCAACAGAGCGTCTGTTACTGAAGCTAGATTGCCCGCCGCGTCGTAGGCGTATTGGGTCGTGTTGCTGTTCGGATCGGTCTTGGTCAGCAGTTGGCCATGCGCGTTCCAGCTATATTTCCACATCCGAGATTTGCCGCTAGCTGTATCTTGAACGGTGCGGCTCAGAGGATTGCCACGACCGTCGTACACGATCGTCGTCGTCCGCCCTGCCTCGCTGATTGTCACCGGCTCGCGGTAGCTTCCAGCTGCCCATGACACAGTTGTCGTCTGCGCATTCCCTGTGCCGGCCGCGCGCGTAATAGTTGTTGGGAGGTTGCGGGTGAAGTCATAGCCATAGCTTGTGCTGAATCCCCGGAAATCCGTTGTCTGCGCAATTTGGCCGTTAGTGCCCAGGGTCTTGGACGCTATGTTCAGGCCGCAAGTAGCGCACGGTTGGCTCGATGCGGTAAGCATCTGCTTTCCGAAGCCGTTATCCTGATAGGACAACCCACGTATCGTGCCCAGCGGATCCGTGATACTGACCTGGTTGGCGCCGCCGCTGAAGCCGCTGTAGCCTATTGAGTACTTCGCGACGCCGCCCGCCAGCTGGTTGGAGGTTGCCCGACCGGAAGCATCGTAGGTCCAGGTACTGTAAGCAGTGCCTTTTTCGTCAATGACTTGCAGCAGCGGATAGTTAACTGCATTTAGGTAGCCGTAGCTGCCGCTATAGACGAACTGTGTCGATTTGTTGTCCGGGTAGATTACCTTGCCGAAACGGCCGCTGTTTGGATCATACGGATAGGAATAGACGCTTCCTCCGGGGGTGGTTGCCGTTACATTCAGAGTCGTTGCATTGATGTTGTAGGTAATCGCGCGACCGAAGTCGTCCGTCACCGTTTCGTTTACGGCGGTCGCAGGCGAGCCAACCGACTGCATGGTGAATTGCAAATTCGCACCGCCGAGAGCGGTGTAGACGATGGGCGTATGGCTCGCGTTAAATTGCACGGTCGAGCCGTCGGCCGCGTTCAGGATCCACTGCGCTCCGTTGCTCGCCGGCGTCGGCAAGTAGGTCAGACGATCATTAATGTCTGGATCAGCGATCCAAGTGTTGCCGCTGTCCGTGGATGTAAACGTCGCCGAGCTTCCATCGACTCTTGTAATCTGCATTTGCGATCCCGCGACTGCTACTTGCAGGAGCGGAAACGGATAGGGATATTCCGCAATGCCCACTCCCGTCCAACCGAAAAGCGAACCACTGTTATAGAAGCGCGCGATTTTTAGTAGGCCGGGGCCGATGTAGTCGACCGCGGACTGAAAGTTATTGCCAGTCCCGGGGAATATTGGATCACCGCACTCGCCGTTGTCCTCCATCGGGAATTCGCCCTCCGGACACCCGTCGTTCTTCCCAGGATCGGGGAAGGGGCCGACGCTAACGAAGAATTCACCCTGCGGGCTGACTGTTCCAAGGGGATCGCATTTGCTATCGAGTGCAGTGCTCGTCATTGAGAAGGCGAATTCCTCGCCGAGTACTGCATCCGCCGTGATGTTTATCGTCAACGTCCCGGGGGTTAGGTCAGGAATTGGGTTAGGGGAGAATGAAGCGCTAATGTGCGCTGGGTTTGAACCCGGGAAATACGCGGTAGGAGCGCTGAGAGCAATTGACTGCGAACCGACAATGTTGGTCGGTATTCCACCTTTGTAACATGTGAAGGAAATCGAAATAGTCCCTGTCGTGCCAGGATTCAGTGAGCATTGACCACCCGCAACATTTGAGCTGCAGCCCTGCGGTGCCGTCTTCGCTAGCGGAATTAGCCGGGCATTCGCAGATTGGCCTGGTGAATTGATTGCGCGAACTCCGTCTTGCGGGCGAAGCATCTGCAGCACGGGACTGGCTCGATAGAGCATCTCCAAACCCGGAGGAAGTTGAGCACCCGGAGCAGCCCAAGTCTGGCCAGGAATGCAGACTGTAGCGCTCCCGACTACGGCCGCAACGGTCGCTGCACGCAGAAATGCGCTCTTCATTGCTCTCTCCTCCAGTGAGAATGTTCAGCTGGCTACACTTCTAATGAAACGGTTCCAGGCAGCCTATAGCAGCGCTCCAGAACATACGAGGGGACCGCTTCGTCTAAACGCGATACCGCTGCGAAATCCTCTGGCCATCTCACGTCGGCGCCGCGCAATCGATGGCTGAAGCGATTGATCCGTCGGGCTATTTACGAAGTTAGAGATTGGTTAGCCGCTCGGATGGTTCGCCCACTTGCAGGCGCGATGTCCGCGCTCTGAAACTTGCTGGCCAGCCGTCCGAACGGGCGCTTGGAGGAAAGCGACACCAGTAAGGCGGCCGTAAGGTCGTCATACGTCCGCAACGTGCGCGGTAAAGACAGCATCGGAGGGGCTGGAAACAATGAGCATAATCGCGAGCTTTACGGGGGGCCGGAAATGAGCAAGAAGATGCCAACGATGGTTCTATCGCGCTGGAACCAAATGGTTGCCCGCGCGACAAGACTTAGCGATCGGTCTTCATAGTTTCGCCACGTGCTGTCAATCCAATCTATGGATGTAGATCAACAGCCGGCCATCAGGCGAAGACAGACTGCCACGGTTGCTTTGGGCCTGCATAGGAGACATCAAATGCGTTGCCTGATAGCGGACGTTGTCGACTGTCCGGAATGGCGCCGGTAGCTGCCAGTTGAATGACCGAGCCCCCCAGGAGCAGTCATTCATTTGACGCGCGCGGCCGTATGCATGCCAAGTTGGATCGATGGCGCATATGGCACGCAGGGAGGAAAAACAAGTACTTGGCTGTTTTTAGGGGCGCCGGAGCCGATCGTCGGCCGCATGCGCGCCAACACACTCGCTTGGCGCGAATGGCGCGTATGAGAGCCGAACGAACAATCGTGAGGGATAAAGCGGTTCAGGACCCTTGAGCGCCCAGCACCATCCCCCGCCCGCAAATCCGGATGATTGTCGGCCAGCTCCAGCGCACCGCCGTGCAGTTTCGCCGCCGCATCCACCAGGCTCAGGCCTATGCCCAACGCGCAGCGGCTGTTGTCGCCGCAGAAGAAGGAAGCGGACGCATTTGCTTGATCGCCCCGCCACCTACGGCGGCGCCGGCAGCACCACCGCGCTGGCGGCGTGCAGGTCCGCCGAGGACACCCGCGACAGGTCCAGCTGCATCTGGGTGAAGGAGATCATCTCCCGGCGCATGCGCTCGAAGTCGATCTTGTCGGCGGTGCTGACGCCCCAGTTGAGCAGGTAGTAGGGGCCGGTGATGTAGTTGGCCGTGGGGAGGTGCGCCTCGCCGTAGAAGTACTGGCCTTCGCCGGGCCACACCGGGTTGTCGGCAGTGCCGTCGCCGTTGGCGTTGAGCGGCGGCAGCACGAAGGAGGGGCCGGCGTCGGCGCCTTTCAGCGCGGCATAGGAGGCGTTGGCCAGGGCCTGGTTTTTCGGAACGAAGAAGGCGCCGGCTTCCGGCTTGCCGGTGGGGGCGAGCAGGCCGTTGCCGTCGGGCAGCCATTCCTGGGCACCGAGGTGCTCGATGGTGACGATGGAGGCGATGCGGTCGAGCAGGCCGTCGCTCTTGTGTGCGGCGAGGAAGCCCTCGGCGCCAATGCCGCCGGCGAAATGGCCGCTGCTGAGCAGCAGCATGATGGTGCGCGGCAGCGCCGACTTGGGCAGGCGCACCAGGTACTGCGCCATGCCGACGATGGCGTTGGGACCGTTGTCCTCGACGCCGTTGCTGCCGTCGGTGTGGCTGTTGATCACGGTCAGCTCGTCGCTGGCGCCGGGGATGATGCCGATCAGGTTGCGCGTGGTCACCTGCTGCACCGTCGCGGGCAGGTTCAGGGTCACCAGGGTCTTGCCGTCGGCCAGCGCCTTGAGCTGGGCGCCGACGTTCATGTCGACGAACAGCGAGGGCGCGCCGCGCAGCTTGCGGTCGTAGGGGAAGTAAGCGCCATGCGCCGTTGCGTAGGGCGAGGGGATGATGGCGATGCCGCCGGCCGCGCCGGCGGCGGTGAGCTGGTCGAGGATGGCGGTCGGTTGCGACAGGTAGGGGCGGACGTAGGTCTGGGTCGGATTCACCTGCAGGTTCGGGTCGTAGGTGTCCAGCGCCAGCAGCTCGAAGCCGAGCATCGGCAGCGAGCCCGGCGGCGAATCGAACAGCACGATCTTGCCGCCGGCGTTGGCGGCGGTCGGCGCGGTCGAGGCATCGAGGTAGACCAGCGGTGCGGTGACGCCCTGCGCCGGGGTCGAGCCGGAGTAGGGGATGTAGGCGGCAGTCTGCAGCGGCCCGGCGGAAGGGCCGCTGGCGATGGCCAGCGACCAGCTGTCCACCGACCAGCGGGTCAGCGGCACCGACTCGTAGCTGAGCTGGGTCACGCCGGCGCAGGCCAGGCGGCGGCGCAGCTCGTCGATGTAGTCCTCGTGCGGCGCCGTGCCGGTGGCGCGCAGGCCGCGCTGGTCGAGGTCCTGGCCCCAGACGCGCAGCTGGTCGGCGGAAAGGAATTGCGAGGGATCGACGGTGGTGGCGTCGGCCGCAGCGAGGGCGGTCGAGGGCCAGGTGCCGGTGGTGTTGCAGGAGGCGTCGGCGCTGCCGGCCGGCGGTACCGAACTGCCGCAGGCGGCCAGCGCGGCCGCGCCCCCCAGCAGCATGGTGCAGACCAGCACCTTCAAAACGCGGGCGCGCTCCGCTCTGCGCGTTTCTTGCTTGAACGCCATGTTTCCTTCCCCTGAGTGGCCGAATGTGCCGGCCGCGATGCTGCGGCCTGAAGCCGCCAACCGGGCCGGCTGCGCATAAGGTACCTCAAAGTATCGGGGGTCCGTTTCGCGCCTAAGACAACTTTCGCGCCACGGACAGCGTCGGCGAGCCCTCAGCCCGCCATGCTGCGCGCCATGATGAAGTCTTCGTGCAGGTCGCCGCCGACCGGGAAGACCTGCTCGCCCACCACCGAGAAGCCGGTCTTGCGGTAGAACGAGATGCCGCGCGCATTGTGCCGCGATACCGACAGCCACAGCGCATCGTGGCCGCCGCCGCGCGCTTGGGTGAAGGCCTCGCCCATCAAGGCCAGGGCGACGCCGGTGCCGTGATAGCGGTCCAGCACGTAGAGCCGGCGCAGGGACAGCGGCCGCGCCGCCTTCACCTGCGTCGGCCATGGCTCGCGGCATAGCATCAGGTAGCCCGCTACCTGCTCGTCGACCTCGGCGGTGAAAAAGGTATTGGCGGGGCTGCCGAGGTGCTCGCGGAAGCGCTCGGGCGTCAGCTCGTTGTTGATGTAGGCATCGAGGTCCGCCGCAGGCGTCGACGGCGGGCAGGCGAGGGCGAAGGTGCGGGCGCCGATGGCGGCAAGGCTGTCGGCGTCGTGCAGTTGCGCGGGGCGGATGCGGAGAGGCATGTTCGGTACGGCTGCGCGATCAAGGGGCGGCGGCGGGCCGGAACAGGCGGTCGAGCTGGCGCAGCTCGGTGCCGACAGCGCGCGCCGCCTTGCGCTGCAGACTGCGGTAGCAGCGGATCAGCTGGCGTCCGGCTGGCGTGACCTGGGCGCCGCCGCCGTGAGAGCCGCCGGGACGGCTCACCACCACCGGCTGCGCCGACATGCGGTTGAGGCTGTCGACGATGTCCCAGGCGCGGCGGTAGGACATGTCGATGGAGCGGCCGGCGGCGCTGATCGAGCCGTGCTCCTCGATCAGCTCGAGCAGGCGGATCTTGCCCGGCCCGAGGCCGCCGAGCGCCGGCACGTCGAGCTTGAGCGCCATGGTCACACCGTGGCTGGCCCGGGATGCGCCTCCCCGTACCGCTGCCAGCTTCGCCATGGATGCCTCCGCCGATACCTTCGATGGCAGAAAGCATAGGGCACGCTATATATCGCTGTATATAGCGCAGCTCATGCGCTCATCGCCGAAGGCGGGATGCGCGATTCAGGCGTGGCGCGAACCCTCGGTCCAGGCTTGCGCCAGCGCCTCCAGGCCGCGGCGGTCGTCTTGGTCGAAGCGGTCCGGCAGCGGGCTGTCGAGATCGAGCACGCCGAGCAGGCGTTCGCCCTTGAGCAGCGGCACCACCAGTTCCGAGCGCGAGGCGGCGTCGCAGGCGATGTGGCCGGGGAAGGCGTGCACGTCGGGCACCACCACGGTCCTGCGCAGTTCGGCGGCGGTGCCGCAGACGCCGCGGCCGATGGCGATGCGCACGCAGGCAAGCTTGCCCTGGAACGGGCCGAGCACCAGTTCCTTGCCGTCGTAGAGGTAGAAGCCGGCCCAGTTGAGGTCGGGCAGGCTGTGGTAGAGCAGGGCGGCGAGATTGGCGGCGTTGGCGATGGGATCGGGCTCGCCGCTGAACACGGCGCGGGCCTGCTCCAGCAGCTGTGCGTACAACTCCGGCTTGCTTGCGGCCAAGACCGGCTTGAGGTCGAACGTCACGGCTCAGCGGCCCTTGAACTGCGCCTGGCGCCGTTCGGTGAAGGCGCGCACTGCTTCCTGCGCGTCCTCGCTGAGCATGATCGGCCGCAGGTCGGGATACAGGCGCGCCAGCGCGGCGATGTCGCCCTCAGTGCGCGCGATGCGCGAGGAGCGCAGTGAGGCCTGCACGCCCAGCGGCGCGGCGGCGGCGACGCGCTCGGCGATCTCGATCGCTTTAACCAGCGCCTGGCCAGGCTCGACCAGTTCCTGCACCAGGCCCATGCGATAAGCATCGGTGCCGCTGAACTCGTCGCCGGTCAGCAGGTAGCGTTGCGCGTTGCCCCAGCCGATTTCCTGCATCAGGCGGATGGTGGCGCCGCCGCAGGCGTAGAAGCCGCGCTTGACCTCGAGCTGGCCGAAGCGCGCGCTGGTGGAGGCGACGCGGATGTCGGCGGCCAGCATCAGCTCCGAGCCGACGGTGAACGACACGCCTTCGGCCGCGACCACCAGCGGCTTGCGCAGGCGCTTGCTTTCGTCGAGGCCGAACGGCTCGATCGAAGTCTCCGGCAGCTCGCCGAGGCTGCCCTTGACCAGCTGCGGGGCCCACTGCGGCAAGTCCAGGCCGGCGGTGAAGTGTTCGCCGTGGCCGAACAGCACGCCGCAGCGCAGCTCCGGATCGCGGTCGAGCTGGCCATAGGCTTCCGCCAGCTGGTGATAGGTATCGAGGCCGAAGGCGTTGCGCTTGGCGGGCCGGTTGAAGCCCATCAGCAGCAGGTGGCCGCGGCGTTCGATGGTGAGGGGGGCTTCGCTCATGGGAGAATCCGATTGGTGACCGGCTGCATTGTCGGCCAGCATGCGACCGCGCGCCAAGGCGTATGAGGTTCCCGACGCTGGTCAGTCCCCTCTCCCGCTTGCGGGAGAGGGTGGCCCGAAGGGCCGGGAGAGGGGCCGTAAAAGCCGAGTGTAACGGCCCCTCTCCCCCAGCCCCTCTCCCGCAAGCGGGAGAGGGGAGTTCCATCTACTCCGCTACGTACTGCGACAGGTAGGCGATCATCGCCTTGCCCGCTTCCTCCTGGTACTGCGGCGTGATGCCGCCGTGCAGGAAGAAAGAAACGCGGAAACAGGTGAAGCCCAACTCCACCGCCAGCAGCGAAACATCGGGCGGCGCGGGCGGCAGCACGATGCCGCGCTGCAGGAAGAACTGCTGCACCAGCTGGCCCAGGCGCTGGATCATCAGTTCCTGCGCGCGGTAGCTCTCGTCGGTGATGGGACCGCCCAGGATCAGCAGGCGCGCCACCGGATTGTCGTTGTAGAACCCCGCGGCGAATGCGGCCATGCCCTGCGCGCCCTCGCGCCAGGGCCGGCGCAGCAGCTCGGTCGAGTTGCGCACCAGCATCTGCTCCAGCTCGGTCAGGTAGCGCCGGGTCAGCTCGTTGAAGATGGTGTAGGGGGTGGGGAAGAAGTTGTAGATGGTGGCGCGCGAATAGCCCAGGCGGGTGGCGAGGTCGGGAATGGAGAAGCCGCTCAGGCCTTTTTCGAGCAGCAGCTCCCGCGCGCTTTCCACCACCCGCTCGAAGCGGTCCTTGGCCCGCTGCTGGAGCGGCTGGCGCGGGAACATCTGCGGGTCAGATGCTTGATTCATAAGGAGAGAATAACGCATTGACAGTAAAACAGACAAATGTTAGTTTTCAGAAACAGACAAAAGTCTATTTCTGGCGATAAGCTTGATCAAGCGGCAGCAAGACCGCGCCACTGGAGGATGCGGGATGAAGAAGTGGATCGGCGGCGTGGCGGTTCTGGGTGCGGCGGCGCTGCTGGCCGCCTGCGGCGGCAACTACAGTGGAGCGCCGATCACCGGCGGCTCGGGCAACAGCAGCGGCGGCAACAGCACCGGCCAGACTTTCAGCAACGTGCAGGATTTCTTCGCCGCGCGGGTCGAGCCCAACCTCGGCTTCTGCCGCACCTGCCACATTCCCGGCGGCGTGGCCGATACGCCCGGCACCAGCGCGGCGACGCAGGGCAATCTGTACCTGCTGTCCAGCGATACCAGCCAGGACTACAACAATCTGATGAAAGCCTGGACCGCCCTGGGCAAGGGCGTGGCGACCAACAAGCTGCTGACCAATCCCTCCGATCCGGCGCAGAACCACACCGGCGGCCAGCCCTGGCCCAGCGGCAGCCAGGCGTTTTCGGCGATGCAGGTGGTGCTCGGCTGCTGGGACAATCCTTCCAATTGCCCGTCCCTGCTCGGCGGCGCCGGCGGCGGACCGGTGGCGCAGCAGCAGCCGCTGCTCGGCTCGCGCCATTCCGGCAGCGTCTGGAACGACTATTGCGCCGGCAAGCCGGACGACGCCGTGTTGCCGGCCGATCCGCGCACGCTCGTCGTGCCGGGCGTCAACCAGAACAAGGCGGTGGTGTTCAACGCCTACTGGAAGAGCTGCGCCAACCCGACGGCGCATCCCACCACCTGCGGCGCGTACCGGCAGATGGTGGCCAAGGGCGAGCTGATTGGCGAAGGGCAGGGCCAGCCGGGCACGGCCACCATGTTCAGTGCCAGCAAGAGCGCGGCGGACTTTTCCATTCCCGCCAGCCAGTACAACAATCTGTGGCAGGTGTGGGGCCTGCCGGGGCGGCCGGCGCAGTTCGACCAGCTGGTGGCCGAGCGCCACGGCTCGGCGCTGTCGCCGCAGCGCAATCCCTATCCGCTGCCGGGCGAGGACCCGAACCAGACCAATGGCGGCAGCGGCCAGCTGCCCCTGGCCTATACGCAGCTGCGCAATGCCGACGGCAGCTGGACCGGCAACATCGGCGTGAAGTTCTGCGCCTTCTGCCACAACGGCCAGGTCGGCACCGCGGCCGACGGCCCCGGGCTGGGGCCGCAGGTCGGCGGGGCCGGCAGCATCGGCGACTTCGAGGTGGCGTTCCGCGATTTCACGCTGGCCGGCGCGGCCCAGTTCCTCGCCACCGGCGGCATTCTCAACATCGCCAGCAACCGCGGTACCGGCGCCATCGACCAGTTCCAGCTCGGCTTCATCCTGTTCGCCAACGGCAATCCGGCGCTGCTGCCCTTCCCCGAGCTGATCCACAGCGCGGCGATCGGCACCATCAAGAGCCCGCCCTGGTGGAACATGGCGAACCGGCCGCAGAAGTTCCACGGCGCGATCCTGCCGATGGACGCTTCGCGCATCGACATGGCGGCGTACTACCCGCTGCTCGACAGCCTGCAGGGCAAGGGCGACCAGGCGGTGGCCTGGGTCGACCAGAACGACGTGCCGTTCCAGACCTGGGCCGAGTCGCTGAAGTCGCCGGCTTATCCCGGCGCGATCGACACCGCCCTGGCGGAGCAGGGCGCCGTGCTGTTTCACAGCAAGGACCTGTGGGCACCGGCGCTGAACAACCCGGTGCCGCGCCCGGTTGGCGGCAACGGCTCCTGCGCCGGCTGCCACGGCGTCTATTCGCCGCGCTATGTCAACGACACGGCCTACCTCGACACGCCGGCGCTGGAAGGCATCGCCGCGCGCGTCGAGCCGCTGACGGTGATCGGCACCGACCCGGTCTACGCCGGGGCGATGCAGAGCCTCAAGCGGCCGGACGGCAGCGTCAACCCGGTGATCTACCAGAACGCCTTCCTTTACTGCGGCCTCGGCGAGACAGTGGATTCCAGCACGCCGAAGATGCTGGCGCCGCCGCTGTACGGCATCTGGGCCGCCGCGCCCTACCTGCACAACGGCTCGGTGCCGAACATCTGGGGCATCCTCAAGCCGAGCGAGGAGCGCCCGCCGATCTGGAAGCGCGTCTCCACGCCGGCGCCTGTCGGCCTCAACGTAGTGATGGGCTACGACACCAGCCTGCAGCGCGCCTACGACAGCGACAAGCTCGGCTGGAAATACCAGGCGCTGAACTGCGGCGACCCCGGCACCACGCCTCTGGTGGACTGCAACCCGCTCGACCCCAACGCGCCGCCGCCGCTGGCCGACCTGACCAGCGCGCTGTACCAGAACCTGTGGTTCCTGTGGAACCTGCCGCTGCAGACCCTGCCGCCGCTCAGCGACCAGCAGATCGAGAACCGCAAGGTCTACAACACCCACCTGTACAGCCAGGGCAACCAGGGGCATGCCTTTACCGCGGTGCTGACGGATGCGGAGCGGAAGGCGCTGATCGAGTATCTGAAGACATTGTAAGGACTACGAAAAGCCAACAGCCCTCTCGCAAAGACGCAAAGGTGAAGCGCGCAAAGAGCGCAAAGAAATGCCTTTAAAGCGTCAAGAAGCTGTTGCTGTTCTTTGCGTGCTTTGCGCTTCTTGGCGCCTTTGCGAGAGATCGCCGTTGCTTCTGCTGTTGTTTCCGAATTTCACAATTGCTTGTCCCCCTGACGCATTCAGGTTCCGCCCGGCGGTACTTACTCTGCTGCAAAGCACAAAACCATAATCGAGCCAATGATGAGGAGCTTCACCCGATGATCCCCCGCACCCTGTTCGGTCCCGAGCACGAAGAGTTCCGCAAGAGCCTGCGCCGCTTCTTCGCCGAGGAAGTGATGCCGCACCACGAGCGCTGGGAGGAGCAGCAGCACGTCGATCGGGAAATCTGGAAGCGGGCTGGCGAGCTGGGGTTCCTGTGCCTGACCATTCCCGAGGAATATGGCGGCATGGGCGCGGACCGGCTGTACAGCACGGTGCTGATGGAGGAGCAAACTAGTGCCGGGGCTTCCGGCGTCGGCTTCTCGGTGCATTCGGACATCATCGCCAACTACATCTGCAACTTCGGCACGGAAGAGCAGAAAAAGCACTGGCTGCCGAAGATGGCCTCGGGCGAGGCGATCGGCGCGGTGGCGATGACCGAGCCGGGTACCGGTTCGGACCTGCAGGCGGTGAAGACCCGCGCGGTGAAGGACGGCGACGACTACCTCATCAACGGCTCCAAGATCTTCATCACCAACGGCTACCTCAGCGACATCGTGGTGGTGGTCGCCAAGACCGGCGATAGCGGCGAGGGGGCCAAGGACATCTCCCTGATCCTGGTGGAGGCTGGACGTCCGGGCTTCACCAAGGGCAAGCCGTTGAAGAAGGTCGGCATGAAGGGCCAGGACACCTGCGAGCTGTTCTTCGAGAACGTGCGCGTGCCGCAGTCCAACCTGCTCGGCACCAAGGAGGGCATGGGCTTCATCATGCTGATGAAGGAGTTGGCATGGGAGCGGCTGATCATCGCCATCCTGTCCATCGCCGGGGCGCAGGCGGCGCTGGACATGACGCTGGAATACACCCGCAGCCGCAAGGTCTTCGGCAAGCCGGTGGCGGCCTACCAGAACACGCGCTTCAAGCTGGCTGAGATGAAATCGGAGATCGCCATCGGCCAGGTCTTCGTCGACCGCTGCATCGAGCTGCAGCTGAAGAACAAGCTTGCGCCGGATGCGGCTGCCGCGGCGAAATACTGGACCTCGGACCTGCTGTGCAAGGTGGTGGACGAGTGCGTGCAGCTGCACGGCGGCTATGGGTACATGATGGAATATCCGATCGCGCGCGCGTATATCGACTCGCGTGCGAGCAAGATCTATGGGGGCACCAACGAGATCATGAAGGAGTTGATTGCGCGTACTCTTTGACAACAAAAAAACGTAGGCTGGGATGAAGCGCAGCGTAATCCCAGCTTGGCGCAAAGCTGGGATTCCGTTTCACTCCATCCCAGCCTACAAAAGATTGAATCAATCTGGAGGAGAGTGGCATGGCTGAGCAGCTTCGTTACGACAACAAGGTGGTGATCGTCACCGGCGCCGGCAACGGCCTGGGCAAGCAGCATGCGCTGCTGTTCGGCGCGCGCGGCGCCAAGGTGGTGGTGAACGACCTGGGCGGCAACATCCATGGCGGCGGCAAGTCCAGCGCGGCGGCGGACCAGGTGGTGGCGGAGATCAAGGCCATGGGCGGCGAAGCCGTGGCGAACTACGATTCGGTCGAGGACGGCGCGAAGATCGTGCAGACCGCGCTCGATGCCTTCGGCACCATCGACATTGTCATCAACAACGCCGGCATCCTGCGCGACACCAGCTTCCAGAAGATGACGGTGGAAGACTGGGACCTGATCCAGCGTGTGCACCTGAAGGGCTCCTTCGCGGTGAGTCATGCGGCCTGGCCGATCATGCGCGACAAGGGCTATGGCCGCATCGTCATGACCACCTCGGCGGCGGGGATCTACGGCAACTTCGGCCAGGCCAACTACTCGGCGGCGAAGCTCGGCATCCTCGGCCTGTCCAATACCCTGGCGATCGAGGGCCGCAACAAGAACGTGCACTGCAACACCATCGCGCCGATCGCAGGCAGTCGCCTGACCGAGACGGTGCTGCCGCCGGAGCTGATCGCGGCGCTCAAGCCGGAATTCGTCTCGCCCCTGGTGGGCTGGCTGGCCCACGAGGACTGCAAGGAGACCGGCGGCCTGTTCGAGGTCGGCGCTGGCTACATCGGCAAGCTGCGCTGGCAGCGCACCAAGGGCCACAGTTTCAAGATCGGCCGTGCCTTCGGCCCGGACGACGTGGCGAAGCAGTGGGGCAAGATCACCGACTTCAAGGAAGTCGAATATCCGGCGGACATCAACCAGTCGATGGCGCCGGTGCTGGCCAACATGAGCGCGAAGAGCCTGGGCGGCAACGAGTTCATCGACCTGGACCTGGCTTCCAAGGCCGAGACCACGGTGGAGTCCACCCACGGCGAGCACGAGGTGGCGCTGTATGCCCTCGGCGTGGGCGCGGCGGCGGACCCGCTGGACAAGCAGGACCTGTCCCTGGTGTACGAGCTGAACAGCGGCGGCTTCAACGTGCTGCCGACCTATGCGGTAATGCCGGCGATGAACGCCATGCTGGGTATGGCCAAGGAGGGCAAGCCGCCGCTGCCGGGCCTGAACTACGGTTTCGACCGCGTGCTGCACGGCGAGCAGTACACCGAGCTGAAGTATCCGTTCCCGACCAAAGGCAAGCTCAAGCACACCTTCCGCTTCAAGGGCGCCTACGACAAGGCGCCGCATGCGGTGGTGCTGCTGGGCATCACCACCACCGACGAGAGCGGCGAGGAGATCGCCTACAACGAGATCAGCACCTTCGTGCGCGGCGCCGGCGGCTGGGGCGGCGAGCGCGGGCCCTCGGGCGACATCAACCTGGCGCCGGAGCGCGGGCCGGACGCGGTGATCGAGGAGAAGACCGATCTCAACCAGGCCCTGCTGTACCGCCTGTCCGGCGACTGGAATCCGCTGCACGCCGACCCGGCCTTCGCCAAGGCCTTCGGCTTCGACAAGCCGATCCTGCACGGCCTGTGCACCTATGGCTTCGTCGGCCGCCATGTCATCAAGGCCTTCGCCGGCAACGATCCGCGCAAGTTCAAGAGCATCAAGGTGCGCTTCGCCGACAGCGTGTTCCCCGGCGAGACCCTGGTGACGCGGATGTGGAAGGAGTCGGATACGCGCATCGTGTTCGAGACCAAGGTCAAGGAACGCGACAAGCTGGTGATCAAGAACGCCGCCGTGGAACTGTACGAGCAAGTGCCGCAGCGCAAGGCCAAGCCGAAGGCACAGGCGGCTGCGGTACCTGCCGCCGCTGCCGCGAGCGCAGGCCTGAGTTCCGCAACGGTGTTCGGGGCCATCGGCAAACATGTCGCGGCGAACAAGGGCATGGGCGACCAGATCAAGACGGTGTTCCAGTTCAACCTGAAGGACCCGGACAGCGCCTGGTTCATCGACCTCAAGTCCGGCGACGGCGCGGTGAAGCAGGGTGCGGCGCCGAATCCGGACGTGACGCTGGAACTGAGCGAAGAAGACTTCGTCGCCATGTCCACCGGCAAGGCCGATCCGAACAAGCTGTATTTCGGCGGCAAGATGAAGGTCAGCGGCAACGTCATGGCCTCGCAGAAGCTGGCGTTCCTGCAGAAGATGGATCCGAAGCTGCTGACCGAGGCGGCCAGCGCGCCGGCACCGGCCGCGGCCAAGGCCGCGCCCGCAGCGGCGGCGCCGAGGGCGGCCCAGGCCGGCGCCGTATTTGCCGCCCTGGCGAAGAAGTTCGAGGCTGGCAGCACGCCGCTCAACGGTCTGGCCGGCCAGGTGCTGCAGTTCAGCGTCAAGGCGCCGGATGCCGAGTGGGTGGTGGACTTCACCGACAAGGCGCCGAAGATCTCGCAAGGGCGAAGCGACAAAGCGGCGGCGGTATTCGGCATTGCCGACGAGGACCTCGCCGCTCTGGCTGCCGGCAAGGCCGGCCTGCGCGAGTTGTACCAGCAAGGCAAGCTGCGTGTCGACGGCGATGTCAGACTGGCGCGCGAGCTGGGTTTCCTGAACAAGCTGGTTTGAAAACGTAGGGTGGGTGGAGCGAAGCGATACCCACCGCTGAGGATCGGACATGGTGGGTTTCGCCTGCGGCTCTACCCACCCTACTTTGATGAATCGCGGGTTGAGGAGATTGAGATGAAGAACCGGGTGAATGTGATCGGCGTGGGCATGACCAAGTTCGCCAAGCCGGGCGCCAGCGCCGAGTA
>FTAG01002269.1_pt1 | contig 22787 bp, 28 predicted proteins | sample 1638911 | NCBI WGS metagenome assembly FTAG01 (sample SAMEA3914813, study PRJEB12502) | metagenome | biome: forest; material: soil | place: Canada | collected 2011-07-07 | depth 0.3 m
CGCCAGAGTACCGATTAACGTGGGTCAGTTTTCGATCCGCACACCACTCAAAAGTGGGTCAATTCACGCTCCGCGCCAACACCGATCAGCTTCTCGGCCGTCTTCGGCCCGATGGTCGGGATCTGACACAGGGCATCGGCCAGCAGCTGGTGGCGGTTCTTGGCCACGGCCTGCGGCCGCATCAGCGTCCACAGCGAGCCCTTGCAGCTTTCGCAGCGCAGCCGCGTCTCGGTCGGAAACCCCTCGACCGTATACGGATTGCCCTCGGGGTCCGCCGCGATCGTGCCGCAGCTCGGGCAGCAGGCCAGGTTGCGGATGCTCGGCGCCGGCCGGTGGCCGGTGTCGTCAGCCTCGGGCCGGTACAGCACCCGCCGCGAGGCGAACGCCGGACGCCAGTGGAAGCCCATCCGCATGCGGACGCGACCCAGCACGTAGAACTCGTGCTGACTGCACGGTGCGCCCTCCTGCAGCGCCAGGCGCAGCTTCAGCAGCTGCCCCAAAGTGCACGGTCCGTTGAGGACTACCACTTTGGCGCCCGGCACCGTTTCCAGGATCTCGCGCCGCCACTTGTAGACCAGGTGGGGCGGGGCGATGACCAGCGCCCGGCCGTAGCCCTCCGCCTGCTGCAGTACCGCGGACACGGCAATGGCCATCATGGTCTTGCCGGTGCCCATCTCGGCGTTGATGACCGCGGCGGGCTCGTCGGCATCGACCAGCAGCCGCGCCACCGCCTGGACGACCTCGCGCTGCGCCGGGAACGCCTGGCGCTTGAGGTTCTGCATCACCAGCTCGCGCGAGGCCGCGGGATTACCGTCGTAGATCGGGGGATTGAGACGGGACACCGCTTCCAGCAGCCCGTCGCCAAAGTCGGCGACGAATTCGGACAGCGGCACCACCAGCTCGTCGGCAGCAGTGGCCGCCTCATCGAATGAATCGGACATGGGTGTGACTCCTTGGGTAGAAAACCGAAGGGGCACACCTCCCCGGCGGGGTGGTGCACCCCGTTCGGGTCGTAGGGAAAGCCGCCATGAGGCGGCGAAAAGGTCAGGCCGCCTTGCGGCGGCTTTGCTTCGTGTTCAACGCTGTGCCGTTGAGGCGCAATTCACGACGGCGGATGCGCAGGGAGATCTCCTGCTCCAGCTTCGGATCGCCCAGGTCCAGCCGCCAGGCCGCGATCGAGCGGCCCTGCAGCGGCTGCATCCAGGCGTTGAGCTCGAGCATCGCCAGCACCGGCTCCCGCCATTCCGCCAGCAGCGGCAGATGGCAGACCTCGCGGACCAGGTTCCAGAGACGCTCCTGCAACACCGCGTCCGGATCGTCCGGCCGGTGCAGCATCAGCGCGCGCCGGTTGGCCCGGTCGGGCTCGATCGCCAGCTTGTCGTAGACCCACAGCTGGATCAGGTCGCCGAACAGGTTGCGCGGCGGCATGCGTCCGGTGTGCTTGTCCATGCACGGCATGCGGTCCAGATGGACGGCCTGGGGGCCGTCCTCCGCATTGATGTGCAAGGTGCGGATGCCGCCCTCGTCATTGGCGAGGGTCATCCGCGCCAACAGCTCCTGGACCGCGGTGTCGCGGCCCCACAGCGAGATGAACAACAGGCTCCCGCGCTCGTCGGTCAACAAGGCATCGGCGAACAGCCCGGGCGCCTCGACGACCTCCATCAGCGTGGGAAGGATTGCCGGCGTCGCCGGCATCAGATCGAACATCGTCAGTCTCCTTGAAATGGAAAAGCAGGACGCCGCCCAGGAAGGACGGATCGCTGCGGAAGGAAAGAGAGCCGGGCCAGGGAGGCCAGGCGGTTGGGGATCAGTACTCGCTGGGCAGCAGCAGCGTCGTGACGCTGCGATCCCATTCGGTGATGATCCAGAGCTTCAGGTCAGGGGCGACCTGGTAGGACGAAAACAGCCGGTCCTGGCCGGACTTGAGGGCGGCATCGTTCTGGCGACGGTCGCTCTCGCACAGGTCGCCCCAGTCGCCGCTGACGTGGCGGCGTAGGAATTCGCCAGGGTTGATCCGGCCTTGGTGGATCAGCTCGTCGACGCCGGCGGTGACAACAACATCTCCGGCGGCGAAGCGCGCGGCTGTGATCACGCTGATGAGAACTACTTCGGTGGTCATGCTGATGGCTCCTTAGACAAAACGAAGGGCCACGCACCCAGACGGGGTGACGGACCCCGGTGGGTGGAAAAGCGGAAGCCAAGGTGTGGCTCCGCCGATGCAGATCAGGCTGAGGGCCTGGGTAAGAGTCGGACCGCCGAACATCGGCGCAGCACTGCCCGGTCCGTTGCTGCTGTGGGTGCGACGTAACCCACGTCGCCAGGGGTAAAGCCAGGACGTCTGTGTGCAGCGGCGCGCGCGCCGCTCCAAAAAGACGCCAGTGCAGGCGTAAATGGGGTGGGGAAGCTAGAGGGGGTAGCCGTGGCTGGAAAGCACCTGGGACATATTGACGCCCTCCCAGGAACCGGGGCGCCGCACCGCCAGGGCCACGTCCTGCATCAGCATCGCGGCCAGGCGTTGCATGTCCAAGGGCCCGTGGGAATTGCCATCGCTCAGGTTCATGCGGGCGAGTCCACGCTCGATCAGCTTCAGGTCTTCGTCGGAAACATCCACGGTGAACTTCGGCATGGTCACTCCTCGTGAGGCAGCTGGATGGTCAGGACCGGCTCGCCGTCGTCCCCGTTGGAGAGGACGACCTTGAGCTCGGTCAGGATTGCTTCTAGGGCGCTGCCGTCCCGCGGAACGCGCCTCAGCCCGTAGAGCACGACGGCTCCGGCCTTGGGGCTGGTGCGCACCTTGACCCAGGCCATGATCAGCACGTTCCACAGTCGGCCGTTCTGGTCCTGGTCGGTCTGGCTGGCGCTGTCCTCGTCGGTCCAGGCGACGCAGTCATCCCAGGCAGCCCGGGTCAGGGCGACGGGAAACTTGAAGCCAGCGTCCCAGGCCATGTCGCTGACGTCGACCAGCACGCCATCGGCCAGGGCCTGCTTGCGGGTGTAGGAGGAAATGACCGGGCCGGGGAAATCATCGATCACGGTTTCGACCTTGCGGGTCTTGGGGGGATCACACATCAGGGTTCTCCAAAAGAAGCCGGAGAACTACCCCTGTCGGGGAAGCTCCCCGGCGGGGTGAAGGGCCAAAGGCCCAGATGGACGGCTAGACCCAGCCGCGCTCGGCGAAGCTGACGCACTCGGTGGCGGACACCACCAGGTGATCGAGCACACGCACGTCGACCAGCCCAAGAGCCTGTTTCAGCCGCTCGGTCAGGACACGGTCGGCCGCGCTGGGCTCCGCATGACCAGACGGATGGTTATGCACCAGGACGGCGGTGTTGGCGTTTTGCCGCAGCGCTGCCTTGACCACCTCGCGCGGAAACACGCGGGCCTCGTTGATGGTGCCGGTCGCCAGTGTTTCCACCGCGATCAGCCCATGCTGGGTATCCAGCCACAGGACCTCGAAGCGCTCGTGTTCCAGCGAGCCGAGTCGCGCCTGCAGGAACTGCTTGACGGTCTCGGGGCGATCCATCACCCCTTGCCGCCGGACTCTCTCCAGCAGGATTTCCGATGCCGCTTCCAGCACATCCTCTTCCGACAGCTGGCCGTGGATCTCGTAACGGCCCAACAGCTCGCGTACGACGATGGCGCCGGCCGAGGTCGGCTGGCGATAGTTCAACGTGGACATGGCGACTCTCCGTGCAAGAGCGCGGACAGTGGTTCCCGGGCGGGAGCTGTCCCGCGCGGGGTGGTGGGCCGGAACCGGCCCGATGGACGAACGAGGATCGACGCCTCGTAGGCGCGGCATGCTTCCCGATCCGGCATGCCTTGCGACTGGACCGCAGTCGCCACGGGTGAAAAGACCTCGCCGCCTTGTTTGAACGTCGCACGCGGCGCTCAAAGAAGACGCCACGGCAAGCCGTGGCGTAACCAAAAAAGTCGCTTCAACGGATCATGATTACGCGCCCGAAGGTGGGAGAGCCCCGCGTGAAGTCGATGGCGCGAATGGTCGGCACGAAGCGATCGGTGAGGATGCGCACCTCGCTGACCCTGCCGTCCTCCTGCTCCTCGACATCCACCTTCACCTCCTTCTCCTTGTGCGTGTCGCCCTTGACCACGAACACCCGCCCATCCCGTGACGTCACGGCACCGGATACCTGTCCGGCGGCCAGGGCGAGGGCCAGGTGCCAGCGCGACAGCGCCCGCAATGGCCGCCGGTGCGGCTGGGCGAACTGCCCAAAACGTAGCCCGAACTGGTCCCACAGGGTCGGCAGCCGTGATACCTCGTGGCCGAGTTGCTTGGCGTCGATCAGGCCGCAGACGAAGCGCACATCCGGCGCAGTGGCCGGAGGCACGCGGTAAGGCTCCTCGGCCCAGCGCTCCGGCAGCGTGTCGAGCTGCTCGCCCAGGGCCACGGCCGCTTCCAGCCTGGCCTTGACCTCCGGCACCGCGGCGTTGTCGGCCGTGCGCTTGCGCACGCCGAGCACCACCACCTGCTTGAACTGCTGCTCCGGTGCCCGAAACACGCGAACCCGGTCGAAGTGGGTGGCGAGCATTCCGCAGAACTCCCGGTCCAGGGTGTACTGCGGCACGATCAGCACCATCACCCCGCCAAACACCAGCAGCGGGTTGGCCAGGTTGTAGAACAGCTTCTCCAGGCGCTTCCGCCCCTTGCCGTCCTTGACGCCGCCGGCCTGGTCGGAGACCAGGTCGCCGTAGGGCGGGTTGAGGAACAACAGCCCGAACTGCCGCTTGCCGACGATCGCGTTCTGGAAGTCGCCGTGGATGCAGCGGTCGAGCAGGGACTTGCTGTGCCAGGCCCGCTCCTCGTCGTATTCGATGCCGTAGGCCTCGGTCCGCTGGGCGCCGAGGTGGGCCTTGCATTCGGCCAGGGCCACGCCCTCGCCACAGCAGGGATCGATGATGCGCAAGGTGCCGGAAGGGGCCGGCTCCAATGCGGAGAGGATGCGTGCCGTGGTATCGGCATCGGTAGGGAAATAGCCATTCTTGGCAAAGTTGCGCGCGAGGCGCTGAAACATGAGTGCAGCCATGGATGTCTCCTGATGAAATGAAGAAAGGCGGCGAGGGGACTCGCTGCCAGGGAATCAGGCCGTGGCCTGTGGTGAAGCCATTGAGAACGACAGCGGTGCGCGGTCGGGTTCCAAAGGCAGCAGCTTGTCGCCCAGGACCTTGCGCGACAGGCGGTACAGCACGCCGTCTTGCTTGCCGCGACCACGAAGCGGCCGGACCGAAGTGATCTCGACGAGGTGCACCTTGCAGCCGACCAGCGACCAGACGTCGCCGATGGCGACCCGCCGGCTCATCCGCGCATGCCACTGGCGGACTAGCCGGCGCCAATCGGCCGAAACTTCGGGTGCCATGTCGAGGTATAGGAGAGGGCAGGAGTAGTAGTAAGGCTCTGCCGATTCGTCCATGCTCTTGTAGCCCCAGCCGAAGGCCTTGTGCGGGGCCAGCAGGGTGCAGCCGATGATGTTGCGCGTCTCGCCGCTGTCCTTGCGGTGCCACTCGAATACATGCCACAGCACGTTGCCCTTGGTGCAGAGGGACAGAGTGGTCCAGCGGCCGTGCTCGTTCTCTTCCGGCGCGGTCACTCGCTTGATGATGTCGGCGCGTGAGGCGCCGCGTTCAAAAGTCCAGCCCATGACGAATCTCCTGAAAAAGGCCGGAGACGCGTCGTTCCCTTGGGGACGTGCGTCCCCGGCGGGGTGGTGGCGGGCCGTTGGCCCGGAATGGATCAAGCCTTGGCGGTGAGTCCGAAGGCCTCCATGCGAGCGGCGTCAGTCAGACGGCAGCGGGCGCAGGCGGCGCCGTAGTCGCCGACAAACACCTGCGTGAACTCCGGCTGGACCACGCCGGCGGCAACGAGTGCTGCAACCATGCCTGTGTTCTCCGAGTAGTCCTTGACGATGATCTCGTCGATCTCGATGCGGTGGTCGGTGTTCACGGTGACAGTGGCGATCGGCTCGCCCGGGTGGGTCTCCGGGTCCTCGCCGGTGGCAACGAGTTGCAGGGCCACCTTGCCGTTGCGGTAGGTCTCCCATTCGGTATCGCAGTGGAAATTCAAAAATGTCACTTTCATCGATGTCTCCTGGTGTGGTGTTGGTGGAAATGAGTCAGCCGGATGCCGGCAGCGAAGTCAGCCGCAGGCCATCCGGGTTTTCCGGAACGACGCAGCCGGTGATGCGCGTGTAGATCTCGGCGCACCAGTCGTAGGCGCAGTAATTTCCGATGCGGATCACGTGGCCGTCCGGCGTGACGCCGTGCAGCGACCAGTGCGTTGCGTCCGAAGCCTTCTTGGCGGCGGACATGGACGCGTGCGCTTGGGGTTCGCCATCGTCGTAGCGCGAGACGGGGACGATGTCGTAGGCGACGAAGCGCCCGATGGGTTGAGGCGTGGCAATCTCCTTAATCAGAGAAGGGGACTGCCCGCTACGGCGGCAGACGTGTGAGCGACTCCAGTTGCTCGTCGCTCAGCGGGGGCATGGCTCGGAGATCCTCGATCGTTCGATCGAACATCTCCTTGCCGCAGCGGGCGCAGAAGTACAGCGTGTTGACGGTGAAATCCGGCGTGTCGTAACGATGGCCACTCGCCGGGCAGATGAAGCGGCGTGCGAAGGCACGGTGAAGCTGAAGCAGCATGGAAAGCTCCCGTGGGTGGATGGAATGGAGGACCGCGACCTTGTAGTCGCGCAGCGCTGCCTGGTCCGACGCTGCTTGGGTTGCGACGATGTCCTCGTCGCCAGGGGCGAACCGGGAGCGTCTTTGTGCAGCACCGCGGGCGGTGCTCCAGAAAGACGCCACCGCAGTGGCGTCAAAAGGGTGAAAGGACGCCGGTCGGTGGGCCAGCTTGAATTGCTTACGAATCAGAGGCGTTTTGCTCCGCTACGGCATCCGGGTCGATGCCGATGTACAAGGGCTCGCCGGGACCGGACATGGCCTCGACGAAGCGGTCGATGTCCTCACAGGCGGTTTCGATGTGGAACGGCATGTGCTTGGGCACGTCCTCGAACCAGAACATCCATGGCGTCACTACCAGCTCCGGCGCGGTCAGCCGCAGATCGTCTTCCGAGGTGCCGGGTCCCCACTGCTCCGGAGCGCCGGTGACGCGCACTTCAGTCAATCCGACCTCCTTGCACAGTGCGCGCAGCGCCTGGACCTTGTGGATGAAGCTGGGGGTGACCTCCAGTCGCGCGTAGCCCGGCCCGCTGCCCTCGTCGGTGGCATAGGCCTGCAGGTACACCGTGCGGATCCAGGCCTGCGGCTCCGAATCGGCCGGCGACTGAATCGCCGCCAGGTCGGCACGCTCCGCGCCGTGACCGCGCTTCAGCTCCTCGATCAGCGGCCGCGCCACCAGCGCGCGCTGGCCAGGATCGACGATCCCGTCGACAAGCTTCTGCGTGAAGCGCCACAGCTCCCGAGCCGTGGCCGCAGCACTCTGTGCCGCGGCAGCGTCTACCGTCCGTGCAAAGGCGGAAACGTCGGAAGTCGCCAGCGACAGGAAGTAGCGGGAGGAGGCGTAGGTCGCCCAGCCGCCGAACTCCCACAGCCGCGGCTTGGAGCAGTGCCAGCAGCCTTCGAGGTTGATGCCGACGAGGTTGTGGCCGTCGTCGAAAAGCAGGGCGAGCGCGACGACGTCGCTGAGCAGGACGGAATTGTCGAAGTCGATGGACGGCAGCAGATCCGCCACTTCGGCACTGAAGTGCTCAGCGATGGTTTGCATCGCCTCCGCTGGCGTGGGCTGCTCGGTAAACCCGATCCCGAAGCTGCTTTCGGCGGCTTCGATGACCTCGTCGATGTAGCTGTCCCAGTCGTAGTTGTTGTCCTCGCTCAGGACCGCGACGTAGCGTTCGTGGTCGTCTCCATCGCTGTCGTCGAGCTTGAACGGTGAAAACAGCATGCGGATCACCGGTGTGATGCGCGCCGGGCCGTTGAACAGCAGGACGCCGGTGGCGTCCGAATAGGTGTTGGCCATGAATGGCTCCTTGAAGTGGAATGGAAGGTCCGGCCGCCGTCAGTCGCCGGCCGGGTCGTAGCCCATCAGGTGGTAGCGGTCGATCCACTGGCATTCGCAGCTGTTGCAGCGAACCTCCTGGGTGACATAGCCGGCGTCGATCTCGACGCCGCCGACGCCTTCGACGTCGTGTTCGCGGCAGTACGGGCAGCGCAGACCCTGCGTCTGCACGTACTCGTCGTCGGTCATGGGTGCTGCGGGCAAAGAGGCATTCGCCTCATCGGTGTGAGACATGGAAGTACTCCGGGTGGAATGAAGGAGAGCCGGATCAACCGGCGTAATCAAGAAAGGACCACGACCATTCGGTCGCGCAGCTCTGCCTGGCCCGTAGCTGCTGGGTGCCTGTAACCACAGGCGAGGGAATCAACCGGAGCTTTCTTCGCGGCACGCCGATGCCGCCAAGAAAGCCCCGCACCAAGCGGTGAGGGGCTTGAGGCAAAACGCACCGGTACATGCCGGTGCCGGTAGGAAGAGGCGCCGCGGCGAACATAGTGAAGATGCCGCTGGCGCGTCCGATCTGGGCTCATCGCCCTGGCCCCGCAAGCTGCAAACAGCGGCCTCGGCGTTAGACCTGCTGCTGCTCGGCTCCGACCCATCCTTCGGGGCGTATGGGTCTACAAAATCCGGCGCGACCGGCGGAAAACCGGGCGCACAAAGGGGCCCGAGCTTCGAGCCGGCGACGGGCGGCCGGTGAGGTATGAAGGCCCGCCGGCCTTCCTCCAAGAGCCGCAGTGCAGCCCTTCGAGGAAGGCCGGCGACTTTCGTCACCGGCACTATTGCTACGCGGGTTGCCCGTCGCGGACCCAGGCCTGGCCGACCGGCTGGAACTTGTAGCCCAGCTCCTTGAGCGCATCCCGCTGCTGGCGGAAACGCCCACGGTCCACGGTCGGGTCCAGCTTGACCTTTTCCGACAAGGGCCAGGATTCGCCGAAGAGGTTGCGCATGGTCTGCTCGAACAGCGCTTCGGCGGACTGCTCGCCGGCATCGGCTTCCGCAGTTTCGGTTTCCGGCTGCTCCACAGGAGCCTGGGCCGCCACCACCGGCTCCGCCGGCTTCTCCGCCGGAGCTGGCGTCTCCTCGATCGGATCTGGCTCGGCCGGCTGGGCGCGGTCCTCGGTGTCCAACGCGGCGATGTTTTCCAGGGCGATGCTGCCGAGGCGGGCGCGGATCTCGACGACGGCGCGTCCGCCGACCAAGTAGGTGTAGGGATAGATGTTGCTGATCCCGAATTCACCTTTGTAGCGTCCCTCTTCGTATTCCTCGATGAGGGAGTCCTTGACGGCGAACTCGCCGATTTCCGTATGCAGCCTGCCGACGTTGAATTGTCCACGGGAGCCGGAGATCGAGCGGATCGCCAGGGTGCCGCTGAGTTTGATCATGGTGAAAATCCTCGAATGGGCGCAGGCCAACGAGGAACCAGCCCTGGCGGGACTTGGTGCCGCGTAGGTCTGCTGAAAGGCCGGCGACGCCGGCTGGGGAAACAGCGACCCGATCCGGAACCTTGGGGGGCTCCGGATCGGGCGTTGAGGCTCAGCTCGCCGCGGCTTCGGCAGTCTCGGCCGGAGCGTCGGCGGACTCGGCGGTGGCAGCGCCGTTTTCGCGCGGCGCCTGGTAGACCAGCTTGCCGTCGACCTTGACGAAGGTGATGCGCAGCAGGTGGGCCTTCAGGCTGATGCCGGTCTGGCCCTTCCGCTCGCCTTTGTCGTAGACGAAGGTGGTCGGATACAGGTCGCCGATCTTGAAGCCGACGAGGACTTTCCGTTCGGCTTCGACGTCGGCCTTGTACTGGCGGATGAGGTTCTGAGCCTCGGTACCGCTGACGCGGCAGTCGAAGCGGGTGTACTCGACCTCTTCGGCCTTGCCGCGCAGGGCGGCGATCTCGACAGCCAGGAAGGAACCGCGCTTGAGCGGCACCTCGCGCGGGCGGTTGAGGTAGCCGACGCCGGTGATGTGCAGGTCGAAGTACTTCTGCTCGGCGGTGGTGCCGGAGGCGGTGGAAGCAGCAGCTTGGGTTTCAGCGTTGGACATGGCAAAACTCCTAATGGACAAAGACAAGTGGATCCACCAGGGACGGTCGACCCCGGAGGGGACGAGGCGTCCCCGAGGGATAGGCCCAGGACGGGCATGAGGAACAACGGATCAGGACCGAACGACCTGGAGGCGCCGCCGCTTTGCACGGTCCGAAAGCGGCTTGGGCACGACGAAACCTCGTCGCCAGGAAAGCGTTCCGATCCTTGATCCGCACACCGGAAGGGGCAATTGGAAATCCCATCCGCCACATCGGGATTTCAGAGCTAGGACGCGTCGCGGGCGCGCTCCACGACCTGGCGCACCCATGAGGCCTGCCGGTCCAGAAAGGGCCCCATCGCGGCGCGGCCGGCGGCGATCTCCTCCAAGGCCTGCTCCCATAGGGCGGTTGTCGCCGGGTCCTTGGCTGGCGCAGGCAAGACATCGATCAGCTGGCGTCCCTTCGCCGTGCTGACCAGGGACTTCTTCTTTCCCTGGCGCTCGATGTACGTACGCTGCACCAGCGTTTCGATGATCGATGCGCGCGTGGCTTCGGTGCCGATGCCGGCGGTGTCGCGCAGGATTTTCCTCAGCGCCGGATCGTCGATGCGGGCGCCGACCGATTTCATCGCCTGCAGCAGCGTGCCCTCTGTGTAGCGCGGCGGCGGCTTGGTCTGCTTGGGATCGACCTTTGCGGACAGGCAACTCAGGACATCGCCCTGGCTGAGCCGCGGCAGCGGCGCCGCGCCTTCGGCGTCCTCTTCCCCGTCCGTTGCTTCGACGAACACCGCCTTCCAGCCTGTCGCCACCACTGCGACACCGGTGGCGACGAACACCTCCTGCCCGAACCGCGCTTCGATCCGCGTCTGGTCATAGTCGTAATTCGGGTAGAACTGGGCCAGGTAGCGCCGCACTACCAGGTCGTAGACGCGTCGGTCGTCCTCGCCCATGTCGGTAACGCGCACCGGCGCGGCGGTCGGGATGATGGCGTGGTGCGCCGTGATCTTGGAGTCGTTCCAGGCCCGCGAGCGCAGCTTCAGATCCGCATTGGCGATCAGTGCCGGCATGCCGCGGTCCCAATGGCAGCGGCGCACCGCCACCAGGACGTCCGACGCGGCGGCAAACTGCTCGGTCGGCAGGTAGGGGCAGTCGGTGCGCGGGTAGGTGGTCGCTTTGTAGGTCTCGTAAAGCCGTTGGGCCGTGTCGAGTGTCGCCTGGGCGGTCATGCCGTAGCGGCGCGAGCAGTCCTGCTGCAGGGTCGAAAGGTCGTAGGGCAGGGGCGGTGGCTGGTGTTTGCGCTCGGTCTGCGCCAGTTCCACCCGGCCTGCTGCACCCAGCATGGACTGCGCCACGGTGCGGACCGCCGGTTCATTGGTGCAGCGGCCCTCGGCGTCGGCATGGGATTCGGGCACCCGCCAGCGCATGCCGAAGGGCTGCGGGCGCTCCGGATTCTGGACCTGGGCAGTCACGTCCCAGTAGGGCTTGGGGACGAAAGCCTCGATCTCCCGGTCCCTGTCCACCACCAGGCGCAGCGTCGGAGTCTGGACCCGCCCCACCGAGAACACCCCCTCGGCGGAGCCGCTGCGATGGAGAAGGGTGTAGGCGCGGGTCAGATTCATGCCGACCAGCCAGTCAGCCCGGGAGCGGGCAACGCCGGCGGCGTACAGCGGCGCGGTCTTGTCACCGGGCAGGAGTTGGGACAAGCCCCTACGGATGGAGGCTGGGTCGAGGGCGGAGAGCCAGAGCCGCTGCACCGGGCCGCGCCACTGGCAGGCGTCCAGCACCTCGCGGCCGATGGTTTCGCCTTCCCGATCGGCGTCGGTGGCGATGATCACGGTGCTGGCCCGCTTGATCAGGCCCTTGATCGCCTTGAACTGCTTCGCCGCCGAGGATTTCAGCTCCAGCTTCCACTGCGCCGGGAGGATCGGCAGGGTGTCCAGCGACCACTTCTTCAGGATAGGGTCATAGGATTCCGGCGGTGCCGTCTCGAACAGATGCCCGAAGCACCAGGTCACCGCGACGTCGTCGCCAGCGAGGAAGCCCTCGCTCTTGCGGCTGGCACCCAACACCGCGGCAATGTCCCGCGCCTGGCTGGGTTTCTCGCACAGGTAAACCCGCATGCCGTTTGCTCCATGATGGAGGCGGCAGTGTCGGAATGCGGGGACGTCTCGGGGAGGGTTAAAGCCCCGTTGGCCGAATCAGATTAAGCGGGAGGGCAGGGCGCGATGCGCCGCTTCGACTTGCGGACCGCTTCGTCGAACGCCTCCGCGGCGGCATTGGCGTCGCCGATGCAGAGCAGATCGACTCGCCGTTTTGACGACACATAGTAGGGGGAGGGTTGCGGTGATCGATCATCAATGCGAAGCCGGTGCTCTCATCCCGACGTAGCTCACGCACGTGGAATCAGGCTGCTGCCTGTTCCGCGGCCTCGGCAGAAGAGGCTGCGCAGCGAGCCGCCGCTGCGGCTGAGCTTGCGCGCCGGCTGAGGCGCTCGACGCCCTAGTCCTGCAGCAGCGCCAGCGCCTGCCGCCGCGCCGCTTCGCGCAGCGACTTGCGCAGCAGCGGATCGTTGGTGGTGCGCGCCAGCACCATGCCGCCGACGCACAGCGACACCATCGCCTGAGCGCGGCCGCGCGCCTCCTGCGTGTCGGGCAGCGCGCTGCGGTAGACGTGCTCCATGCCGCGGATCAGGTCGGTGTAGGCCTGCTGCGGCGACAGCCCGGCGCGCGCCACGTCGGCGGGCAAGGCATAGAGCGGGCAATGCAGGTCGACGTCGGCCAACACCTCGTCGCTCAGGTACAACTCCACCAGCATCCGCGCCATGTCGCGCGGGCGGTCCAGCGGCACCTTACCGGCAGCAGCCTTGACCACGAACGGGTTGCAGCTGGTGAAGCTGCTCACCGCCGCGGCGTAGAGCTGGTCCTTGCTGTCGAAATGGTTGTAGAAGCCGCCGCGGGTCAGGCCGGCCTCGGCCATGATCTGGTCGATCGACACCTGCTCGAAGCCATGGCGGTTGAACAAGCGGCGCGCGGATTCGACGATGCGCTCGCGGGTGCGGACCTTGTGTTCGGCGCTGTAGGGCATGGCGGTGTCCTCCTCGCGGCCGACTTTAGCCTGCCGCGAAAATATGTTCTTGAACATATTTTATCCCGCGGTAGTCTGGGGCCACCGAAGCAATGACAGCAGGAGGAGCGGGATGAAGATCTACTGGATCAAGGCGCAGGCGCCGCGGCGGGTACTGGCGCTGGCGAGGTATCTGGGCCTCGACGCCGAGTTCATCGAGGTGGACCTGATGGCGGGCGGCCTGAAGACGCCGCAATACGCCGGGCTCAACCCCAACATGAAGGCGCCGACCCTGGTCGACGGCGATACCGTGCTGTGGGAAGCCTCGGCGATCATGGCCTACCTGTGCATCAAGGCCGGCTCCGACCTGTGGCCGGCGCACCAGCCGGCGGAGCAGGTGGAGGTGCTGCGCTGGCTGTCGTGGAACGACTGCCACTGGGCGCCGGCGGTGGGGCCGTTTTATTTCGAGCACGTGGTGAAGTCAACCTTCGGCATCGGCCCGGCCGACTGCGATTCGCTGAAAACCAAGGTGCCGGACATGCAGCGCTACGCGCGGGTGCTGGAAGGCCACCTCGCCGGCAGGGACCATGTCGCGTGCGGCCGGCTGACCATCGCCGACTTCCAGCTGGCCTCGATGGCCAGCTACTGGCGCGAGTCGGAGATGCCGATGCAGGCCTTCCCCAACATCGTGCGCTGGCTCGACCTGCTGATGCGCATCCCGGCCTGGGCCGAGCCCTGGCCGCAGCCGCGAGCTGCTGCCGCCTGAGCCGCCTTCGTGGCAAGGGAGACGGCACCGCCCGGCCGCAGATCGAATCTCCGATGCAGAAGGCGCGTTTCAGCGCCGGCGCCGCAGCAATACCGCCAGTGCACCGAGCGCAAGCAGCAGCGGCCGTATGACGCCGCGACGCAATCGCGGGGAGGGTCGCGGTGATCGACCATCAATGCCAAGCCGGTGTTCTCATCCCGACGTAGCTCGCGCATGTGGAATCAGGCTGCCGCTTGTTCCGCGGCTTCGGCGCCGGAGGCCTGGACCCGCAGCCGCATCTCCTTGCCGGGCTTGAACCGCGGAAACCGCATAGCTTTGATCGGCACAGCCTCGCCGGTCTTGGGATTGCGTCCCGTCCGGGCCGGCCGATGACTCAGCACAAAGCTGCCAAATCCGCGGATCTCGACGCGCTCGCTGCGGCACAGCGCCCCAGCGATCGCTTCCAGGATGATGTCGACGCTGGCATCGACATCGCGATGCATCAGGTGTGTCTGCTTCAGGGACAGAGCTTCCACCAGTTGGGACTTGGTCATCGCGCGGGGTTGCGTGCTGGGATTGTGTCGAAGGATGATTACAGGGCGTGGACCGCCGCCAACCCGGGCGGCGGTCCACGCAGCAACCGGCTACTTCACGTGTTTGCTGACCAGCTTGGTCATCTCGAACATGTTGACGGTGGATTTGCCATCAAACACGGCCTTGAGCTTGTCGTCGGCGTTGATGTTGCGCTTGTTGACCGGGTCCTGCAGGCCATTCTTCTTGATGTAGGCCCACAGCTTCTTGACGATCTGGCCGCGCGGCTCAGGCTTAGCACCGATCACCGCGGCCAACGTCGGGCTCGGCGTCATCGGCTTCAGCAGCGCCGGATTGGCCTTGCGCTTGGTCTTCTTCACCGCGGCTTTCTTCGGTGCAGCCTTTTTCTTGGCCGCGGCCTTCTTGGCGGCCTTCTTCGCAACCACCTTCTTTGCGGCCTTCTTGGCCGGGGCTGCCTTGCCCGAACGTCCCTTCTTTGTTGGCATCTCGTCGTACTCCCTTGTTCTGGTCTCGGAGCTCTACGCTCCACGCCCGAAGCATCGCACCGCAAGCCCCTGAGGGGCAAGAAGAAAGCCCCGTCTCCTTGCCGGCAGGTGCCGGGGGAGGCGGGGCTTCCCAGATCGGCTCAGACGTCAGGTGCCGCCGTTCAAGCCACTGCCGAGCGACGAGGACGCCGAGAACTTGACCACCTTTCGGGCCGGAATGGCGATGGCCTCGCCGGTACGGGGGTTGCGGCCGCTGCGTGCGGGGCGGTCGCCGACCGAAAGCGCGCCGAGGTTCGGCAGCGCCACGCGCTCGCCCTTCTTCAGGGCGCCGGCAACGATCTCGGTGAGGCCATGGATCGCCTGCGCCGCCTGCGATTTCGGAATTCCCAGCTTCTCGCCCAGCGCTCCGGCGATTTCGTCCAGTGTCATCGAACAGCTCCTTCTTGTTGGGGGCGGTCATGTTCGCCCGGATGGAAAATCGGTGCCACCGCATCGCTTCCGCGCCAGGGATCAAACCCAAGCCGTTGCCGGACGCCGAGGCGGATGCCCATTGAAGCCCCGTACTGGCCTTTCAGCAGGGCACTGAAGTAGCCGCGGTGGATCTCCAACTCGGCGCAGAACTCCGCAATCTGCCAGCCGTGCGCCCGCACCAGGAATGGGACCGACAGCGAGATCGGAATTCCCGCCTCGCGCGACTGCTCGAACAGCCGCATCGCCCATTCGAGGGTGACGCCGCCATCCGGCACGACAATGTCGCGTTTCACGTGGAACCTGCTGCAGAATCCTCGTCGCCGCTCTTGCCGCGCGACTCCTTGTAGCTGATCTCCTGCACGCGCAGGGGATCGATGGTGAGCGCGTCGAGATTGAGCTTGAAGGCGGAGCGCTCCTCCCCCTCGTCGTCCCAGGTTTCCAGCTCCAGTTCGCCGATGGCATGGACCCGTGCGCCCTTGGCCAGCAGCGGTGCGGCGATCTCGGCACGCTTGCCCCAGAGGTTGGCGTTGAGCCAGAAGCCGCCTTTCTCGGTGAAGGCCCCTTCGCCGGTGGGGACGCGCCGGTCGAAATAGATCGATAGCTCCAGGACCGGCCGCTGCTCGTCGCCGACCCGCACGCGCTTGAGGGCGGGTGCGTCGCCGAGATTGCCGTTGCCTTCGAATCGGTTGGACATGAATGGACTCCTGCATGGGGTGGAGGCCACAGCGTTTCGTCCGAGGTGACGGTTCGGAAGCGTTAAATCTTTCGGTTCGCGGCAGAATTCGCCGGGCGCCGCAGGCCGGCCAGGACGGCGCGGTGCCTGTCGAAGTCCTCGAGCCGCGCCAGGTGGTAGGCGACCAGGGCGTATTCGTAGTTGAGCTCGATGCGTACTTGCTCGAATTGCAGGACCCGCGCCCGTACCGGTGCCGGAAGTGCGGCGATCCCTTCCCGCAGTTGCGCCAGCTCGATCCTGCCGCCGCGTGGCCGAAAGGCCTTACTACCCGAGCAGCGCCAGCGCAGCAGCGTATTGGACTCGCCGCCCAGCCGCGCCAGGGTGAAGGGCAGGCTGCCCTTGGGGAAGCGTTGCTTCCAGTCTCGCGCCAGTGCCGCGCCACCTTGCGCCAGCTCCTGGCGCCGCCGCGCCAGGGCGGCTTGCCGTAGCTGGATCTGTGCCGCCAGCGGCGGCTTCAATCCGACCGGAAGGTCGCTCAGGATACGGCTCCGATGTGCCGGTAGAAACGTGGAAGGCGCATCCAGCGCAGCCTGACCTCGCCGATGTGGCAGCAGCCCTCATCCTGGAGGACCTGCCCTGCCCGTGCAGCTGCCCGCCGGGCCAATGTCAGGTTGGTCGTGCCGATCGCGATGGCACCGATCAGGATCCAGCCCTGGACCGGGCGCCTGTCCGCTTTGGCGCAGGGCGCGGATGCTGGCGCAGCGATCCCGCGGGTTGCCGGGGCCTCCCTCCGCGCTGCGCGCGAGTCGGCCCCCTTACCCTTAAAGGGCCCTTTACGGGGCCGGGCCACTGTCCGCTCCGTCACTTGGCGCAGGCATCTGCGCCGTCACTTCCGCCGCAGTCGGCTCCTCGATCGGCGCACGGCGCCGCGCCGTCAGTGGGATGGCGAAGCTGCGTTTGCGTGGATCGGGTGCATGGGGCGCACGCAGGCTGCCGTCCAGCACCGCCGCGGGGAGAGGCCCCATGAGAACCTCCGCCTCCTTGCCCCGCGCCGTCATCAGCCGGATGTCGTCGCCGTTGATGCCCAGAAAGCGGTAGCGCAGGACCGAGTTGTAGGCGCGACGGACGTTGCGTCCGCCATCCGCCAGCAGACGCGCGCTGGTGTCCCGGTCCGCCAAGCCGACGTGCCGCGCCGTCAGGATGAGGCGGACAAGTTCGTCGAATCGCGCCAGCAGATAGGCGCCGCGAAAGCCGAACGGGTTGGTGAAAGTCAGCGGCAGGCGGATCGGCTCCACCGACTGCGCCATGGATACGGTCAGGCCGGGAATCGCCTGCAGCAGTCCGCTGACGTGCCCGTGCAGCGTCTGCAGTTCAGCTGCGGACTCCTCGATCGCCTCGTGCATCCGCACCAGCCACCAGTGCGCGTAGGGGTCGTCGGCGAGAGCGCCGTTCCACACCGAGCGCGTCAGCGCCGCAAACTGGACCAGACCGACGATCTGCTGCTTGCCGTCCTCTCCGCCACGGCCGTGGACAAGGCGCTGGGAGTGGTGGGTCTGCAGCACGAGGGACGTTTCGGAGCGCAAGGCACCTGGTGAGCGGAATTCCACGTCCGTGGCGCGAGCGCCAGGGCTGGGGTCGGCGGGGTGGGACAAGGCAGTCGGCATCGAAGGCTCCAGGGGTCGGCGGATTGGGCAGACCGTCCGCTTTCGCGGGTCGCCGTGTCACGCGCAAATTCCGAAGAGGGGCGGGCGAAATGCCGTGCGGCCTGGACCTGGGAAATGCTGGGGTGATCCCGCGGAATTTTTGAGGGTGTTCGCAATGCGAACGGGCCGAGGAAGGAGTGAGTGCGGCGATTCGGCCTGAAAATTTCTGCGGTCAGGCCGATCGACTGCCTGCGGCGGCTGCATCGAAGGCCGCGAGTTCGGCTTCGATACGTTGGACCTCGGCCGCCGCCTGCTCGACGAGCTGGCCGATCATCCCTTGCTTGTCGGCTCGGTGCTCCAGGCTGAGCACACGCTCCCAATGGATGTGATCGCCTCGCGCGACCCGCAGCCGCGCGATGAGGCGGGCTTTCGCCGCTTCATCCTGGTTTGGAGCATGGGACTGGGGCGCAGGCGAGGCACTGACCGGCTGCTGCGGCAGTACCAGCTGGCCAGCCACTGCTCTGACACAAAGCGTCTTGAGATAGGCGAGGGGCCCATAGTGCAATTTCTCCGCGCCCAGATCGATGGCGCGCAACCGCTGACCGAGGATGTCGAGAACTGCCTGGCGCAGATCGATCGGAACGGAACGCAGCTGTATCGCGGCGAGGTACCGATGGTTGGCGCTGAGCTGGGCCGGCCACTGGAGCCCGCCGAGGGACTGGATCGGGTCCTCCAGGGCCGATGGCGCCTGCCCCGGCTTCGCTGTTGTAGTAGTTGATTCACTACTACTCCCTACTACAACAACGGACCGCAAATTTTGCGGGTGCTCCACCTTCAAATTCTGAAGATGGTCGCCGGCCCGCAAAATTTGAGGCGCCCGTTCCGTGTCCGCCGCCTTCAAATTCTGAAGATGGTCGGCGGCAGGATTGGTCGTCGCCAGTTGTTGGCGGAACTGCAGCAGCAGGCGGCCCCGGACCCCGTACACCGAGGCGGCCTGCGAGCCAGGGTCCGACGTCGCCTCCAGGGCAGCCTGCCTCTGGATGATGGAGTCGGGCGCCGGCACGGCATCGCCTCCGACGGCGATTTCCGCTTCCAGGCTGCGCAGGATGCCCCCTGCGATTAAGGCAACACGCGCGTGCCGGTGGCTGGAAGCCTGGTGGATTGCGGACATGTAGACCGGATCGAGGTAAAGGGTGTCGGCCAGGGGCAGGGGCTCGTCATGGAGAACGTAGACGTTGCCGCGGAAACGCCCCTGGCGATCGCGGACCCGCCCGCAGTGGGTCAACCAACGTGTGACGCGCAGGATGGTGAGCGCGCGGGACACCGTGGCCTCGGACCCCACATTGGCCAGGCGTCCAATCACGGCATAGCTCGGAAATGACGTACCGCGATGGGGATCGGCGCGCGTGCGAATGACCGCCCATACGATCTTGTCGACCGGCTCGAGAACCGGGTCGTAGATCAGCAGCCGCGGCAGCGAGTCGTTCCAGTTGCCAACGAACAGCAGGGCTTCGGCGGGTGGGTTGCTCGTCTGGCCCTGCTGAAGCGCGGTCAGGCTGGATTGGATCATGGCCTCCAGCGCGCGAGTACGATCCGAGACGGCGTTCTCGGATGTTTTGCTATGGGGCGCGGGAAGTTGGAAGTCCACGAAGTGGTTAGGTGCCGCCTGCGGCCAAGGAAGGCGGTGGCGGCGTATTGGCGGCGGCCGGCAGGCGCAGCTCGATGTCATGGGGGAAGACCGCATGCTTTTCACGCAGCAGCTGCTCCTCGGCCTCTATCTGTGGCGGGGTCAGCCTCTCCAGTTCGGTGCGGAACGATCGCAGCATGTTTTCGTCGCGCGCCCAGGCCTCGATGGTGTGCCAGGCGGCCCGGATGGTCGAATCAAGCTCTCGACCGATGACCAGCCAGAAATCCTCGCGGCGAAGTCGCGCGGGTTTGTCGGCCTTGGCGAACAGGACCCACAAGCGCCATAGCCGCTGCTCGTCGCGCTCTCCGGCCAGCGCCGGCCGTCCCTTGCCATTAGGCTGGCCGAGGGTCAACCGGGCCGCCGCGTAGTCCTTCCCCGACATCCCGAACAGCTGCCGCATCAGCTCGAAGGGCGCTTCCGCCCGCAGCAGCTCTATCTTGAGGGTCTCGCGATTGCGGCGCCGGCGCATGTGCTCCTTGAGCCAGCGCAATGATTCCTTGTCGATTCTCGCGTTGAGGGCGTGGCCGCGGGTGGCGCACAGCGCCATGAGGTCCGGGAGGCGGATCTGCTCGATGAACGCCACGTCTTCCATGTCAACGCCGAAGGCACGCAGGGCGGGGTAGTCCCCCTCGGCGACGCAACGGCTCAGGTAGACGAAGATGTGGAAGTTCAACTCGGCTTCCTTGGTGCGCGAGTCCCAGTAACGCTCATAGGCTTCGCGATCGGACAGGTCGTTGCGCATGGCGGATGTTCCCTGAGCACAGCTCTTTTGTGTATTCATTCCCCGCCGTCCCGTGGAGCAACAACGGCGTGGTGGTCTTGAAACAGGTCGATCCTGGCCGCCGCGGCATAAGCCTTCAGGTCGCGGTAGGCCTGGACCAGGCGCACGCCCGCGTGCCAGGTGTCGTCGTCGACGCTCTCAGCGTAGAAGGAGAATTGCTGGAGGTCCATGACGCCGACCGATTCGGATAGCCTCTCCAGGAACGCATCGGGGGACGTCCAGGCCTTCAGGTAGCGCGGGTTGGAGCCGAACAATTCGGCGAAAACCCGTTCCTTCGCCCCTGGGTCGTGGCCGTACAGGCGCTCGATGTGTCCCGCGATCGGCAGCAGGTCGCAGCACCGGGTCAGCTCATACCATTTCCAGGCGAGGGCTTCCCTTGCGGTGAAGTCCTTCTGCAACTGGGCCATCTGGGCCTGAGCCGGGAAGTCCGCAACGATGTAACCGAGACGGATCCATGGAGAGCCATCGAGGCGGAGGCAATAGGCGAGCTCGGCATGCGTGGCGTAGTCCAATGCGCAATCGCGAAGCGCGCGTCGGAGGCGCGCGAGCTCTTCCCGGGCTTGGACCGGCTGGCGGTTTGGCGGCGCGGCCGATTCCCGGGTGGGGGGCGCAGGTGCAGCAACCTGGGGTGAGCCGTCGCCGGGATTGGCGGCTGGCGGAGACGACCGCCGATCGGGCAGTTTGGACGGAACGGAAGGAGCCCCGGCTAGGATCGAGGAGCTCGGTTGCCTCGCAGGCGACCCGGCCGCAGGTGCGGCACGGCCGTGGGTTGATTCCGGTTCGAGTACGAATTCAGACTGCGGTGCCGGGCCGGCGGCCGCCGAGCCGCTTATGACGAGATCGGGGACCAAATCCAGCTCTGGCGTGGCTGCCTTCGTATCATTGTCATCAGACTCATCGACAGTTCCGGCGAGCTCGGCCCCGATCTCCAGCAAGATATGCCGGGTTTCGGAACTCGCCCTTGACGCCAGCGCTTCGCACAGGGACCGTCGTGCCCGGTCGAAGTCCCAGGACTCGTGGTCGATAGCGCCGATGGCTTCGGCGAAGACGGACCGGTACAGGGCCTCCGGTCCGAGACCACGGTGCTCCCAAACGGCCTCGCCGGCGCCGTCCAGGTCGCGAAGCCGTTGTATCCCGGGGCGCCCGAGGCCGGCTGCCAGAGCCCGGGGAACGATGTCGGCCAGCACGTCGGCGGCATACTCGCAGTAGGGCAGGTTGGAGAGGGGCACGCGGTAGCCCCGCGAGCGCAGCTGCTCGGCGAGTTGCCGCATCGAGAGCTTCGTGCCCGTCTCCTGCTCAATCAGGCCCTTGGTCTCAAGGATGGCTCGGGCCTTGTCGATGAACACCAGGTCGCCGCGCATCTCGTTTTCGACCAGATGGCCAACCAGCACGTCCGTTTCGGTGGTCCAGGGCTCGAACAGGCAGTTTGCCGTCGAAAAACGGGGCTCTCCGGTCTCAACCGCAAGCTCGCGGAGGATCTGCAGGCGGGTATTGCCACCGTGTTTCGGGATATAGCGGGGCGCGCCCGGGCGGCGGGTGATGACCAGCGGCTGGCGCAGGCCGTTGAGCCGGATTGAGTCCTTCAGCTCCTCGTACTTTTCATTGGCAGTGCGACGGGGATTGCGCTCGTAGGTGTCGATCTGCTCAATGTGGACGACCATCGGGGTCGGGGCGAGCGGATCGCCGGGCGGCAGGGGACCGGCGTCGGCTCCGAAATGCCCGACGCTGAGCGCGGTCCGAAGATCGGCGTCCGTCGGTTTGCGCATCCCTAAACGCCCTCCCGCGAGGAGGCAGGCTCGGGCAGATGCGGAAACAGTTCGCGGACGATACGCGTCATGACATCGTGCCCGCTGGGCGTGGCGCCGCGTCGGCGGGGCTCGAAGCGGTGTACCGGCATGCCGGCGGTTGCGGCTTCGCGATAGGCCACCGTGGAGGGAACGGTGGTATCGAGGATCCGGATGAGGCCGCGGGATGGGGCGAAGGATTCGCGCTTGAGCTCCGCGGCGATCCGTGCCGCCTCGGATGCCCGGTCCATACGGTAGATCAGGCCGAACAGCTGCGCGATCGGGGCGCCCAGGTATTGCATTGGCCGCAACCGATCGAGCATGGCCAGGGTGCCACGGGCGAATTCCCGCGCCGAGAGGACCTCCGGTGGGATCGGTGACAGCAACAGGTGCGCCGCGAGCACGGCTGCGTCCTGTAGCGGCCCCACGGCGCCCTGTGTATCCACGATGGTGAAGTCGTAGTCGTCGACCGTTTCCAGCGTACGGCGCAGCCGCACCCGCCCGTCGGGTGTGTGGAGCACCCAATCTTGCAACCGACCAACGGGATCATCCGAAACGACCAAATCGCAGCCTGCCGCGGTGCGGCTGACGCAGCCTGTCAACGCGCCTTGCTGCATCAAAGTGGTCAGGCCGTACGGGGCCCGTTCCTTCAATGGGAAGTAGCTCGACAGGGTGGGCTGAATGTCCGCATCGATCAGGAGAACGCGCTGGCCTAGGTCGGCCAGGTATCCGCCCAGGTTCGCGGCCAAGGTCGTCTTGCCGACACCTCCCTTGGTGTGAATGGCGGTGTAAATCCGCGTAAATATGGCGGCAAGCGCCGGTGGGCGTGATGCGTCCGTCGAGTTGCTATGCGGTGTGAGGGTGATCGCTGAG
>FTAG01001084.1_pt1 | contig 22633 bp, 23 predicted proteins | sample 1638911 | NCBI WGS metagenome assembly FTAG01 (sample SAMEA3914813, study PRJEB12502) | metagenome | biome: forest; material: soil | place: Canada | collected 2011-07-07 | depth 0.3 m
CACCGGCGGTGTGGTCGGCCTGGGCACCGGCGCCGCCCTGGGCAAGCCGATCCTGGCGGCGATCGGCATCGTGCTGGCGATCTTCGGGGCGCTGGGCCCGACCATCGCCGACTCGATCTTCAACACCGCCGTCGTCTGAGCGACGTGGACGACGCCTTCGCCATCCCGCGGACCCTCGACGATCCGCCACTGTTTTTCATGTGGCAGATCGACGAGGCCAGCATCGTCATTCTCTGGGGCCTGCTGTGCGGGGTCTTGTCCGGGATGATGTTCGTGCCGGGGGTGGTATTCGGCATCGTCTGCGCCAAGCAGCTGGCGAAGGTGAAAGCGGAAGGCGGGCGGGGGCTGCTGATCCGGGCGCTGTACTGGTACACGCCCTCGGACTGGTGGCTCCCCAGCCTTACTCCTTCCCATGTGCGCGAGTACGTCGGGGGATAGGCATGGACCGCGCCCGCTACGACTCCGACCTGGACGACGCCCGCGCCCGTCTGCGCACCTGGCAGCGCATCGCGGTGGCCGTCATCTCCATTGACGGCCTGCTGGCCCTGCGCCTGCTGACCCTCGACACGCGCGAGAAAACCATCGTCGTCCCGCCGGTCGCGTATTCCGATTTCTGGGTCAAGGGTGCTGAGATTTCCCCCTCCTACCTGGAAGCCATGGGCCGCTACTTCGCCGGCCTGATGCTGACCTACGACCCGAGCAGCTTCGTTACCCAGAAGGATGTGGTGCTGCGCTACACCGATCCGGCCGCTCATGGCCCTCTGGAAGCCCAGCTGACCCAGGACGCCGAGCGCATCAAGCGCGAGCGGATCTCGCAGGTGTTCTATCCCGCCCAGGTACGGGTGCGCGCCGAATCCCTACAGGTGGCCTTCAGCGGCGACCTGGCCACCTTCGTCGGCCAGGAGCAGACCGATCCGCACCGCGCCACCTACGTCATCCAGTTCACCAACCGCAGCGGACAGCTGTTCGTCGCGTCGATCAAGGAAGCCCCCGATGAAACCGATCCGTTCGGCGACAAGCCTGGCGCTGCTGATCGCGCTGGCGGCTAGCGCCCGCGCCGAGGACGTGCCGGTCCGCGACGGCGGCTCGGTGCAGATCACGGTCTCGGCGCGCGAGCTGACCCGCATCGGCATGGCCGATGGCTCCAAGCTGGGCCGGGTGCTAGCGCCGGATGGCGTGCTCGACGTGCATCCCGGCACTGACACCGCGGGCAAGGACACCGGCGATGCCTTCTTGCGGCCTATTGATCCAACGCCGGGCAAGGCGTTCAGCTTCTTCGTCCGCGACGAGCGCGGCGCCACCTACACCCTGGTCGCCACTACTGCGGATGTGCCTTCGCACACGGTGCTGTTGCACCCCACAGATCCCGGCCCGGTCGCTCACGCAAAGCCCTCCGAGGACAAGGCCGAGCCCTACCTGCGCCGCATCAAGGCTCTGGTCCGGGCGATGGTCGGCACCGACAAGGACGGCGACTATAGTCACCAGGCGGTCGGACAGGTAGTTCCGGTGTGGCAGCAGACAGATGCCGTGCTGGATTCGCGCTGGACCGCCGGCAGCGATTTGCATGCCGAGACCTGGACGTTCCGCAACGCAACTCAGGACGAGCTGCGACTAACCGAGGCACAGTTCACCGGGCTGTACCCGGACATCCGCGCGGTGGCGATCGAGCGCCAGGTTCTGATGGTCGGAGATGCGACTCGCGTGTTCATCGTCAGGGGGACGGCGCCGTGAAGCTGGCCGACCTCAAGCAGCGCCTGTCGGTGAAGCAGCGGCAGACCTTAGCTACGACCGCTGTGCTGGGCGGGATCATGCTCGTCATCATCTTCGGGCTGTATCTCTCCGACCCCAGCCGCAAGCACCACGTCGATACGCGGTCACCCGAGCAGAGAGCGGCGCACGACGTCGCCAAGGACTACCGCACCCCCAGCCAGAATATCGACCCATCCGAGGTCTGGATGGCGCGCAGCGAAGCACGGCTACGTGAGATGGAAAAATCCAACGAAGAATATTCGCGTCAGCTCGCCGAGATGAAGAGTGAGTTCGAGCGGGAACAGCATGGCGGGCCTGCCGCGATCCCACCGTTGCCGGGGGAGACCACAGGGCCGACACCCTTGCCGGCCAATTCCTCCCCTGCCTTCCCCAAGACGCCGCTACCCCCGCCTCCCGGCGTCGACGTGCAGCACACGGCCGTCCCGGCTGTCCCGCCCGCCGCATCCAACCAGACTGGCCCACGCATCACCGACGTCAGCCTGGCCGGCAGCACCGAGACGAAGGACACCAAGGCCGAGCCGGTTCCCACTATCCGCGACAGCATCCCGGCCGGCGCCTTCACCTCCGCGATCCTGCTCAACGGCCTGGACGCGCCCACCGGCGGCCTGGCCAAGACTAACCCCATCCCGGTGCTGATGCTGCTGCTCAACAACGGCACCCTGCCCAACCGCTTCCATTCGAGGGTTAAGCACTGCTTCGTCACCGGCGCCGGCTACGGCGATCTGTCCGCCGAGCGCGCCTACATCCGCCTGGAGAAGCTGTCCTGCGTAATGCGCGACGGCAAGCTACTCGACGCCGACGTCGAGGGGTATATCGCCGGCGAGGACGGCAAGAACGGCCTGCGCGGCATCGTCATCTCCAAGCAGGGGCAGATGATCGCCCGGGCGCTGTTCGCGGGGCTGGCCAGCGGCATGGGGCAGTCCCTGTCGCAGTCCTATTCCAGCGTCTCCACCAGCCCGCTCGGTTCAGTGCAGACCGTCAATCCCAGCGAAGTTGCCCAGGCCGGCGTCGCCTCCGGTGTCGGCAAAGCCCTCGACAGGATCGCCGACTTCTATATCGCCCGCGCCAACGAGCTGTATCCGGTGGTGGAGGTGGATTCCAACCGCCGCGGCGACGTGATCCTCAACAAGCGCGTGCCGCTGGGCGCTGAGTTTGCCCAGGCCTGGTCCGACGACGAGTAGGAGCCCCAGATGAAATCCGTCTTCCCTATTCTCGCGCTGGCACTGGTTGCCACCCTCGCCGGCTGCACCGGCGAGGAATACAAATGCCCGATCCCCAACGGCGCCGGCGGCTGCCGCAGCGTCGATCGCGTCTACCAGGACACCCAAAGCCTGGACAGCGCCGATACGCCCAGCGCCGGCGTGGCGCCGGCTGGCGACGGCAAGGAGTCCAAGGCTGATAGCGTGGCCCGCGTCATCGTGGCGGCCGGCAACGCGCCCCAGGCAGTAGCGGCACCCGGGCCAGGGACAGCCCTCCTGTCGGCGCCGCACGTACTGCGCCTGCTCATCACTCCCTGGCCCGACGCCGATGGCGATCTGGAAGCCGGCGGCTACATCTACCTGCGACTGGACCGTGGCGAATGGACGATTCCCTGAGCCGTGTGACCCTGGCCGAGCGCCTGCGCGGCGGGCTGTCGCGCCTGGTGGGCGACCTGTTCCGGGAGCAGCCGCCGGGCGAGGCCTACGCCCGCGGCGAACTGCCGCCGACCCTGGCGCAGCAGAAGCGCCTGGTGGAGGGCGCGCGGATCTCGCAGTTCCTGCCCTACGAGTCCCACGATCCCGAAACCCGCCTCTACTACAACACCGACAGCGTCGGCTTCCTGCTCGAGGCCTCGCCAGCGGTCGGCCTGGACGAAAACCGCCTCAACGTCCTCACCGGCCTCATCACCCAGGGCATCCGCAACCACACCACCATCCAGATCTCGCTGTGGGGCGATCCGGACATCCATCCGCTGCTCGACGCCTGGCTCGACAAGCGGCTGCGCAGTTCCGGCGCCGCCGCCGCGGCCCTGCAGGGCATGGCGCGGCGGCGGGTGGGCTACCTGCGCGACGGGGCCTGGGCCTCGCTGTTCTCCGACCAGCCCCTGCTGCTGCGCAACTGGCGGGTGTTCGTATCGTTCCTGCGGCCACGCCTGGCAGGGCAGCGCATCGACGCCTCCGAGGTGGACTACCTGCTGCGCACCCGCGAGGCCTACCGCAGCACCCTGCAATCGGCCGGCATGGGCAGTGAGGACTTGCCGCCGGAAGCGCTCATCCGTCTGGTCGACGGCATCGTCAACCCGACGCGGGCGCCGCGCGGCGAGATGCACTACGACCCGGATGTGCGCATCCGCGACCAGATCGCCGACCGCGACTCGCTGCTGCTGGTCGGGCGCGACGCCTTGAGCCTGATCCACGAGCGCTGGAACACCACGCCGCTGCCGTTTTCGGTGCGGCAATACCCCAAGGCCTGGGCTGGGTGGGCCAATGGCGAGCTGATCGGCTCCCTGCTCAACAACGTGCTGCGTCTGCCTTGCCCGGTGCTGGTGACGCAGACCATCCACGCCGGCGACCTCAACGACACCGCGGCCCAGGCAAAGCTGCGGGCTGCGCGTGCGACGCAGATGGGCGACTCTCCGGTCGGGCGCTACGTGCCGGCGTGGAAGGAGCGGAGGCAGGATTGGGACTTCGTGGTGCGCAAGATCGGCGAAGGCCACAAGCTGCTGTCGGCGCATTACCAGGTCGTCGCCTTCGCCCCCAGGGGTGAGGAGGAATTCTGCGAGCAGAAGCTCAAGGCCATCTACGACGCGCGCGGCTGGGCGCTGCAGAAGGACCGCTTCTCCACGCTGATCGCACTGCGCTCGGCCCTGCCGATGGGCGTCGGGCCCAAGCTGGTCGCCGAGCTGAAGAAGCTGGGCTACCTGCGCAAGATGCTGACCTGGTCGGCGATCAACACGGCGCCCATGGTCGGCGAGTGGAAGGGCACCGGCAACCCGCTGCTGATGCTGGTGGGGCGCAAGGGGCAGATCCAGTTCTTCGATCCCTTCGACAACAAGAAGGGCAACTTCAACATGGCCGTGGCCGCCACCTCCGGCGCCGGCAAGAGCTTCCTGACCCAGGAAATCATCTCGTCGATGATCAGCCTGGGCGGCCGCATCTACGTCATCGATTCCGGCGAGAGCTACAAGAACCTCTGCGCGCTCTACGGCGGCACCTACATCCGCGCCAACTTCGTCTTCAACCCGTTCTCCGGCGTCAATGCGGCGGAGTTCGACGAGGAGGAGCTGCCGATCATCAAGCAGATCCTGGCGAAGATGGCCTCGCCCAACCAGGCGCTGGACAGCCTGTACCTGTCCTACCTGGAGCAGGCGATCCGCGCCGCCTGGCAGGCCAAGGGCGAGGACGCCGAGGTCACCGACGTGGCCGAGGTGCTGGCCGCCGCTCCCAAGCGCGAGCAGAAAAACCTGGCGGTGATGCTCCACCCCTGGACCAGCCAGGGCTCGTACGGACGCTATTTCAGCGGCAAGACCAGCATCAACCTGGACAACCACCTGGTGGTGCTGGAGCTGGGCGGCATGGATGCCCGGCCTGACCTGCAGGCGGTGGTGGTGATGATCCTGATGTTGAAGATCACCGAGGTGATGTATCACCTGGACCGCAGCATCCCCAAGGGCTGCATCATCGAGGAAGCCTGGCGCTTTCTCGGCGAGGGCAATTCGGATCAGTTCGTGGGGGCGGGCTACCGCACGGTGCGCAAGTACGGCGGCTTCTTCATGACCGTCACCCAGGGCATCGACGACTACTACGAGTCGTCCAGCTCGCGCGCCGCCCTGGCGTGCTCGGACTGGGTGCTACTGCTGCGCCAGAAGCCGGAATCCCTGGCGGCGGCCTCCGACAACAAGCGCATCTTCATCGACGAACAGGCGCGCGACCTGCTGATGTCGGTGGATACGGTGCAGGGCAAATACTCGGAGATCGCCATCCGCGGGCCCGGCGGCCTGTCGATCGGCCGGCTCATCGTCGACCGCTTCACCGAGAAGCTGTATTCGACCCAGGCGCAGGAATTCCAGTACGTACAGGACCGGGTGGCGGCGGGCCGCACCATCGACCAGGCGGTCGAGGAACTGGTCGCCCAGGCGGGTGCACGGTGAGCGAATGGACCATCGCCCTTTGCGCCGGGATCGTCGGCGGCCTGCTGGCCGTCACGGCGGAGCGCTGGATCGAGCCTCCGCCGCGGCTGGCGACGGTGGACCTGCAGCAGATCCTGGCCGAGCACATCGAGAGCGTGAGCCTCCACAATCTCGGCAAGGATGCAGCAGCCAGGGATGCGGCGGCCTACGGCGCCGCGCTGCAGGCATCCCTCGACGAGCTGGAGCGGGAGCAGCACGCCCTGCTGCTGCCGGCGCCGGCGGTGTTGCGCGGCGCACCGGACCTCACAGACGCGCTGCGCCAGCGCATCGACAGCCGGCTGCAGGGCGAGGCCGCGAAACCATGAGCGCGACCGAGCCCACCGTGGCTTCCCCCGCGGAACAGACCCGCCTGGCGCTGCGCCGGCAGCGTGCCGTGCTGCTGAGCATTCGCCTCACGGCGGCGGTGGCGATCCTCTATGCCGTTGCCGCCTTCGTCTCGCCCTGGTACCGCCTCACGGTGTCCTTCACCCACAGCCTCCCGGCGCACCTGTGGCTGGTGGCGGTGGGCCGGGTGCCGGTGCGCGGTGATTACGTCGCCTTCCGCATCCCGGCGAACCGCTTCTATCCCAGCGATCACGGCGGGTTCCTCAAGATCGCCCGCGGCGTCGCCGGCGACCAGGTCGCGCGGCGCGGACGGGAGTTCTTCGTCAACGGGGAGTCCATCGGCGTCGCCAAGACCCTCTCGCTCAACGGGCTGCCGCTGGAGCCGGGGCCGGTGGGGGTGATTCCGCCGGGTGAGTGGTTTGTCTGGACGCCCGACGTCGATTCCTTCGATTCGCGCTATGCCGACATCGGCTGGATCCGCCAGGACCAGGTCGTCGGCGTGGCCCGGCCGGTGCGGTGACATGTGCCGCACGCGCTCCCTCTTTGGCATCGCCTTCGTCGCTTGCTTGGTGGTGACGATGGCGTTCGGCGCCGAACCGCCGGCTCACATCAGCGACGACCTCGGCACGGTTGGCCCGCAGTGGCCGATCCAGGAAACCGACATGCTCGACGCCATCCTGGCCCGGGCCCGCGAGAAACAGAACAACGGCGAAGCCGCCAAGCTCGAACAGCACCTGCGCGAGCAGGCGCAGGGCTATGCCACGGCCCCGCCCTCGCTCAACCTGCCCCGCGCCGCGCAGGACCGCCGCACGGCTTTTGATCCCAGCGTCTACGTCCCCACCGACATCAAGGACGCCAGCGGCCGGGTGATGATCCCGGCCGGGACCAGCGTCAACCCGCTGCAGCACTTCGCTTTCGACGAAACCTTGCTTTTCGTCGATGCGAACGACCCGGACCAGGTGGCCTGGCTGAAGCAGCGCCTCAGCGGACATTCCGACCCGGCGCAGCGGGTGATTCTCACCGGTGGCTCGCCGACCGCGCTCGCAGAGCAGCTGAAGCAGCAGGTGTATTTCGACCAGAACGGGGCGCTGGTGAAGAAGTTCGGGATCGGGGCAGTGCCGGCCACGGTGCTGGCCGACCCTCAGGCGCCGCGGCAGCGGCTGCTGGTGCAGGAATACGACCCTCGGGAGAAACAGCCATGAAGCGCATTCTGGCTTTGGGAGTTCTATTGCTGTCGCTGTCCGCCGGCCGCGCCGGCGCCGCCACCAGCAGCGGCCCCTGCCACGGCCACTTCCCCAACATCCTCACCGACGTGTGCTGGCTATGCGTGTTCCCGGTATCAATCGGGCCGGCCGCGGTGACCATGGACCAGTACGACGATGGCCCCTCGCCGCCTCTGATCTGCGAGTGCCCGGCGCCGCCGCCGGTCTTCGTGCGCATCGGTGTCGGGGTCGGCTACTGGGAGCCCGCGCGGGTGTCGGAAGTGGTGCGCACGCCGTACTGCTCGCCGACGCTCAACGGCACCATCCTCGCCAACATGACCGCGCCGGCCGGCACCAACACCAAGAAGCCGGACACGCACGCCAATGCCTTCTATCAGGTACACTGGTTCACGTTCCCGGTGCTGTCGTGGATCTCGTCAGCCTTTACATCGGTGAATTGCGAATCCAGCGATTCCTTCGACCTCGTCTATATGACCGAGCTCGATCCGACCTGGAGCGACGACGAGCTGACTTTCCTGCTGAACCCCGAGGCAGTGTTGTTCGAGAGCTTGATCGCCCAAGGGGCGTGCATCGCCGACAGCGTGGCGGCGGCGGTGGGGTTTGGCATCGATGCGCTGTTCTGGTGTAGCGGCTCGCAGGGCGGCGTGTATCCGATCGGGGGGACGGTGCCGCACCACGTCGGCGGGGTGGACTCGTCGATGCTGGAGACGCATCGATTCCTGTTCAAGCTGCACCGGGAACTGCTGGCGCTGGATACCTCGACCACGGCCGCGCTGTGTGGACCGGTGCCGCAGCCAATCATGCGCAAGGGGCAATACAAGCTGAACATGCTGTTCCCGGTGCCGCAGTCCGTCACCGGCGTTCCGCTGGGTCAGCAGACGGCGCTGTGGGTCGCTGGGCACGAGTTTCCGTACGCGGGGGAGGATTTCACCCACTTGGTCTGGAGGAAGCGGCTGTGCTGCGCCTACTGATCGGACTTGCCGGCTTGGCGTTGTGCGCGGCGGCGGTCGCCCAGACCCCGACAGGCGACCAGGCCGGCGCCGCCGCGGCGGCGCGGGACGCCTTGGACCAGGCCGGGAAGCTGCAACAGCAGCGCGGTTTCCTCAACCAACTGCAGATCGAGCGGGATGCGCTGCGCGCGGCACAGCCCACGGCGAATCCGCAGATTGATTTGGGCAGGCAGGCGCCGACACCGGCAGACCTGATCGATGCGATCCGCAACCCACCATCCCAGCACTGGTCGGAGACCAACCAGCATCCGCCGCTGGTGCTGGTGTCGTTCTCGATGCCGGATGCGGACATCCGCGAGCTGGCGCAGCAGGCGGCGCGGATCGGCGCACCGCTGATCCTGCGCGGACTGGTCGGCGGCACGCTGCCGGCGACGCAGAAGAAGCTGGCGGAGTTTGCCGACATCCCGGGGGCCTCGTTCCTGGCCGATCCGACCTTGTTCCGCCGGTTCAACGTCGAGACGGTACCGACCTTCGTGCTGCCGCTCGAAGAGCTCAACGCCTGTAGCCAGGACGGCTGCCCGGTGCCTGCACATGTGAAGGTGTCGGGCGAATCCGGGCTCGACCACATCCTCGACGAAGTCAGCCGGCGGGCGCGCGATCCGCGAGCGAAGCAGCTGGCCGGCGAGATGCAGGCCATGCTCAGGGAGAAGCCATGAAGCGTCCTCGTGCATGGCTGGCGGTCGCCGCGACGGTCTGGGCCGGCTTTGCCCTCGCCCAGGATGATCCCGGCACGGATGCGCGCCAGCTCGGCGCCGCTGGCAACAGGCAGGCGGCGAGCGGCGCCACGGCGGCGCCCAGCAGCTATCCCGGCTACTCCACCAGCAATCCGCCGCAGACCACTTACTACAATTCCGGCGCCGCGATCCAGAGCCAGGCGCAGGCGGCCGCCGCGGCGGCGCCGGCCGGGGATGCCTCCCAGGTGGTGACGACCAACGCGCTGTCGGGGCCGCAGTTCAGCTTCGCATCGAACGATCCGATTCTGACCCAGGGGGCCGCCACCGCCAGCAAGGCGACGACGCTGGCCACCAATTACCAGGGCTGTCAGGCGCTCAACGTGCAGACCCCACCGGCGCAGCATTCCACCACCGCAAGCTGCGCCTACGACGAAGTGCCTTCGACGGTGAACTGCACCAGCCAGCTGCAGACCACGTGCCCGGCCAACGCCCCGAACCAGCCTGGGCTGCAGGCCGGCGGCATCACGTCGAATGCCGCCTACTCCTACACCTTCCCCACCCTCACGGTCGGCACGCCGGGCGACAACTACTGGTCCGGCAGCTGCGTGATGCACGACCAGTTGACCACCTTCACCATCGACAACCCAGCGTTGGTGGCGAAGTTTGCTCTCGGCTACGCCGGCTACGACGACTACATGTCGGTGCTGGTCAACGGGCACCTTGTCTACAACGGCCCTTATGGTGGGGACATGCTGGCGATCACCAACGGCGCCGTGCAGTACGACAGCAGCGGCAAGACGGGCTCCTGCGACATCGGCACCAGCTGGCGCTACAACCTCAACGTCGACCTGCGCCCCTACCTTGTCAGCGGCAGCAACACCATCGAGATGAAAGTCGCGGTGGGCGGCGGCGGCGAGGGCTGGTCGACCTATGACGTCGAGGACTATCCCGATTGCAGCGCCAACGACCACTGGGTGCAGTCCTGCCCTTCCGGCAGCTCGGTCACGGGTTGCACGCAGCGCTCGCAGATCTGCACCGACGGCCCGGGCATGGAGACGATCGATGGTGTGCCGCAGTACCGGGTGTGCTGGACCGAACAACAGAGCTACCTGTGCGAGACGCCGCAGCAGCAGGAGCAGGCCCAATGCGGCCAATACTTGAACCAAGGGTGTCAGCAGACCGGATCGGCCTGCGTGGCGACCGACAGCGCCGGCAAGTGCACCCGCTACCAGCAGACCTTCCAGTGCCCGACCGGAAAGCCTGGCATGAACCAGGTCGACATCTGCGGATCCGACCTGTACTGCCCCAACGGCAACTGCACCTCGGACGTGGAAGCCGCAGCGGCATCGACCTCCAACGTCACCCAGATGGCCCAGGCTTCGAGTTGGCTGCAGGCGGCACAGGAAGCGGCGAAGGACAACACCAACAGCACCGGCACCTTCTCTTTCTTCCTCGGCCAGGGCGAGCAGTGCACGGAGTCGGCGGTCGGCTTCTCCAACTGCTGCTCGGCCTCCGGCTGGGGCAGCAGCGTGGGTCTGGCATCGTGCAGCGCGCAGGAGAAGCAGCTCGGCATCGCCCGGCAGGCGGGAGAGACGCATGAAATCGGCACCTACTCGTCAGGCAGCTTCGTGCTGAAAACCACCTACGAGGTGTTTTGCGTGTTCAACAGCATGCTCAGCCGCATCATCCAGGAGCAAGGCCGTCAGCAACTCGGTATCGGCTGGGGCACGCCCAAGAACCCGAACTGCCAGGCCCTGACCGCGGCGCAGTTTTCCTCGCTGGACTTCAACAAGATGGATTTCAGCGAGTTCTATGTCTATGCGGAATCGCAGGCCAGCACCGGGCTTTCGAACCGCGAGTCGGACGCCTCGATCCAGCAGCGAACGCAGCAGGACATCCAGTATCTCTCGCAGAACCCCGGAGCCACCAGTGGACAGGCGGCAACGTCGCAGCCTTGAGGCCGGAGGGCTGGCGCTGCTGCTGATCGCGGCGGCGTCCTGGGGCGATGGGCCTTCAGCGCCCGCGGCCGATGTAGCTGTCTCCGAACCCGAACACGCGTACTTCGATCGGCACGCCGAAGGCTGGTTTTGGTACCACGATCCCAAGCTGGCGAAGCCAGCGCCGCTGAAGGCCGAGCCGCCGCCAGCGGCTAAGGTTGAGGAGGACGATCCGGTCAAAGTAGTGGAGGCAGAGCACAAGGCGCTGGAGCAGGCCCTCGACCGCGCCATTGTCACGCCGACACCCGAGAACGTGAAGGCCTACCTCGAGTTGAACCAGCGCCTCATGGCCCAGGCCGGCGACTTCGCCGACGCCTGGCGCGGGGCGGTCTGGAGCAATCCTTCCCTGGACTACAGCCTGGTCAGCCCGGTCGGATCCTCGGCCTACGTCAAGGCCGATGCCGATGCTGCGGCCGACGAGCAGAAGTTGATGCAGGCGGCGCAGCAGTGGGGACTGGTGTTTTTCTTCCGGGGCACCTGTCCCTACTGCCACAAGTTTGCCCCGCTGCTGAAGCAGTTTGCCGAGCACTACGACTTCCGCATCGTCGATGTGTCTCTGGACGGCGGCGGGCTGCCGGAATTTCCGAATCCGCAGCCGAACAATCAGGCTGCTCAAAACCTGCGCGTCGAAGCCGTGCCTGCCGTGTATCTGGTCAATCCGCGCACTCGCCAGGTCGTGCCGGCGGTGTTTGGGCTGGTGGGCTGGAGTGACTTGGTACAGCGGCTGATCTATGCGATGAACCATGCGAATGACCATGAACAGACGTCTGACGTAGACTCGCTGGTCGGTGAACCCTGAATCGCCGCCTTCCACGTATTTGATTGCGTCGCGAGGCCGCCGGGCCGGCGAACTGGACAGCATTCAGTCGTTCAGGAAGGGCGCTTCTTAGGGCTGCACCGGCTCGCCAGAAGCGGGCCAAGCACACGCGTGCCGTGGCCGGTTCGACCGCCTGGCCCCGCCTCGGCGCGAATGGCGTGGAGTTCCAGTGGTTCGCCACATTGGTCGCAAACCACTTTCGCCGTGGTGTGCGCCCCGCAGCTCAGATGACGGATGAGCGCCGGAGGACCAGCCGGTCCCGCGGTCCAGCGGTCACCCCAGGCCATGATGGCGCCGATGATTGAGAACAGCTCGGCACCCTTCGCAGTAGGAAGGTAGTCGTAGCGCGGTGGCCGATCGGTATAGGGACGCTTTTCCAATATCCCTTCCTCAACCAGGCGGTCGAGTCGTGCCGTGAGGATTTTCTTCGAAAGCCCCAGGTCTTCCTGGAATTGCCCGAAGCGGCTGATGCCGGCAAAGACATCGCGCAGGATCAGAGTTGTCCATGAGTCCTGCAGAACCTCCATGGTGCGGGCGATCGAACAGCGAACGTCTGAAAGCTTGGTGCGCATGACCAAGCTTAGCATAGAGTTGCTTTAAGGAACCTACTATGGCAACTTAGAGTTCCCTAAAGGAACTAAATCGGAGTAGCCATGATCCCGTCAGCTCTTGTTTCCCTGAAGCGTGTCCTGGCGTGTGGTGCTGTTTTCGCCGCTTGTGCGAGCTTCCCGGCGGCGGCAGTCAATGGCTTCGCCAGCGACAATCTCGGCAACATCCAAGAGCAGGACATCGAAGCCGCTCCGCCTGTTGCGGGGGCCGGGATCGCGTTCGATTTCCAGCAGACCTACCTGAACATCTTCGGGCTGCCGCCGCGACCGCCCATCGAGAACATCATCCACTGGCCGGCGGGCGCGGTATGGAACGGAGACCTGTTTCCGCAATGCGATCCGGCAAAGTTGCAGGCGCTCGGACCGGCGGCGTGCCCGGAGAATTCCCAGTTCCTCAGCGGCGAAGCCGTGGCCGCAGTCGGCAGTCAGCTTGTGACAATTACGGCTGCCGTGACCGGGTTTGTCGGCAAGCCGCAGAACGGCTATCCGACCCAGTTGCTATACGTCGCACCCCAGGTCGGCCCGGCTTTCGTGCTGGTTGGCGTGATGCGCAACGAGCCAGAGGGCCCCTACGGCTTGGCCGAGCACATCAGCCTGCGCCCGACGCCTGGAGCGACGGCACTTACGCCGTCTCCCATCGTAGTGCTTTCGTTCCACAGCGTGGATCAGCACACCTATGTCAGCCGGGTGATCAATGGGAGAACCGAGACCATTCCGCTGACGGTCGCACCGCCTGCTTGCGTCGGAGGTTTCTGGCACTACTCAATCGACAACATCTACGAACTGGGTGCGTCGTTGCGTAGCACCAGCCGGCAAGCTTGCGCTTCAGCGCCCTGAATCGCAGCCCGGCCATGTACCATCTGGTGGTCCGCCGCATCGTCGTCAACGGGTTTCGACGCCTCAGCCGGGGTGACTATAGGCCGGTCTCCAGCCTCATGGCTGAGCGCTGCCACTTATCAATTCGTGGGCCGCCACGCGCTCGGCGGGCACCGGCACAGCCGCGCGCTGATCGAGCAGTGGTTTGAGCGATTCATGCGTGTGTTTCCCGGGTTCCAATTCGTCCCCGTCGACGTGCTGGTGACGGGCTGGCCCTGGAGGACCAAGGTGGCGGTTCGTCTGGCGGTCTCTTGGCAACGTCCTGCTGGAGCAATCTACACCAACGTCGCGCTGCAGATGATCTCCCTGCGTTGGTTCAAAGCGGTGGACATCCTGACAGTCGACGATTCGGAAGGACTGGCAAACTTGCTGCGCGAACGAGCGGAGCACCACGGCGTCAGCGAGGCCTTAGCAGCGCCGATTGAAGGGTGACGGCGTGACCCTTAGGGGGTGTTGGGAGAATCTTTGCCATGGGTTCTCAATACGTCCAAGGTCAGAGACCGCACTCACTGCCTAAATCCGACATTTTCCCGCTGAATTAGCGGTTTCGACCCGATCCGCCTGCTTTCACGCTGGCACCTGGCAGGGCAGCCCTTCGGCTACCGCCATCTGCGAGGCCTTGGGCTATGGAAATGCGAGCCACAGCCGTTGTGGCGGGGCTACTGCTGGCTGTACCGGCGAGCCAGGCCAGCATCGGCAGCGACGTCCAGAACTTCTTCGGCGACATCAACTACGGCAACGTCACCGCACCGGGTGTTTATGAGGGGCAGACCGCTGGCTATTTCACCGGCGGCGGCATCTACGCCCGCACACCAGTGCGCAACTACTCCCTGGTCAACATCCAGATGCCGCAGTTCCGGGCGGGATGCGGGGGTATCGACCTGTTCACCGGCGGATTTTCGTTCATCAACAGCCAGCAGTTCGTCGCCATGCTGCGCAATATCGGCTCCAACGCCACCAGCCTGGCCTTCATGCTGGCGCTGCAGGTGGTGAGCCCGCAGATCAAGGGCGTGCTGGCCGAGATCAACGACTGGGCGCAGAAATTCAACCAGTCGCAGATCAATTCCTGCCAGGCGGCCGGCGCTGCGCTGGGCGGCGCGCTGTCGCTATTCGGTGCAGACGAGTCATCCTGCACGGTGCAGCGGGTAGCGAACCTGGGCGAGGACTACACCACGGCCGACGCCAACTGCCGCAACAATCCCAACGCCACCGGAACCAGCGCGGCCAAGCCCTACTTCACCACTGGCAACATCGCCTGGAAGTCGATGATGCCGATCGACTTCTTCCAGAACGACACCGATCTGGCCCAGGCGGTGATGAACCTGACCGGCACGATCATCGTGACCGACAACGGCTCGTCGAACCCCACCCCGACCATCCAGCGGGTCGCCTCCCAGCTCACCACCTCGGCCGACGCCAGCTCCGGCAATCTGGTGGACGCCCTGCTGCACGGCGGCACGGTGCCGATCTACCAGTGCTCGGACGCCACCGCCGATGCCTCGGCCTGCCTCAACGTCGGTTCCACCACGACCAACATCACCATCAGCAACACCCAGGCGATCGTGCCGCAGGTGGAAGCCCTGCTGACCTCGATCGTGGAGAAGATCCAGACCGACACGCCGCTGAGCACGCAGGAGCAGGGCCTGATCCGCTCCACCACCCTGCCCGTCTACAAATACCTCACCGTGTCGGTGGCCCTGCTGGGCGCCAACGCCCAGGCCGACGTGACCAAGTATTCGGAGATTATCGGCAAGGATCTGCTCTATGCCTACCTGCTGGACTTGCTGAAGAAGGTGGACACCGGCGCCTCCCAGCTGACCACCCAGAGCAAGCAGGACATGGTGACCAGCTTCCTCCAGGACATCCGCCTGGCACGCCAGGCCATTGCCCAGAGCGATGCCAAGGTCACGACCGACTACGACGCAGCCCTGGCCCTGACCACGGCCTCGCGTGACTACGAGCGGGCCCTGGTCGGCAGCCTGTCGCCGGCGGTGGTGCAGAGCGCCCTGTTTCAGGCCAAGCAATAGGGTCCGGCCATGAATTGGCAGCTCTACACCCTGGGCGGGGGTCAGTACCTCAACCTGATCTTCAACGGCGTGGTCGCCATCATGGGCAATGGCGACTACATGTACCTGCTCAAGATCGGCATTCTGCTGGGAATGCTGTCGGTGATGCTGCGCTCGGCCTACAAGGGAGCGCTGATCGATCTGCAGTGGCTGCTGTTTGCGGCGCTGGGCTTCTACATCGCCTTCCTGCCGACCGCCACCGTCATCATCGACGACGAGCTCGATCCCAGCCAGTCCTCGGTGGTCAACAACGTGCCTCTGGGTCTGGCGGCATCGGCCGGCTTCTCCAATGCGGTTGGGCATTGGCTGGCACAGACCTCGGAGGCGGTGTTTTCCCTCCCCAGCGACATGGACTACACCACCCATGGGATGCTGTTCGGGAACAAGCTGGTCGACGCCACCATGCGCTTCGAAATCACGGATCCGCGGGTGGCGGGCAACTTCGCGGCGTTCTGGCAACAGTGCGTTTTCTACGACCTGCTGCTGGGGAAGTACACCCTGACCGACCTGGAGACGGCGCCGGACCTGTGGGCTTTCATCCAGACCAATACCTCGGTGGCGCGGGCGTTTTCCTACCAGCCGGCGGCGGGCTCCTCCACCATCGAAATCTGTCACACCTCGGCCAACGGAGATTTGAACCACGATCTCCAGGCCGAGATTCCCAACGTCGAGAACCTGTACGGCGCCCAGCTGGTGTCGGCGGCCAGCCGCAGCGCGGCGATTGCGGAGTTCGGGACGGCCATGCCGATCGCGGTGCAGTATTTCAGCACCCTGTCCGACAGCGAGTCGCAGATCATCTCCCAGGCGATCCTGTCGAATTCGATGCAGCGCGGGATCTCTGCCTGGGCGTCCCAGGCCAACGCGCCAGCAGCGGCACAGGACTACGCCCTGGCCAGGGCGGAGGCGGAGCGGCGCACCACCTACGAGGTGATGGGGCAGCTGGCGCAGAAGTACCTGCCGATCATCCAGAACATCCTGCAGGCGGGCATCTACGTGGTCTTTCCCCTGGCGTTCATCCTGATGCTGATGCCCGGCGGACACCGGGCGGTGCTGGCCTATGCCAAGGTGCTGGCCTGGATCACCTTGTGGCCTTTCCTGTTTGCGGTGATTCACCTGGCGATGACGGTGTTCAGTGCCATTGCGGCGAATCCGGCGGTCACGCTCGCCAACGGTACCAAGGTGCTGTCGATGGCGAACTACACGGCTTTCGGCCAGGTGATGTCGGACTACTCGCTGTTTGCCAGTTATCTGACGGTCTCCATCCCGATCATCGCCTGGATCATGGTCAGTGGCAGCGGGCACATGCTCGCTTCGGCCGCACAGGGCATCCTGTCGAGCTACGAGAAGACTGCCGGCAGCGCCGCCGGCGAGGCGACGACGGGCAACCTCTCCGTCGGGAATACCAGCTTCGGCAATGCCGGCTGGTGGGCGCAGAACACCGCACCCTCGATGCAGGCCGGGTATGCACAGATGACCGGTGGTGATGGCATCCAGCGCAAGACGGCGGCTGGGCGGGAATTCGACTCCATGCCGATGTCGTCGCTGCCGGTCTCGATGGCGCTGGAAAGCTCGGTTCGCGGCTCGATTCAGAGAGGCGCCGCTGAGGCGACCAGAGCGGCGCGATCGGACAGCGTGGCGGAGTCACAGCGGATTGGGTCGCAGCTGGCGGAACTGGATCAACTCAATCACCAGCTCAGCCGGGATCAGGGGTTCCGAGATAGCGTGAGCAAATCCAGCGCGGCGGACTTCCAGCGCAGCTATGGCGAGACGACGGCGATGCTGGACAAGCTGCGTGAGGGTACGCAGCTTTCTCGCAATGAGACGGCCCAGCTCATGTTCAATAGCGGGGCCGGTCTCTCGGGCAATCTCGGTGTTGGAGTGCCTGGCGGACTCCCTGTCCAGGGTGGAGCAAATGCGAATCTTAGCGTCAGCGGCAACTACTCCTCCGGCGACCAAGCGACGAGGCAGAAGGTGCTCGACCGAGCGAAGGAGCTTGGCTACGACAAGACGTTTGGAACTGCATTGGCAGCTACGTTGCGAGCTGGCGCCGACGTCGCAGGCAGCTATGGTGGTGGCGATTTGCAGAGCTACGCCAAAGGTGTGAACAGCCAACTCTCGAGCGAGTCATCTGTAGCATCGACGGCCAACGCTTCGGTCGAGCGCGCGCGGTCATTCGAGAGAGCGCGCAGTCTAAGCGAGGGCGACGGGTTTGGCGCCCGCACACAGCTCGATGACAAGTTCAAGAACTGGCTTTCTCAAAAACTGGGAGACGAAAACAAGGCGCTGGCTCTGATTCGCGAGGGCGCGCAGGGTGGCGATCCGGTTGCGCAGTCGGAACTCGCGCTCCACGTCCACGAGTTTTCCAAGACCTTCGCGGATCAGGTCGCCAAGACAGTCGGTCCGCTGTCCCCGGATTCGGCCATCGCTGCCGGCCAGGAGTGGATGGTGGGTATCCGCGGATCGGCGAACGCTGATGTTCACCAGCTTCGATCAGAAGGCGCGGATCAAGTGGCCCGCGGAGCAGCCGCCAACAGCCTCGATCAGAAGGGCATCGATGAACAAACCCGGGGAGTGCGCAGCGAGGGCTCGGCAAAAGAAAGCGAGCTGACCCAGGACGTTTGGAAGGAGCAGGCAGGTGGGGGTGTTCAGGCTGTCAGCAGCAAATCGCGTGTCGAAGACGAGATGAGCGAGGCGGAAAAGAAATCTCTGTCCCAGCAAGCGGTGCTGGAAAAGCTGAAGCTACCGGATCCGAAAGCAGATCAGCCCGAGAAACCGCGCTGATAGAATCAGGGATCGTGCCGACCGTAGATATTGGTACCGAAAGCCTCGTTCTGCCCATACAGATTGCCGCGCACATCGGCCGTGCCGGCCATCGGCATCCCGGTTGCAGGATTGATGACAGCGCCGGCAGCGTTCGAAGCAGGGGGCTTTTGACTCGCAGATTTCACTGCCTTCACCTGCCCAGAGGAAAAGCGCGTCAGCGTACTCAACACGGCGGCAGATGCCAGCAGCACGATGAATCCGAGCCACAGGTGCACCGTCGCGGCTGCTACGGTGATGATCGCCACCGTGATCCCGAGAAGTACCTTGTCCGTTTTGCCGATGTTCATTTGATCGATCCATTGAGCGTGCTCGTCCATGCAGCGCTCGACTACCTTATAAACCTCTCCGTGGTTCGAGGGAAGCCCTCTCGCCCTACCGATCCGCATGCCCGCTGCACACCGCTAGGATTTCGAGGGCGTGATGCGGGGATCATATGCAAACGGAACCGGCTTGCCGATTTGCAGCTTGGCGAAGTCGGCATGCTTCGGATTGATGAGATAGTTGTCGCAGCGCGGGAGGAGCACGCTCGGCACGATCAGGATCGGCGTCGGCGAAGCACCCGTCGCCCATTCGTCCCCGACGGCCCGCAGCGCCAAGCGCGCCGAGTCGCTGTCCCAGTTCTTCGGCAGCGGCTTGGCCGGCGTCGCCGCCAGCGCTGCGTCGAATTCCACGGGGATCAGCACGTACTGCTCGCGCAGCGCGTCGACATCGTTGAGATGCACCAGCATCTCCATCGCCGCCAATGCCGGATGCTCTGCACAGTACACCAGGCTTGTCCCTGGAGAATTCCATCGCCCCCCGCTCGCATGCGCACCGGCGCCGGTGAAGGCAGATGCGACTCGGCTGGAGTGGCAACAGCGCCATACCAGCATCAGACAAACACCCCGTCCTGCAGTTGCAGGAGGAGGTTGCCTACCGCGGTCGCACCCTGTTCGGTCGCCGCGGCCTCCACCGGGCTCAAGCCGCCCAGCGCCCGGTTGGCGGTCGCCATCCAGCGGGTGGCGCGGTCGCCGGTGCCGCCGAGAACGCGGGCAGCCTGTGCCTTCAGCCGCACCAGGCGCAGCAGACGCTCCGCTTCTGCGGCGTCGAGCAGCCCGGACTTCTTGCGACGGGCAAAGGTCCGCTCCGGGATGCTGAGCCAGCGCGCCATATCGATATCGGAATAGCCGCCAGCATCGGAAAACCAGGTTGCCATTTGAGTCAGCAGGGACATGGCGGCCTTGGGGCGCAGGCGGATATTCTCCGGGGAGGGGTTCTCCACAAAACGCGTGGCCTGTTCCACCGTCTTGATCACCAGTTGTTCGGACATTGCGGGCTCCATCGTTTTCTGCCAGATGGCATTAATTGTACGCCACATGGCCGCAGCCGTCCAAATCAATAACCTTCTCGGCCAGACTGCAGCGGAGTCGTCGGCTCGCTCAGCCGCCAAAAACTTAATGCTTTGAAAAACAGGCTGCTGGCGAGGGAACCTCGGTAAGCCGCTTGCCAAGTTACTGTACACACGTTCAGTATTTTCGGCATGCTGCCAGTTCCTGCCCTCCCGTTCTCGCCGAAAATCGCCGCCGTCGATGCGCTGCTGCATAGCACGCCGCTGGTATGGCGCGGCGACTCCACTGCCCAGGTTCAGGCCGTGGCCACCAGCCACGCGGCCCTCGACCGGTTGCTGCCTGGCCGCGGCTGGCCGGTCGGCGCGCTGACCGAGATCGCAGTCGAGCGCGAGGGCATCGGCGAGCTGCGGCTGCTGGTGCCGGCGCTGCGTCACCTGGCACACGCCGAAGGGCGACCCATTGTCTTGGTGCGGCCTCCCTATATCCCCTATGCACCTGCCCTGGCCCGCGCCGGCCTGCCGCTGGCCCGCGTCGTCTGGATCGAGGCCGAGCGCGACGAGGACGCGCAGTGGGCCGCGGAGCAGACCCTGCGCGAGGGCATCGCCGGCGCCGTACTGCTGTGGAGCAAGGTGCGAGCGGATATGGCGCTGCGCCGCCTGCAACTGGCCGCGCAGGATGGCAATGCCCTCGCCTTCCTGTTCCGGCCAGCCGGCGCGCTGCGCAATCCATCTCCTGCGGCCGTGCGGCTGCTGCTGCGCCCCGCCGTCGAAGCGCTGCGCGTCGACGTGGTGAAGGCGCGCGGCGGCCACGGTGGCAGCGTCTTGTGTCCGCTGCGACGAGCGGCGTGATGGACCGGCACCACCATGCTTTACCTCTGCCTGTCCCTGCCCCAACTCCCTCTCGAGGCTCGTCAGCCGGCCTCCGATGAGCCCGTCGCCGTCACCGACCGGCGCGGCTCGAAGCGCTGGCTGATCGCCTGCAACCGCGCGTCCTCCGACGCCGGCCTGCGTCCTGGTCTGAACGCCACCACTGCGCTGACCCTGCGTCCCGACCTCAAGCTCCTGGAGCGCTCGCGCAACCAGGAGCTGGAAGCGTTGAAGTCCCTGGGCGCCTGGAGCGAGCAGTTCAGTGGCTGGGTGAGTTACGACGCCGAGCGCCTGCTGCTGTGGATGGAGATCGGCAGCAGCCTCCGCTATTTCCAGGGTCTGGATGTGCTGCGCAGCCGCATCGAGAGCGGCCTGGCGCAGCTGGGATATTGCGCGGCCTTCGGCATCGCCCAGACGCTGGAGGCGGCCGCAGCGCTGTGCCGGCTCGAAGATCCTCCGGTGATCGGCCGCGCCGCCGATCTCGTCGCGACCGCCCGGACCCTGCCTTTGGCAGCGCTGGCGCTGGATGAAGACACGGCGGACGCTCTCGCCGGCCTCGGCCTGCACACTGTCGGCGAGCTGCTGGCACTTCCCCGTGACTCCCTGGCGCGGCGATTCGGTCCCGAGCTGATCGATTATCTCGATCGACTCACCGGCGCCACACCCGACCCGCGCACGCCGTACCGCGCGCCCGCGCGCTACCGGCGCCGCTTCGAGCTGCTGGGCTCGGTCGAGTCCTCCGAGGGGCTACTCTTTCCGCTGAGGCGCCTGCTAAACGAACTGCAAGGCTATCTGCTCGGCCGTGACACCGCCCTGCAGGCGGTGCAGATCGAGCTGCGCCACGACGGCATCGCGCCGACGCAGCTGGAGATCCGCACCACCCGGCCGATGCGGGACGCGGTGCGCTTATTTGCGCTGGTGCGGGAGCGACTGGAGCGTACGGCGCTGCCGGCGCCGGTCGAAGAAATAGTGATCGGCGCCGACCGCTTCGTGCCGCTGGGCGATACCCAGATCGAATTGCTGGACGGCGGCCAGCGCCGCGACGAGGGCTGGGCCGGACTCATCGACAAGCTGCGCGCGCGCCTGGGCGACTCCGCGGTGCGCCAGCTTGGCCTGCGCGACGATCACCGGCCGGAGCGGGCTTGGTGCGTGGTCGACGGCAAGGCGCCGGCCGCCGAGGTCCCCTACCAGGAGCGACCGCTGTGGCTGATGGAGCCGCGCCCCATCGGCATCCTGCCGCGGCGGCTGGGACAGCCGGAGCGCATAGAGACCGGCTGGCTCGAAGGCGAAGACGAGAGCCGCGACTACTACATCGCAGAGACGCAGGATGGCGCCCGCCTGTGGCTGTACCGCGTCGGCGGCAAGGGCCAGTGGTACGTGCATGGCCTCTGGGCCTGAGGCCTACGCCGAGTTGGTCTGCTGCAGCCACTTCAGCTTCCAGCGCGGCGCCTCGCATCCCTTCGAACTGGTCCGGCGGGCCCACGATCTGGGCTATGCCGCGCTGGCGATCGCCGACGAGTGCTCCCTCGCCGGCATCGTCCGCGCCCACGAGGTGGCGCAGGAAGTCGGCCTGAAGCTGATCGTCGGCAGCCAGTTCCGGCTCGACGAAGGCGACCGCGTGGTGCTGCTGGCGCCCGACCACGACGCCTACAGCCAGATCTGCGCGCTTGTGACCCGCGCGCGCCGCGCATCGAAGAAGGGTCGCTACGGCATCGAGCGCGCCGACTTCGAGTCCGGGCTGGAGCATTGCATCGGCCTGTGGCTGCCGGCGCAGACGATCGACGCCAGCCGGGCGTGCTGGTTCTCCGGCCTGCCGCTGGCGCGGCGCGAGTTCGCCTTCTGCCACGACCTGGCGCAGGACAGCACCGCGCGCCTGGCCGAGCTTCAGGCTCTCGGCCAGGACCTGGGTCTCGGCTTGGTCGCCGCCGGCGACGTGCATTACCACGTGCGCGGGCGCCGGCCCCTGCACGACGTACTGACCGCGGTGCGCCTGAAGACCACGGTGGAAAACATCGGCCGCGCGGGCTTCGCCAATGGCGAGCGCCATCTGCGCCCTCTGGCCACGCTGCGCAAGCTGTATCCG
>FTAG01000617.1_pt1 | contig 22592 bp, 21 predicted proteins | sample 1638911 | NCBI WGS metagenome assembly FTAG01 (sample SAMEA3914813, study PRJEB12502) | metagenome | biome: forest; material: soil | place: Canada | collected 2011-07-07 | depth 0.3 m
CACGGCACGCCGGAGCTGCAGAAGCTGTACCTGCCCAAGCTGGTCACCGGCGAGTGGACCGGCACCATGTGCCTGACCGAGGCGCACTGCGGCACCGACCTGGGCCTGCTGCGCACCAAGGCCGAGCCGAACGGCGACGGCAGCTACGCCATCACTGGCAGCAAGATCTTCATCTCCGCCGGTGAGCACGACCTGTCCGACAACATCGTGCACCTGGTGCTGGCGCGCCTGCCGGACGCGCCGGCCGGCACCAAGGGCATTTCGCTGTTCATCGTGCCGAAGTTCCTGCCGGACGCCGCCGGCAAGCCCGGCGCGCGCAACACCGTCAAGTGCGGCTCGATCGAGCACAAGATGGGCATCCACGGCAACGCCACCTGCGTCATCAACCTCGACTCGGCCCGCGGCTGGCTGGTGGGCGAGCCGAACAAGGGCCTGCCGGCGATGTTCGTGATGATGAACGGCGCGCGCCTCGGCGTGGGCATGCAGGGCCTGGGCCTGACCGAGATCGCGTACCAGAACTCCCTGGCCTACGCCAAGGACCGCATCCAGATGCGCTCCCTGTCCGGCCCCAAGGCCAAGGACAAGCCGGCCGACCCGATCATCGTGCACCCCGACGTACGCCGCCTGCTGCTGACGCAGAAGGCCTATGTCGAGGGCGGCCGCGCCTTCGCCTACTGGACCGGCCTGCAGATCGACCGCCAGCACTCGCACCCGGACGAAGCCGCGCGCAAGGACGCCGACGACCTCGTCGCCCTGCTCACCCCGGTCATCAAGGCCTTCCTCACCGACAACGGTTTCGAATGCACCAACCTCGGCCTGCAGGTGCTGGGCGGCCACGGTTATGTCCGGGAGTGGGGCATGGAGCAGTACGTCCGTGACGCCCGCATCAACATGATCTACGAGGGTACCAACGGCGTGCAGGCCCTGGACCTGATCGGCCGCAAGGTGCTCGCCGACGTGGGCGCCAAACTGCAGAAGTTCGGCAAGCTGGTCACCACGTTCGCCAAGGCGCAAGGAGACAAGCCGGAGATGGCCGAGTTCGTCGGCCCGCTCGGCGCGCTCGGCAACGAGGTGACCAAGCTGACCATGGAGATCGGCCAGAAGGCGATGAAGAACCCGGAGGAAGTCGGTGCCGCCTCCACGCCGTACCTGCGGGTGGTCGGCCACTTCGTCTTCGCCTACTTCTGGGCGCGCATGGCACGCATCGCCCTGGACAAGCAGGCCGAAGGCGACTTCTACAAGGCCAAGCTCGCCACCGCGCGCTTCTACTACGCCAAGCTGCTGCCGGAGACCGAGTTCCACCTCCGCGCCGCCCGCGCCGGCGCCGCGCCGCTGATGGACCTGGATGCCGCGCTGTTCTGAGGAACCCTCAGATCGTCACGCCGGCGAATTCGTCAGCGTTTGCATAAGGGTTGGGCCGCGAGGCCCAACCTTTTTTAATGGTCACTGCCTACCTTGTGAAGATAGGTGAGAGAGATCCTCTCGGAAACCACCTGAGTACGAGTCACGGAATAGCCGTGACGCTGATATAGACGGATATTGCCCTCGCTCTTGCTGCCGGTGAACAACTCGAAACCGGAGACGCCCGGAAAGTCGTTCTCGATTTCCCGCAGCAGCCTGGAACCGATGCCTTTCCCCTGAAAATCCGGATGAACCACCAGCCTGCCGATCAGGCAGACCCCCGATTTTGCTGTCGCGCGCACTGAGCCGACGATGTGCCCGGAAGAAACCGCAATCAATACGATCGAACTCCCGAATTCTTCGAGGAGCGACCCGATCGTTTGTGTAAGCGGTGGGAGCGACCAGTCGTTGTAAATCCTCGCTTCCGATGCATAAGCGAGTTTTTGCAGCGCGAGAATGGCTTCGGCATCTGCCCGCACAGCCCGGCTTATCACCAGCACCTTTCACGCCCTTTGACGGAAGTATCTTCAACGACTGTACAACCGGTTCTGCCGCCCGGCCACCATGCTTGCCGTGTATCCCATGCTTTGCTCAGCGCAGCCGGGCGACGTTCCGCGCCAGCGCCTCCCGCGCCCCGCCGACCTTGGGCGTGCCGTGGCCGCCAATCAGGTTGTCGAAGTCCAAGGCCAGGACCCGCTCGAAGTCCGGGCGCAGGCTGCCGCCGGGCGGCGTTGTCGCCTTGAGCCAGATCGGTCCGATCACGCAGGGCGTGAAAAAGCCCAGCGGCCGCATCACCAGGCGGCCGAGCGGCGAGACCAGCGGGTCGTCCTCGTAGTTCTGCACGCTGTCGCAGGTCACCAGCAGCCGCTGCTGCGGCAGGTGCACCGCGCACTCGCCGAGCAGGCCGCCGCGATAGATCAGCGCGCTTGCTCCGGGGATCGGCAAGGGCTCGTCCTCGCGCACCGCGCGGCTGCCCGCCGGCTCCGGGTACGAACACTTGCCCGGCACGCTCCAGAACTGCGCGCCGAACCGCTCCGCATAGTAAGCGTCGTCCCGGCCGTGGAACGTGCCCAGGCGCACCGCATGCCGGATCGGCGCCCTGGCCAGCAATTCAGCCTCGCCCTCTGTCCCCAGGCGCACCGGGTTCAGCAGCACCCAGCCCTCCTCAGTCAGCACCGCCACCATGTTGCGGCTGAAGGTGATCTTCAACCCCGGCGGAATGCGCATCGCAATCCGGCTGGAGGCGAGCCACACCCCGGGGAAGCACTCGCGCAGCGGCAGGTGATAGTCGGCGGGCGGATGATCGTGAGCCATGGTTTCCCCGGGAGCCGTGGAGGCATCGCGGATGCTAATGCAATCCGCTCGCTCCGGAAATTACCTCGCGGGTAATCATGGCTGCGCCACGCCGCTGTGCGGCCAATCCGCCCTACCGAGCTTCCGTCGATTCTTCCGTCAGTGAAACGGGCGCACCTCGACCGGCGCCCGACAGGCGACGGCGGCCTTGCGACCCCACGCCAGCGCCTCGTCCAGGTCAGCGGCTTCCAGCACCCAAAAACCGCCCACGTGCTCCTTGCTCTCCAGGTACGGCCCGTCGGTGATGAGCACCTTGCCACCGGGCTGCAGCCGCAGCGACTTGGCGCTGCTTGCCGGGTGCAGGCCGCCAACGAAAAGCCTGACACCAGCGGCGATCATCTCGTCGTTGAGCACGTCGATATCGCGGGCCATCGCTTGGTCCTCTGTGGACGGGTCGTAGTCGTCGGGGTGGTGAATAGCAACCAGATATTGCGTCATGACTGCTCCTTTGACGGTCTGCGGGCGGGCCGTTTGCCCTGCCTTCACCAATACTGTCGAACGGCCGGACCGGAATTCGACAAATCGTCCAGGGAATTGTGCTTGTTCCGCGCTTTAGCTCGGGTAGGGCGGATTGGCACGGTAGGGCGGGAGAAGCGCAGCGTATCCCGCCTAACGCGACAGGCGGGATTGCTCCCGCCCTACGAGCTCACAGCAAGGCGGGAGCGCCAGGGCCGAAGGCCGTGGGTACGCCTTGCGTTCGGCGTGGGAGGATGAAGCCTGCCCGCCCCCGCACCTGCTATTCCGAAGTCGGCGGATCGGATCCGGGTCCCGCGGCTGGCGCCTGGCTGTCGGCTTCCTCGCGATCCTGCTCGGTGAAGGCCTGCTGCTCGCGTTCGCGCACTTGCGGGTCGTCGATGGCCGCCAGCATCCGTTCGCGCGCCTTGGCGCGGACCTCGACGGCGGCGGTTCTGGCCTGCGGATCGCTGGCCCGTTCCACGGCGGTGTCGGCCTGGGCCAGGGCGGTGGCGGCCTGCACCAGCTGACTGGCGTGCGCCTCTTTCACCCCCAGCCAGAGCAGGGCGCCCACCCACAGGACCAGGATGCCGACACCGCCGATGGTCCAGTAGCGCTGCACCCGGTTGAAGTGTTCGCCGTTGCGCCACTGCTTGTTTTCCCAGGCCAGCTCGCGGCCCTTGACCAGGTAGAAGGTGCCCAGGCCCAGCGAAAACACGCCCCAGGCCCAGATCGGGACGAAATGGCGCAGCAGGCGGACGCCGAGCAGTGGCAGGAACGAAAAGCGCAGGCCGTTGAAGGTGCCCCACAGGAAGGGGGCGAAGAATCCGGCCCAGGACAGGCCCTTGATGCCGTCCGGGATGAAGGCGGGATCCCAGGGCGCGAGCATGGGATCGAGCAGACCTTCGCCATCGCGTCCGTGGTTGATGATGGTGACCTTGGCGCTGCGCTCGAGTGCGCGTTCCTCCACTGCGGTGTCGCGGGCCTGTCCGCGCAGCGCGGCCGGCACCGGAACCGGCGGCGGCGCGGGGGCCACGACAGCGGGACGGAGGATCGCGGCGGCAGGGGTCGGCTGGGTGGGTGGGGGTGGTTCGGCCGCCGACGCTGCTTCAGGGGCAGGGGGCGGCGCATTGTTGCGCACCTCGCACACCGCGCCGGCCATGTAAAGGATCATTTCCTGCTTGCGCGCCTCGTCCTCGCTCAAGCCCTTCCTGAGGATCACCGTCTTGCCGGAAAAGACCTTGTCGAGAATGGCTGCGTCGCCGATCTTGAACATCTCGGCAAGGTTATGGCGCGTCTCGCTCGGCGTGGCGCCGTCGCGGATCTTGCCGGTAAAGACGATGCTGTAATGCATATCCCTGGTTCGCACTGTTGTCCGGGATGCATACACCCGCTTGCCGCCTCGGCAAAGGGCTGTCTGTCCCTTGGATTCCTGTCTTGCCCCGGCCCCCGCCGCGGCGTTCCGCGCCGATTTTCGCGGCTGGAATATGCGCCAAGTGTGACGCAGTTCACGAAATCAGTCCCGTACCGAAAATAACGCCAGGCATGCGCCAATTACCTGGGAGGTCATTGTGAGTGCGCGGTTGCGGCGCTATGGTCCGGGCAGGTAAGCACCTCCCCGGGGCAAAAGCATGGCTGCGGATTCCGGCATCGACGAAAACGGGCTGTACCGGTCGGCCACGGTCGAAAAGATCGACACCGGCGACGCGGTGCTGGCTTTGCGGCGTTTCGGCAGCGGGCCGCCGCTGCTGCTGGTGCATGGCTTTCCGCTGCATGGCTACACCTGGCGCAAGCTGCTGCCGGAGCTGTCGCGACATCACATCTGCCTGGTGGTGGACCTTGCCGGGATGGGGGAGGCGAGCTGGAATACGGCCAGCGACATGAGCTGGCAGGGTCATGCGCACCGCCTGAAGCTACTTGCCGATCATCTGCAACTCGATCGCTACGACGTGATGGCCCAGGACACCGGCGCCAGCATCGCCCGTTACCTGGCGCTGGAGGACGGCGCGCGGGTGCGGCGCCTGATCCTGATCAATACCGAGATTCCCGGCCACCGGCCGCCCTGGATCCGGCCGTACCAATGGATGGCGCGGCATGTGCCGGGCGCGGCGGCGGGGTTCCGCCTGCTGATGCGCTGGGGCTGGTTCTTGCGCTCGCCGATGGGCTATGGCGGCTGCTTCTGCGATCTTGGACTGATCGAGGGCGGGTTCCGGCGCGAGTTCGCGGCGCGTTATGTCGATTCCGGGCCGGCGACCAGGGCCATGCTGCGCTATCTCGCCGGGTTCTACTGGGACAGCGTCGATGCGCTGCGCCACCGCCACGCCGAGTTGGGCATGCCGGTGCTGCTGCTGTGGGGCGAGGACGATCCGACCTTTCCGGTGGCGCTGGCGCGCGAGATGGCGAAGCAGATTCCGCACAGCCGCTTCGTCGGCGTTGCCGGGGCGAAGCTGCTGGTGCAGGAGGAGAAGCCGGAGCAGGTGACGCGCGCCGCGCTGGAATTTCTGGCCGCCGCAGCCTGAAACCCCTGGGCTGGAAATGCGTTAGGCTCGGCCTACGCGCTTTTGCCAGAGGATCGCCGCATGTTCCACGTCATGGCACGCATCAGGGTGACCGATTTCGAAGCCTGGAAGCAGGCCTATGATCGCGGCAAGTCGGTGCGCGAGAGCATGGGCATCCGGGCGTTCAACCTGTGGCGCAGCGTCGACGATCCGCTCGACGTGGTGCTGCTGCTCCACGCCACCCATGTCGACAAGGCCAGGGCCTATTTCACTTCGGACGAACTGGCGCAGCGCATGGCCGCCGCCGGGGTTGAGGGACCGCCCGAGGTGGTATTCCTCGCCGACGGCTAGGGGGCCTGTTAACGCTATTTCGATCGTTGCGAAGGGGTCTATTTTCGTGCAGTGCAAGGCGCGACCGACGATGTGTACTTTGAGTACATGAGGAGGAAGCAACGCCGCAATGCGCGAAAATAGACCCCTTCCCGGAGGGTTGCCTCCGGATTTGCGCCCATGCCGCGTTGCTCGTCGCTTACGTACTGGTAGTACGCATCGCTCCTCGCGCCTTGCCTGGACGCAAATCCGGGGGCAACGCAACGATCGAAATAGCGTTAACAGGCCCTTAGTTCTGCTGGGCGCGGGCGCCGAGCTGCGAGCGCTGCAGGGCGACGAATTCCAGCACGCCCAGCATCATGCTGCCGACGGTGAGCACCGGATGGGCCTTGAGGCTACGAACGAATCCACGCATGGTATTTGTCCTTTGTTGCCTTCTCCGCACCGGGATGGCGCGCCGCGTCGAGGCATTGCCGGGCGAAACTAGCAAAGGCGCGTGACGCCATTGTGTCAGGGCCATGACACGCGGCTTTATTGCGGTTGTGCGTCAACAATGTGACATGTTGAATGGCTAAATTGTCGGGTAATCAAGACCCTGGCATTTGCGCGTGAGCTTTGTAGAACCGCCCGAGCTGACCGAGCTGCAGCGCCTGATCGAGGACAGCGCGGCGTTCATGGAACAGCACCAGCTGTGCGAGGTGCAGGCTGGCGCGCGGCGCTTCCCGGTCCATGCCTTCACCCTCGGCAATCCCTCGCCGGAGGTGCCGGCGGTGGGCTTCTTCGGCGGGGTGCATGGGCTCGAGCGCATCGGCGCCGACGTGGTGATGGGCTATATGCGCAGCCTGTTGATGCGCCTGCCCTGGGACGAGGTGTTGCAGCAGCAGCTGCAAGGCGTGCGTCTGGTGTTCATGCCCTTGGTCAACCCCGGCGGCCTGTGGATGGGCACGCGCGCCAACCCGCGCGGCGTGGACCTGATGCGCAATGCGCCGGTGGAAGCGAGCGAGCCGGTGCCGTTCATGCTCGGCGGCCAGCGCATCAGCGCCGGGCTGCCCTGGTATCGCGGCCGCGAGGGCGCGCCGATGGAGATCGAAAGCACGGCGCTGTGCGGGCTGGTGGAGCGGGAGCTGCTCAGCCGCCGCTTCAGCCTGGCGGTGGACTGCCATTCCGGCTTCGGCAGCGAGGACCGCATCTGGTTTCCCTACGCCCACACCGCGCAGCCGATCCTGCACCTGCCGGAGATGCACGCCCTGCGGACCATCTTCGAGCGCAGCCATGCCCATCACCGCTACGTCTTCGAGCCGCAGAGCCGGCAGTACCTGACTCATGGCGACCTGTGGGACCACCTCTACCTCAAGGCCATCGGCGACGCGCGGCGCGTGTTCCTGCCGCTGACCCTGGAAATGGGCTCCTGGCTGTGGATCAAGAAGAACCCGCGCCAGATCTTCTCGCGCGTCGGCATCTTCAACCCGCTGATCGTGCACCGCCAGCAACGGGTGATGCGGCGCCACATCGCCCTGCTGGATTTCTTCACCCGCGCCGCCAGCGGCCACCGGCACTGGCTGCCGACCGAGGCGAAGCGTGAGCAGTGCCGCGAGCAGGCGATGAGCGGCTGGTACGGCGCCAAGGCGCGCTGAGCACCTACCAGAGATTGCGGCCGTCGATGACCGTCACAGGCACGGCGTCGAGATCGAAGTCGTCGAGCAGGCGGGCGTTGACGCCGATCTTCGGATTGCTGAAATCGGCCTGGCCGGTCGACCAGTCTGGCGACTCGCTGAAGGTGCCGCAGCCGCAGCTGGGGCAGAAGTGGTGCTTGACCGTCATGCTCTGCCAGCGATATGTCGCCATTTTTTCCGGCGCCGTGATCAGGCGGAACTGCGCCGGCGTGTAGTAGGCCCACAGCGCGCCGCGCTTGCTGCACAGGGTGCAGGTGCAGCGGGTGAGGCTTTCCGGTGCCATCGCCAGTTCGAATTGCGTGGCACCGCAGTGGCAGCTTCCCTTTACGATCATCGTCGGCTCCTTCAACGTGGTTTTATCCGGGCGCAAGGTCTTGCGCCGTGGGAACCATGCTACAGAGCCCCTGCTGACAGCTTCCTGTCAGCAGGGTGACGCGATCGGGTGTCGGCTACGGCGCTTTCGCCGTTTGCGCCGACTTCAACTCGTCCTTCAGATCGTGCGCACGCTTGATCAGGTACTGGTGTATGGCATCGACTTCCTCCGGCTTGAGGCGGCCGGCGAACGCGGGCATGCCGTGGTTGGCGCGGGCGCCGTAGACGATGCCGAGGAAGATCGCGTGCTTCTGCGGCGTGAGGTAGCGCAGGTCGGGCACGACGCCGCCGCTGACCGCGCTGAGGCCGTGGCAGACGCCGCAATTGCCGTTGAACAGGTCGCGTCCCTGCGCCACGGTCTTGTCGTCGGCGGTCAGGGCCGGCGGCTCGGGCTGCACCGCCGGGAGATTCTTCGGCGGCAGCAGCTTGGCCTTGCCGCCGATCTTGTAGCTCAGTACCCGCGCTTCCGGCCGCACCTTCGCATTGAGCGAGAGGGAGCCGTAGGCGAGGGGGAAGGCGCCGCCCCAGCCGGCGAGCACGCTGACGTATTGCTCGCCGTCGATCTCGTAGCTCATCGGGCCGGCCATCACGCCGCTGTTGGCGGGTGACTCCCACAGCTTCTTGCCGGTGTCGGCGGCGTAGGCGACGAAGCGGCCGTCGGCGGTGCCCTGGAACACCAGGTTGCCGGCGGTGCTGAGCGTGCCGCCGTTCCACGGCGTGCGGTATTCCTGCGACCACACCTGTTTTTGCGCCACCGGGTCCCAGGCCACCAGGCGTCCTTTGTAGGAGTCGATGATCGGCTGCAGCTGCTTCGGGTCCTCCGGCAGGGCCATCGGCTGGGTGCCGAGGTTCCAGGTGCCGGTGTGCTCGTCGAATACGGCGTCGTTGTTCGGCGCCAGCAGGGCGGCGGCTTCCTGCGCCGGGATGTAGGCGAGGCCGGTCTTGGGGCTGAACGACATCGGCTGCCAGTTATGCGCGCCCAGCGGGCCGGGCATCAGCACCTTGGGGCCGGTGGTCCAGTCGGAGGCGGCATCGTCGATCTGCGGCTTGCCGGTCTTCAGGTCGACCGCGCTGGCCCAGGTGGCCGGCGCGAACTTGTCGGCCGCGAGCAACTCGCCGGTGGCGCGGTCCAGCACGTAGAAGAAGCCGTCCTTCGGCGCCTGCAGCAGCACCTTGCGCGGCTTGCCGCCGATGTTGAGGTCGGCCAGCACGATGCTCTCGTCGGCGTCGTAGTCCCACATGTCGCCCGGCACTTCCTGGTAGTGCCAGGCGTACTCGCCGGTGTCGGCGTTGACGGCGACGATGGAAGCGAGGAACAGGTTGGTGTCCTGTTTGGTTTCGCCGCGCGCGACGCGGTTCCACTCGACGCCGTTGCCGGTGCCGAAGTAGAGCAGGTTGAGTTCGGGGTCGTAGGCGAAAGTGTTCCACACCGTGCCGCCGCCGCCTTCCGCGAAATACTTGTCGCCGCTCCAGGTCTTGCGCGCCAGCTCCATGGCCTTGTTCTCCGGCGGCTGCTTCGGGTCGCCGGGCACGGTGTAGAAGCGCCAGGCCAGCTTGCCGGTCTCTGCGTCATAGGCGGAGACGTAGCCGCGCACGCCGAACTCGGCGCCGCCGTTGCCGATGATGACCTTGTCCTTGACGATCAGCGGCGCGCCGGTGATGGAGTAGCTGCGGTTGTGCTGGGGCACCGTGTCGGTTTCCCAGACCTTCCTGCCGCTCTTCGCGTCGAGCGCGATCAGGCGGCCGTCGAAGGAGCCGAAGTAGACCTTGCCCTTGCGCAGGGCCACGCCGCGGTTGACGACGTCGCAGCAGGCGTTGGCCGCCTTGGCGCGCGGCACCTTGGGATCGTATTTCCACAGCAGCTTGCCGCTGCGTGCATCGAGCGCGTAAACGAAGCTGAAGGCCCCGGTGGTGTACATCACGCCATCCACCACCAGCGGGGTGGCTTCGGTGCCACGGTCCACGTCCAGCTTGTAGGTCCAGGCCAGGCCCAGGGAAGCGACATTACCGTCATTCACCTTGTCCAACGAGCTGTAGCGCTGCTCGTTGTAACTGTGGCCGGTGGTGAGCCAGTTGCCGGGTTCGGGGGCGGCGATGCGGGCGCTGTCGACCTGGGCGGTACCCTTGGCGGCAGCGCCGCCGGCGGCCAGCGCCAGCGCGCATGCGGACAGGCACAGCAGGACCTTGCTGGGATTCATCACTAGGCTCTCCTCGGTTTTGATGCTTGTTATGACCCGATTCTATCGCCAAACGGCGACTGCTCAGCTACTCGGACGGGTAGCGCGGCGGCGCATTTGCCGCCCGCAGTCGGGTATCCTTCGCATCCCGGCGGGGCGTCTGAGTCCCGGTGGGCCGGGGAATGGGTGAAACAACAGCGGCACAGTCCAAGCGTATGAGCCAGAAATCCGTCTTTTTCGATCCTTCCGGCAAGCGGGCCAGGCTGGTGCGGCGGATCCAGTGGATTCTCGGGTCGGTGTTTGCGCTGATCGCGGTCGCGTTCGCCGGCTACCTGCTGGTGATCAGTCCCTCCACCACCTCCGACCTCACGGGCAAGGCCGCCGCCCTGTTTCACCTGCCTCTGGATGGAACCAGCTTCGACAAGGTCGACCCGAAATCCACCAAGCGGGTGGCAGCCGGACTGCGCGCCAGGCAGCGCGACCTGGTCCGCGACGCCCAGGCAAAACGCACGCGTGAAGCGCGCACCAAGCCGGTCCCCGCCTGGCTGGTGGGCACGCCGGGTCGCGCGCTCAGCATGGGCTTCTACGCCAACTGGGACGACGACAGCCTGCCGGCGCTGAAGCGGGCCCTGCCGCAGCTGGATTGGGTGCTCCCGGCCTGGCTCAACCTGCAGGGGCCGGAGATGGCCCTGCATTCGGAGATGAACACCCTTGCGGTGGAGGCGATCAACCAGATCCGGCCGGGCATCCCGGTTCTGCCGATGATCCAGAACTCGGTGGAAGGGTCCTGGGACGGGCCGGGCCTGGCCCGCCTGCTGGCGGATCCCGCCCGGCGCGAGGCGCGCATGCAGGAAATCATCGCGTTCCTGGAAACCAACAAGATGCAGGGCCTGACGGTGGACTTCGAAACCGTGCCGCCCGGCGCGCAGAAGGACCTGCTGGCCTTTCTGGAAGAGCTTTCGGCGGAGTTCGACAAGCGCGACTGGGTCTTGCTGGTCTGCGCGCCGTTCGACGATCCGGACTGGGACTACAAGGCCTATGCCGACGCGGTCGATTTCGTGGTGCTGATGGCCTACGACGAGCATTGGGAGGAGGGCGCCCCCGGCGCCATCGCCAGCCAGGACTGGTTCGAGCGGACCCTCGACAAGCGCATGAAGGAGCTCGACCCCGCGCAGACCATCATCGCCATCGGCAACTACGGCTACGACTGGGTGCCGGGAAAGCCCGCCGAGGACGTGAGCTACCAGGAGGCGGTGCGCGCCGCGCAGGACTCCCGGGCCGACATCGATTTCGACGCGGATGCGGAAAACCCGCATTTCTCCTACGAGGAGGATGGCGAGAAACACCAGGTCTGGTTCCTCGACGGCGTCACCGGCTTCAACCAGATCCATGCCGCCGATATCTACCAGCCCTTCGGCTACGTGTTGTGGCGGCTCGGTTCCGAGGACCCTTCGGTGTGGTCGGTGATGGGCCGGCCTTACGGTGCCGCAGTACCCGACAGCCTGCGCACCATCGACGGCGGCCAGGACGTGGATTTCCACGGGCAGGGTGAAATCCTGCGCGTCGCCTCGATCCCGGCGGCGGGCAAGCGCACCCTGGAAATCGATCCGGAGACCGGGGACGTCGTCGACCAGACCTATACCGCGATGCCGATGTCCTACGTCATCCAGCGCTTCGGGGCGCTGCCGCACAAGGTGGCCCTGACCTTCGACGACGGCCCCGATCCGCGCTGGACGCCCGCCATCCTCGATATCCTGCAGCAAAAGGGCGTGCGGGCCAGCTTCTTCATCATCGGCGAGAACGCCGGTTCCTATCCGGACCTGGTGCGCCGGGAAGTCGCCGAGCAGCACGACGTCGGCAACCACACTTTCACGCACCCGAACCTGTCGGTACTGCCCGAGCAGCTGACCCGTCTGGAGCTGGACACCACGCGCAAGCTGTTCGAGTCCATCACCGGGCGGTCGATGCGCCTGTTCCGGCCGCCTTACCTCGGCGATGCCGACCCGAGCTCGCTCGACCAGATCGACCCGGTGCGCGTCGCGCAGAGCATGGGCTTCGTCACGGTAGGCCTGCGCGTCGACCCCGACGACTGGATGCAGCCCGGGGTGCAGGCCATCATCGACCAGACCCTGCTGCAGGTGCAGAGCACCGACGAGGATGTGCATGGGCAGGTGGTGCTGCTGCACGATTCCGGCGGCGACCGCTCGCAGACCGTGGCGGCATTGCCCGCGCTGATCGATGCCCTGCGCGCGAAGGGCTATGAGCTGGTGCCGGTTTCGGAGCTGGCGGGCCTGACGCGCGACCAGGTGATGCCGCCGCTGCCGGTCGGCGCGGTGCTGCCGAAGATGGCGCTGCCGGTATTCCTGACCATCGGCCAGTTCGGCTCGGTCATGCACGTGCTGTTCCTCATCGCCATCGGGCTGGGACTGGCCAGGGTGGTGTTTTTCTGCGTCCTCGGCCTGGTCCACAAATGGCGGGAACTGCGGCAGCAGCCACCACCGCTGCCGGCCGACGCCCCACTGATCTCCGTGCTGATCCCCGCGCACAACGAAGCCCGGGTCATCGTCGCCTCGATCCGGCGCATCCTCGGCAGCGCCTATCCGCGGCTCGAAGTGATCGTCATCGACGACGGCTCCAGCGACGGCACCAGCGCGGTGGTGACGGAGAACTTTTCCGCAGCCGATGCCGTCAGCCTGATCACCGTCGCCAACGGCGGCAAGGCCACCGCCCTGAACATCGGCCTGGAACGGGCGCGCGGCAGCGTCGTGGTGGCGCTCGACGCGGATACCCAGTTCGAGCCGGAGACCATCGGCTGCCTCGCCCGCTGGTTTACCGATCCTACCGTCGGCGCCGTGGCCGGCAACGCCAAGGTGGGCAATCGCGTCAACACCATCACCAACTGGCAGGCGCTGGAGTACATCAGTGCGCAGAACCTGGAGCGCCGCGCGCTGATGGTGCTGGGCTGCATCACCGTGGTTCCCGGCGCGGTCGGGGCCTGGCGCCGCAGCGTGCTCGACCAGCTCGGCGGCTTCCCCAGCAACACGCTGGCGGAGGACCAGGACCTCACCATCGCCGTGCAGAAGGCGCGCTACCAGGTGCTGTACGACAGCGCGGCCATCGCCTGGACCGAGGCGCCCGATACCGTGCAGGGCCTGATCAAACAGAGATTCCGCTGGGCCTATGGCACCTTCCAGTGCCTGTGGAAACACCGCGACGCCCTGTTCGCGCCGCGCTACGGCACCCTGGGGTTCATCGCCATGCCGGAGGTGATCCTGTTCCAGCTGGTGCTCGCGGCGCTGTCGCCGCTGCTCGATCTGACCTTGGTGGTGCAGATCATGAAAACCGGCATCGACTACATGCAACACCGCGGGCAGTTCGATCCCAGCAACCTCTATCTCACCACGATCTACTTCCTGGCCTTCATGGCGCTGGATACCGCGGCGGTGGCGATCTCCCTGGCCATGGAAAAAGCGGAGCAGTGGAGCCTGCTGCCCCTGCTCGCGCTGCAGCGCTTCGGCTACCGGCAGATCCTCTACTACGTCGCGGTCAAGTCGATCTTCTCCGCGGCCGCGGGCGCGCGGGTCGGCTGGGGCAAGCTGGAGCGCAAGGGCTCGGTATCGAGCCCCGGCTCGTCCGGGACCGACTAGCGGGCGCAGGCGGCCCAGGGGCGGCTAAGCCTCCATGGGCGCAATGCGCGCCATGGATGCAATGGATGCAATGCGCTCCACGGTGGGTGGGGTCCAGGGCCGGACGATATTGCACCTTGCCGGACATTGGCGATGCTCCCGGGTGATCCCCGGCGGCAGCAGTCCTCCAATGTGCGGCTCTGCCTGGATGTTTCGGCCTGGTAGCCGCCTCCAGCACAAAGCCAACCCTGACGAGAGTCCGCTTCGGGGCGCCCAAACCAGGGGGTACCCGATCTGGAAGAAACGGCCGGATACGGCGTAGAGTGATGCCATCGGGGAGCGTTGATTTGCGGTCCAATCCGGCGATGGCGCTGACCGGGTTTTGCGGAATCAATGCCTTACAGGGTGCCCGTCCGGGGAAAACCGCCTAAATGCAGCAATTATTTGCCGCTGTTGATCCGTCCAACTGGCATTAGGCTCCCGCATGATCAAGCGCATCGCACTTGGAATAGTCGTTGGATCGTTGCTCGCCATCGGATACCTCGTATTCCGCGCTCATGTTGTCATGACTCTTGTTCCAACAGGGGCGGACATGGAAACGGCCAATGCAATTGCAAAGGTTATTGCGGATGGGTATTCCAAGTTTGACAACCGTCAAGTCGTAGAAAGTACATACAAGGGCAAGATCTACTATGACGCGCCCGGAGTGAATGGGACGCCAACAATGATCTTCTACGAGATCACCAATGCAGAAGACATGGAGCAAATTGAAGAGCTAGCCCGCAAGGCACTTATTGCGGTTCCGGCAGCTAAGTCGATCACCCTTACCTTCTACGCTGCTCAAAACATGCATCGTAACCCCACTGGGGGTGCAGTACGAGGTGAGGAACAAGTGCTGAAAAAGGTCACAGTACAGAGGGGCGTGGGATGAGCCCGGGTAGGGCGGGTCTGCGACCCGCCTGTCGCGAAGCGGCACGCGGTAAACTGCGGGTCACGACCTACCCGGGCTCTTCTAGCTGCCTCTGCTCAATTCTGCTTTAGCCGTCCGCGAATATGACACAGACTGCGCCTTCACCAGTGATCCAAAGCGCTCGCCTGATCTCGTACGCATTCGTGGACGACCTCCCATATCGTCGATGGGGCTCCCTGTATTCAGGGGACAAGCTAATCGAGCACGTACCGCGACTCGCTATCTGCCTAAATCTTGGCAAAGACATTGGACCGCTCCTGTTCCACTGCGACGAGGAGTGGAATGTACTGGGTGTATCTGGTGGTGCGACGATTGAAGAAGCGAAAGCACGAGCGGCCAAGAACTACCCTGGCGTCGAAACGAGATGGATCGATGTAAACACGAGCACCGATGAAGCGCTCCAGTATTACGACCAGGAGACGAACGGAGCCAAATGCTCTTTCTGTGGTAAACGCCCGTTTGAAATCGCTGCCGGCTGGATCGAAGGAAACGATGCAATCATTTGCAGGGCGTGCGTCGAGGACTTTTATCAGGAGTTTCAGAATGATTCGAACGCGGGCGGCCAGGGCTGACAAGCGCTTCGAGACAAGCCGGATAAACCGCTGCGCGCTTTGTCCGGCCGCTCAAGCGCGGCGTCGGGCTTCCCCATGATTAAAGCTACTCTTACCTAATGCGACCCCTTCGATATTCCATCAACGTCACCTTGGACGGGTGCTGCGATCACCGGGCAATTATCCCGGACGAAGACCTGCATCGTCATGCGGTCGAGAACCTCAACCGCGCCGATGCCCTCCTTTTTGGCCGGGTGACTTATGAAATGATGGAGGCTGCGTTTCGGTCGCCGGCGCGGACGGGAGAGATGCCCGACTGGATGGAGCCCTTCGCCCGGACGATCGACGCGGCAAAGAAGTACGTCGTGTCGAGCACCCTGGACCGGGTCGACTGGAACGCGGAGTTCGTGCGCGGGGACCTGGGGAAGGCCGTTCAGCAGCTCAAGCGGGAATCGGGTAAGGGACTGCTCGTGGGAGGCGTGAAGCTGCCGATGGCCTTGGCGGAGCTGGGATTGATCGACGAGTACGAGTTCGTGGTGCATCCCGGGCTGGCGGGCCATGGGCCGACCTTGTTCGCGGGGCTATCGAAGCGTATCGACTTGAAGCTGGTGAGCCGGCTGGAGTTCGGCTCGGGGGCGGTGGCGATGCGGTATGAGCCGAGAAGGTAGGCATTACACGGGCGGAGGCCAGCGGCACTGGCTATCAAACTGCAATCAATGAAGCACTCCGGGCGGCCATCAGCGACGATGAGGGGCCACTGACAGCACGCGCGTTGCGCCGGATTCTTCGTCAGGAACTACACGCGGAGTGAACGGCCCAACCAACGCGTCCGCCGGACATCTTGGGAGTGCCGGTGAAGCCGAGCGTTGAAGCTACCAACATGCAATCCGCCCTACGCGGGCTGCCGCGCCTTGCCGTGTTATACCTGCATTGGTATAATCTGGCATGATCCCGGACACTCTCGAGAAACCGCTTCACTGGGTGGGTTCGGCGAAGAAGGACTATCTTGCATTCCCGGCGGAAGTCCAGGGTGAGATGGGCTATGCCCTTGGCTTGGCGCAGTTGGGCGCCAAGCATCCGAGCGCGAAGCCTTGGAAAGGCGAAGGACCTGGGGGTTTCGAAATCGTGGAAGACCATCGGGGCGATACCTACCGAGCGATCTACACCGTGCGCTTTGCCGAGGCTGTCTATGTGCTGCACGCGTTCCAGAAGAAGGCAAAGACGGGTATCAAGACCCCTCAGCAGGACGTGAAGCTGATAGGCGAGCGACTCAAGCGGGCGGAAGCGGATTACGAGAGCAGACGATGAAGAGCAAAGAATCGATCACGCGCGGCACCAGCAACGTCTTCGCCGACCTGGGATTCCCCGATGCCGCGGAACGGCAGACCAAGACCCGGCTGGCGCTGGCGGTCAACGAGCTGGTGACGCGGCGGAAGCTGAAACAGAGGGAGGCAGCCGCGCTGCTGGGAGTTCCTCAACCCAAGATTTCCGCACTTAAGAACTACCGGCTCGACAATTTTTCGGTCGAGCGACTGATGGAATTCCTCACGGCGCTGGATCAGGATGTGGAAATCACGATCCGGCCGGCCGCAGGGCGGCGCAAGGCGGGGCGGATTTCGGTGTTGGCGGTGCAGCAAGCGTAGAACCCGCTGCTACGGCAACGGGACGCCAAGGTCGACCGCCAGTCCGCGCTCGATCAGCCATGCCAGCCCGGCCATCGTCACCAGCAGCGAGCCGGGCACCAGCACCAGGCGGCGGTACCACACCGAATGGCGGCAGACGAAGCTGGGCGGGATCACCGCCAGCAGCACGCTGAGCTGCGCCGCTTCGACGCCGAGGTTGAACGCCAGCAGGGCCCAGACGCGGCTGCCGGGCGGCAGGCCCAGTTCGATCAGGGCGGTGGCGATGGCGGCGCCGTGGATCAGGCCGAAGGCGCCGGCCAGCCAGTACAGTTCGCGATAGACCATCGGCACCAGGTTGTTGAGGCCGGCGAACAGCACCGTCGCCGCGACGCCGCATTCGACCAGGCGCGAGGGCAGGGTGAAGGCACCGGTCGCGGCCAGGCTGAGGGTGAGGGCATGGGCGAGGGTGAAGGCCGTGACCATGACCGTGGTGTCGCGCACGGCCACGCCGAGGCGCGGCGCGGGGAGCCAGGCGCCGTGGTGCCGGCGCAACACCGCCGGCAGGAACAGGCCGGCGAGAAACAGCATGTGGTCGAGTCCGCTCCAGACGTGCCACAAGCCGGCGCGGAAGTATTGCGTGAATACGGTGAGCGGATCACCGTGGGCGCGGGCGAAACGCAGCTCAGGCTGTTGCGGACTGAACAGGCCGCTGCGCTCGCCTTCGTCCACGCCCTGGAAGCGCAGATCGAGCAGGCCGCGGTGCAGGGTGTCGATATCGAACAGCAGGCTGTAGCGCAGCGCCAGGCTCAGCGGCGCATGGGGGCAGGTGCCCGCCAGGTCGAGCACGGCGTAGTTGCCATCGCCATGCTCGACGATGCGCAGGCCGCTCTGGTGCAGCTCGCAGGGACGTCCGTCGGCGCTGGCGCTCAGCCGTGACAGGGCATACGCGCCGATGCGCGCCTGCGCCTGTTGCACCTCGCCCCAGGTCAGTTCGCCGTCGCCGGAGGCATCCAGGCCGATGGCGTAGTCGAGATCGCGCAGGCCGATGTCCCATCGTCCGCTGAGGACGGCGCCGTTCACATTCAGGCGCAGATAGCTGGTGCTGGCCTTGTGCGCCTGCGCGGCGCCGCAGCTGAGCAACAGCAGCAACAGGAGAGCTGCCCTCATGGCGCGGCACCGCCGCCCAGCTGTGCCGCCAGCGGCCGCAGGTAGACGTCCTCGAGCCCGGTCTGCCGCAGCCAGTCCAGCACCGGTGAGGCGGCCTGCGGCTGCTTCGCCGCCAGCGCGGCACGGAGCAGCACGCGGGCGTCGGCCGGTTCGCGTTGCATGTTCCAGTTTTGCTGGGCCAGCTTCAGCGCAGCGAGCGGATCGCGAACCAGTCCGAGCTGGTAGATGGACTCCTCGCGCAGGTGCAGCTTGTCGCCGCGCTGACGTGCTTCACGGAAGCGCTCGTCGAGGATCGCGGCATGGCGACCGGCGCTTGCGGTCTGCGCCGCATCACCAGCTTCGCCGAGTCGGCGCTCGGCCAGGGCCAGGCGCAGCAGCAGGCTGTCGATGCGCGTGCTGGACGAGAGCAGGCCGAGCACGGCACTGTTGTCGCCACGCTCCAGCAGGCAGTCCGCATAGGCGGCGAGCAGGCCGGGGTCGCGGGTGCCGGCGGTATCGAGCAGACGTTGTGCTTGCGCATAGGCGGCCCGCGCTTCGGGGTAACGGCCGAGCCGGTCGGCAATGCCGGCGGCGCTGCCGAGCAGCCAGACCCGCACCGGCAGGGCGGCATTCGCCGCGGCTGGTCGCAGGCTCTCGAGCGCCGCGAGACCGGCGGCGGCTTCGCCGTGCAGGGCGCGCGCGTCGGCGGCGCAGATGCCGCGCAGCAGCTCATCCACTCTTGCGCCCAGCGCCGCGCAGTCCTGCGCGGCGGCGACCGGATCACCCTGCACCAGGCGCAGCCCGGTACGTGCCAGCAAGGCCTGGGCCGATTCCGGACCGCTCTCCGCCGCCAGCGCGTCGAGATCATGCAGCGCGCCGGCGAAATCCTTGCGCGCCTGCAACAGGCTGGCGCGCAGCAGGCGCGCTTCGGGCGGCGGTTGTTGGTACTCCAGCCAGGGATGCAGCGCGGATTCGGCGTAGCCGAAGTAGCGCGGATCATCTTCCTGACGGCCGACTTCGAGGGCGACTCGGGCGTAGGCCAGGGCGACGGCGTAGTTGCCGGGCTCGGCCAGCCATTGCGCGCGCACCTCGCGCAGTTGCAGGGCGCCGGGCGCGCGCGGCAGGCCGACGTGCTCCAGCACCACGCCGGGGTCGGCCGGAACATAGGGTTCATGGGCCTGCGCCGGCGCCGCCGTGGCGAAGCCGAGCAGGGCCAAGGCGGTGATGGTGCGCAGCCTCACGGCAGCGCTTCGGGTTGGGCCGGCTGCGGCAGGTGGTACATGCGGAACGCGCGCGGATTGAGGTCCAGCGCGAGGGCGTGCTGCCGGTCGGCCTCTTCATGCAAGCCGAGGGCGGCGTCGATTTGCGCGGCGATGGCATGCAGTTCGGCGGTATCCCAGGTGCTGCCCAGCACCCCCTCGATTTCCCGCTGTGCCTCGGCGGCGCGGCCGGCCTTGAACAGGGCTTCGGCCAGCAGGATGCGCGATTCGCCGTTGGGCCGCAGTTCGGCGTTGCGCCGCGCCAGCTCGAGGGCCTGTTCGGGTTGCTGGCCGAACCACAGTTCGTGCTGCAGCGCATGGCCGTAGGCGGCTTCCGGCAGGATCTTCAGGCGTTGCCGATGCGCCTCCGCCGCGCGCTGGATCCATGCCGCGGCGCTGGCCGGCTCAGGTCCCTCCCGGCGCAGGCGGGCAACAGCGTCCATGAATTCTGGATCTCCGGTCTCGCCGGCAAGCGCCTCGTATTGCGTCAGCGCCTGCTCGCGCTGGCCTTGCAAGGCCAGCACTTCGGCGCTGCGGCTGCGCGGCAGCCACCAGCCCGGCAAGAGGCTCTCCGCATGGCGGAAATATTCGTCGGCCTGTTCCCAGCGGCCGCGATCGAGCAGCAGCACGCCTTGCTGCAGTTCCAGCCAGGCATGCAGATAGGGCGTGTCGCTATGATCCTGCTTTTCGGCGCGGTCGAGCAGGGCCGCGGCTTCGAAATACTGGCCGGTGCGCGCCTGCAGCAAGGCCAGCCGGGCCAGGGCGAGCGGACCTTCCTCGATCGCCAGCGAGCGGTGGAAGCCGGACAAGGCTTCGGCGTAGCGGCCGCGCTGGAAATCCAGCTCCGCGCTTTCGCTGGCGAAGCCCGCCGTATCCGGCGTCCTGAAGCGCCGGAGCAGGCGCGCACGGTCGGCTTCCGCCTGCGGCAGGCGATGCAGCAGAACGTTGAAGTGCATGCGGCTGAGCAGGGGCGCGTGCGGGTCGTCGCTGATGGCGAAAGCCTGTTCGAGGGCCTGATCCGCCGCGGCGTAGTCGCGGAAATCCGCAGTCAGCATCGCTTTCTGCAACAGCGCCAGCGCTACGCCCTCGCGCGAGGCCACATCGTCCGGCGTGCCTTGCAGCTCGCGGCGCGAGGCGGCGACGGTGGTGTCGTAGAGCCGCAGCAGCCCGGCGTAGTCGAGCGGCGGTGCCGTCCTTGGCCGGGCCGGGCCGCAGCCGACCAAGCCCAGCGCGCAGGCCAGCGCCAGGGCTAACCAGCTTGCAGGCGGCCGCATCAGGGCGGCGGGAATGGTTCAGCCAGGTATGGGAAGTCCGCCGGCAGCGGCTTGTCGTTGACGGTGGGATCCAGCGGCAGGTTGACCAGGGTGTCGCCGGTGCAGGGGGCGCCGTTGCACTGGCCGGGTGTGGTGACGTCGAGCAGGGCCAGCGCCACCACGCGATCGACCACCGAGTCGGCGAAGGTACGGCCGTTGGGGAAGCCGTCGGGCTTGTCCAGGTCCAGGTGCAGCATGTCGGGGATGATCAGGTTCACCGCCTGCGAGATGCACAGGCTGACGTCGCAACTGCCGAAGGTGTCGCAGGTCTTGGCGCAGGACGCCAGGCCCGCCGCCTTGAGCTGCGGATCGAGCTGGTAGTGCAGCACCTTGACGGTGTTGATCTCCTCGGCGGCGTAGTCGCCGTCATTGATCGGATCGGTGGAATTGAACAGGTCCTTGTGGGCCGGCGTGATCAGCACGGTGGCGGTGACCGGGCCGCCCATGCGGTCGACGCGGGCGTAGGCCATGGCCGGTGCGGCGGCGAAGACGAAGCCCTGCGGATTGGAATTGTTGCTGCCGCCACCGCCGCCACCGCAGGCGCCGAGCAGGACGGCAAGGCCGAGAGCGGAGACGGAAGCGATGCGTGAAAGGTTCATGGGCTTGCTCCCGTTCATTGCATCAGCCGGCCGGAGGTGGCGAAGACGCAGATCTTCTTCGAGCCTTGCGTGGCGGCCGCCAGGTCCATCTCGAAGACGACGGCGGTGATATTGCGGCCGCCGAAGGAGTCGCGCTTGTTGTCGAACAGCAGCTGGCCGGTGGAGGTCTTGTTCGTCGAATCGAAGCTGGCCTCGGTGGCGGAGAAGCCCTCGAAGTCGAAGAAGAAGGGATCGTCCTTGCGGCCGGCGAAGAACTTCAGGCCGCTGGGCGTGGTGTTGACCTTCTCCACCGGACCGGACACCAGGGTGGCGCCGGCGCCCGGCAGGTTTTCCAGCTGCACGCCGATCTGCCCGGCGCTGTTGAGACCGAAGCGCACGTTGACGTCGATGTCCGGCTTGGCGTCGCAGTTGGTGTCGATGTGATATGTGAAGATCACCTGCGGGTCGTAGCGGCCGGTGGGGCCGTCGACCCGGGTCTGCGGCGCCGGTGCGCCGGCGAGGTTGATGGCGCCGACCAGCTTGCCGCCGGCGCGGAACAGGAACACGTCGGTGATGTCGGCGGCATGGTCGCCGTGGGTGCCCTTGGTGCCGGGCGCATCGGCATGGTCGGCCGCCGGCGCGATGCCGGGGACCAGCGCCAGCGCGGCCAGCATGGCCGCCGCGAGACTGCTTGTGCATTGCATGACCGGTCCTCCCTGAATCTGCCGCGTCCCGGCGATGATTACGTGGCCGCCGGGTTCATGGATGCATCGGACCCGGCGTGGCGGCCGCAGCCTTGTTCTGGCGCGGGCGCTGCCCCTGGTCGTCCACCGCATCGCTGACGAACCAGGGCGTGCCATCGGGGTTGAGGTAGAGCTTCTGCATTTCTTCAAGGTTGAACGGCCGCGAGCCGATGCGGCCGAACACTGCCACCTGGCCGCCGCTCTCGTCCACCGCGCGATCGCGCTCGAGGCCGCGCGACAGTGACAGCGCCGGCTTGGGAGTCTTGTAATGAGCGATCAACACCGGCTTGGGATCGGGTGAAAAACCGTAGAACTTGGGCTGGGTGTCCGGTGCGGTGAGCTGCACCACCTGCAAGCCGTTCTTGCCGTCGGCGACGTAGGCGAACAGCGAGGCATTGGTCGAACCGACCACCACGTCGCGCGCGTCATTGAGCTTGCCGCCGGCGTCGAACAGCTGGTAGAGCTTCGGCTGCTCCGGATTCTCCACGTCGACGATGGCCAGGCCCTGCTTGCCGGCGGCGACATAG
>FTAG01000231.1_pt1 | contig 22181 bp, 16 predicted proteins | sample 1638911 | NCBI WGS metagenome assembly FTAG01 (sample SAMEA3914813, study PRJEB12502) | metagenome | biome: forest; material: soil | place: Canada | collected 2011-07-07 | depth 0.3 m
ATTCCCGGCGGCCTCGGCGGCGCCGAGGCGGCGATGAGCCTGCTGTTGACGCTGGCCGGCGCCAGCGCCGCCGCGGCGCTCACCGCCACCGTGGTGTGCCGCCTCGCCACGCTGTGGTTCGCCGTGGCCTTGGGCGCGCTGGCGATGCTGGCGCTGGAGCTGCTCGGCACGCGCCTGCCGCAACAGGAGGCTCCGGTATGAACGGCGACGCTGCCGGCACCGCCGCGCTGCCGCTGTGCGTGGACCTCGACGGCACCCTGATCCGCGGCGACTCCATGGTGGAGGCCTGCCTGGCCCTGCTCAAGCAGCGCCCCTTGCAGGTGCTGCTGCTGCCCTGGTGGCTGCTGCGTGGTCGCGCGGCGCTGAAGCGGGAGGTGGCGCGGCGGGTGCAGCTGGACCCCGCCAGCTTCCCTTACGACCAGGCCTTCCTCGAATGGCTGCGCCAGCAGCAAGCGGAGGGGCGGCGCCTGGTGCTGTGCACCGGCTCGGACCAGTCCATCGCCTCCGCGGTCTCGGCCCATCTCGGCATGTTCGAGGCCGCCATCGGCAGCGACGGCGAGCGCAACATGACCGGCGGCGGCAAGCGCGAGCGCCTGAGCGCGGATTATGGCGCGCGCGGCTACGACTATGCCGGCAATCACCGCGTCGATCTCAAGGTCTGGTCCCAGGCCCGCCGCGCCGTGGTGGTGAACGGTGCCTCGGGCCTGGCGCAGCGGGCGGCTGAACAGGCCGAGGTGGAGCGGGTGTTCGAGCGCGAGGGCGCCGGCCTGCGTCCCTGGCTGCGCGCCTTGCGCCCGCATCAATGGGCCAAGAACGCCCTGCTGTTCGTGCCGATCCTGGCGGCGCACGCCTGGTCGGACCTGGATGCGCTGCGCGCCACGGCGCTCGGCTTCGTCGCGTTCTGCCTCTGCGCTTCCGGCACCTACCTGCTCAACGACCTGCTGGACCTGGAAGCCGACCGCGCCCATCCGCGCAAGCGCCTGCGGCCCTTCGCCAGCGGCGCCCTGCATCCCGGTGCAGGCCTGGCGGCGAGCGCGGCACTGGCGGTTGCCGCCTTCGGCCTGGCCTATGCCACGGCGCCGCTGCTGTGCGCGCTGCTGGCGTTCTACGCCGTCCTGTCGCTGAGCTATTCGTTCCGCATCAAGCGGCTGGTGATGCTCGACGTCATCACCCTGGCCGCGCTCTACACCTTGCGCATCATCGCCGGCGCGGCCGCGGCGCGGGTCGAGGCCTCGTTCTGGCTGCTGGCCTTCTCGATGTTCCTGTTCCTCAGCCTGGCCATGGTCAAGCGCTGCGCCGAACTGCGCGCCCTGATCGCCGAGCAGCGCAGCCAGACCAAAGGGCGCGGCTACCACGCCGAGGATCTGCCGGTGCTGCAGCAGCTGGGTGGCGCTTCCGGCTACCTCAGCGTGCTGGTGCTGGCCCTGTACATCAACAGCTCCACCAGCCAGCAGCTGTACCGCCATCCGCAGCTGCTGTGGCTGCTGTGCCCGCTGCTGCTGTACTGGGTCAGCCGCGTCTGGATCGTCACCCATCGCGGCGGCATGCATGACGACCCGGTGGTGTTCGCCCTGCGCGACCGTACCAGCCGCTGGCTCGGGCTGCTGGCGGCGGTGATCGTGGCGCTCGCCGTGAAATGAGCGAGGAGGCGCTGTCGTGGGGGCGCTATCCCCGCGCGCGGCAACGCGTCGTGCCGGTTTACGACCGCGCGGCAGCCTTGCCGGCGACGGCGGAGCTGGCCCTGCCGCGCGGCAATGGCCGCAGCTACGGCGACACCTGCCTCAACCCGGACGGCGTGCTGCTGGCGACGCGCGCGCTCGACCGCTTCATCGCCTTCGATGCGGAGCGGGGCATCCTGCGCTGCGAGTCCGGCGTGCTGCTGTCGCAGATCCTCGCGCTCGTCGTGCCGCATGGCTGGTTCCTGCCGGTCACGCCGGGCACCCAGCAGGTCAGCGTCGGCGGCGCCATCGCCAACGATGTGCACGGCAAGAACCACCATGCCCAGGGCAGCTTCGGCGAGCACCTGCGCGGCTTCGAGCTGCTGCGCTCGGACGGCAGCCGCCGCTGGTGCTCGCCCTCGGAACATGCCGACTGGTTCCGCGCCAGCGTCGGCGGCCTGGGCCTGACCGGCCTGATCACCTGGGCCGAACTTCAGTTGATGCGGGTGGCCGGCCCGGCGATGGCGGGAGAGACGCTGCGCTTCTCCAGCCTGCGCGAGTTCTTCGAGCTGTCCGGCGCCTCCGACCGCGAGCATGAATACACCGTGGCCTGGGTCGACTGCCTGGCACGCGGCGCCGCGCTGGGGCGCGGCCTGTTCATGCGCGGCGGCCACGGGCCAGGCGCGATCGCCGAGCCGGCAGCGCAGTCACTGGTGCGCATGCCGTTCACGCCGCCGCTGCCCCTGGTCAACGGCTTGAGCCTGCGCGCCTTCAACACCCTCTACTACGCCATGCCGCGCCGCTCGCCCTGGTGCGCGCACTACCGGCCCTTCCTGTATCCGCTCGACAGCATCCGCGACTGGAACCGCATGTACGGCCCGGCCGGCTTCCTGCAATACCAGTGCGTGGTGCCGCCGGCGGTGGCGCAGGACGCCGTGCGCGAACTGCTGGAACGCATCGCGCGCAGCGGCCAGGGCTCGTTCCTGTCGGTGCTCAAGCTGTTCGGCGATCGCGCCGCGCCGGGCCTGCTGTCCTTCGCCCGGCCCGGCGCCACCCTGGCCCTGGACTTCCCCAATCGCGGCGCGGCGACGTTCGAGCTGCTGGAGCAGCTCGACCAGGTGGTGGTGCGGGCGGGCGGGGCGGTCTATCCGGCCAAGGATGCGCGCATGTCCGGCCCCAGCTTCCGCCGCTATTTCCCGGCCTGGACGGAATTCCAGGCTTACCTCGATCCACGCTTTTCCTCCGGCTTCTGGCGCCGGGTCATGGAGTGAACATCCGTCTATGCAGAAGATCCTGATCATCGGCGCCACCTCCGCCATCGCCGAAGCCACCGCCCGGCGTTTCGCGGCGCGCGGCGACAGCCTGTTCCTCGCCGGCCGCAATGCGCAGCGCCTGCAGGCCATCGCCGACGACCTGCGCGTGCGCGGTGCGGCGCTGGTGGCCACCGAGGCGCTGGATTGCAACGACTTCGGGCGCCACGGACCGCTGCTGGACCACGCCGAACAGGCGCTGGGCGGCCTCGACGTGGCACTGATCGCCCACGGCACCCTGCCGGACCAGCAGCAGGTGCAGGATTCGGTCGAGCTGAGCCAGCAGGAACTGCGCACCAACGGCCTCAGCGTCATCGCCCTGTGCACCCTGCTGGCGCCGCGTTTCGAGCGGCGCAAGGCCGGCGCCATCGCCGTGATCTCCTCGGTGGCCGGCGATCGCGGCCGCGCCGGCAACTATGTCTATGGCGCCGCCAAGGCCATGGTCAGCACCTACCTCAGCGGCTTGCGCCAGCGCCTGCTGCGCAGCGGGGTGCAGGTCCTGACCATCAAGCCGGGCTTCGTCGACACGCCGATGACCAGCGCGTTCACGAAAGGTCCGTTGTGGGCGACGCCGGACGCGGTGGCGCGCGGCATCGTGCACGCGCTCGACCGGCGCCGGATGGTGGTCTACCTGCCGGGCTTCTGGCGCCTGATCATGTGGATCATCCGCAGCGTGCCGGAAAGGGTCTTCGTCAAGATGAAGTTTTAGGCCATTTTGCGGGGCTTGCCGGCGTGGTCGAAATGCTATGCTCTAGGCCATCAGGGGAGCCGCAGGGAACGCCGGGCGCCGGCGGCCATTGCTGGCCAAAAATTCCAGATCAAGGCTGCATCAAGGGTTGCGCAAGGCCGGGCCTTGACGCGCCCGCCACCACATCATGACTTTGCCTACCGCTGAATCCGGCGCCGCTCCTCCGAAACCGGCGCAGTTGCGGCCAAGCGACCTGCTGGCGGCCTTGGGCGTGGCCCTGGCCTGGAGCCTGGGTCTGTCCTGGGCCATGCACGCCTATGTCAGCGACGAATATTTCCCGATCGCCGACCAGTGGGCGCTGATCGCCAACTCGCATCCGGCTTTCGCCCACCCGCTGCAATGGTTCACCCAGGGCTTCTCGGACTACTTCGTCTACGATCCCGCGGTCTCCAGGCCCTATGCCAATTTCATCCGTCCCGGTTTCAACGGCACGTTCTGGCTGCTCGGCTGGGGCCTGTCGCCGGAGTCGGGCGGCTACCTGTATTTCGTTTATGCAGTGCTGGGGGCCTGCGCCGGCCTGACCTGGCTGCTGATCCGCCAGCAGTCCGCCCTGGCGGCGGGGCCGGCCCTGCTGCTGGCGCTGCTGGTGCCGCTGACGCCGCCGATGGTTCCGGAAATCGGCACCCTGCTGATGGCCTACGCCGCCTTCGATCCCCTGGCCGCGGCGCTCGGGTTGCTGGCCTTGCTGGCATTCGCCCGCCGCCGCTGGTGGCTCGCCGCCGCCATGTTGTTGCTGGCCCTGTTCACCAAGGAGACCTCGCTGCCGGTGCTCGGCGCGCTGCTGGTGCTGTCGCTGTGGCAGTGGTGGCGCGGCCGCGGCCAGAGCGGAGCCTCGCTGTGGCCGGTGTTTGCGCTGGTTCTGCCCCTGCTGTTGTGGATCGGTCTGCGCCTGTCCATGTTCGGCACCCCCGCCGGCGGCGTCTACGTACTCGGCAACGGCAACGCCGATCCGCTGCGGCAGCTGCTGCGCCAGGCCTTGCAATGGCCGTTCTGGCTGGAGACGCTGCCGTTCCACCTGGAGGGGCCGCTGGCGCAGAAGCTGCAGGCCTGGCTGCTGCTCGGCGCCAACCTGGGTTTCATCTTCGCCGCGGGCGGCATCATCGGCCAGCGCCTGTTGCGCCGGCGCCAGGCGCCGCACCCGGTCGAGCTGGCCCTGCTGTTTTCCTATGTCTTCATGATCCTGGTCGGCGTCGCCGACCGCTTCGGCGCCGTGCTGTCGGTGTGCCTGCTGGCCGCGCTCGGCATCTGGCTCGGTGAGCGTCAGGCGCCGCGTCTGGCGCTGCTGGCCGCGTTGTGCATGGTGCTGGGCGTGGGCGCCACCGCCTGGCGCGCCGAAGGGCGCTGGAACCAGATCAAGCCGCTGGTGGTGGAGTACTCGCAAATCAGCCGCCAGTACCTCGACCAGCTGAAGAGCTTCGCCCCCGGCGATACGGTGGTGGTGCTCAACGATCCGGTGAGCTGGCATTCGCAGGCGCGCTGGTTGCGGCTGGCCGGCGGGGTGCCGGCGCAGCTGGTCAAGGCCGCCGATTTCGCCTGCCCGGCATCGGCGCTGCGCCTGCGCCAGCCCTGCACGGTGTCGCTCAAGCCCGGCGCCGCGCCACGACAATACGAGTTCACCCAGTCCTGCGGCATCGACTGGTGCGGCGCCTTCGTGCCGCACGACCGGCCGGCGCGCATCAGACCGGCGCCGCAGGTCGAAGCCGAGCTGCTGCCCGGGCCGCCGCCCGTGCCCGGCGCCATCGAGTGGACCACGCTGCGCCTGGAGCTGCACGGCAGCAGCAACTTCAAGCTGCTCTATTTCGACCCCTCGGACCGAAGCTTCCATCGTTTCGATCCCGCCGCCCCGGACAACGCTGTCGAACCCCCGGAGAAGTCCCCGTGATAACCGCGCCATCCTCCCCGAACGCGACGCTGTCCCGCCGCCCGTTCCTGCTCGGGGTGTTCCTGATCACCTATTCGGTGCTGGTGTTCCAGATCGTGCAGACGCGGGTGCTGTCGGTGATCGCCTGGTACTACCTGGCGTTCTTCGCCATCAGCGTGGCCATGCTGGGCATGACCGCCGGCGCGGTGTGGGTCTACCTGCACCGCGAGCGCTTCGTGCCGGAGCGGCTCGCCGCGGAGCTGTCGCGCTTCTCCCTGCTGGCGGCGCTGGCGATGCCGGCCTCGCTGCTGGTGCAGTTCAGCATCATGACCTCGCTGGTGCCCTCGCTCAGCACCATCGCCGCCTGGGGCCTGCTGATGGCGGCGATGGCCCTGCCGTATGTCTTCGCCGGCGTCGCGGTGAGCGTGGCGCTGACCCGCAGCCCGTTCCCGGTGAACCAGGTCTACGGCGTCGACATGCTCGGCGCCGCCCTCGGCTGTGCTTCGGTGGTGCTGCTGCTGAACCTGCTCGACGGCCCCTCCGCCATGATCTTTTCCGGTGCCGTGGCGGCGCTGGCCGCCGTCTGCTTCGCCGCCAGCGGCACGGCGCTGGCCCTGGCGAAGAAGCGCGCGCTATGGGCTACCGGCGTGCTGGCGCTGCTGACCGTGTTCAACACGGCGGTGCCGTTCGGCCTCAAGCCGATCTACGTCAAGGACGCGGTCGAGCACGACCTGTTCAGCCGCTACGAGAAGTGGAACTCCTACTCCCGCATCATCGCCTCGCCGCAGATCCAGGGCTTCCCCTACCTGTGGGGGCCGTCGCCGAAGATGCCCAAGGACCTCAACGTGCCGATGGTGACGCTGAACATCGACGGCGCCGCCGGCACCATCATGCACCACTACGACGGCAGCAAGGCCTCGATCGATTTCCTGCGCTACGACCTGGTCAACCTGGGCTACAACCTGCCGGGGATCAGGAAGTCGGCGGTGATCGGCGTCGGCGGCGGCCGCGACCTGATGTCGGCCCATCTCTACGGCGTCTCCGACATCACCGGGGTGGAACTGAACCCGATCTTCGTCGGCCTGCACACCACCCATCCGTTCTACAGCAAGTTCTCCGGGCTCACCACCATCCCCGACCTCAAGCTGCACGTCGACGACGCGCGCAGCTGGTTCGCCAGCACGCCCGAGCATTTCGACCTGATCGAGATGAGCATGATCGACACCTGGGCCGCCACCGGGGCCGGCGCGTTCAGCCTGAGCGAGAACGGCCTCTACACCCTGGAGGGCTGGCGCGCCTTCCTCGGCCGCCTCAACGACGGCGGCGTGTTCACCGTCAGCCGCTGGTTCAATCCCAACAACATCGATGAAACCGGCCGCATGATCGCCCTGGCCGCCGGCGCCATCCACGATGCCGGCGATCCCGATGCGCGCTCGCACATGTTCGTCGCCCATGCCGACAACATCGCCACCCTGGTGCTGGCCAGGCAGCCGTTTACGCCAGAGCAGGTCAAGGCGCTGGAGAACGAGGCCGACCGCCTCGGCTTCCCGGTGCTGCTGGCCCCGGACCGCGAGCCGGACAGCCCGCTGCTCAAGGCCATCGCCGACGCCAGGTCGATCGACGAGATCAACCAGGTGGCGTCCTCCGCCTTCCTCGACCTGTCGGTGCCGACCGACAACCGGCCGTTCTTCTTCAACCAGCTGCGCTTCAGCCACATCCCCGAGGCGGTGCGCAGCCTGATGCACGGCCAGCTCGGCACCGGCGTGGTGGTCGGCAACACCCGCGCCTCCCTGACCCTGCTGCTGATCCTGGCGATCTCGGTGGTGGCGGTGCTGCTGACCATCGTGCTGCCGCTGCGCAACGCCGCGCGTTCGGCGCCGCGCGCCCTGATCGTCTCGGGCACGGCCTACTTCGCCCTGATCGGCCTGGGTTTCATGTTCGGCGAGATCTCGTTGCTGCAGTATTTCAGCGTCTATCTCGGCCACCCGATCTATTCGCTCGGCGTGTGCCTGTTCAGCCTGATCTTCTCCACCGGCCTGGGCGCCCTGGTTTCGGGCCGACTGCCGCTGAACTCGCGTGGCGCGTTCGCCGTGTGGGGCGGGCTGGTTGCGGCGGCCCTGTTCGCCGGCCAGCACTGGCTCACCGACCTGTTCCACGCCACCACCGCCCAGGCCCTGCCGGTGCGCATCGTCTGCTCGCTGGCGGTGGTGATGCCGATCGGTTTCCTGCTCGGCTTCGCCTTCCCCACCGGCATGCAGCTGGTCGAGGCGGTGGACCCGGAGCCGACACCCTGGTTCTGGGGCATCAACGGCGCCACCGGCGTGCTGGCCTCGGCCCTGGCGGTGATCACCGGCATGGCCCTGGGCATCAACGTCACCATGGCCCTGGCCGGCCTGTGCTACCTGCTGCTGATCCCGGCGGCGTGGTCGCTGATCGCGCAGGGTGCTCGCGGCAGCCGTCCGGTTTCCGCGCGGCAGCCGGCATAAGGGCTTACGTTTCCCCGTCGGTGCCGTGGCGCCGGCGCCGCGGCGCGCAGGTGAGGGAAACCGGAGGGTGAGGCGAGAACGCCGGACAGGGCCGGCGGAACGGGATTTACGCGCCGGCCGCGTGCCGCTGCTTACTTCGCGCCGCGCGCGCTCAGCACGGCGGGAATGGTCCGCAACAGCAGGCCCAGGTCCTTCCAGAAGCCGAGCTCTCGCACATACAGGCAGTCCAGCTCGATGCGCCGCTCGAAGCCGTTGCCGCGCGCGCCGACCTGCCAGGGGCCGGTGATGCCCGGGCGCACAGCGTAGTAATACCTGGCCGAGCTGCCGTACAGGTGCATCTGGTCGAGCAGGGCGGGGCGGGGGCCGACCAGGCTCATGTCGCCGCACAGCACGTTCCACAGCTGCGGCAGCTCATCCAGGCTCCACTTGCGCAGCAGGGCGCCAAGGCGGGTGATGCGGAAATCGACCTTGAGCTTCTGGTTCTGCTGCCACTCGCGCCGCAGCGCCGGATCCTGTTGCAGCAGGCGCTCGAGGATTTCCTCGGCGCCGGGAATCATGGTGCGGAACTTGAGGCAGCGGAACGGGCGGCCACCGCGTCCGGCACGCTCCTGGGCGAACAGGATCGGCCGGCCGCTGCGCAGCAGGACGATGCCGATGATCAGGAACACGGGAGACAGCACAGCCAGCAGCAGGGCGCTGCAGACGACGTCGAAAACGCGCTTGGCGCTCGAGGTCCAGAAACCGATGCCCGGCAGATCCTCGCCGGTCGAAACCGAATCCGGCATCTGATCGGACGCCAGGGAGATCTGGAGCGGCAGTTCCAACTCCACCTCGCCTGTATCCGTCACTAGGTCGCTCATCCTCCATACCTCCGACCGGCTTGCCGCTCGCCGCAATTGCGCAGTGTCTCGTCCGCGAGCGAGCGCCGCAGCGTATCGGCTGTGCATGACCACTTGCGCGAAACCATCGTTGTTCTCGGCAACCTGACACTGCCGGAGAGGGATTTTCGAGCCGCAATGATACTGGGCGCGGTCGTTGCGTCCTTACCTAATTGCTTGACAGAAGTGTCCCTTTCCGGCACCGCTGACGTTAGCAAAGCGCGGGCACGCAGGGAAGACCGTACAGGGGTAAAAAATGCCCAGCGATAGCTCTGTGTCACAGTTTCCCATTGGGTAAAAATGACTCAGGCGCCATCCTTCAGTGGAATCTGGCGCAGTGGATTGGTGCCGTCGTAGTCGTTGTAGCGCGGGTGTCTGAAGGCATGGAACATGAACATCATCTCGATCCACCACTGGTCCAGGTTCATCGCGTGCTTCAAGCCGTAAATCTGTGAAATCTTTCGTGTTTCGTGCGATTTGTTGAAGTCGGCCATGGCCAGGCGCTCGCCGTTGAAATCGCTGTGCGAATAGCCGGCGATATCGTCGAAATAGCAGGTCACCCGCGGCAGCAGCGACTCGTCCGGGGCGTCGAAGATGCCGAACGCGTCCATGGTCGAGGAATACAGGTCCAGGTCGAATACCACAAAGCCGATCGGCGCGGGCTTGCCGGCCAGGAACTTCGGCACCGTTTCCGCCACCGGGCCCAGCATCAGCTGCGCGTTCTTCAGGCGGCTCTTCAGTTTCGGCACGTCCATGACGTAGTCGCCCTCGGACCACAGCTGCGGCAGGTCGCGGTAGTCCAGCGGCTTGGTCAGGCCGGTGCCGGTGTCGAAGCCGTAGACGTCGATCGCCACGCCGGAAGCAGCCGAAGCCTGGGCCGAAACCTGCTCCAGGGCGAGCAGGCCGTCGCCGCCGGCGACGCCGAATTCGATCACCGAAATCCGTTCGTAGCCCAATGTTTTGGCCAGGAACGCGGCGCACAGCGTGCCCCATCGATAGTTCGGCCGTGCCGACGGATCGTGGTGCATCAGCTCGCGGAACGGGTACTGATGGGGCGGCTGCGGCAGCAGGCCGGCATTGATCGCAGCCCTTTTGGCTGCCGGTACCAGGGGCTGCGGCAGCACGGCGCGCGCGAATTTGGTGACGAGGCTCATGGTTCTCTTGATGGTTATGGCTGTGCCCGCGTACACGGAAGTGTCACGTCGCTCCTCCAGCCGGAGGCTAGAATAGAGCAACAGCCGGGGCCGGGTGAACTGTTTGGCGCGGGCTCGCGGCCTTGCCTGGCGAGCGAGCGGTGCCGGAAGATAGTGACGCAAGCCTATGGACGGTCGGCGCGCCGATGCCTAATATCTGTTCTCTCAGGTGAAATCTGAAGCCGCACCGGCATTCGCTTGGCGCGACTCAGAATTATGTGGTTAAAAATTTTCGGGGGCGAGTTCCAGTGAAGAATCGGCGACTGCGGTGGGTCACGGTGTTGGGGAGTGCGGCGATGGGGGGCTATGCCGCCGCCGCAAGCGCGCAGGGCAGCGGCGCCTTCATCCTTCCCGGCCAGCCGTTCGAAGCGGGCCAGCAGAAGAGCTCGACCGCGACCGGCCAGACCAGCGACTCGGACAGCTCGAGCCTGCTCGGCGGCCGCTTCAGCGCGCAGAGCAACCTGATGCGCACCTATACCGACAACATGTACTACGCCTCGGACAACCAGAGCAAGGTGCGGGCCTGGGGCTGGGCGCTGCAGCCGAGCCTGCAGTACACCAACGACCTGCCGCGCCTGCAGCTCAGCGGCGCTCTCGACAGCACCCTGGTCAGCTACAATACGCCCGGCCAGCATGACGACTATGCCGACGGCAGCGCCAGCATCGGCGCCCACTGGGCGCCGTTGCAGTTCGATCACTTCAACCTGGACGGCCACTACTCCTACGGCCATGACCCGTTCGGCACCAACCGCACCGAGGGCGCCGGCATCACCACCACGACCGCCACCTCGCCCGACAAATGGGGCAGCGGCAACGTCAGCCTGGACTGGCTGCATGGTGCCAGCATCCGCGGGCTGTCGACCGACGTGAAAGTCAGCTACGCCCAGCGCACCTACCTCAACAACAAGGACGGGACCCGTTACGAGAACTACAACGCGCTGACCGGCGATGCCGTCGCGTACTACGCCATCACTCCCAAGACCCAGGTGCTGGCGGATTTCAGCGCGTCCAAGTTCAACCAGCCGAATACCTTCACCGGTTTCGCCGACCAGAGCGCCATGCAGTACGAGGTTCTGGCCGGCGCGCGCTGGTACGCCAGCGCCAAGACCTTCGGCGACTTCCGCGTCGGCGCGCTGCGCCGCCAGTTCGACCACGGCAGCCGCCCGGACTTCACCGGTGCGGCCTGGAACGCGTCGCTCAACTGGAACCCGCGGGCCTACCGCCTGTTCGTGGTCGACACCGGCCAGCGCAGCGATCCCAGCTATATCTCCGATGCCGGCTTCATCAACACCCACTACGTGCAGGTGCAGTGGATGGAAGACTGGACGCAGCACTTCTACACCCGCGTGGCGGGCAACTACGTCCACACCAATTTCGTCGACTCGCCGCGCCGCGACAACAATTATTTCGGCGCGCTGTTCGCCACCTACGCCGTGACCCGCGACTTCAGCGTGTTCGGCATCAGCGCCTTCGGCCGCCGCAACTCGCGGGACGGCACCCTCGATTACAGCCGCGCCGACGCGTTCGTCGGCATCAAGTATCTGTTCTTCTCCAACCTTTAGAGCGCTCTGCGGGATTCCTACGACAACACATGCGGCCCTATTTCCGTCTGACTGCGGCGGGCATCCTGCTCGCCACGCTGTACTCCTGTGCCGCTCCTGTCGAACAGCGGGACTCCCGTGCTCCGGTCACCCGCAGCACCAGCGCCGCCGCCGCGCTCGACGCCGCGGTCTATCGGCTGGCACCCGGCGACTCGGTGCAGGTCAACGTTTACGGCGAGCCTGACCTGTCGGTGCGGGTGCTGATCGACCCCACCGGCAAGATCAACTATCCGTTCCTCGGCCAGGTGGTCGCCGGCGGGCGCACCACGCCGCAGCTGGCCGCCGCCATCGCCGCGGGCCTGCGCAACGGCTACCTGGTCAACCCGGACGTGCGTGTCAGCGTCGCCGACTACCGCCCGATCTACATCTCCGGGCAAGTGCGGCGGCCGGCGTCGTATCCGTTCACCCTCGGCCTGACCCTGCAGCAGGCCCTGGCCCTGGCCGGCGGCATGACCGACTACGCCTCGCCGGGCAATATCTTCGTGCAGCACGAGAATGCGCCGAAGAACGCACGGGTGCGCCTGTCGATGGATTCGCAGCTGCTGCCGGGTGACACCATCTTTGTCGAGGAGCGGACGTTTTGAACATGCAAAGTCAGCTGCAGCCGCTTCCGCAGCAGCCTATCAAGGCGCAGTACCCGGAACCGGCCTACGGCGACCATGAACTGATCGATCTGCCGGACCTGATCCGCACCCTGAACCGCTACAAGTGGGGCGTGCTGGCGATCGGTTTCCTCGCCGCGGTCGCGGCCGCGCTGTACACCTTCGCCGTGTCGCCGGTATACCGCTCGACCCTGACCCTGCTGATCGAGGCGCGCGACAACCGGGCGATCCAGACCGACACGCAGGTCTACAACCCGGGCACCGGCACCTACGAGTACTACGCTTCGCAGTACGAGATCCTGCACGCCCGCAGTGTGGCGGAACGGGTGGTGGACAAGCTCAAGCTGATGGATTCGCCCGATTTCGAGAACGACCAGAAGCCGGGCCGCTTCTCGCCGCTGGCCCTGCTCGCCTCGCTGCTGCCGGCCGACAGCAGCGGCACCCCGGAGCAGATCGCGCGGGCCAAGAAAAACAATGCCGTCGACAGCCTGCTCGGCCACCTCAGCATCGAGCCGATCCTCGGCACCCAGCTGGTCAAGATCAACTACGACTCGCACTCGCCCGACCTCGCGGCGAATATCGCCAACGAGGTCGCCAACCAGTACATCGAAAGCGCGCTGCAGTCCCGCCTCAACATCACCCGCCAGGCGGTGAACTGGCTGTCGGAGAAGATGGGCGACGTGCGCGGCCAGATGGAGCAGTCCGAGAAGACCCTGCAGGACTTCCGCGACAGTCAGAAGCTGGTCAACGTCGGCGGCGAGCGCAACCTGCTGCAGGAGCAGCTGGTCGACACCTCCAAGCAGCTGCGCGACGCCCAGCTCAAGGTCACCGACCTCGGCAACGCCGCGGCCAAGGTCAGCGCCGCCGGCGACGACCCGAGCCGCCTGGAAGGCATCAGCACCCTGTTGCTCGACCCGGTGGTGCAGAAAGCCAGCGCCAGCTACCTCGACGCGCAGGAATCCTACCGCCAGCAGGAGCAGCGCTACGGTCCCAGGCATCCGGCGATGGACGTCGCCCGCGGCCGCCTCGACGCGGCCAGGTCCTCCTACTACCAGGCGCTGCGCATGGCGGCGCAGGGCGTCAAGGCGCAGTACGACATCGCCCGCCAGAACTACTCCGCGCTGGCCGGGCAAGTGTCCTCCAACCAGACCCAGCTGCGCAGCCTCGACGACAAGTCCTACCAGATGAACGTGCTGGAGCGGAACGTCGACAGCAACCGCCAGCTGTTCGATACCTTCCTCAAGCAGTTCAAGGAAGCCAATACCGGCGAGAGCTTCAGCGGCGCCAACGCGCGGGTCATCGACCCGGCGGTGGCGCCGATGCATCCGTTCTCGCCGCGCAAGGGCAAGATCACCGTGCTGGCCGGCCTGGCCGGCCTGCTGGTCGGTATCGTGCTGGCCACCTTGCGCCACCTGCTGAGCGAGGAAATCCGCTCCGCCGACGATCTCGAGGCGCTGACCCGCATCCCGGCTTTCGGCGTGCTGCCGCTGATCCCGAACCTGCCGCGCGACTCCTCGCCAGTGCGCTTCATCCTGGAACAGCCGCGCTCGCCCTATGCGGAGGGGCTGCGCAGTGTGCTGACCGCGCTGCAGGTCTCGAACTGGGGCCAGCACCAGCACCTGCTGATGGTCACCTCCTCGCTGCCGGACGAGGGCAAGAGCACCCTGTCGGCCTGCCTCGCCGCGGGGCTGGGCGCCAACGGCAAGGTGCTGCTGATCGAGGCCGACCTGCGCAAGCCCTCGCTGACCCGCTATCTCGGCCTCAAGCCGGGGCCGGCCGGCCTGATCCAGGTGCTCAACGGCCAGGCCACCCTGGAAGAGAGCGTGCAGCAGCCGCCGAACCTGCCGTTCCACGTCCTGCTGGCCGGCAAGACCGTGTCGAACCCGGCCGACATCCTGTCGTCGGACGCCTTCCACGACCTGATCCAGCAGCTCAAGCCGCAGTACGACCACATCATTTTCGACTGCCCGCCCTGCCAGGTCGGCGCCGACTCGCTGATCCTCAGCCGCCTGGTCGACGGTGTGCTGTTCGTGGTCAAGCCGGACAAGGTCAACCGCCGCACCGTCAAGCACGTGGTCAAGCGCCTGCAGCTGGTGCAGGCCAACCTGATCGGCAGCATCGTCAACCAGGTCGACCTGAAGCGCCACAACCACTACACCGAAGCCTATTACTACGAGTACGAGTAGACGACGCGCCCGGCCCCCGGCTTCTCCGCGGCGGCTGCAGGCCATCCCCAAGCGGCTCGCCTGGGGCGGCTTGGCCGTCGTCGCGCTGGGGCTGGCGGCGGTGGCCGGCGTTACCTTGGTGGCGGATCTCAACGCCCTGCGCGCCGCCGATCCGCGGCCGCCGCTGATCCTGCGCACCTCCCAGGCCGCCGACGCCGTGCGGCTGGCGCCCTGGCGTGCCGATTACCGGCGCATCTACGCCGCGGTACTGTGGGACAGCGGCAGCACCGAGGCGGCCAACCAGCAGCTCGAAACCGCGCTGCGCTACGGCCCGGCCGACGCCCGCGCCTGGATGCAGTACGAGTTGCAGCTTGCCGCGCTGTCGCCGACCGATGAGCGCGTGGCCTTCGCCGCCGCACGGGTCAACGAGCTCGGCCCGCACGAACCCGAACTGCAACGCGCCCAGGCCGACCTTGCCGCCGAGCTATGGCACCAGGCGGGCCTGGCCGCGCGCCAGGCCTGGCTGCCGAGCCTGCGCTACACCCTGGCCAAGCAGCACGATGACTTCCTGCTGGCCAGCTTCCGCCACGCCGACGAGAACAACCTGTGCAGCGCCGCCGCCGCGCTCAAGCTCGAACAGTGGTGCGGCTATGCCCGGGCGGCGCGTCTGGCCTGCCTGGCCGGGGAGTTGAATCCGCAGCAGGCGCACCAGTGCGCGGAATGGGGCGCCCTGCCGTCTTCGGGCGGGCTTGCCGCCGGCGGGGCGCCGTGAAGCCGCCACCTCGTCCGCAGTGGGGCGCGGCGCTCGAACGCCTGGCGTTCTTCGGCCTGCTGCTCCTCCTGCTGTGGCTGCCGTTGCCCTGGGGCAGCCACATGCCCTGGGCCGAGCACTTGCTGGTGCTATGGGCAGCCGTGCTGCTGGCCGTGGCCTGCCTGGCCCGGCTCGATCCACGCCTGCCGCCGTTGCCGCCGCGCTACCGCTGGCTGGCCGCGCTGTGGCTACCGTGGCTGGCCTGGATCGCGTTCCAGGTCCACGAGCTGCCGCCGCAGACCCTGGCCGACTGGTCGCCGCAGGCGGCCGCATTGCACGCCGTGGTGGCGCAGGCGGGGGAGCGGCCGGCGCTGGACACGATCAGCATCATGCCCGCGGCCACGATCGACGGGCTGTTGCTGTCGCTGGGCTACTTCGCCTTGTACCTGGTGGCGGGCCTGAGCTGCCGCGAGCCGTCGCGCCGCCGTCTGCTGGCCGGCGTGCTGGTGTTCAGCGGCCTGATGCAGGCGGTGTACGGCAGCCTGATGACCTTGTCAGGTGCGGAGATCGGCTTCCTGGCGAAGAAGGCTTTCTACCTGGGTTTTGCCACCGGCACCTTCGTCAACCGCAACCACCTGGCGGCCTACCTGGAGCTGACCAGCGCGGTCGGCCTGGGCCTGATCCTGTCGGATCTCAAGGCCGGGGCAGGGGACAGCTGGCGCCTGCGCCTGTCCAGCTGGATCGAGCTGGCCTTCAGCACCAAGGCGCGGGTGCGCGTCGCCATGGCGATGATGGTGGTGGGCCTGGTGCTGACCCGCTCGCGCATGGGCAATACCGCGTTCTTCGTGGCCCTCAGCGTGACCGGCCTGGCCTACATCGCCCTGCGTGAGCGCAAGCTGCTGTTGCGCGCGGTGATCCTGTTCGCCAGCCTGCTGCTGGTCGACACCCTGATCATCAGCCACTGGTTCGGCCTGCACGAGGTGGTGCAGCGCATCGAAACGACGCGGATCGAGCAGGAAGACCGCCCCATGGTCTACGTCCAGCTGCCGGCGATGCTCAAGCCCTACCAGGAGGCTGGCGCCGGCCTCGGCAGCTTCGCCCAGGCGTTCACGCCCTACAGACCATTGGAGTTGCAAGGTTATTTCGACCACGCCCACAACGACTACATGGAGTTCCTGATCGAAACCGGTGCGCCGGGGCTGTTCCTGCTGCTGCTGCTGGCGGGCGCCCACCTGCTGTACGCCCTGCTAGTGATCTGGAAGTGCCAAGACCGTTTGCCGCAGGGTATTTGTGTCGGTTTCGTGATGGCCTGTATCGCCCTGGGTATTCATGCTACGGTGGAGTTCAATTTCCAGATCCCGGCCATCGCCGCCAGTTATGTGACCTTGCTGGGCCTGGTGCTGTCCTGTTCGCCGCGCAGCGGCAAGCGGGTCAAGCGGCGTATCGATGCAAGGCCTGCAACGGCAGTGGCCGATGCGCGCGACGGTGGATAGTATTATCCTTCAGGGGCGTAGCGGGATGTTGAAACCAACGCGGCAGGAGGGGGAGTCATGCTGAAAAAAAATGTAATGTGCCTCACGGCATTGGCTTTGGGATGCGCCGCATTCTCTGCAAGCGCGGAGACCGGCTCCGCCAAGGCCGGCACGCTGGACGCCGTGGCCGGAACGGTGCAGATCACGCACAACGGCCAGTCGCAGACCGCCGCGGCCGGCAGCGAGGTCGATTCCGGCGACGTCATCAATGTCGGCGATGGTTCCAGCGCGCGCCTGCACATGGCCGACAACGCCGTGTTCGAGCTTGGCGCCAGCACCGAATTCGCCGTCACCAGCTACAGCTACGTCGGCACCGGCGTGATCGGCGAGGCGCGCTCGCCGGCCACCGCCAAGTACGAGCTGAAGCACGGCGACCTGCGCACCATCACCGGCTCGATCGGCAAGTCCCGCGGCGACAACTACGTGGTAGTCGCGCCTGAAGGGCAGGTCCGCGTGCACGGCACCGACTTTGCGATGCAGGAAGGCAAGGGCCTGCTGGTCATCGATTACGCCGGCTCGGTCACGGTCGGCAACGACACCGGCCAGATCGAACTGAGTCCCGGCCAGTTCGTCTTTGTCGCCAGCCTGCACTCGCCGCTGCACTGGAAAGATCTGAACGACATCGTCCACGACCTCGATATCGATCTGCCGGTGCTGCGGATACGCCTGCCGATCATCCCGATTCCCGCCAGCCCGTCGTGAGTGGAGGAGTTTCCGCTTAAAGGCTGTTTTTTGAACTGGAACTGCGCAGCGGCAGGGACGCCCGCTGCACCCGACCCCGAGCGCGTGTGACTTTTCGCTATTCCGATCTGCTGCAGAAACTGCGGCCGCGCCGCTTGCACGCAGCGGTGCGGCGCCGGCTGGGCCTGCTGCCGGCGGCCGAGCAGGCGCGCTGGTACGGCGCGGACAGCACCCAGCAGGCGGTACAGGCGCTGACCGAATGGGCGCGCGCCGCGATGGTCCGGTCCGCATCTGCTTCCGCCGCCGATGCCTGGGTGCTGAGCCTGGGCGACGGCGACCCGCTGCATCAATCCCTCAATCAATCCCTGCGCCAGGCCGGCGTGCGCTTCCGCGACGCCGGGCTGGTGCAGCTGCAGCGCTGGGGCGAGGCCGAGTGCCGGGGCGGCATCATGGTGCTTTGCGCCTATGCCGACGCCCGCCGCCTGACCGCCGCCGCCCGCATCCTGGCGCAGCATGCCGGTCTGAGCGGCGTGCCGATGGAGTACGTCGGCGGGCTCGACGCCGAGCGCGCCCTGTTCGCCCGGCGCGACGAGTACCGCGATACCTTCTTCGTCTCGCCGGTGCTGCTCGACCAGCCCAATCCTTACGAGATCTACGAGGAATCGCTGCAGCGCTTCGAGCAGAAGTGCGGCCTGCGCGACTACCTCGACCTGTACCAGCTGCTGCGCCACGTCGTCGACAACCGCATCCCCGGCGACATCGCCGAGTTCGGCTCCTACCGCGGCCACAGCGGCTGGCTCATCGCCCGCACCCTGCGCGCGCTGGGCGACAGCCGTCGTGTATTCATGTTCGACATGTTCGAGTCCTTCCCCCAGGAAGGCCTGGGCGTCGATCACTTCTGGAACCAGAGCCACGACGTGCATTTCGAGGAAGTGCGCGCCAAGCTGGCCGAGTTCGACAACGTCAGCCTGGTGCGCGGAGATTTCACCCAGACCCTGGTGCGGAGCGAGGCGAAGCGGCTGGCGCTGGCCTACATCGATTGCGATTCCTATCGCGCCACGCGCTATCTTCTGGATATCCTGCTCGGTGAGCCGGGCGGGGTGGAGCTGAGCGGCGGCGGCGTGCTGGCCTGCGAGGACTACGGCCATCCGGCCCTGCTGGGCAATCGTGCGGCGGTACATCAGGGACTGGAGGGACGGGGAGGAGGGTTCCGCTTCTTCTCGCAGTTCTCCGGCCTGTATATTTTCTTCAAGCGATAATCGAGCATCGAGCGCGGATCAATAGCCGCCTGTGGGAGTAGGAGCATGGCCCGCGTCACCGACATCGTCGTCACCACCATCTTCGAGCCGGCCTGGCTGCAGGGCTACCTGGACAACTTGCGCGCGCATGGCCGCGAGCAGGAGACGACGCTGCGCATCATCTGCGACCGCAAGACCCCGGCCAGCGTCTACGAGGCCGCGGCGGCGGCGCGCAAGCAGGGCTTCCGCATCGACTGCCCCAGCCTGGACGAGCAGTCCGCCTACCTGCGCAGCCTGGCCCTGCCGGATGACTTCATCCCCTGGGACACCGACAACCGCCGCAACATCGGCTTCCTGCGCGCCTGGGAATCCGGCGCCGAAGTGCTGATCTCGATCGACGACGACAACTACTGCCTGCCCGACAGTGATTTCGTCGGCAGTCACCATGTCGTCGGCCGCCGTGGCGGCGAGTGCCAGGATCACCTGCTGGCGCAGGGCGACTGGTTCAACATCTGCACCCTGCTCAATCCGCGCCATGCCGACGAGATCTATCCGCGCGGCTACCCCTATGCCGAGCGCGGCAAGCCGGCGGCGGTCCCGACGGCCGCGCTGCCGGCGTCGCTGGCGCAGGCGCGCGTAGCAGTCAACGCCGGCCTCTGGCTCAACGATCCGGATGTCGACGCCATCACCCGCCTGGCCCAGCGCCCGCGCATGCGCGACGCGGCCGCCACGCCGGTCCTGCTGGCGCCCGAAGCCTGGTCCCCGGTCAATACCCAGAACACCGCGCTGCTGCGCGACACCCTGCCGGCCTACTGGTACGTGCGCATGGGCTTCCCGCTGCAGGGCATGCGCATCGACCGCTTCGGCGACATCCTGTCCGGCTACTTCGTGCAGAAGTGCGCCAAGCACCTGGGCGAGCTGGTGCGCATCGGCTCGCCGGTGGCGGAGCACAAGCGCTCGCCGCACAACCTGTTCAAGGATCTGTACCACGAGCTGGCCGGCATGGTGGTGGTGGAGGAGCTGCTGCCCTGGCTGCGCGAAGTGAAGCTCAGCGGCGGCAGCTATGCCGAGGCTTATGCCGCGCTGGCCGATGCGATCGAGGCGCAGTCCCCTAAGTTCCGCGGCTTCGTCTGGGACCAGGGCGGCCGCGAGTTCCTGACCGACAGCGCGGCCTGCATGCGCACCTGGCTGGGCGTGCTACGCCGGCTGCATTCCTGAAGGAGTTGCTAGGTTCATGGCTTTCAATCTGTTCAAGCGCCTGCGCGGCCAGCCGGCGGCTCCCGCCGAGGTGATCCCGGCCGACCTCAGTGCAGCCGATGTGGCCATCATCAAGCGGGTGCGGCCCTACACCATGACCAGCGCCGAGCGCATCGCCGCCCTGCTCGGCGGCGTCGACTACGTGGTGCGGCGCGGCCTGCCCGGCGCTTTTGCCGAGTGCGGCGTGTGGCGCGGCGGCTCGGTGCTGGCGATGGCGCTGCGCCTGATCGAGCTGGGCGACACCAGCCGCGATATCTACCTGTTCGATACCTTCGAGGGCATGACCGCGCCGACCGAGCACGACCAGTCGCGCTACGACGGCTCGGCCCTCAATACCTGGCAGCAGGCCGAGGGCTCCGGCCAGAAAGCCTGGGAGAACATGTTCAACCCGCAGGTATTCGGCCTGGAGCAGGTGCGCCAGGTGCTGTTGTCCAGCGGCTACCCCGAACAGCGCCTGCACCTGGTGCCGGGCACGGTGGAGACCACCATTCCGGACCAGGCGCCGCCGCAGCTGGCGCTGCTGCGCCTGGACACCGACTGGTACGAGTCGACCCGGCACGAGATGCAGCACCTGTATCCGCGCCTGGTGCTGGGCGGGGTGCTGATCATCGACGACTACGGCCACTGGGACGGTTGCCGCAAGGCGGTGGACGAGTATTTCGCCAGCGCTGTGACGCCGCCGCTGTTGCTGGGTCGGGTGGACTACACTGGCCGCATCGCGGTCAAGAACTGAGCGATTCCGGCACGGACTGTGAGCGATCCCACACCCACCCCCGATCGCATCGTGACCCCGGAGCCGCTGACCCTGGCGCGGCTCAAGGCGGTGTCGGTGCGGGGCGGGGCGGCCACCGTGCTGGCGATGGGCGTTACGCAGTTCTTCCGCCTGGTGATCATCGCCGCCCTGGCGCGCCTGCTCAGCCCCTCGGACTTCGGTGTGGTGGCGATGACCATGGGTGTGCTCTCGGTCGGCATCGTGTTCCGCGACCTCGGCCTGGCCAGCGCCACGGTCCAGCGCGAGCACCTGACCAACAGCCAGGTCAATACCCTGTTCTGGATCAACCTGGGTTTCGGCGCGGCAGCGACGCTGCTGTTCTGGGTCTGCGCGCCGCTGGTGGCGGCGTTCTTCAACGATCCGCGCCTGTTGGCGGTGACCCATGTGCTGTCGTTCAGCTTCGTGCTCGGCGCCGTCGCTGCCCAGCACGGCGCACTGCTGACCCGCCACCTGCGCTTCGGTACCAACGCCAAGATCCAGATCGCTTCGACCCTGCTCAGCGGCCTGGCGGCGGTATTGCTGGCCCGCGCCGGCTTCGGCTACTGGGCCCTGGTGCTGCAGACCATCGCCGCCGACGTCTTCACCGCGCTGCTGGTCTGGTACCACTCGGACTGGCGGCCCGGCTGGCCGCGCTTCGACCGCAGCGTCATGGACATGCTGTCCTACGGCGGTTACATGGTCGGCTTCGGCCTGCTCTGCTACGCCGCGCTCAACGCCAGCGTGCTGCTGCTCGGCCGCTACTGGGGCGCGCACCTGCTGGGCCAGTACAACCGCGCCGACATCCTGTCGCGCACCCTGCTCGGCTATATCAGCCAGCCGCTGGGCAACGTCGCCGCGCCCTCGCTGTCGCGGCTGCAGAACGAGGTGGCGGTGTACAACCGCTACTACCTGCGCTGCATGGAAATCATGAGCGCGCTGTCGTTCCCGCTCGGCGCCGCCTGCCTGGTGCTGGCGCCGGACCTGGTGCGGGTGGTGCTGGGCCCGCAATGGGAACAGGCCGGCACCCTGATGCGCTATCTCGCGCCCGGCATGTGCGTGCAGCCGATCATGAGCTCGACCGGCTGGCTCTACATGTCCAGCGGCCGGGTGCGGCGCATGCTGTACTGGGGCGTTATCGGCTGGGGCGCCCTGCTGGTGGCGACGGTGAGTGGCCTGGTCGGCGGCGCCGAGGGTGTGGCCATCGCCTATTCCGCCACCCTGCTGGTGCTGACTCCGCCCTGCATGAGCTTCGCCTTCAAGGGCACCGGCCTGAAGCTTTCCGACCTGCTGCGCTCCTGCTCCGGACCACTGGCCGCTTCGGCCATCGCCGCGGTGGCCGCGGCCCTGGTGCAGTACCTGCTGCAAGGCCGGAACGTGTGGCTGCGCCTGCCGGCTTCCTCCGGCACGCTGACGGCGGTCTATGCCTTCACCCTGCTGGTGGTGTTCGGGCAGGGCAAGGCGATCCTCGA
>FTAG01000303.1_pt1 | contig 22109 bp, 19 predicted proteins | sample 1638911 | NCBI WGS metagenome assembly FTAG01 (sample SAMEA3914813, study PRJEB12502) | metagenome | biome: forest; material: soil | place: Canada | collected 2011-07-07 | depth 0.3 m
AAGAACCCGCTGTTCCTGCTCGACGAGATCGACAAGATGAGCATGGATTTCCGCGGCGACCCCAGTTCGGCACTGCTGGAAGTGCTGGACCCGGAGCAGAACAACAGTTTCAACGACCATTACCTCGAGGTCGATTACGACCTGTCCGACGTCATGTTCGTCTGCACCGCCAACACTCTCAACATCCCCAGCCCGCTGCTCGACCGCATGGAAGTGATCCGCATCCCCGGCTATACCGAGGATGAGAAGCTGAACATCGCCAAGCGCTACCTGGTGCCCAAGCAGATCAAGGCCAATGGCCTCAAGGACGACGAGCTGGAGATCGCCGACGGCGCCATCCGCTCGATCGTGCGCACCTATACCCGCGAAGCCGGCGTGCGCAGCCTGGAGCGCGAGATCAGCAAGATTTCGCGCAAGGTGGTCAAGCAGATCCTGCTCAAGCCGACCGAGAAGACGGTCAAGGTCACCGAGAAGAATCTCGAGAAGTACCTGGGGGTGCAGCGCTTCCGCTTCGGCCGTGCCGAAGAGAAGAACCAGGTGGGGCAGGTCACCGGCCTGGCCTGGACCGAGGTAGGCGGCGAACTGCTGTCGATCGAGGCGGCGCTGTCCTCGGGCAAGGGCAAGCTGACCCAGACCGGCAGCCTCGGCAACGTCATGCAGGAGTCGATCCAGGCGGCGCTGACCGTGGTGCGCTCGCGCGCCAAGCTCCTTGGCATCGATCCGGAGTTCTACCAGAAGCACGACATCCACGTGCACGTGCCGGAGGGCGCCACGCCCAAGGACGGTCCGTCCGCGGGCATCGCCATGTGCACTGCCCTGGTTTCGACCCTCACCGGCATCCCGGTGCGGGCGGACGTCGCCATGACCGGCGAGATCACGCTGCGCGGCGAGGTGCTGCCGATCGGCGGACTCAAGGAGAAACTGCTGGCGGCGCAGCGCGGCGGCATCCGGCGCGTCATCATCCCGCAGGAAAATCTCAAGGATCTCACGGAGATTCCGGACAACATCAAGGCCAAGCTCGATATCGAGCCGGTACGCTGGGTCGAGGACGTGCTGCGCCTGGCGCTGGAGCGCGTGCCCGAGCCGAAGGCCAACGTCGAGGGCAGTGCCAATCCGCCCGCTGCCTCCGGCGAGGGGCTGCGCCCGCACTGATTTTTTTTGCACGCCCGCGGCGCACGACGGCGCCGCGGGCGCGGCAAGAATGTGTAATACGGGACCTGCAAAAAAGGTTTGTGCCATGGGCACAAACGCTTCATTGACGCTCGCTGTCGGCGCTTGGTATAAAGCCGCATCCGCTGCCGTATTGATCCACCCTGAAAATGTCTGCGCCGGTACCCGCGCGACCTTCGGGCGTCGGCGGCACATCGAATTTTCCGGCACGAAGCCACTTACGCAGAATAGAGGGGACTCATCGACATGAACAAGGCAGAATTGATCAACGCGGTCGCCGACAAGGCGGAGCTGTCCAAGGCCGACGCCGGCCGCGCGGTCGATGCGTTCGTTGAAGTCGTCACCAAGGCGCTGAAGAAGAACGACAAGGTGTCCCTGGTCGGTTTTGGCACCTTCGCCATCCGCAAGCGTGCCGCACGCACCGGCCGCAACCCCAAGACCGGCGCCCCCCTGAAGATCTCCGCCAGCAAGAATCCTTCCTTCAAAGCTGGCAAGGCGCTGAAAGACGCGGTAAAATAGTCGACCTTCGCGGGACTGACACCCCGACGGGTGCTTAGCTCAGTCGGTAGAGCATCGCCCTTACAAGGCGGGGGTCGGCGGTTCGAGCCCGTCAGCACCCACCAGTTCGAAGCTGAAAGCTGCAAATAGTAGATGTACACGCGGAGCGGTAGCTCAGTTGGTTAGAGTATCGGCCTGTCACGCCGAGGGTCGCGGGTTCGAGCCCCGTCCGCTCCGCCATATAAAAAAAGAGGCGCTCGAACGAGCGCCTTATTTATTTCCGGACCCGGAAACTATCCAGATATGTTGCAGACCATACGCGACCGCATGACCGGCCCGGTTCTCTGGGGCATTATCGGTATATTGATCGTTCCGTTCGCCTTCTTCGGCATCCAGTCCCTGCAGGGCGGCGGCGGCGCCGATCCCACGGTGGCCGAGGTCGGCGGGATCAAGATCACCCAGTCGCAGTTCCACAATGCCTATCAGCGCGCCTACCAGGAACTGGCCCAGCGCGAGGGCGACAGCTTCCGCGCCGACGAGGTGCAGCAGGCCAAGCTGCGCGACAGCGTGCTGAAAAGCCTGATCCAGGACCTGGTGATGCGGCAGTACACGCGCGACACTGGCTACCGCGTCGACGATGCCGGCCTGCGCGCCGAGCTGGAAGCGATGCCGTATTTCCAGGACCAGGGCCATTTCTCCGCCGACCGTTATCGCGCGGTGCTCGCCAGCGTCGGCCAGACGCCTGAGCAGTTCGAGACGCAGCAGCGCACCCAGTTGCCGCAGGAACAGTTGCGCGGCGCGGTGCTGGACAGCGCCTTCATCACGCCGCGCGAGGGCGAGGCGGCCTGGAAACTGCTGCACCAGCAACGCGTGTTCAGCTATGTCAAGTTCGAGCCGGCCAGGTACCAGGCCGCGGTCAGCATCAGCGATGACCAGATCAAGCAGCGCTACGAACAGAAGAAGGACGGTTACAAGGCGCCGGAACGGATCAAGCTGGCCTACGTCGAACTGGCCCTGGATGAGCTGCCCAAGGCTGCGGCGCCGACCGCGGACGTGCTCAAGGCCATCTATGAGGCACGCAAGGCCGCGTTGTTCTCCACGCCGGAACAGCGCCATGCCAGCCACATCCTGATCGCCTTCGGCGCCGACAAGGATGCGGCGAAGAAGAAGGCCGACGAACTGTATGCCAAGATCAAGGGCGGCGCCGACTTTGCGGAAGCGGCCAAGGCCAACTCCGACGATCCGGGCTCCAGGACCAAGGGCGGCGACCTGGGCTGGGTCAAGCACGGCATGATGGTGCCCAAGTTCGAGTCGGCCCTGTTCGCCATGGGCAAGGCCGGCGACGTCGGCGAGCCGATACAGACCGAGTATGGCTGGCACATCATCAAGCTGGATGAGGTCAAGACGGCGGCGACCTCGCCGTTCGAGGACGCCGCGGTGCAGAAGCAGCTGCTCGACCTGTACCAGCAGCAGGACGCGATCACCCGCTTCAACGACATGTCCGCCAAGCTGGACCAGCTCAGCTTCGAGAACTCCGCCTCGCTCGATCCGGTGGCCAAGGCGCTGGGACTGCAGGTGAAGGCTACCGACTGGTTCACCCGCAAGGGTGGCCAGGACGTTGCCGCCAACCAGGCCGTGATTGCCGCCGCATTTTCGCAGCCGGTGCTGCAGGACGGCGAGAACAGCAAGCCGATCGGCCTGGATCCGCAGCACCTGGTAGTGGTGCGCAAAGCCGAGTACGAGGCACCGCGCCAGCTGAGCCAGGCCGAGGTTGCCGACCAGATCCGCAGCGAGTTGCGCGACGAGACCACCAAGGCCAAGGCCGCCGCCGCCGCGGCCGCGCTGCTGAAGAGCGTCGACGAGGGGCAGACCTTCGAGGCCGCGACCAAGGCCGCGGGCCTGAGCCCGATCGCCCCCGGCACGGTGCAGCGCGACAACAAGGATCTGCCGCCGGCCTTGGTCGGCGCGGTATTCAAGCTGCCGCGCCCGGCTGGCAGCAAGCTGGTCTACAGCCAGGCGCCGCTGGACGGCGGCGACATCGCGGTGATTGCCTTGTCCGCGGTGAACGACCCGCAGCCGCAGTCCACCGATCAGGACAGCATCCACGCCTCGAGCGCGCAGCTGCGCAACGCCCGCGCCGGCGCCGAGATGGCCGCTTATCGCGACGTGGTGGAAAAGCAGGTCAAGGTGAACATCAAGGCGACGCCGGCAACCAGCGACGTCGATCAGGGGAACTAAGCCGGGCAGCGCGAGGCGAGGGCTACAGCAACAGCTTTCGCGCAAAGGCGCAAAGAACGCAAAATAACGCCAAGAAAAGCATCAAGAAAAAGGCCTCCGCAAGGAGGCCTTTTTTGTTTCCACTCTTGATTCTTTGTTTTTCTTTGCGGCTTCTTTTGCGTTCTTTGCGTCTTTGCGTCTTTGCGCGAAATCGCTGTTTGCTGTTTGCTGTTTGCTGTTTGCTGTTTGCTGTTTAGCCCGGCCCGCTGATGTTTTCCAGCGTGAACCCCATGAAGCGGAAGCCGGCGTCGACGTAGATGATCTCGCCGGTGATGCCGGAGGCGAGGTCGGAGCAGAGGAAGGCGGCGGTGTTGCCGACTTCCTCGATAGTGACGTTGCGGCGCAGAGCCGAGCCTTTCTCGGCATGCGACAGCATGCTGCGGAAGCCCTTGATGCCGGCGCCGGCCAGGGTCTTGATCGGGCCGGCCGAGATGCCGTTGACGCGGATGCCCTCGGGGCCGAGTTCGCCGGCCATGTAGCGGACGTTGGCTTCGAGGCTGGCCTTGGCCGCGCCCATCACGTTGTACATCGGCACGAAACGCTCGCTGCCGAGGTAGGTGAGGGTAAGCAGGGCGGCTTTGCGGCCCTGCATCAGCGGCCGCGCCGCCTTGCCCAATGCGGCGAAGCTGTAGGCCGAGATGTCGTGGGCGATGGCGTAGCCCTCGCGCGTCACCGTCTCCAGGTAGCCGCCGGCGAGCAGTTCGCGCGGAGCGAAGCCGATGGAGTGGATGACGATGTCGATGCCGCCCCATTTCTGCTTGAGCGTGTCGAACACCGCGGCGATCTCCTCGTCGCGCGTCACGTCCAGCGGCAGCACGATATCCGAGCCGTTTTCGTGCGCGGCGGCCTCGACGCGGGGCTTGAGCTTGTCGCCCTGGTAGGTGAAGGCCAATTCGGCGCCTTCGCGGTGCATCGCCTCGGTGATGCCGGTGGCGATCGACCGTTCGCTGGCGATGCCGGTGATGAGTACTTTCTTGCCGCTGAGGAAACCCATGTTGAGCCTCTCCGTAGTATCGCCCCGTCGCAGGGCGGCTATTGGCCCGCGCGGACTGTTCAGGTGGGAAACCATCCAGTTCCGGACTGCGGCGATGGTATCACCCATCGCCGCAGGATCAGCCGGCCCCGCTTACATCGGGTGGAACTGGATCGGATAGCTGCCGTAGGTGAACGGCGGCACGCTCTTGGCCTGGAAGTGGAACAGCTTGATGCGCTCCACGATCTTGCGCTCGAAATCCGGGTCATGGAAGGTGCTCGAGACCAGCGCGCAGTCCGTCACCGAACCGTCCGGCGCAATGGTCAGCCTGATGGTGATCGAGCCGTCGCCCATGTTGGCGTTTTCACGCTGCTGGCGATTGTAGATCGAGATCAGCGAACCCTTGTTGCGGTCGAACACTTCCTGGATTTCCGCCAGGGTGCGGGAGTTGTCGACCTTGCCGTTGGCGCCGGCCTTGCCGATGTCGCGGCCGAAGCCCAGCGGGCTCTGCACGGCGCCGGTGCGGAGATTGCCGAGTCCGGTGCCGCTCTGCGTGCTGGTGTAGCTGCCGCTGCCGCCAAAGCCGTTGCCGCTGGTGGCGGCAGCGGAGTTGGCAATGGACTCGGCCGAGGAACCGATGCCGCCCCTGGAGCTGAGCGTCGGCGTGGCGGTCACCACCTGGTTGTCGAGGTTCAGCTTCTGGTCGCGCAGATCGTTGAGCTGATCGAAGACCTTCATCTCCTTCTCGGCTTTTTCGCGCGCGGTTGGCTGCGGCACCGGCGTCGGCGTGGGCTTCTGCACCGCCTGCTTCGGCGCCTGCTGCGGCTTCTCCGGCTTGTTTTCCGGAGCCGGCTTGGGCTGCTCCGGCGGCGCCTGTTCGCCTGGCGGCTGTTCCGTCACCAGCTCGGCATAGCGCGAGCCGTTGTAGGTGGTGGCCTCGGTCTTCTTGATTTCCATCTGGAAGATGGTGATCAGCACGGCGATGATGATGGCCGGGATCGCGACGAACAGAAGGATGCGGCGGAAGCGCCGGTCGGCTTCCTCCGACAGTGCCCAGCTTTCCCACAGGATCAGGTGGCTCATGGCGCGGCTGCCCGGGTGCTGCGGTGATTGACGGACAGCGAGATCTTGGCGAACTGGGCCTGGCCGGCGGTCACCATCACTTTCTTCAGCAAGGAATAGGGGATGTCCTTGTCGGCCATGATGTTGATCTCGCCGCGGGTCAGCGCGTTGGCCGCGCCGCCCTGGATCTGCGCCAGCGGCACCAGCAGCAACTGCGACTTGAGCGGCGCCAGGATGTCGCCGCCGGTGGTCTCGGCGTCCTTGACGCTCATTACCGGCTGGCCCTGCAGCGTGATGCTGTCGGCCGTGACCATCAGCACCGGGGTGTCATTGGGCGTCTGGTTGGTGACCGAGGAAGGCAGTTCCAGCGAGCGCGGGCTGCGTATGGTCTGCACGCTGGTGGACGTCAGCAGCAGGAAAAACACCAGGCAGGTGAAGATGTCGATCATCGACACCAGGTTGAGCGGCACGGTGTCGCGTTTGGTGGCCTTGCGCAGCATGCGCTGGCGCATGAAGTTCGAGCGCAGTCTCATCGCTTGGCACCTCCGGCCGGCGCGGCTGCGGCGGCCGCGGCGGTCTTGGGCGCATCGCCCATGCCGATCTGCGGGAACAGGTCGCGCTGCGGATGGCCCGGGGTACCGGCTTGCACGCGTACGGTATCCATCACCTGTACCAGGGTGTCATAGGCGATGCCGGGCTCGAGCAGGAGGGTGATCTTGTCCTCCGCCGGCTCGCGGTCCTTGATCTGGGCCAGCAGTTCGCCCAGGCCCTTGTAGTCGAAGGCGCCGGCGGTGTTGGGGAACTGGCGCAGGGCGCCACCGGCGTCGCCGACGGTCATGCCGTCCTGGCGCACGATCACCTTGAGGTCCTTCAGCGGCTTGTCCGGCGGGCTGGAGTCGGACGAGGGCAGGTTGATGCCCAGGATCGACACGCCCAGCGCGTTGACCAGCAGGAAGAACACCAGCACCGTGAGGATGTCGATCATCGACACGATGTTCAGTTCGGTGGCGCGCTTGCGCCTGGCGCGCCGCGTGACGCGGCGCATGTTGCGCGACAATCCTTGCATCATCGGCGGATCATCCTGTATGCAGGGTGGATGATTGTTCCGTCGTTACTTGAGGCCGAGACTGTTGAGGAACTTGACCGCGGCCATTTCCAGGCTGTCGACCAGTTCGTCGGTCATCGACTGCAGCCAGGCGTGGATCAGCATGAAGGGCACGGCGGTCATCAGGCCGAACGCGGTGCAGTTCATGGCGATGGACACGGCCTCGGACAGCTGGTCCTGCTTCTCCGCCGGATTGACGCCGGACAGCGAGGAGAAGCCGTGGATCAGTCCGATGATGGTGCCGAGCAGGCCGAGCAGGGTGGCGACATTGGCGAAGGTGGCCAGGTAGTGGGTGCGGCGCTCGAGCTGCGGCGTCACTTCCATCAGGCTCTCTTCCATGGCGCGCTCGACGTCCTCGCGCGTCACCTGGCCGCGCGAGCGGGCGATGCCGTAGCCGAGCACGCGGCCGATGGCGGTGGAGGAGGAGGCAGCCAGCTTTTCCGCGTCTTCGTACCGTCCGGAATTGACCATCGGCAGCAGCTTCGACCACAGCGTGCGGTTCTCGCTATAGGCGCGGCGCAGGTAGGTGAAACGCTCGATGGTAATGGCGAGGCCGAGTACCAGCAGCGCCAGGATGGGGTACATGAACACGCCGCCGTTTTGAAAGAAGCGGGTGACGGTGGCGAAAAAATCCATGGTGATTCCTCTTGTAAGCTGATGACTTGGTTTTTGGTGGAACTTCAGCGATAAGACGTTTGCCGCTTACTTCTTGCCGCCAAGCTCGGCCTGGCGGTACTCCTGAATCGTGTCGTAGTAAGTGTTCTGCCGCTTGAACACCTGCGGGTCGATCGGTGCCATTTGCTCTTGCACAATCTGCGCCGGGCGATCCATGCCGCGGGTTGCGTATTCATTCTTCCACGGTGTCAGGTACAGGCCGATCGGCGATTCACGGTCGCCGATGATGGTCGTACCGGCCCCCTCGTCGCCCGGCTGCGCGTCCTTGGACGCCGCCTGGGATTTCTGGGCCCCCGCCGGAGCGGCCAGCAGCGCCGCCGCCAGCCCCACCGTGCCGAATAATAGTGATCTCATTGCTTGCGCTCCACCGCCGGGGCGGTACCTGCGGCAGGTGTCAGCTGACCGGCGGTCGGTTTACCCGCCGCCTGCGGCAGCCCATCCTGCAATTCGTTGATCCATGCGGTGACGATCGGTTTGCTGTCCTTGCCTGCGGTCCGCTGGTACTCCCGATATTGCGCCAACGCATCCTGCGGGCGCCTCATATAGGCATCGTAAAGGACGCCCAGGTTCAGATGGGTGACCGGATTATCCGATTTTAGCGCAATGGCCTTCAGATAGGCCTGCTCGGAGCGCACATAGTCGCCGTTTTCGCGGTACAGGATGCCCAGCCAGGCCCAGGCGAAATCGTCCTTGGCGTTGACCGTGGTGGCCCGGTAGAAGCTGGCGATGGCCAAGTCGCGCTGCTTGGCCTGGGCCTGCAGTGCGCCCAGGTCGTTGAGCGGGCCGGCATATTGCGGGAAGTCCTGCGCCAGCTTGGCGAAGGCGTCCTTGGCCTCGTCCTGCTTCTTGTCTTTCATCAGCTGCAGCGCGGCCTGGAAGCGCTGCTCCGGGTCGCCCTTGTCCGGGGCCTTGGTGGCGGTCGGCGCCGCTGGCGCCTGCTGCTGCGTGCCGCCCGGCGCCGGCGTCGGTGCGGCCGGCCTGCTGGGCTGGCCGCCGCAAGCCGCCAGCAACAGGGTGGCGCACAGGGCCAGCCACAGGCGTGTGTTTGCGGTCTTGTTCATCGGATCAACGCAGCGATTCATACTTGTCCTCGCGCTGCTCGTGCTTGCCGTACTTGGCCGGAGACAGCTCGCCCAACGCATCGACACTCTTGCGGATCGACGGGTTCCACAGCCCTTGGCCGACGCGGTCCAGGTTGGCTTCGTGGGCCTTGACCGCCTGTTCGTCGAACGGATCGGCCTGCTCTTCCAGCAGCAGCTTGTACTGCTCCAGTTCGTCGGCGCCCTTCAGCTTGGCCGGAGGCTCGGAGTTGACCAGGGCCCTGGCGAAATCGTGATAGGCATTGCCGATCTCGTAGGTGGCCGCGGTGGTGGTATCGGCATAGCCGTAGCTGGCGGTCTGGTTCAGCGCCTGCACCGCATCCTCGGTCGCTTTCTTGCGTGCCGCCAGGGTTTTGGCGAGGGGCTGGGTGATGGCTACGGCGCGCGCTTGCTGTGCGACGGCCTTGCCCAGTTCCAGGCTGGCCTGGGCGGCGGCCAGCTTGCTGTCCTCGGTGCGGGCCGCGCCGGCCATGCTGTCGGCGGTCACGGCGTCGCGCAGCAGGGACATGTAGCGGCTGGTGTTGCCGCTGGCCTGCGCCATCTCGATCAGGCGATGACGGGCCTGGACGCTACGGTCGAGCGGCTGCGGATAAGTCTTGAGGTAGGACTCGTAGGCGCTGCCGGCCAGCTGAGTCTGCTGCGCCTGGTCGTACAGGGTGGCGGCGAGCCAGGTGGATTCGCGGCGGGTATCGGGGTTTTCCGTCGGCCGCTGCGCGATACGCTGGTAAGCCGTTGCCGCCTGTGCCGGCTTGTTGTCCTTCTGGTAGGCCAGGGCCAGCTTCTTGTCGACGTCCGCCGCCAGGGCATTGGTCGGGTAGCGGCTGCGGAAGCTTTCCAGGGCCTGCTCGGAGGCACCCCAGTCCTGCAGCGAGTACAGGGCCGAAGCCGCATCGTAGTCCGCATTGGGCCGGATCGAGGCCTCCGGCACCACCTGGCCGACCCGCTGGAACATCTGTGCGGCGGTGCGCAGATCGCCCGCGCTGCGGGCGGCTTCGCCCTGCTTGTAGATCGAGGCGGCCAGCTGCTCCACCACCAGCTTGTGGTTGGCGTTGCCCGGCGGGGTAAGGGCCAGCAGCTGGGTATAGGCGCCTTCGGCGTCGCCGTACTTGTTCTGGGCGAACTTGGAATCGGCCAGGACACCCAGGCTCTGACTGCGCAGTTCCGGTATGGCCGGGGGATTGAGGGCCAGGACACGGTTGGACATGGCGGTGGCCTGGTCCAGATCCTTGATTTCGTACAGATCCTCGGCGGAGCGAGTCAGCACCGGGGCGACCTGGGGTGCGCTCGGGAAGGTATCCGCATACCTGGTACTGGCAGCCACCGACTGGCGCAGCACGCCGGGGCGGTCCTGCGGCTGCACTTCCTTGCCCAGGCGCTGCCAGGCCTGGATGGCGGCGTAGGCGGCTTCCGGCGCCTTGGGATTATTGGGATAGCCGTAGGCGGTCTTTTCGTACTGTTTGGCGGCATCCTGGGTCTGGCCGCCGTCGTACAGGGAGTCGGCGTAGAGGAGATTGACCTCGGGCAGCTTGGGATCCTGCGGGTAGATATCGAGGATCTTCTTGTACCAGCCGGCGCCCGCGATGAAGTCGGCGCGCTTGGCGGCGGGATCGGTCGCCGGTTCCTGCTGGGCCTTGGCCTGGTAGTGACGGCCCAGGTCTTCGAGGTCGCTGCGCAGGGCGGTCATCACCTCCGGCGTCGGCGTCTTGCCGGCCCAGTAAGGCGCGCTGGGCTCGTAGGCCGTGGCGTAGCGCTCCTTCTCGAGCAGCACCTGGTCGGTGAAGCCGCCGTCCCGGTAGGCCGCGATGACCTTGGTCTGGAACTGCGGCGCGCTCGGATGCGTCGGATGGCTCTCGACGAAGGCGCCATAGGCCTTGGCGGCGTCGGTGTAGCGGCGCTTGTCGAGCATCAACTCGCCGAGGGCGTTGTAGACCAGTGCGTAGAAACGCGGCTGGGTATTGCGGGCGAAGTAGTCGTTGATCGCCTTGCCGCCACCAAGGGCGGTGAAGGACAGACTCGATACGCGCAGCGAGTCGCGCGCCAGGTCGGCTTTCTCCGCCGGCGTCGTTGCCTTGAGCGCGGCCTCCGGATCGTCCAGCTCACCCTTGGGCAGGTCGCGATCGAGGATGGCGAAGAACACGCCGATGTCCTCGGCATATTTCTGCTGCTGGAACAGCGACCAGCCGTACTTGTGCTGCGCCTGGACGAAGAACGGCGTGTTCTCGCCCAGGTCCATCACCTTGCGGTACTCGCCTTCCGATTCGGAGTAGCGGTCGCGTATATAAAGCAGTTCGCCGTTGCGGAAACGCGCGTCGGCGATCAGCGGCGAGCTCGGATAGTCATGCTCCAGCTTCTGCAGGGTTTCGATGCCCTTGTCCTGGTCGCCGCTGTTGACGTAGGCGCGGGACAGCTGGTACAGCACGCGATCGTTGCTCTTGGAATCCGGATCCTGCAACAGCTTCTGGTAGATATTGATGGAATCCCGGATCGCCGCGCTCTTGCCGTCGTTGTTGCCTTTCACATCCTCTTCCTGCACCTGCAGGTCGGCGACGCGTTTCTCCGCTTCCAGGCGCTTGTCGGAGTCAGCTTTGAGCTCGAGCAGCTTGCGGTAGTTCTCCAGCGCCTTTTGCGGATCCGGCGCCACCTCTTCGGACTGGATGATCGCGAGCTTGTCCGGAGACGGCTCCTTCTGGTTCTGCAGGGTCTTGATCGGCGGAGCGGAATTCTTCACCGCGGACGGCGTGCAGGCGGCCAGGACGATCGTGATGCCGGCGGCGGCGGCGAGCGCTGCGTGCTTCATTTCCGGATCTCGGTGTTCGGGCCGGTGCCTGCGCCCCTCAGCTGGCTGTCGTAAATGCGGGCGAGGGCGAAGCGCGACTCGACCAGGTACTTCTCGTTCATTTCCTTCATCTGCAGCAGGTCGTTGAGCGCGATCCCCTGTAGCACCTTGCTCTCGGCCACCTCGGCGGCGGCGAGCTGCGGCAGCAGCTGGTCGATGCGGGCGTTGACCGCCAGCATGCGTTCATACGGGCCGACGAACTTGTCGGCTCCGGGTGACTGCGCCAGCTGCAGCGCCACCGGCGTTTCGGCGTCGGGCGCGTCGGGCGCGCCCTGGCTGGTGTAGACGTTGAGGTGCTCGGCCATCTGCAGCTGCGGCGCGGCGGACGCTCCCGGCACGTAGCCCGGCGCCGCCGCCTTGACGATCGGCGGCCCCGCCGGAACGCCGCCGGGGTGTCCCGCGCCGCGGCTCTGCCAGGTCTGCTGCAACTCGCCCATACGCGCCTTCCAGGTCAGCAGGTCGCTGCGCAGCAGGCGCGTGTCGCGGTAATTCTTCAGCGCTTCCTGGAAATTGTGTTCGGCGATCAAGGTTTGCAGGTAGAAGGTCTCGGGCGCATCGGGCAGCGAGCGCAGCTTCCAGCGCCAGCCGGTCTCGGCGCCCGGGTCGTAGTTGTCGACCATGGTCAGGATCATGCGGCCGCTGCGGACGTGATCCTCGGCCTGGCTCAGGCGCGTGCGGGTGTCTTCCAGCGCGGCGATGGCCTGCTCGTAATACTGCTGCGCCTGGATGTGCGCGCCGAGGCGGTCGAGCACGTAGGGGATGGCCAGCAGGCCTTCCTGCACGGCGGGGTCGATCCGGTCGCGGCCGACCAGTTCCACCCAGGGCACCAGGGCCTGCTTGAGCTGGGCCTCCTCGTCCTTGTTCCTGCCGCTGAGGTGGAACGGCGCAAGGCGGGCGCGCTTGTAGATGCTGTCCGAGTCGATATAGCCCGGACGCAGCAGCACGCCGATGGTGGCGAAGGAGGTGAAGGCGGTCTGATCGGTCGGCGCCTCGTCGCCCAGCTCGGTCTTGCTCTGGCGCTTGCCGCCCGGCGCCAGGTAAGCCCAGCCCAGGCCGAGCAGGGCGCGGTTGGAGTAGGGGCCCACGGTGCGCACGCGGCCGAAGATCGGGATCGCGGTGCGGCCCTGCTGGGTGCGCAGGAAATGGTAGCCGAGGGTCAGGTTGGCCTTGTCGCGCAGCGCCAGGCCGTCCGAGTCGAACGGCGTGAGGCGGCCGACACGGTCGAGCACGTTGACACCCTGTCCGACGCGGCCGTCGTTGATCAGCGCCACGCCCAGGTTGTAACGCATGTAGTTGGACATGTCGCCGCTGTCGGCCTGGGTCAGGATGTCGGCGGCTTCGCCATAGCGACCCTGCGCCAGCAGCACGCGCGACTGCAGGTCCTGCCAGTCCAGCAGCAGCCTGGCCGGCAGCTGGGCCCGCATCGCGGCCAGTTCGGCGGTGGCCTGCTGGTAGTAGGCGCGTTCGTAGTAGAAGCTGGCCAGGTCCAGCCGCGCCTTGCTCAGAGCGGTGGGATCCTTGGCATTGGCGATCTGCTGGCGGTAAATCGTCTCGGCGCGCTGCGGCAGTCCGAACGAAAGCGTGTCGTTGGCCAGTTCACGGTAGTAGGCCGGAGCCAGCGGCTGCTTCGGCTCCTCGATCTGGATGCGTCCGAGCAGGGCCGAGGCGCTCAGGTAGCGGCCGTTGCCGGCGAGGAACTCGGAGGCGCGCACGCGCGGATCGTTGTCGCCGCCGGGAATGTAGGTGTCGGCGGCGGCGCTGCCGCCGGCGAGCGCCAGCACGGCGCCCAGGATCAGGCCATGGCAGCGCTTCATTGTGCTGCACTCCACTGGTAGAACTTCAGCTCAGGACGGGTCAGGTAGCCCTGGCGCTGCAGCGACAGCTCGATGTCGGCCGGCTGGTTGGTCTTGTCGAAGTAGCCTTCGTAGCTGCCGGTGAACGGCGGGTCGGTGGGCCGGGCCTCGGCGTACTGCGCGGTGAACTGGGCGCGGATGTGATGCCGCCCGGAAGGGGCGGTCATCACGATCAGGCGGTGCAGGCTGTTGCCGAGCAGCTGCAGCTGCACCGACTCGGACCGGGGATATTCATAGGTGACGGGCTTGCCGTCGTCGATCGACACGCTGATGTCGCGCAGGATCATGGCGGTGATGCGCACGCCGACGTAGACCGCCAGGCGGTTGTAGCCCGGATACAGGAAGTCCTGTTCCACCGCCTGCGCCTGCTGGATCAGGTCCAGCGACTGCTCTTTCAGCTTCTGGATGTTTTGATCGGAATCCTGTGCAGCCTGGGTCGCCGCCTGGGGCGTCGCAGCGATTGCGCACACCGGCAGCAGGGTTGCGGCGATCATCGCGCCACACCAGGCTCGAAGCGATTTTCGTTTGATCATGAGGAAGGCTGACGCGTCGTTCCGTGGAGTCTAACAAATGCTTTGCAGCTTGCGAAAACCGGTCAAAAATTCACCGCAAGCTGCTCTTATAGCTGTCTTTCCAGCGCCTTAATTCCGCAAACACCTCGACGGCATCATCCAGCCGTTTGCCGGCATGGGCGGATGCCGATTCGGCCAGCTGCGGCAGGGTCGCCCGCAGAAACGGGTTGACGCCGCGCTCGCGCGAAACCGTGCTCGGCACACTGGGCCGGCGCTGCGCGCGCAGCGCCTGCACCCGTTCGATCTCGGCCGCGACCGCCGCGCTGCCCGGCTCCGCCGCGCGCGCGAAATCCAGGTTGGAGAGGGTGTATTCGTGGGCGCAATAGACCCGCGTATCGCCATCCAGCCCGGACAGACGCTGCAACGAGGCGTGCATCTGTTGCGGCGTCCCTTCAAAGAGCCGGCCACACCCCCCGGCAAACAAGGTATCTCCGCAAAATAGCAGCTTCTGCGCCGGAGCGTGATAGGCAATATGGCCGAGAGTGTGACCGGGTACCGCCAGCACCTCGAAATCCACACCCAGCCCGGGCAGTTCCACGCGATCTCCATCGTCGAGCAACTGGCTGAGCCCCGCGATCTTCGCCGCCTCGAGGCGCGGGCCGTACACCGGGACCTCCCAGTCGCGGCGCAGCAAGGGCAGGCCGCCGATGTGGTCGGCATGGTGGTGGGTGATGAGGATGGCGACGAGCTTCAAGCCGCGTTCGGCCAAGGCCGCGCGTACCACAGCGCCGTCGCCCGGGTCGACCACGGCGGCAAGGCCATCGCGGTGCAACAACCAAAGATAGTTGTCCTGGAACGCAGGCAGCGGCGTCACGGTTATCATGGGGGGACTCTGTAGCCTGAGACGCGAGGCGTCAACCATGCCCAACCGGCTCGCCATCCGCGGCGGACAGCCGTTCAGCCGTTACACCCTGACCCTGTGGCTGCGCAGCCAGCGGGGACGGCGGCTGCTGGCCCTGGAGGAGCGCGAGCTGCGCCGGGTGCTGCCGGACATTTTCGGCCGCCACATCCTGCAGGTCGGCAACTGGGGGCGCGGCCAGCGCCTGCTCGGCTCGGCCGATACCCTGCACCGGGCGGTACTGGGCACGATCGGCGAGCTGGATGCCCAGTCCCTGGTCAAGCCCGAGCAGCTGCCGGTGTTGAGCCGCAGCGTCGATGCCGTGCTGCTGCCGCACACCCTGGAATTCACCCAGCTGCCGCACAACGTGCTGCGCGAGACCAGCCGTATCCTCAACGACCGCGGCCGCCTGCTGATCCTGGGTTTCAACCCCTGGAGCATCTGGGGGCTGCGCCAGCGGCTGGGCCTGCGCTACCGCGCCTTCCCGCCGGGCGCCCGTTTCGTCAGCCCGGAGCGGCTTTGCGACTGGCTGGAATTGCTGGATTTCGAGGTGATGCTGGTGCGGCGCTTCGGTACCGGCTTCCCCTGGGCGGCGCCGCGCACGGTGGGCGAAGTGCCTGGGCTGCACAGCCTGGCCAACCCGCTGATGGAAGGCTACCTGATCATGGCCAAGAAGCGCGTCATCCCGATGAGCCTGGTGGGGCGGGTGCAGCGGGCCCAGGTGCGACCGCTGGTCGGCGGCGCCCTCGGCGGCGCGACCTCGCGGGTACCGGGCGTGCAGCCGCGCGAGGAATGGCCCCAGCCCAGCGAATAGCCTGGACAATCAATCGCAACATTACCTGACTCCATTGAAGACCATCACCATCTATACCGACGGCGCCTGCCGCGGCAATCCGGGCCCCGGCGGCTGGGGCGCCCTGCTGCACTGGAACGGCCACGACAAGAAGCTCAGTGGCGGCGAGACCCTGACCACCAACAACCGCATGGAGCTGATGGCGGCGATTTCGGCCCTGGAGTCGCTGCGCGAGCCTTGCGCCGTGACGCTCTATACCGACTCGGTCTACGTCAAGCAGGGCCTCAACGAATGGCTGCCCGGCTGGAAGCTGCGCGGCTGGCGCACCGCCGACAAGAAGCCGGTGAAGAACCAGGATCTGTGGCAGCGCCTGGACGCGGCGGCCTCGCGGCACCAGATCGACTGGCGCTGGGTCAAGGGCCATGCCGGCAACCCCGGCAACGAGGCCGCCGACCGGCTCGCCAATGAAGGCCTGGAAGCGCATCTGCGCGCCGGAGCGGCGGCATGAAATCCCGAACAGCTAAAAAGCGATCTCTCGCAAAGATGCGAAGGAGCGCAAAGGCCGCAAAGAAAAGCTTTTAGTCAAAAAAGCCTTTGCCGTTCTTTGCGCTCTTCGCGCTTCTTTGCGCCTTTGCGAGAGATGCTGTTCCGCTTTTCTTCCCTCATAGTACAAATATCACCATGACCGCCGAACGCCAGATCATCCTCGACACCGAGACCACCGGCCTGGAAGTGGGTGAGGGCCATCGCGTCATCGAGATCGGCTGCGTCGAGCTGGTCAACCGACGCGTGACTGCGAGGAACTTCCACCACTATCTGAATCCGGACCGCGCCATCGATGCCGGCGCGCAGGAAGTGCACGGCATCAGCAACGCCTTCCTCGCCGACAAGCCGCGCTTCGCCGATATCGCCGCCAGCCTGCTCGAATACCTGCGCGGCGCCGAACTGGTGATCCACAACGCCGCCTTCGACATCGGCTTCCTCGATCGCGAATTCGAACTGGCCGGCTACGGCGAGCGCCTGGGGCAGATCTGCGGCGTGGTCGACACGGTGTTGATGGCGCGGCGCATGCACCCCGGCCAGAAGGCCAGCCTCGACGCGCTATGCAAGCGCTACGGCGTCGACAACTCCAATCGCGACCTGCACGGCGCCCTGCTCGACGCGCGCCTGCTGGCCGACGTCTACCTGGCGATGACCGGCGGCCAGTCCGCCTTGCTGCTCGATCGCGAGACGAGTGGCGCCGCCTCCGCGGCGCCGACGCTGGAGGGCTTGCGCGAATTGTTCGACAGCGCCGGCGCGCCGCTCAGGGTGATCCGCGCCAATGAAGGCGAGTTGAGCGCCCACCAGGAACGTCTAGCCGGCATTGCCAAGAAGAGCGGCGGCAAGCTGCTGTGGAAAGAGGACGCGGCGCCTTGAAAGCTTCAAGGCAGTCTCGCGCAAAGCCGCAAAGCCGCAAAGAACATCAAAGGCAAAAACTGTTTAGTTGAATCTTTGGTTTGGCTTTTCTTTGCGGCTTTGCGTCTTTGCGCGAGATGGCTTTTAAGCTCTCGCCAGCGCCGTCACCACCTCGAAGTAGGGCGGCCGTGGCTCGCGCGAGGTGACGCGGCACAGCTCCACTTCCAGACCGCAGCCTTTCAGCCACTTCGCCAGCGCTTCGGGCGTCACGCCCAGGTTGACGTGGTCGTAGGCCTGCTTGGCCGCCTCGTGGCGATGCGCGTTGAGCGTCGCCACCACCAGGCTGCCGCCCGGCCGTAGCAGGCGGGCGCAGCCGGCCAGCACCGCCTTCGGCTCGTGCGCGTAGCTCAGCGCGTGCATCAGGAATACCTGGTCGAAGCGCTTCGACGCAAACGGCGGCGCGTTCATATCGCCCTGGCAGAACTCGACATTGGCCACCTTGCCCAGGCGCTTGCGCCCGGCCGCCAGCACCTTGGCGCTGATGTCCATGCAGGTCACCGAGCGGGCGCGCTCGGCGATGAGTTCGGCCAGCACGCCGTCGCCGGAGGCCACGTCCAGCACTTCGCCCAGCTGCAGCAGGCCGATCAGGGCATGCGCCGTCGCTTCCCAGGTGCGCCCCGGGGAATAGTGCAGCTCCATGCGGCCGGCCACCGACTCGGCCCAGGTCTGGCCGGACTTGCGCGCTCGCACCACCTCGTCGGCGCGTTCGCGGTCGAGCCGCGCCTGGCGGTCGTCCAGCTCCTGGCGCATCAGACTCCACAACTCGGCTGCGCTGTTCTCGGTGGCGGCCAGGGTGTAGAGGGCGGCACCGCCGGTGCGCTGGTCCTGCACCAGGCCGGCGCGCTTGAGGCGGGCGAGATGGGTGGAGACACGGCTCTGCGCCAGGCCGGTGACCTCGGTCAGCTCCGCCACCGACAGCGCATGCGCCTCCAGCAGCAGCAGCAGGCGCAGGCGGCTGGGGTCGGACAGCAGCCGGCACAGTTCGGTGCTCTGGGCGATGCTCAATTTCATGGGGCGGCAAACATAAAAAACCCCGCCGTCAGGCGGACGGCGGGGTGTGACGGGAAAAAAACGACCTCAAGTCTGCGACTTGACCGCATCGGTCACCTTGGACACCGCATTGGACACAGCGCTGCTGACGTTGGAAACCACGCTGCTGACGGTGTCCACCGCAGTGGTGGCGGCTTCCTTGGCCCTGCTGGTGGCGCGGCTGGCGCGCGAATTGGGCGAGGGCGCCGGGAAGACATGTTCCACCTTCTTCACCGCGGCGGCGGCGGTGCGCTTGCCTTCGGCAACCACTTTCTGGGTGGCCTTCTGCGTGGCGGCCTTGGCCTCGGTGCCGGCTTTTTTCACGCTTTTGACGGTCTTCTCAGCATCCTTGCGCGCCTGGGTGGCGACGGTCTTGGCCTTGATCACGGCTTTCTTCGCCGGGGCCACGGCCTTGTTCAGCCGGGCCACCGCGACTTTTTCACCCTCAACGCCCTTCTGCACCAGCCGGGCCAGCTCGGCGCGGGTCTCGGCGACGATGCTCATCGACTCGCGGGCATGGGAAATGACCTGGTTGACAGTGTCCTGCAGCAGGTCGAGCTGCTGCTGCGCCAGACCGCGCAGGTCGTTCTTGTTGGCGGTCTTGATCGAGGCCAGGGCGGATCGATAATAGTCGTTGAGCGCTTTCAGCTCGCGGTCGGCCAGTTTCTGCACGCCGCCGTAGACGATCTTGTTGGCGTTGGCGACCACGCTGATGGAGTCGCCGCGCAGTTTTTCGATCTGCTTCTTGAGCTGGTCCAGGTGCTGTTTTGCGGCCATTTTCGCAACTCCCCGTTGATTGCCAGTGGCTTGCGGGGATTCTAGAACCGGCTGTAAGTTATTGTCAAAAGGAGATTTTTACCCTGCGCTGTAGCTAAGCTGCAGCTTTTGCGGGCGCTGCGGTTTGTCCGTCCGTACGCAGGCGTATATCATCCTCAGGCTGTGCCGGCACCGGTTCCGGAGTCCGCATATCCATGTTTCGCCCGCCGAGGCATCGATCTGCGCGTCCCGCCTGCCGCAATGCACCATGCGGGTCCGCCAAGCCTTTGAATTTATAACAGTTTCATCTCCAAGCCCGAGGAACAAAAGCCCATGTATCAAGGCCAGTCCATCCAGGTCAGCAAACTCGACGGCGCCATTGCCGAGCTGACTTTCGACAGCAAGACCGATTCGGTCAACAAATTCGACGCGCGCACCATCAACGAACTGCGCGAAGCGGTCGCGGCGATCCAGGCCGACGGCGGTATCAAAGGTCTGATCGTGAGCAGCGCCAAGGACGTGTTCATCGTCGGCGCCGATATCACGGAGTTCGGCAAGAACTTCCAGCAGCCGGAAGAGGAAATCGCCAAGTGGGGCTTCGAGGCGAACAAGGTGTTCAGTTCGGTCGAAGACCTGCCGTTCCCCACGGTCACCGCCATCAACGGCATCGCCCTCGGCGGCGGTTTCGAGATGGCCCTGTCCACCGACTACCGCGTGATGTCGACCAAGGCCCAGGTCGGCCTGCCGGAAACCAAGCTCGGCATCTTCCCGGGCTTCGGCGGCACCGTGCGCCTGCCGCGCCTGATCGGCGCCGATAACGCCATCGAGTGGATTGCCGGCGGCGGCCAGAACAAGCCAGCCGACGCGCTCAAGGTGCACGCGGTCGACGCCGTGGTCGCCCCCGAGAAGCTCAAGGAAGCCGCGCTGCGCATGCTGGCCCTGGCCCAGTCCGGCGCCTATGACTGGAAGAAGCGCCGCGCCCAGAAGACCGGCCCGCTGCAGCTGCCGATGGTCGAGTCGATGATGGTGTTCGAGACCGCCAAGGGCTTCGTCGGCGGCAAGGCCGGCAAGCACTTCCCGGCCCCGGTCGCCGCCATTTCGGCGATCCAGAAAGCCGCCGGCAAGAAGCGCGACGACGCGCTGCTGATCGAGGCCCAGGCCTTCGCCAAGATCGCCAAGACCCAGGCCGCCGACTCGCTGATCGGCCTGTTCCTCAACGACCAGCTGATCAAGAAGAAAGGCAAGGCCTACGCCAAGATCGCCCGCCCGGTGAAGCAGGCCGCCGTGCTCGGCGCCGGCATCATGGGCGGCGGCATCGCCTACCAGTCGGCCAGCAAAGGCACGCCGATCATCATGAAGGACATCGCCGACAAGGCGCTGGACCTGGGCCTGTCCGAGGCCGGCAAGCTGCTCTCGGCGCAGGTCAAGCGCGGCAAGATGACGGCGGAGAAGATGGGCGCCACCCTCGCCGAGATCCGTCCCACCCTGAACTACGGCGACTTCGGCCATGTCGACGTGGTGGTCGAGGCAGTGGTCGAGAACCCGAAGGTGAAGAAAGCGGTGCTGGCGGAAGTCGAAAGCGTCGCCCGTCCGGACGCCGTGATCGCCTCCAACACCTCGTCCATCTCCATCGACGACCTCGCCTCCGGCCTGAAGCGCCCCGAGAATTTCCTCGGCATGCACTTCTTCAACCCGGTGCACAAGATGCCGCTGGTGGAAGTGATCCGCGGCGCCAAGACCAGCCAGGAGGCGGTGGCGACCATCGTCGGCTACGCCTCGGCCATGGGCAAGACGCCGATCGTGGTCAACAACTGCCCGGGCTTCCTGGTCAACCGCATCCTGTTCCCGTACTTCGGCGGCTGGTCCGGCCTGATCCGCGACGGCGCCGACTTCGTCAAGATCGACAAGATCGCCGAGTCCTTCGGCTGGCCGATGGGCCCGGCCTACCTGCAGGACGTGGTCGGCATCGACACCTCGCACCACGTCGGCGACGTGCTGGCCGAAGGCTACCCGGACCGCATGGCCCGTACTTTCAAGACTGCGCTGGACGTGATGTACGAGAACAAGCGTTACGGCCAGAAGAACGGCATCGGCTTCTACAAGTACGAGACCGACCCCAAGGGCAAGCCGAAGAAGCTGGCGGCCGAGGACACCCTCAAGCTGATCGCCACGGTGCAGCCCAACGGCACCAAGGACTTCACCGAGGAAGAGATCATCGACCGCCTGATGATCCCGATGGTGATCGAGACCGCGCGCTGCCTCGAGGAGAAGATCGTCGAGACCGCCAACGAGGCCGACATGGGCCTGATCCTCGGCATCGGCTTCCCGCCGCACCTCGGCGGCGCGCTCAAGTACGCCGACATCGTCGGCCTCAAGAACCTGGTCGAGAAGTGCGCCAGGTACGCCGGGCTCGGCAAGCTCTACGAGCCGACCGCGCGCATGAAGGAAATGGCCGCCAAGGGCGAGACCTACTACCAGAAGTAACGAAAAACATGCTCGCGCAAAGACGCAAAGACGCAAAGCCGCAAAGAAAAGCCAATCAATAAAGGGCTTTTGCTGTTCTTTGCGTCTTGGCGGCTTTGCGCGAGTAAAGCTTTTTTAAGTTTGGAGAATCCAAATGACTGACGTCGTCATCGTTGATGCAGTAAGAACCCCGATGGGCCGTTCCAAGGCCGGCGTGTTCCGCAATGTGCGCGCCGAGAACCTGTCCGCCGAGCTGATCAAGGCCCTGCTGGCGCGCAACCCCGCCGTGAAGCCGAAGGAAATCGAGGACGTGATCTGGGGCTGCGTGCAGCAGACCCTGGAGCAGGGCTTCAACATCGCCCGCCAGGTGTCGCTGCTGGCCGGCCTGCCGCACGAGGTGTCCGGCCAGACCGTGAACCGCCTGTGCGGCTCCTCCATGACCGCCATCCACGCCGCCGTCGGCTCGATCAATTCCGGCATCGGCGACCTCTACATCTGCGGCGGCGTCGAGCACATGGGCCACGTGCCGATGGACTACAACTTCGACGGCAACCCGGAACTGTCCCTCAACACCGCCAAGGCGGCGGCGATGATGGGCCTGACCGCCGAGATGCTGGCCACCACCTTCCAGATCTCGCGCAAGGCCCAGGACGA
>FTAG01000272.1_pt1 | contig 21571 bp, 19 predicted proteins | sample 1638911 | NCBI WGS metagenome assembly FTAG01 (sample SAMEA3914813, study PRJEB12502) | metagenome | biome: forest; material: soil | place: Canada | collected 2011-07-07 | depth 0.3 m
GCGGATGAACTCGGCGATCTGGCTCTTGTCGTCGGCGCTCTCGTTGATCGGGATGCGCAGCTTGCCGCAGGGGCTGGTCAGGGCGCGCGAAGTCAGGCCGGTCTGCTTGCCCTCGATGTCGAAGTAGCGGATCTCGCGGAAGTTGGCGATGCGCTCGTAGAAGCCGGCCCACACGTCCATGTTGCCCTTCTCGACGTTGTGGGTGAGATGGTCGAGCGTCTTCAGGCCCACGCCTTGCGGATTCTGCTCGGCACCCTTGATCGGCACGAAGTCGACGTCGTAGATCGTCCTGTCGCCGTAGCGGTCGATGAAGTAGAGGACGCTGTTGCCGATGCCGTACACCGCCGGCAGGTTCAGCTCCATGAAGCCGGGCTTGGTGTCGAACGGCACCGCGCCCTGGCTCACCGCATAGGCATGCGCCTTGGCCGCGTCCTTGACGCGCCAGCCCATGGCGCAGGCCGAGGGGCCATGCGCCTGGGCGAACTGGGCGAAGTGGGTGTAGGGCGTGCCGTTGACCAGGAAGTTGATGTCGCCCTGGCGGAACAGGGTCACGTCCTTGCTGCGGTGGCGCGCCACGGCGCTGAAGCCGAGCAGCTCGAACAGCTGGTGCAGCTGCTCGATGCCGGCACGGTTGGGCGCGGTGAATTCGACGAACTCGAAGCCGTCGGTGTGGAGTGGGTTCTTGTGGGCCATGGTCGTCTCCGGACGGAACCGGCTGCGCCGGTTCCGTTGTAAAAAAGTATTTTGTCTTGATACGCCGAAACTTCAAACCGCTCAAGCAGCTGCTTGTTTCGCCTCGCTTTTCAATACCGTTGTTTCCGCCTTCGGCGGAAACAACGGCGCATGCAGGCCGATGCGCTTGGCTTCCTGTACCAGCCCCATGATGTCGCGCTGGGTCAGCTCGTACAGCTCGCGCAGATCCTCGATCACGTAGTACAGCGGCTGCATGATGTCGATGCGGTAGGGCGTGCGCAGTGCGTCGACGATGTCGAAACGCCGGCGCAGCGGCTTGTCGCCGTAGACATACTCGGTCTCGCCGATGGAGGAGAGGATGCCGCCGCCGTAGATGCGCAGGGCCTCGCCCGGTTTCTGCATCAGGCCGAATTCCACCGTGAACCAGTACATGCGCGCCAGGTAGACGCGGTCCTCGCGGCTGGCGGCGAGGCCGAGCTTGCCGTAGATGTGGGTGAACTCGGCGAACCATTTATTGGTGAGCAGCGGCGTGTGCCCGAAGATCTCGTGGAAGATGTCCGGCTCCTGCAGGTAGTCCAGTTCCTCGCGGGTGCGCACGAAGGTGGCAGCCGGGAACTTGCGGTCGGCGAGCAGGGCGAAGAACTCGGAGAACGGGATCAGCGCCGGCACGTAGGCCACTTCCCAGCCGGTCTCGCGCTTGAGGCCCTTCGACACCTCGGCCAGCTGCGGCACACGGTCTTCCGGCAGGCGCAGCAGGTCCATGCCCTGCATGAACTCGTCGCAGGCCTTGCCGCGGATCGCCTGCTTCTGGCGCGCGAACAGCTCCGCCCAGATGGCGTTTTCCTCGTCGGTATAGCGGATCTGGCCGGAAGCATCCGGCAGACGCGACACATATTTTGTCTGCTTGCCCACGATTTCCTCCAGCGCGCGGCGGGGATGACACCGCAAAGCATCACTTTACCGGGTATCCGCCGCCTGAACCTTGCTAAATCAGCGTGAACAGCTACTATTTGCGCAGTTATTCACTACGAATAGATCAATTACCAGGTGAAACATGCGCGCCGAATTGGACCGCACCGATCTGCGCATGCTGCGCGAGCTGCAGAAGAACGGCCGCGTGCCGGTGGTCGAGCTGGCCGAGAAGGTTGCCTTGTCACCGACGGCCTGCCAGCGGCGCCTGCGCCGGCTCGAAGACAGCGGCGTGATCGAGCGCTACGCCGCCGTGCTCAGTCCGGCCGCCCTGGGCCAGCACATCCAGGCCTTCATCCGCGTCAGCATCGAGCGCCAGTCCAAGGACGTGACCGAGGCATTCGAGGCCGCCATCAAGCGCCAGCCCGAGGTCCGCGCCTGCTACGTCATGACCGGCGACCTCGACTTCCTGCTGCACGTGCTGGTGCCGGACCTGCAGGCCTTCGCCGAGTTCTCGATGAAGGTGCTGATCGGCCTGCCGGGGGTCAAGGACGTGCGCTCCAGCCTGGTGCTGGAGGCGGTGAAGCAGGACGAGGGGGTGCCGTTACGTTGAGGCTCGGGCGTCCAGTGTGCAGGCATGCGCCGGCCGATGGCGCATCCAGGCGCGCATCCTAAAAGCCCATGCCCCGGTTCAGCATCACGCCCAGCAGTGGCAGCAGCACCAGCAGGTGCAGCTCGATCAAGACATGGCGCCGCGCCCGTTTCAGTTCCTGCGGCGGCACGCTGTAGCCAGTTAGCTCGCGGTAGCGGCGCGCCCAGCGCATGAACAGCACGGTCGGCACCACCGAGATCAGGCCGATCAGCACGAACAGGCCGATCTTGGTGTGAAACACCGGGTTGTGCGCGTAGTAGGCCCAGCCCTTGGCGCCCCACCGGGCGCGCGACAGGCCGCTGGCCAGCACCGCGATGGCCGCGACGCCGACGCCGGCGTCCAGGCGCGCGATCCAGCGCGCGCTCTGTGCCGCCACGCTGGGGCGCAACAGCACCGCCTCGGCCAGCAGCAGCGCTGCGATGCTGATGATGCTGAGGAAATGCAGGTAGGCCAGCGCGGCGTCGAGAAACATGTTCCGCTTCCCCCGGATCCGGGACTACAGCCGGGCGAAATGATCCGCGGCCTCGATCAGGCGGTTCAGCGTGCCCTGCTCGGAGGCGGCATGTCCGGCATCCGCGACCACGCTCAGCGTCGCCTCCGGCCAGGCGCGGTGCAGGTCCCAGGCCGACTTCATCGGGCAGACCACGTCGTAGCGGCCCTGCACGATCACACCGGGGATATGGCGGATCTTCGGCACCTCCTCCAGCAGCTGGTTGGGGCTGCGGAAGAAGCCGCCGTTGACGAAGTAATGGCACTCGATGCGGGCGAAGGCCTCGGCGAAATTCTCGCTGCTGTAGCGGGCCACCATGTCCTCGCTCTGCAACAGCTTGCTGGTGGTGCCTTCCCAGGTGCTCCAGGCCCGCGCCGCCTCGCGCCGCACCGCCGCGTTCTCGCTGGTCAGGCGGCGGTGGTAGGCCGCCACCAGGTCGCCGCGCTCGGACTGCGGGATCGGCTCCAGGTAGTGCTCCCAGGCGTCGGGGAAGATCCAGCTGGCGCCCTCCTGGTAGAACCAGGCGATCTCCTCCGGCCGCAGCAGGAAGATGCCGCGCAGCACCAGGGCGCGGGTGTGTTCGGGGTGGGTTTCGGCGTAGGCCAGGCCCAGGGTGCTGCCCCAGGAGCCGCCGAATACCACCCACTGCTCGATGCCGAGGTTGCGGCGGATCAGGTCCATGTCCGCCACCAGGTCCCAGGTGGTGTTCTCGCGCAGCTCGGCATAGGGCGTGCTGCGGCCGCAGCCGCGCTGGTCGAACAGCACGATGCGATAGCGCTTCGGGTCGAAGAACTGGCGATGCCAGGGCTCGCAGCCGCCGCCCGGTCCGCCATGCACGAAGACCACGGCGCGGCCGTTGGGATTGCCGCATTCCTCGACGTAGATCTCGTGCAGTGCGGAGACCTTCAGGCGCTGGGTGCGGTAGGGCTCGATCGGCGGGTACGGCTGGGCCATGGAAGCTTCCATCGGTGGGTGGGTCCAGCTTACCGGATTCATCACGGCGTCCAAGCAAAAATATCCATTGAAGCAGCGGGGCTTGTACGGCTAAGATCAGTCATGAGATCGGCGCGGGTTCTAGTCTTCGCCGGGGGCGACGATTGAGACGATGACGAAGAAACTGTTGTGCCTTTGCGTGCTGCTTGGTGCGGTAACCGCTGCCGCCGATCCCCAGCCCCCCCAGCCAGCCCCGGCACAGCAGCAGGCCCCCGCCGCCGCCCCGAGCCTGCGGCTGGTCGACGACCTCCATACCCAGCCAGCCGGCGCGGTCAGCGCCGCCACCGCCGCCGCGGTCCCTGCCGCTCCGGCGGCGCCCGCCGCCCTGCAGCCGGCCACCAGCATTGCTCCCGCCGGCGTTGCCGCTCCCGGCCCGGCACCGGCCGCTGCCGTGCAGCCGGCGGACGATCCCAATTTCCCGCACCTGGCGATCCTCAAGCCCCAGGTGGATTTCTGGACCCGGGTGTTCTCCGAGTATTCGGAGAACACCAGCGTGGTCCACTCCATCGACGATCTGCGCAAGATCTACGTCGTGCTGGACTTCAGCCAGCAGGCCGAGGTGCTCAGCTCCATGCAGCTGAGCCTGCTCAAGGGCCGCGCCGAGGCCCGCGCCAAGCAGCAGATCGACGAACTGCTCAAGCGTGTCGATGCCCTCAAGGACACGCCGGAGAAGATGGACGACGAGGAGCGGCGCATCTACCAGATGTACGCCGATAGCCGCGACCCGTCCCGTTTCCGCAACGCCGTCGGCAGCTTCCGCGTGCAGCGCGGCCTGAAGGAGCGCACCGCCCACGCCCTGCAGGTGTCCGGCCGCTACCTGCCGCAGATGGAGCAGATCTTCGCCTCCTACGGCCTGCCGGTGAAGCTGACCCGGCTGCCGCTGGTGGAGTCCTCCTTCAACCTGCAGGCCTACTCCAAGGACGGCGCCGCCGGCCTGTGGCAGTTCATGCCGTCCTCGGCGCGCATCTACATGCGCCTGGACGAGGTCGCCGACGACCGCCGCGATCCCTGGTTCTCCACCGATGCCGCCGCCCGCCACCTGCGCGACGACTACAACGCCCTGCAGAGCTGGCCGCTGGCGGTCACCGCCTACAACCACGGCCGCGGCGGCGTCGCGCGCGGCCTGGCCAAGGTCAACGGCACCACCCTGGACGACCTGATCCAGCGCTACGACGCCGACAGCTGGGGCTTCGCCTCGCGCAACTTCTACGCCGAGTTCCTCGCCGCCAGCGACGTCGAGCGCGACTGGCGCAAGCATTTCGGCGACCTGCAGCGCGACCCGCCGACCCAGTTCGAGACAGTGGAGACGCGCGACTACGTGCCTTACGGCACCTTGCAGCGCCTCAGCGGCAGCGACCTCACCACCTTCCGCACGCTCAACCCGGCCTACAACGACGAAGTGGTCGACGGCCGCCTGTACGTGCCGCCGGGCCACCTGATCCGCGTGCCGGCCGGCTCGGCCGACCACTTCAAGCTGGCCTATGCCTCGCTCGGCTCGGATCAGCGCTTCGAGCACCAGCGCCAGTACTTCACCCTGCACCAGCTGGCGCGTGGCGAGTCGATCGGCAAGCTGGCTCATCGCTTTGGCGTGAGCCAGCAAGCCATCCTGGCGGCCAACGGCCTGCGCAGCGGCGCCCGCCTGCGCGCCGGTAGGACCATCAAGATCCCGCCGCACGACGCACCCAGCACCGTGGTGGCCTCCGCCGAGGTGCCGGAAGCGCATGTGCTGAAGACCTCGGTGCACGCCTCGGCCGGCGGCAAGAGCCACCTGCGCCTGCACAAGGTGCGCTCCGGCCAGACCCTTGGCAGCATCGCCAGGCGCTACCAGACCTCGATCTCGGCCCTGCGCCAGGTCAACGGCCTGGGCGACAGCGACCTGCTGCGGGTCGGCAGCACGCTGAAGATTCCGCGGAACTGACCTCAAAAAGCTGTTCGCGCAAAGACGCGAAGAGCGCAGAGAACGCAAAGAAAAGCCTTATTGAGTGATTACTTTGCGTCTGCCTGAGGCGCGCTCCCGAGCTTTGTAGCCCTGCACCGGCTTCCTTGTTGGCCCCGATCTTGCTGGGAAGGATCAACACAAAGTTGCGCCCGGGCGTACCGGAGCGGACGCCAGCGGAAGCCCTCCAGTTGTCGGCGGTATGGTTGATCAATTCGCGGCTTTCCTGCCCAAGTCCGAGCGCATCGGGCCGCGACGGTCCGCATCAGAGGAATGGTCATGGCTGCTCGGGGTACGGCGCTTCGCCTTCGCGGAGCTCTTGGATCGCTGGCCCTAGCCTGTGCGCTGCTGACGGGCACGGGCACGGCTTCTGCGGATACGTTCTCGACCCTCTACAGGTTTACCGGCGATGCCAATGGCAACGGACCGTCTGGCCCCCTGGTCCGGGCGACGGATGGCAACCTCTACGGAACTGCCACGGGCTCCAGCGGCAACCAGACGTTCAGCACGATTTTCAGGGTGACGCCCGCCGGGGTGTTGGCAACTCTACATACCTTCTTTAATGGCGACACAAACGGACTGAACCCGCTGCTTGCCTTTCAAGCCGCCGATGGGTATCTGTATGGCGTAACCAATTCCGGCGTGTTCAGGGTTGCGACGGACGGAGTAGTCACCAGCCTCTACACTTTTTCCGGAGGCGCTGACGGCTATGAACCCGCTGTCTTGATCCAAGCGACCGACGGCAATCTTTACGGCATGACCCGAACCGGCGGGAGCACGTCCGCATGCGGCGGTGCTGGATGCGGCACGGTTTTCAAGATGACGACCTCCGGGACCTTGACTACCTTGTATTCATTCACGGGCGGTGCAGACGGCGCTCTCGGCATGGTAAGCGGCGGAGCATTGACCCAGGGAAGCGACGGGAACCTGTACGGCGCCACGCCGCAGGGTGGTACCTCGGGTCCCTGCGAGGGGCAATCGAATCTGGGCCTCGGGTATTCCGCCGGTTGCGGAACCATCTTCAAATTGACCTTGGCGGGCACGCTGACGACGCTGCACACATTCTCCGGTAGCGCCGATGGCAGAGCCCCCAATGCACTTGTTCAAGGGGCTGATGGAAACCTGTACGGCACCACACTCCTTGGCGGCGCGGCCGGGGAAGGGACCACCTTCCGCATCACGACGGTCGGAACGCTGACGACGCTTTACACGTTCACCGGCACGTTGAGCGGCGGTTCGGGCTCCGGAGCCCCGGACGGATTTCTGCAAGGCGGCGACGGAAATTTCTACGGAACCACAAGTGGCCTTCTTGCGGCGGCCGTCGAGGGTGGCAACTCCGGCGGTAGCGTCCCGGGCGACACCGTGTTTGAAATGACGCCTTCGGCCACGCTGACCACCCTGCATGCGTTTTCGGGTACGGATGGTATGAGCCCGTCCGGAATGGTTCAGGGCAGCGACGGCAACCTTTATGGGGTCGCATCGGGAGGGACCTTCAGCAGCTCGCCCCGCTACGGTTCGATATTTCGCGAGGCCTTGTCGACGGGCACGGCTGCCGGCGGTTCCTCCGGCGGCGGGGGAGCCGGGTCATGGCTCACGGTCTGCATGCTGACGCTTGGATTGGCGCTTCGGCAACGCCGACGGCTTCAATCGCCCGCTCCCTGCGGGAGCACGAAATGCTAACCGATCAAAACCGCCGCAAGCCGCGTTGTCGCGCGGCCTGCGTTGTCGTGCCCGTTTCGTTCAGTGCGCGATGTGGGGGAACAGCCCCAGCACGCCCACTGCGATCAGGTAGATCGCGACGATGTAGTTGAGCAGGCGCGGCATCACCAGGATCAGGATGCCGGCGATGAGCGAGAGCAGCGGGGTGATCAGCAGATGGAACGTGAGCATATCGGGTCTTTCCTGGTTGGATGTTTCTGTTTGATCGCTGCCGGCGTCGGAAGTTTGCGGCCCTGAGTTGGGCGCCGCCGCGACGCTGGCGGCTTCGGGCAGCTTCGCCACGTTGAGGATCTCGCGCGCCAGGCGCTCGTAGTCACCGCCGAAGTGGTGGCCGCCGGGCAGCTTCACCACGTGCACTTTCTGCGGGTCGAGCTTGGGGCAGAGCGTGTCGGTCTCGCCTTCGCCATAAATGCACAGCATGGGAATGTCGCCGGGCTTTTCCATTTCCGGCGCCGTCGGCAGGCCCTGGTCTTGGTTCGCGTTGACCCAGTTGCCCATATGGAACTCGAACAGGGCGTGCTCGGACAGGCCCATCACCGCGCCCAGGGCTACATTCTTGCGCGTCTGCAGCGGCAGGCGGTTGATGATGAAGGGCATCACGTCCGCGCCCTGCGAATAGCCGAGCAGCAGCACGGTCTTCTTCTGCAGGTGTGCCTGGTAGTAGCGGATGATGCGGTCGGTATCGGCGGCGGCGGACTCGGGTGTGCGCGGCGTCCAGAAGTAGCGCAGGGAGTCGACGCCAATCACCGGGATGCCTTTGGCCGAGAGCGCCCCGGCCACTTCCTGGTCGAGTCCGGCCCAGCCGCCGTCGCCGCTGATCAGGATGGCGAAGGCATCCGCCTGCGCCACGCCGGCCTTGGGCGGCACCTCGATCACCGGCAGGCCGCCGAGGTCGGCCGGCGCCGCCGGGGCGCTGGGCTTGAGCGAGGCGGCGAGCTTGTCGAAGGCGTCGAGGAAGGGCTGCGGCGCGCCGGCCGTACCCTCGCTCAGGGTGACGGCGTTGGCCTGGCCGAGCTGGCCGGCGAAGCTCTTCGCCGCGGTTTCGCCGCCCGCGTCCGTGAACAGGGTCAGCGGGGTCGCCACGGCCTTCGCCGCCAACACATCGTAGCCCTTGTTGTCCGGGTGCCGGTCGGTCGCCAGGGCATTGCCGGTGCACAGCCGCTTGCGCAGGCCCAGCCCGGGCTTGAAGCCGAGCAGCAGCGCGCCGCCGCTGGCGTCGGCGGGACCCTCGGCCAGTTCGGCGTAGCCCAGCGCGCCGCCGGCGCCGAGGCCGACCACGATCGGCGGCAGGTAGTCCGGCAGCTTGTAGTAGGCCTGCACGAAATGGCTGAGGTTCTCGAAGTCGCCGGCGATGTATTCGCAGCTTGTGCCGGGCTGCGCCTCGAGCATGCGCTGGAACCGGGGCAGGCTGGTGCCGGCGACCATGGCGCCTTTCCGCACCAGCGCCTGCACGATGGCCAGCGCGCCGGGCGTCCAGCCCTCGTCGCCGGTGAGCAGCAGCACGAAGCTCCGCGTCGTGCCCTGCGGCCGGTACACCACCACCTCGCTGAAGCGGCCGTGGACGATGCGCTCGGCGTTGGCCGGCAGCGGCGTGGTATCGGGCTTTTCCAGCGGCGGCGGGGCGACTGGTTTTGCCTGTGGCTTTGCATCCGCGCCGTAGGCGGGAATGGCAAGGGCGCTTGCGGCGGCAAGAATCAAAAGCACCTCGCGCAAAGACGCAAAGACGCAAAGAAAAGCCCTTAAAAGAAAAGCTTCTTCTTTTGCCTTTCCCTTTGCGTCTTTGCGTCTTTGCGCGAGATTGCCGTTGCTTTTCTTCATGCTCATTTCCACACCACCTCACGCACGCCGCCGGCGATCAGGGCCGCGGTATCCAGCAGCACGCGCGGCAGCACCAGGCCGCCGGGCGAGGCCAGGTAGCGCGGCCGCCACTGCGGGCCGAACTTGTCCTTGTACCGGCGTAGACCCTCGAAGTTGTAGAACGTCTCGCCGTAGCGATGCACGATCCGTCCCAGCTTGTGCCAGAACGGCGCCAACGGGTGGCGCTCCAGGCCGGCCAGCGGCGCCATGCCGAGGTTGAACCAGCGGTAGCCTTCCTTCTTGCCCCACAGCATCAGCTCGATGAACAGGTAGTCCATCACGCCCTTTGGCGCCTCGTTGCCGTAGCGCATCAAGTCGATCGAGAACTCGTCGCGGGTGCGTGACAGCCACAGGTTGGTGAAGGCGACGACGCTGCCGTTGCGATAGACGCAGGCGCAGGGGAAGCGGCGCAGGTAGTCGGGATCGAAGCGGCCCACCGAGAAGCCTTTCTCCGCCGCCGACTTGCTGCGCAGCCACTGGTCGGAGATTTCCTTGAAGCGCGGCATCTGCGCCTCCACCTCCGCCGGCGTCAGCACGCCGAAGCTGGCGCCTTCCTTGCCGGCGCGGCGATACTCGTTGCGCAGGCTGCTGCGCTTGGAGCCCTCGAGGGAAAATTCCGGCAGCAGCACCCGCGCCTCCTCGCCCAGCTTGGCCAGCTCCAGGCCCAGGTCCAGGTACAGCGGCAGCTGCTCCGAGCTGACCTGGTAGAACACCGGCCAGCTCGAATTGCGGTCGCACATTTCACGGAACTTCCAGCACAGCTCCTCGAAGCGCGCCGGATTGCCCGCCGGGTCGCCCAGCGCGACCGTCGAGCGGCCGGAGCGCTGGTACATGATGAAGGCATCGCCGGCTTCGCTGAACAGCAGCTGCTTGTCGCCGAGCAGGGCCAGGTAGGACAGCGTGTCCTGGCTGCTCATGGCGATCGCCGCGGCGCGGGTCATGGCCTCGGCGTCGGGCAGGCACGGCTCCTCGCGATGCGGGCTGAGCAGCTGCCACAGCACGAAGCCGGCGGCGAGCAGGATGGTGAGCAGGCCGGCGCGCATCACCCGCGGCGCGTCGTCGTCGAAGGCGAACTGCCACCACAGCTCGTGGGCATACTGCACGTCGCGGTACGACACCACCGACACCCACACCGCGGCGCCCACCACCAGCAGCACGCCGACCACCCAGGCGCGGGACGAGCCCAGGTCGAGCATCGAGGCGCGGCGGTAGTAGCGGTCGCGCGTCAGCCACAGGCCCAGGCCGACGGCTGAGAGGATGATCGCTTCCTCGTAGTCCAGGCCCTTGAGCAGGGACGCGGCGATGCCGCCGGTCAGCAGCACCATGGTGGTCCACCAGGCGCCATCGAGGCGCTGGTACAGGCCGCGCGCCAGGATCAGCAGGCCCACGCCGACGGCGCTGCCGATCAGGTGCGAGGTCTCCAGCACCGGGTCCGGCACGATGCCGCGCAGCAGCTCCAGGCGGCTGTCGATCTCGGGCGTGGCGCCGGACAGCAGCAGGATCACGCCGGCGAGGAATACCGCGGTGGCCGCCAGGCGCGGCGCGAAGCGCTCGATCCAGGGTTGCAGCGCATCGCCGAAGTCCTGCAGGCGCCGCCACTGCTTCATCGCAGCGCCTCGCGGCCGGCGAACAGGCCCACGCCCAGCACCAGCGGGATGAAATAGTAGATAAAGCGGTACAGCAGCACCGCGCTGACCAGTTCGGGCGTGACGCCGCCGGGCAGCAGCTCGATCAGCACCGACTCGAACACGCCGACGCCGCCCGGCACATTGCTGGCCACGCCGGATTGCAGCGCCAGCACGTAGAGGCCGACGAAGCTGAAGAAATGGATGGTGGTCGTATCGGGCAGCAGCACGTAGAGCGAGGCCGCGGCGAAGCACAGGTCGATGCTGGCGACGGCGATCTGTCTGGCGGTGATGTCGAACGGCGGCAGGCGGAACTCGCGGCCGAACAGCTTCAGCGGCCGCTTGACCCGCTGCGTCAGCGACAGGTAGCCGAGGATCACCACCAGGATCAGCAGGCCCAGCAGGCGCGCATGGTGGCCGTGATCCAGGTGCAGGATGTGCGCCGCCTGGCGCGACTCCCACAGCAGCGAGACCGCCAGCAGGGTGCCGATGCCGAGCACGAAGGTGACCGAAACCAGGCCGACCACGCCGGCGATCTCCAGGCCGCTGAGGCCCTGCTTGGAGTAATTGCGGTAACGCACCGAGCCGCCGGAGATCCAGGACAGGCCGGCGCTGTGGCCGATGGCGAAGGCGATGAAGGAGGTCAGCGCCACCCGGCTCCAGGGCAGGGGATGGCGCACGCCGCGCACGGCGAGGTAGTCGTAGAAGGTCAGCATGCCGTAGCTGCAAGTGCTGAACAGCACGCAGGCCGCCACCTTGGAGAGCGGCTCCGCCTTGATGCTGGCCAGCACGTCCTCCAGGCGCAGCTTGGCCAGGCTATGGTGCAGCACCCACACGGCGATGACGAACACCACCAGGGTGATGGCTGCGAGCAGCAGGGATTTATAGTCGCGGACGGCTTTCATCAGGGTCGTTTAATCACGGACGCTCATTCTAGCCGGCTCGCGTGCCATTGTTTTGACAAGGAAATTTGCCGCCGGTTTGATCCCCAGGGTCGATATTATTGCCTCGCCCGCCGCAAAGCACGTCCGAGCCGCTACACTGCCGGCGGAATCATCTGTATCTCTCATGTCGAAGAAGCTGATCTCCAGCCGCCTCAAGGACCTCGAAAACGCCCAGGACTATGCCGCCTGGCGCGAGGTCGCGCTCGAACTCGACAGTCTCGAGGGCGGCGACGCCTGGAAGCAGGACGAGATGAGCGAGGACTACGACTACCTGCTGATCCGCGAGCGGCTGGCGCGGATGCGCGAGCTGCGCCGCGCCGGCAACGTGCGGCGCCTGGTCCATGACCTCGCCGAAGGCCTGCACGGCAACCTCGGCAACACCGCCAACCCCATGCTGCACCTGTATTGCCGCGTCGGCTCGAAGAAGCTGATCGAGGAATACGTCGAGGAAGCGGCGCGCTGCCTCGACTACATCTGCGTCGGCGACTTCCCCGACTTCAGCGCCACCGAGAAGGTGCTGTTCTTCAAGCGCACCGGCACCAGCTTCGGCCGCTCGGCCCTGCTGCTCTCCGGCGGCGCCACCCTGGGCATGTTCCACCTCGGCGTGATCAAGGCCATGTTCGAGGCCGGCATCCTGCCGCGCGTCATCTCCGGCTCCTCCGCCGGCTCGATCATCGCCGCGATGGCCTGCACCCGCACCGACGAGGAGCTGCCCGAGATCTTCGACTCGCAGAACCTCAACGTGCAGGCCTTCCAGGGCGTCAGCCTGCGCCAGGCGCTGCAGCAGAAGTCGCTGATGGACCCGGCCCAGCTGCAGGACTGCCTGACCCGCAACGTCCACGCCGGCAGCTTCATCGAGTCGTTCGAGCGCACCCGCCGCATCCTCGGCGTGACGGTGTCGCCGGCCGAGCCGAACCAGCAGCCGCGCCTGCTCAACTACCTGACCGCGCCCAACGTGGTGGTGCGCAGCGCCGTGCTCGCTTCCTGCGCCGTGCCTGGGGTGTTCCCGCCGGTGATGCTCGAGGCGGAGGACTACAGCGGCGACATCGTGCCCTACATGCGCAGCAAGCGCTGGGTCGACGGCTCCATCGCCAACGACCTGCCGATGCTGCGCCTGGCGCGGCTGCACAACGTCAACCACTACATCGTCAGCCAGACCAACCCGCACGTGGTGCCGTTCATGCGCGAGATGGAGCCGCGCAAGAAGGGCCTGCTCGGCTTCGCCCGCGAGATCGCCACCGTCACCGGCCGCGATGCGCTCAAGGTGGCGCGCCAGTACAGCCATAGCATCGCCGGCGGCCGCATCGTCGACGCGCTCAACGACATCCTGCAGCAGCGCTACAGCGGCGACGTCAGTATTTTCCCGCGGCAGAACCCGGCGCAATTGATGCGCATGTTCGCCAACCTCTCGGCCGAAGACCTGCAGCGCTACATCCGCGACGGCGAGCGTGCCACCTGGCCCAAGCTGGAGCGCATCCGCCTGCAGACGCGCATCTCGCGCGCCTTCGAGGACTGCCTGGCCTGGCTCAAGGACGCCGGCCTGCGCCGCGGCGCCGCGCCGGGCAAGGACGCCGCGCCCGCCCGCCTGCGGGCCGCCTCTTGAGCGCCGCCTCCTGAGCGGCGTGCCGTGATCCGGCTGCAGGAGAGCATCGACTCGCCGCGCAGCGCGCGCGACTGTTTCTTCTTCACCGCCGATTTCCGCAACCTGCCGGCCTGGGACCCCAGCACTGCCAGCGCGCGCAAGCTCAGTCCCGGCGCCCTCGGCCCGGGCAGCCAATATGACCTGGTAGTGACGTTCGGCCCGCAGCGCCTGGCCATGCGCTACCGCGTGCTGGAGTTCGACCCGCCGCGCCGCATCGTCCTGCTCGGCGAGGGTGAGGCGCTGAGCGCGCTGGACGAGATCCGCTTCCAGCCGCTGGCCGCCGGCACGCGCATCATCTACACCTCCGACATCACCCTCAAGACCGTCGGCCGCCTCACCGAGCAGGCGCTCAAGCCCATCGTCGGCCTCAACAGCCGCCGCTCCATGGCCGGCCTGCGTCGCGCCCTTGCCGCGGAGGACGCCGCGCCGGCGCCCAGCGCCTGGCGCAACCTGCTCGACCGCAGCCTGCTGCCGGGCGTGGCGCAGTTCCCCTCCTATGGCTACCGCGCCGCCCGGCTGCGGCCGATCGTCGACCGCCTCGACGGCAAGACCGTGGTGATCACCGGTGCGACTTCGGGCATCGGCCGCGCCGCCGCGCTGTGGCTGGCGCGGCTCGGCGCCCGCGTGGTGCTGGTGGGACGCGATGCCGGCCGGCTGGCCGACACCAAGGCCGACATCGTCGCCGACAGCGGCAATGTCGAGGTGGCGGTGCAGCGCGCCGACCTGCTGTCGCTGCGCCAGACGCGTGCGCTGGCGCAGCGCCTGCTCGACAGCGAGAAACGCATCGACGTGCTGGTCAACAACGCCGGCGCCCTGTTCGAGCGGCGCCAGCTGACGGCGGAAGGGCTGGAGCGCAGCTTCGCCATCAACCTGCTGTCGCCTTATGTGCTGACCGAGGCCCTGATCCCGGCGCTGCCCGTGGGCGGCCGCATCGTCAACGTCTCCTCCGGCGGCATGTACCTGCAGGCGCTACAGCTGGATGATCTGAACTATTCACAGGGGCGCTACAGCGGTACCAAGGCGTATGCGCGGGCCAAGCGCGGCCTGGTGGCGCTGGGCCTGGACTGGGCCGAGCGGCTGGCGCCGCTTGGCATCAGCGCCCAGGTGATGCACCCCGGCTGGGTCGATACGCCGGGTGTGACGGCGGCGCTGCCACGCTTCCATCGCGCCATGCGGCCGCTGCTGCGCACCCCGGAGCAGGGCGCCGACAGCATCGTCTGGCTGGCCGCCGCGCCGGCGGCGGCATCCGGCAGCGGCAATTTCTGGCTCGATCGCCAACCGCACTTGACCGATGTTCTGCCGGGAACCACCGTGCATCGGAAAACACGTCAAGACCTGCGCCAAGCGCTTGAAGAAGCTGCCAATTCGGCGAGTCCATGATTTAAGCTCCGGCTTCATGTGGAACAACGGAGTCAGTACGGCCATGATGCCGAAGGCCCAGATACTCAAAGAACTGGTGCCGGTAACCGCGCGCGGTGAAGCCACCCGGCGCAAGTTGCTGAGCGCCGCCGAAGAGGAATTCGGCGGCAAGGGTTTCCACGCCGCCTCGGTGAGTTCCATCACCACCCGTGCCGGCGTGGGCCAGGGCACGTTTTACCTGTACTTCCACAGCAAGGAAGAGATCTTCATCACCCTGGTGCGCGACATCGGCCGCAAGCTGCGCAAGCAGATGCTCAGCGCCGCCGGCGACGCCATCGACCGCCTCGAAGCCGAGCGCTACAGCCTGCAGGGTTTCCTCGAGTTCACCCAGAAGCATCCCGGCCTGTATCGCATCGTGCAGGAAGCGCAGTTCGTCGACGAGGCGGTGTATCGCGAGTATTACGAGCGCCTGGCCAAGGGCTACAGCGAAGGCCTGAGCGAGGCGGTGCGGCGCGGCGAGATCGCCCCCGGCGATGCCGAGGCCCGCGCCTGGGCCCTGATGGGCATCGGCCATTTCCTCGGCATGCACTGGTGCCTGTGGCAGGGCCGGATGCCGGAGCGGCAGGTCATCGACGACGTCATGAACATGGTGTCGCACGGCCTGGCCACGCCGGCCTGAGCCCGTAGTTCCAAAGAAGTAACTCGCGCAAAGACGCAAAGACGCAAAGGTAAAGACGCAAAGATTTTCAATTAATTCTTTTCTTTGCGTCTTTGCGTCTTTGCGCGAGATCGCTGTTGCTTTAGCTTTCGCCTTGTTGCGCTTCCCGCACAAGGACCATCCATGATCGTTTTCGTCACCGGCGCCTCCGCCGGCTTCGGCGCCGCCATCGCGCGCCGCTTCATCGCCGACGGCGCCAAGGTCGTCGCCACCGCCCGCCGCCTCGAGCGCCTCCAGGCCCTGCGCCAGGAGCTGGGCGAGCGCCTGCTGCCGCTGGAACTGGACGTGCGCGACCGCGCCGCCGTGGACCGCGCCGTGGCCGGCCTGCCGCCGGAGTTCGCCGCCATCGACGTGCTGGTCAACAACGCCGGCCTGGCCCTGGGCCTGCAGCCGGCGCACCGGACCGACATGGAGGACTGGGAGCGCATGGTCGACACCAACATCAAGGGCCTGATGTACTGCACCCGCGCCATCCTGCCCGGCATGGTCGAGCGCGACCGTGGCCACGTCATCAACCTCGGCTCGGTGGCCGGCGAATGGCCCTACCCGGGCGGCAACGCCTACGGCGCCACCAAGGCTTTCGTGCGCCAGTTCAGCCTCAACCTCAAGGCCGACCTGCTCGGCACGCGGGTGCGGGTCAGCGAGATCGAGCCGGGCATGGCCGAGACCGAGTTCTCCCTGGTACGGTTCAGCGGCGATGCCGAGAAGGCCAGGGCGGTCTACGCCGGCACCCAGCCGCTTACCGCCGGGGACATCGCCGACACCGTGCACTGGATCGTCAGCCGTCCGGCCCACGTCAACATCAACACCATCTCGCTGATGCCGGTTGGCCAGGCGTTCTCGCCGTTCGCGGTGAAGCGCGGCTAGAGCGGCCGCGCGCCGCGCCCCCTCGATCGGGGGAGCACGGCTTCACCCTTGCATTCGGCCCGGACGTTGCCATCATGGGGCCGGGCAAGATCCGAAGGAGGGCCGCACCATGATCACCACCCGACTCGCCGGCCAGCGCGGCCACGCCGAGCGCGGCTGGCTCGACAGCTGGCACACCTTCTCCTTCGGCGACTTCCACGACCAGAAATGGATGGGCTACGGCCCGCTGCGCGTGATCAACGAGGACCGCGTGGTCCCCGGCGCCGGCTTCCCGCCGCACTCGCACAGCGACATGGAGATCATCTCCTACGTGCTGGAAGGCGGCCTGCGCCACCGCGATTCCACCGGCGGCGGCTCGGTGATCAAGCCGGGCGAGGTGCAGTTGATGAGCGCCGGCCGCGGCATCTCGCACAGCGAGATGAACGATTCGCCGTCCGCGCCGGTGCACTTCCTGCAGATCTGGATCATCCCCGACAAGCGCGGCGTCGCCCCCGGCTACCAGCAGAAGGCCCTGGACCAGGCCGCCCTGCGCGGCGGCTTCGTCAAGGTGATCGCCCCGGAAGGCGAGGACGCGGCCTTCCGCCTGTACCAGGACGCGCGCATGTTGGTGGCCTGGCCCCAGGCCGGGCAGGCCCTGCGCCAGCCCCTGCAAGCGGGACGGCACTATTACCTGCATGTGGCCAAGGGCAGCGTGCGCAGCGGCCGCCTGGAGTTGAACGCCGGTGATGCCGCAATGCTGGAAAACGAATCGAATCTGGAGCTTACGGCCGATACGACGGCGGAATTGCTGCTTTTCGATCTGCCGGAATAAGCGCCCGGTTCCCCCGGCCGATGCAGGCCCCGGGGGGGTCTGGTAGCATCCGCGCGCTGTCGAATTCGAGCCAGTCATGACCACCGTTACCGAAAATCTGCGGATCGCCTCGATCCGCGCCGTCTCCACCCCGGCCCAGGTGCAGGACGAGCTGCCCCTGTCCGAGGCCGCCGCGCAGACCACCGAGGCCGCGCGCCGCGAGATCCAGGACATCCTGCGCGGCCGCGACGACCGCCTGCTGGTGATCGTCGGCCCCTGCTCGATCCACGATCCGGAAGCCGCCCTGGACTACGCCGCGCGCCTCAAACCGCTGCGCGAGCAGCTCGGCAAGCAGCTGCAGCTCGTGATGCGCGTGTATTTCGAGAAGCCGCGCACCACCGTCGGCTGGAAAGGCCTGATCAACGACCCCGGCCTGGACGACAGCTACGACATCGACCGCGGCCTGCGCCTGGCGCGCAAGCTGCTGCTGGACCTCAACGACCGCGGCGTGCCCGCCGGCGTCGAGTTCCTCGACATCCTCACCCCGCAGTACATCGCCGACCTCGTCGCCTGGGGCGCCATCGGCGCGCGCACCACCGAATCGCAGCTGCACCGCGAGATGGCCAGCGGCCTGTCCTGCCCGGTCGGCTTCAAGAACGGCACCGACGGCAGCGTGAAAGTGGCGGTGGACGCGGTCATGTCGGCGCGCAACCCGCACCGCTTCCTGTCGCTGACCCGCACCGGCGCCACTGCGATCTTCGAGACGCGCGGCAATGCCGATACCCACGTCATCCTGCGCGGCGGCAGCACCGGCACCAATTACGACGCCAAGTCGGTCGAAGCGGCCTCGGCGGCCCTGAGCAAGGCCGGCCTGCAGCCGCAGCTGATGATCGACTTCAGCCATGCCAACAGCCAGAAGCAGCACAAGCGCCAGCTCAGCGTGGCGCAGGACGTCGGCCACCAGATCGCCGGCGGCGACAGCCGCATCATCGGCGTGATGGTGGAAAGCCATCTGGTCGAAGGCCGCCAGGAAATCGGCCCGCGCGACCGGATGACCTACGGCCAGAGCGTCACCGACGCCTGCATCCACTGGGACGATACGATGGAACTGCTGCGCGGCCTTGCCGGCAGCGTGGCGCAGCGCCAGGCGCGGCTGGCCAGGTCGGCGTAGGGCGGGCCGTGCCCGCCGCTGGCGCATGGCGACCATCGGCCACCCTACATCCAGAACGATAAGCGGTAGACAAAAAAGCCCGCGCGGCGTCAGCCGCGCGGGCTTGGTCTTTTCTGCGGTGCCTACACCGGCATCGGCTTGCGTTCGGAGAAGTTGATCAGGCCGCGGACCAGCCGGTAGATGTGCCAGATGAATGTAGCGGCCAGGCCGATGCCGCCGGGGATGCTGAGCAGCACGGTGGCGATCAGCAGGGCCGACAGCAGCCACCACAGCACGCTGAACCAGAAGGTGCGGATCAGCCAGCGGTAGTGGCTGCGCAGGAACTCGCTGCCGCTCTCGCCGATCTTGATGTGGCAGATGATGACGCCGGCGATGCCGGCGATGCCGGTGACGAAAGTGGCGCAGAACAGCACGTAGGCGATGAGCAGGGTATTGCGTTCGCTTTCGCTCGGCTCGGCGGCCTGGACGGCAGTGTTGTCGGTCATGCGCGGAACCCCGGAAGCGGTGGCCAGGTTGCCCATAGTCTAAACCGCGAACTGTTGCCGCGACCGCATCAAGTGCATCTGTAGGTCGGCCTTCAGGCCGACGAACTGTCGCCCTGAAGGGGCGACCTACGGGTGCTTCGCCTTCCACTCCTTCAGCGCAGCCATGGTGTTCTCCACGTGGTGGTCCGGCTTGAGGTCGGTGTAGGTGTAGAGAATCCTGCCGTCCGGGGTGATGACATAGGAGGTGCGGTCGGCGTATTCCGGCTTGCGCGCCAGCACCGAGTCGTAGGCCTTGGTGATGGCCTGGTCGGGGTCGGCGGCCACTGCGAACTTGCTGCGGCACTCGCTGACCGAGAACCGGTTCAGGGTATCGATATTGTCGTGCGAGACGCCGATGACGGTGGCGCCCATCGCCTTGAACTGCTCGGTGGCCTCGGCGAACTCGTGGGCTTCGACGGTGCAGCCGGGGGTGAAGGCGGCGGGATAGAAGTACAGCACCACCGGGCCGTTCTTCAGCGCCTCGGCCAGCTGGAAGCTGAACACCTTGCCGCCAAGCGAGGCCTGGGTGGTGAAGTTCGGGGCCTTGTCGCCGACGTTGAGGCTAGCCAGGGCGGGCAGGGCGAACAGCGCGCCGGCGAGCGCCAGGGCGGAAAGCTGTTTCATCGGCATCGGCAATCTCCTGAAGATTTGTGGGGCGCCGGCGGCCTGAACGGCACCGGGAACGGCACCAGGAAGAGCATGTTAGTGCCTTTTCCGGACGCTTTGGTTGCCGTGATCCGGCGGCCGGCTGAGCCGGCTTTCAGCCGCGCGCCGACACCCGGTGCCAAAGCACCGACCGGCAGCGGCGCCGCGGCCTTGTACCGACGAGCGGTGTGGAACCGCCCGTCGGCCATACTTGCGGGTATCTGCCGGGGCGCGTCAACTTGGCATACGAAATACCACAGTGGAGGTAGGCGTGTGGATGGGGGTTTGCCGGGTGCTCTGGCGAGGCTGCCGGAACGCTGCATCTCGCGTGAGCCCTCCAGTGGCCGGCTGGTGTTGCTCAGCCGCGGCCAGCGTGGCTTCCGCCATATCGAAGGCCGGCTCACGCCCGAGGACTACAACCGCAGCCTGGGCCTGAGCTACGAGCAGGTGGAGGCGATGGAATACGGTGCCCTGTGCGGCTTCGACAGCGAACTGGCCGACCCCGAGCAGGTGCGCCGGCTGCGCGAGGAGCTGGGGCTGCCGGTCGGCCCGATCGGGGTGCTCCCGGCAACGCCGGCCGTGCCCAACCGTCCAGCACCGCCGCCCAGGCGATCCGAGCTGCCGGAAGACATCGGCAGCTTCGCACCCTGGTTCGACGAAGCGCTGAGCCAGGCCCGCGGCAAGCCGGTTGACCCTAGCGGGCGCCGTTGAGGGCGAGCGCCGAGAAGCTGCGGTTCTGTGGATCGTACAACGCGCCCCAGGCGCCGCTGCCGCCGCCGCAGAGCACGATGCTGTAGCTGCGGAAGTCCTTGTTGGCCATCGTCGGGATGAAGGCGTTGACATAGATCAGGCGGCGTCCCTGCACCACGATGCCGAAATACTGGCGGTCGTAGGCCTGGGGGTCGCCCAGGCGCAGGCCGCCACAGCAGTCGGCGGGAGCCTGCGCGTCCAGCGCCGGCAGGTCCCGCTCCAGCTGCTGCACCTCGGCCGGACCCGGCTGCCACACCGACTCGTAACGTGGCGGGTTGGGGCGCGAGCACTGCTCGGCCGCGATCTCGCCCTGGTCCGGCCCCAGCACTGCCGAGCGCACCTCGGCGGCGCAGCCGGACAGGATCGTCGCTCCGGCCAGAACCAGCAGCCCGCCGCGCAACTGCCTATTCATCGGCATGGCGGAACGCCTTGCGCCAGCACCAGGCGCCGCCCAGCGCCAGCACCGCGCAGACCACCAGCACGCCGGTCGGCGGCGGGCTGTGTGCGGTGAGGCCGTAGAGCAGGGCCGCCACCACCCAGCTGGCGGCGGCGGCGGCGGCAAACAGCGTACGGCGATTGGCGCCGCGGATCTCGCCGCGCAGCGCCTCCACGTTCTCCGTGCTGAGGCCGCCCTGGCCCGGGCCCTGCGCCAGCATCTTGAGCGCGCGCTGCGCCAGTTCCGGCAGCGACTCGGCCAGGGCCGGCGCCTGGCTGCGCAGGCGCGCCAGCTGCGCGCCGGGGCCGATGCGGTTCCACATCCACTCCTCCATGATCGGCTTGGCGGTCTTCCACAGGTCCAGGTCGGGATATAGCTGGCGCCCCAGACCCTCGATGGTCAGCAGGGTCTTCTGCAGCAGCACCAGCTGCGGCTGCACCTGGTAGTTGAAGCGCCGCGCGATCTGGAACAGGCGCAGCAGGAAGAAGCCGAAGGAGATGTCCTTGATCGGCTTGCCGAAGATCGGCTCGCACACGGTGCGGATGGCGGACTCGAAATCCTCCACCCGCGTGCCCTTGGGAATCCAGCCCGATTCGACGTGCAGCTCCGCCACTTTCTTGTAGTCGCGGTTGAAGAAAGCCAGGAAGTTCTCGGCCAGGTAGCGCTGGTCGCCCTGGGTCAGGCTGCCGACGATGCCGAAGTCCACCGCAAGATAGCTCGGCTTCTTCGGATCGCTCATGTCGACGAAGATGTTGCCGGGATGCATGTCGGCGTGGAAGAAGTTGTCGCGGAACACCTGCTTGAAGAAGATCTCCACGCCGCGCTCGGCCAGCACCTGGAAGTTGGCGCCC
>FTAG01000261.1_pt1 | contig 21526 bp, 18 predicted proteins | sample 1638911 | NCBI WGS metagenome assembly FTAG01 (sample SAMEA3914813, study PRJEB12502) | metagenome | biome: forest; material: soil | place: Canada | collected 2011-07-07 | depth 0.3 m
AGGCTGGCCAGCGTCAGCACCAGCAGGGCCAGGGCCACCTCGAACACGATGCGCAGGCGTTCGCGCAGGTTCTGGATGCGCTGGCCCTGGCGCTCCTCTCTCAGGATTTCGTGCTGCACTTTCTGCAGCTCGCCCTGGCGCCGCAAGTAGTCGATCTGCTCGCGGGTGAGCTGTTCTTCCGCGGCGACGGGCTTCAGGGCGAGGGAGCGCGCGACGCTCTCGCTGTCCGGCCGGCCTTCGTAAGACATGTCCACGGTCCCCTGGCGGGCCACCCCGCCGGCGGCGCCCGAAGCCTCTCCCCCGAGAGGACATGGGTGCCGGATGAGCCTAGCGGCATTGTTTCCCGCCCGCTACCGCAAGCGAATGCAATTTGTGATCCAGGCCCTGAACTTTACAATCCCGCGGCGGCTTGCCGGTGCCGCGGGTTTACCGGCCGGTACGGTACCGCCGGGCGGTCAGGCGGGGTCCTTGTCGAACGCCACCGTACCCGGCGGCAAGCTCACCCAGGGGTGCCGGCGGCAGTCGTAGACCGACACCCCAGGCGCGGGAAAGCCGGGATCGGCGAAGGCGCCGACGGCGATACTCACCGAGTCGTCGTAGCCCTCTTCGGTATGAAACACTGTGGTACCGCACACCGGGCAAAAGCGGAACCGGAAGCGCGCGCCCTTATCGCCCGTGCGCACGTATTCCGTGGCCTTGCCGGAAACCTTGAACGGGGTGGCGAAGCTGGCCAGCGCCGCGAAGACGCTGCCGGTTCTCTGCTGGCAGGCAAGGCAGTGGCAGACGCCGACGCCGCGTGGCTCGCCTTCGACTTCGATGCGCAGTTGGCCGCAGGAGCAGGAGGCGGTTCGGGAAGACATGGAGCACCTCTTAGGCAGATCAATTACTTCGTTCAGCACATCCTACGAGCTATTCCATTGTAGGTCGGCCTTCAGGCCGACAAAGCTGTCGCCCTGAAGGGCGACCTACAAACTCGCAGAATTCCCATCAAAAGCGCTTCGCGCCAGCGAAGCGCATCACTTCCCCCTCTCAAACGTATAAATGAGATCCCCGCCACTGGCCACGCCCGACTCCGTCTGCAGCTTGAAGCCATGCCCGATGTCGTACAGCAGGCGGAAGGTCTGGCCCGGCTGGAACAGGCTGACGCCGTAGCTGATGAACAGTTTCGGCGTGAGGTACTTGCCCAGGGTCAGCTGCGCCGCCTGCGAGGTGTAGGCGGTGCTGGTGCCGGCGTTCTGCTGCGCCTGCGAGCCCTGGATGGTGGTGGCGTCGGCGGCGACGCTGGAGCCGCCGACCGGGCCCTGGCCGACCGAGATCAGGTCCAGGCCCACGCTCTTACCGATCTTCTGCGCGAAGTAGTCGCCACCGGAAAGGCCCAGCGACAGCGCCGCCTGCGACACGGCGCTGCGGTCGCTGGAGGAGCTCTGGTCGAGCGAGCGGCCCAGCACCAACCAGGACAGCTGCTGCTCGCGCGGCATCGCGGGCTCGGACTGCAGGGTCAGCAGGGGCTTGTCCAGGGTGCCGCGCACGCGCACGCCGACGGTGATGTCGGACTGCGGATGGCGCGTGGCGTAGAGGTCCACCGCCGGCCTGGTGATGGCGCCGCCGTCGAAGATCAGGCGGCCGGTCTCGATGTTCAGGTCCTGGCCGTAGGCCTGGTAGCGGCCCTCGACCAGGCGTAGCTCGCCCAGGCCGGTGGTGACGCGCTGCGGCTCTTCGTTCACCGTGACGCTGCCTTCCAGCCGCGTGCTGAGGCCGAAGCCTTTGAAACTCACCGCATCGCCCAGGGTCATGGTGACGCTGCTGTAGATCTTCAGCGTATCGGCCTGCGCCTTGGGCTCGGCGCCGACGATCACCTGGTCGTCGCTGATCGCCACGCCGTTGTTGCCCAGGCCCTGCGGCGTGATCTCGGCGTGCGGCACGGTCAGCGTGCCTTCCAGGTGCAGGCCGTCGGCCGCGCTGACCAGGTGCAGGTCCGGCGTCACCCAGATGTGCGCGTCGGAGGTGGCCATGGCCTGGAAGTCCTGGCCCTTGAGCGAGAGATCGGCGTGCGGCGGCGTCACGGATGGGTCGAGCGTGCCGGCGAGAGTCAGGCTGCCGCCGCCGGAAGTCATCGAGCCGTCGAGCGCCAGCGGACCTTCGCCGCGACCGCTGAGGCGCATTTCGATCTGCTGCACCTCGATGCCGGCCAGGGTCACCTTGGCATGGCCGTCATGCAGCGCGATCTCGCCCTGCACGCGCGGCAGGGCGACGGTGCCGCCCAGCTCCAGCGCGCCGCTGATGGAGCCGCCGACGGCCTGCAGCTGCGGCACGAAGGACTGCACGAAGCCGAGGTCCGGCACCTCGGCCTGCACCTTGCCGCTGAGCGGCCGCGCCTGGAAGTCCGCGGCCGGCGCGGCGCTGACATCGGCGCGGACCTTGCCCTGGGCCAGTTGCAGATCCAGCACGGCGTGCAGGACGTCACCGGTATCGTCGGCCTTGAGGCTGCTCGGTTTGATCTCCACCGCCGGCGCGTTTGGCGCGCGGATGTGGATGCTCTCGGTGTGCAGGTCGGCGCTCACCGCGGCGACGTCGCCGTTGCTGTAGTCGAGGCTGGCGTCGCCGTTGATCTCGCCGTCGAGCTCGTACTTCTGCGGCAGCAGCGGCTTGAACGCGGCGAGCAGCAAGCGCTGCACATCCAGCGACAGGCGCAAGCCCTGCCGCGTCACGTTCTGCTCCAGGCGCAGGCAGGCGCGCCCGGCGCCGCCGGCGAAGCAGGCCGGCTCCAGGCTCTGGCGCTGCGCCCCGAACAGCAGGCCGGCGCCCTTCTCCAAGGTCCACGGCGGCAGGTTGAGCGGCGCCAGCTTGCCCGAGCTCAGCTCGCCGCCCCATTCGCGCTTGCGCCGGTCGTAGCCGCCGTTCACCGACAGCGCGATCTCGCCGTTCTCGCTGAGCACATCGAGATCGGCGTGGTGGTATGTCTCCTGCCCGGTGGCGGAGAACTTCGCGCTGTGGATCAGCACGCCGGCCTGGGCTTCGCTGGCGTGCAGCGTGAGATGCGAGGGCTGGGCCGGATCGACGTCGGCGTCCCAGTCCAGCTTGGCCACGCGATAGGCGCCGTAGCGCAGACCCTCGGCGCTGCCCTTGGTGACGAGATGCGGACCATCGAGCGGGCCTTGCAGGGTGAAGCTCAGCGCCGCCTTGCCGCCCAGCTGCGGATCGAGCGCGGCGAGATTGGGGCTGTTGAGCGTGCCCTTGAGATCGAACGGCGGCGTGGCCTGGCCGCTGGCTTCCAGGCGCGTGTCGCCGGAAACCAGCAGCAGGTTCTGCACCATCACCGTTTCGCCGCTCAGGTCCGCGCTGGCCTTCACGTTCAGCGGATTGCCGCGCAGCTGCGAGCGGTCGATGTCGATAGTGAAGCCGATGTCCGGCTTGCCGCCGCGCTGGGTGGTCTGGGTGACGATGCTGCCGTTGATATTGCCCTTGAACGCCGCGGCGAATTGCGCCGGATCGAAGTTGGACAGCTGCGCCTTTAGATCGGCACGCAGCGCCGGCGCCCAGCCCGCACTGCCGCTGGCGGACAGGCTGCCCTTGCCGGATTGCAGCAGGAACTGCTTGAGCTGCACGCTGCGCGTATCGGTGCTGCCCTGTGCCGTGAGGCTCAGCGGATAGCCGCGCAGCTGGGAGTTGTCGAGCTTGGCGTTGAAGGCGATCTGCGGCTGGCCGTTGCTGACGGTGGTCTGCGTGTCGAAAGAGCCATTAAGGACACCCTTCCAGTCGGCGGCGAACAGCGCCGGATCGAGTTGTGCGATCGTGCCCTTGAGATCGGCGCGCAGCAGCGGTGCCCAGGCTAGCTTGCCCTGCACCTTGGCCGAGCCCTTGCCGGCGGCGAGACTCAGGTCGGCGAACTGCACCTGCTCCAGATCGCCATCGCCCCGGGCCGCAAGCTTCAGCGCCAGCTGGTGCACCACCGCAGCAGTGTCGAGCGTGTATCGATAGTGCTGCAGCTCGCCGCTGAAGGTGCCGCTGCCGTTGACGCCGCCGAGCAGGCGCTCGGCTTCTTCGCCTTGCAGCGGCCAGCGCAGCTCGCGCCAGTTCAGCTTGAGATCGCTCGCCGTCTTGCCCAGGCCGAAGCGCCCGCTGGCCTCGACCTGGCCCGGGCCTTTGACGCTCAGCGCGGCGATGTCGATGTGGTCGCTGGCCATGCGCGCCTTGCCGCTGAGCGCGAGCGGACCGGTGGCCTCCAGCTCGGCGTCGAGGCGGCCGATGTCGAGCGCATCGCCAATCCAGCTGCCGGCCAGGCTGGCGGCGGGTATGCGGAACGGCTGCGCCGTATCAGCTCCCGACGTGGCGGGCTGGTGCAGCGCAAAGTCCTTAAGGCTGAAGGCGTCGATCACCAGGTCCAGCGGCAGGCGGCTGGGCAAGCTGGTTTCACTGGAGGATGGCTGCGCGGCGGGCGGCGGCAGCCAGACATCGAGGCCCTGCACTTCGGCCACTTGCAGATGCAGGCGGTGCGACAGCAGCTCGCGCGGCACCAGCCGCAGGTGCACGCGCTTGAGGTCGACGCGGGTGCCGTCAGCTCCGGCATAGTGCAGATCGTTGATGATGAACTCGCCGAGCAGCCGTCCTTGCGTGCTGCCGAGCTTGAGCATGCCGCCGCTGAAGCGCTGCGCCAGTCCCGCCACTTCGACCAGGCCGCTCTCGCTGTCCAGCGCCAGCCAGACAGCACCCGCAAGCAGCAGCACCACCACCAGCAGCACTGCCGCGCTCCACAGCAGCAGGCGGCGCATCACAGGCCCACCCTCACACCCAGGTGCAGGCGCACGGCCTCGGCGCCGGTGTCGAAGGGATGCGCCAGGTCGATGGCGACGGCGCCGAACGGCAGGCGGTAGCGGAAGCCGATGCCGGCGCCATAGTGCAGCTTCACCTCCGGCACGTCGTCGGCGCCGCCGGCGTCGCCGAACAGGGCCAGGCCATAGCTCTTGTACACGTCCCAATCCAGCTCGAGGCTGCCGGTGCTGAGGTACTTGCCGCCGATCAGGTTGCCCTTGGGATCGCGCGGCGCCAGCGAGCGGTAGCTGTAGCCGCGCACGCTCTCGTCGCCGCCGGCGAAGAAGCGCTGCGAAGGCGGCAGGTGGTCGAAGCCGGAAACGAACAAGGCGCCTTCCTCCACCCGCCCCAGCAGGCGCAGGCCGCGCGCCAGCGGGTAGACGCCGCGCAGCCTGACCAGGCCCTCGATGAAGTCGGTGTCCGACAGTGCTACATGGGTGCCGCCGTGCAGGTCCAAGAAGGCGAACCAGCCGCGCCGCGGGAAGATCGGATCGTTGACCTGGGTGGTGCTGAGCGAGACGCCGGGCGTCAGCAGCTTGCTGGTTTCACCGGCTTCGTTCTGCAGGTTGTACTCGTCGCTGGTGTAGATCAGGTAGAAGCGCTTCTGCCAGTCGCCGTCCTGCTGGTTGTAGGCGCCGCCCAGCGACCACAGGTTCTCGTGCACGCCCTGAAAGTCCTGCTTCAGGCCCTGGGCGGTGAAGCTGATCGAGTCGCCCGGCGTATGGCCGAAGGGGATGCGGTATTCGGCGATGGCGGTACTGATGTTCTGCGAGGGCTGCAGGGTGAGGCGCAGCTTGTGGCCCTCCTGATTGAGGCGGCGGAACTCGATGCCCGCCAGTGCCCGCGGCCCGGTATCGGTGCCGTAGCCGGCGCCGAACTTGTACACGCGCGGCGGCTTGGAACTGGTGTGGATCACCACCGGGATGCGCCGGTCCGGCCCGGCCTTGCTCTTCTGCGGCTCCGCCTCGACCAGCTTGAAATAATCCAGGTCGGTCAGCGCGAACTGCGTCGCCAGCACCTTGGAGGAATCGAAGGGCTCGCCCGGCACGATCTTGAGGTAGCGGCGCAGCATGCTGTCGCGCAAGCGCCCGTCCTGCTGGATGGTGACCTCGCCGAAGTACCAGCGCGGACCGGTATCCACGGTGAGCAGCACTTCCGCGGTGTTGTTTCCCACGTCCACCCGCAGCTCGCGCCGGGTGAACTGTGCGTCGAGATAGCCGCCGGTATTGGCGGTCTGCATCAGGCGGTCCTTCAGCGCCTCGTAGTCCGGGTGCTTGAGGCGCTGGCCGGTCTTGAGGCGCGGCTTGGCGACGATCTTCTGCAGCGGCGCGTAGTCCTTGCCCTCGCCGGTGATCTGGATGTCGATCGTGGTGATGTCGGTTTCGGGGCCGGCGACGACGTCATAGGTCACGGTCCAGTCCGGCGCCTCGCCCTCGAGCTTTGAGGTGATCACCGGGTTGTACCAACCGAACGGCTGCATCGCCTTGCGGATCTCGTCCTCGCCCTGCTTGGACAGGCGCTGCACCTCCGCCGGGTCGTATTGCAGCTTGTCCGGATCCTTGCTGGCGTCGACGTTTTTGGCGTAATCGAGCAGGCGCAGCTGGGCGAAGGCGTTGTCCTCCTCATCCGAGCCCAGGCCGCGGATGCGCACGTCGATGCCGGCCAGCGCGGGCGCGCTGACGCAGATCAGGCAGCAGAGCAGGAGCAGACGGGTACGAAGCATGCCCCCGAATGATACGTGAGGCCCGGCGGCTTCTGGCGAGCCACGTGTATCGGCAGGCGGGCTTGCCGGTGCCTTCACGGTCCGCCACACTTGTACCATATTCCGTACAGGTGCGTCGCCATGCGCGTGATCAATTTCTCCGAAGCCCGCAGCAACCTCAAGCGCCTCATCGACCGCGTGGTCGAGGACGCAGATTACGCGGTGATCGCGCGGCGCGACGCGCCGGACGCCGTCGTGATGTCGCTCGACACCTTCAACAGCATGATGGAGACCGTGCACCTGCTGAAGACGCCGGCGAACGCCGCCCACCTGGCGCGGTCGATCGATCAGTTCCGCAAGGGGAAGCTGAAGAAGCGGAACCTGGTGGATGCCTAGCCGCCTGGTCTGGACGGCGGCTGCCTGGGATGACTCCGTCTACTGGCAGACGCAGGACCGCAAGACGCTGCGGCGCATCAACTTGCTGGTGCAGGACGCGATGCGCAATCCGTTTTCCGGGATCGGCAAGCCGGAGCCCTTGAAGGAAAACCTCAGCGGTTTCTGGTCGCGCCGGATCGACGACACGCATCGCCTGGTCTATGCGGTGAGCGGCGAAGACCTGGCGATCATCGCTTGCCGCTACCACTACTGATCTTTTTTTGCGTTCTTTGCGGCTTTTCCTGCGGCTTAGCGCGAGACGCTTTTGATTGGCTGTTGCTTTGATCAGCGGTGCAGCGCGGTCCTCACCAGCGCCGCCTGCCGCATCGTCACCAGCTGCGACTCGATGGCGATATAGGGCAGCACCTTGTAACCGCGCGCGCGCAGCTGGGCGACCAGGCCGTCCGGGCCGACCAGGTGGGCGGCGCCCACCACCACCAGCTGCGGCTCGCCGCTGTCGAGCAGGCGCTTGAGGGTCGGCATCCAGCTGCGGTTGCGGCCGGCCAGCAGGTGGTCGTAGACGCCGGGATAGCCCGATTTGAGCTGCTGGTCGAGCTTCTCGATGGCGCCGACGTCGTTGTCCCTCCAGGCCTGCAGCAGCTCGGCCGGATCGTCGCCGGCATCGCCGGCCTGCTCGTCGAGCGAAGACGCCAGGAAATCGCGCGACAAGGCCGCGCTCATGCCGGTGAACAGGCCGATATGGGAGGCCGGCTGCTCGAACCAGCGCATGCTCTTGCCATCCTCGCGGGCCCAGCGGTAGATCTGCTTGTCGATGCCGTTCTCGCCGGTGAAGCCGGCCTTCTGGAAGCTGAACACCTCCAGGGTCATGGCGCAGAACCAGGCGCGAAACGGATCGCAGGCGGTGACCGGCATGCCGATATGCGCCGCGTGGCGGCTGAGCTGGGTGTACATCTTCTCGCCGATCTCGGCCTTGAGCCCCTGCTGCGAGCGGGCGGCGGCGAGCAGGGCCACCTGCACCTGCGGCTGTTCGATGGCGGCGATATCGGTCTCGAATACCACGCCCTCGGCGGCGTCATAGGCATCCTGGATGCCGGCGGGCAGGTCGCTGTCGTCCGGCAGCAGGTGCACCGAGCCGAGCAGGTAGTGCGTGGCCTTGGGGCCGTGCACCTGCCACAGGAAGGGGGCGTTGGCGTCCGCCGACACATTGCCGGCGAGGAACAGCAGGCTCAGCGGCAGCAACAGCGCGAACAACCGCGGGGGGCGGCGAATCATCGGGGTCTCCGGTTCCGGGGGGCTGGAACCTGTGGGGGTTAGGGTCTGTTGACGACTACTTTGTCACTGCGTTGCCCCGGATTTGCGTCCAGGCAAGGCGCGAGGAGCGTGGCGTACTGAATGTACGCGAGCGACGAGCAACGCCGCATGGACGCAAATCCGGGGCAACCCTCCGGGAAGGGGTCTATTTTCGCGCATTGCCGCGTTGCTCCCTCCTCGTGTACATCCAGTACACATCGTCGGTCGCGCCTTGCACTGCGCGAAAATAGACCCCTTCGCAGTGACAAAGTAGTCGTCAACAGACCCTTATTCCTGTTCTTCGGCGCGGCCGGGCATCAGCCAGCCGGCGGACGCGCCGCCGCCGTCGAGCGCGGCGAAGTCGAACAGCGCCGGATCGGCCAGCTGCGAGGGCGCGACGTTTTGCAGCGCGCCGAAGATGTTCTCGACCCGGCCCGGCTGCTGCTTCTCCCACTCGTCCAGCATGCGCCGCACCTGCTTGCGCTGCAGCTGCTCCTGCGAGCCGCACAGGTTGCAGGGAATGATGGGGAACTGGCGCATCTGGGCGTAAGCGGCGATGTCCGACTCGCGGCAATAGGCCAGCGGGCGGATCACCACGTTGCGGCCGTCGTCGCTCCTCAGCTTGGGCGGCATCGCCTTGAGCTTGGAGCCGTGGAACATGTTGAGGAAGAAGGTGGCGACGATGTCGTCGCGGTGATGGCCGAGGGCGATCTTGGTGAAGCCCTGCTCAGCGGCATAGGTGTACAGCGCACCCCGCCGAAGGCGGGAGCACAGGCTGCACATGGTCTTGCCCTCGGGGATGACGCGCTTCACCACCGAGTAGGTGTCCTGCTCGAGGATGTGGTACGGCACTCCGCGCGACTTCAGGTAATCCGGCAGCACCTGCTCGGGGAAGTCCGGCTGCTTCTGGTCCAGGTTCACCGCCACCAGCTCGAACTCCACCGGCGCCGCCTCGCGCAGCAGCAGCAGGATGTCGAGCATGGTGTAGGAATCCTTGCCGCCGGACAGGCATACCATCACCTTGTCGCCGGCGCGGATCATGGCGTAGTCCTGGATCGCCTGGCCGACTTGGCGGCGCAGGCGCTTGACCAGCTTGTTGGCTTCGCCGCGATCCTTCGGGGCAGCCGGGCGCGAACCGGCCGCCGCACTGGCCGGCTTGTTCAGGAATTCCAGCACCACCTCGTTCACCGCGTCGACCACTTCGATTTCCTAGACCGCCTCGGCGGCCGTGTCATCCTCGCGAACGTGGATTTTCTCACGATACAGGCCGCTGACGAAAATGAAGATCAGGCCGGCCCCGCCCGCCATCAGGGCGAAGAACCAGAAATACATGGGTCCGACCAGCCGGTAGGTAGAGACTTGGGCAGTGGCCGCCTTGAACTCGCCAGTGCTGGCCACGGCGGCGCGGTGCACCACGTCCATCAGCTCCACCCGCTTGGCCGTAGGGTCGATCTGCTGCACCAGGAAGGTGCCGGCGAGGCCGGTCGGCTTGCCGTCGTCGCCGGTCATGGTCAGGCCGGTATCGCCGGTGAGGTCGATCTTCTGGCCGGTCTGGAAGCCCGACACGTCGCTCAGCGAAACCCAGGTTTCCGCACCGGACTGCACGTTGCTCGCCTGCAACGGCTTGATCATGCTGGTGTTGACTTGGATGGTGAAAGCCTGGCCGACGCTGACTGAGAACAGGTACATCGCCGCCATCATGAAGCTCTTCATCTTCAGCGGTGCCTGGCTGTAGGCGAACTCCAGTGCGGTAATCGAAATCAGCACTTCCGAGGCGCTGAGCACGCCGTAGGCCAGGACTTGCCACCAAGCACTGACGAGATGGCCATGCATGATGCGATCTTCTATCCAGGCAATGATGGCGAACGATCCGCCGATCACGAACAGTCCCACACAGATTTTGCGGAGCGCAGTGATCTTGAAGAAACGTTGCCAGAGCGGAAATACGCCCATCGTGAAGATCGGGATCATCGCCAGAATGAAGAACCCGTTCATCACGGTCATCTGCGCCGGCAGGATTTCGTAAGACGGCAGAGACGGCATTGCCGGGAGACCGAAATAGAGCGCGGCCGCAGCCAAAATGAGGCAGACGCCGACGGTCAGCACCGGGATCGGGAAAATCTCGCGGATGAAGCTGTACAGACCATAGGCCAGCCCCAGCACCAGCGCGGTGTAGACCACTTGGAGGAGCATGACCGGTGTGCCGGCGAGGAAGCTGAAGATGTGCTTGTCCATCAGGCTGGACGTGGCCTGCAAGGTCCAGGTCTGGCCGTTCGATTGTTCCCACAGCGACCAGAAAATGGCGATGAAGATGTAGTAGATGAAGCCGAGGCGGAGTACCAGCTTTAGGCTCTCACCGGTAAAAGATTGTTCCAACCATGCGATCAGCTCGGCCGGCAGGACTTTGCGCAATCCTGTGTTCAAGCTCAGCCAGATCACCAACGCCATTTGGGAAAGCAGCGTCACAACGGCGGCAAAAGGACCGTACTTGCCAGCGGCGTTGAAGACCAAGCCGGTCACCACGAGCACCGGCGCGAAGCACAGCGCGAACGCGAGTGCGCCGCGATTTTGATTCTGCTTCATCGCTGGGGGTACAACGGTGAAACGACGGCGTCCGGCCCAGAACGCCACCGTGGCCAGCAGCATCATGGCGGCGGGAACGCCGAACGCCACTTTCGGCCCGTAGGTGTCGAGCCAGATCGGGCACATGAAGATCGAGATCGACGAGCCGAAGTTGATCGAAAAATAAAAGTAGCTGAACGCCTTGCTGATCAGGTGCTGGTTCTTCGTCGTGAACTGGTCGCCGACGTTGGTCGAGACGCAGGACTTGATGCCGGTGCCAAAGGCGGTCAGGCCCAGGCCCATGGCCAGGCCCCAAGGGCCGCCAACCAGGGCAACCACCGTGCAGCCGGCGCAGTAGAACATCGCCAGGAACATGATGGTCTTGAACTTGCCCCAGAACACATCCGCCAGGATCGCGGCGAAGAACGGGAAGAAATACGCCCCGAACTTGAACAGCGACTGCCAGATGGTGGCCTGGGCTTCACCGAAATGCAGGTGCTGCACCATGTACACGCTGAGGATCGAGTTGATGCCGTAGTAGGAGAAGCGCTCGGCAAGCTCGTTGGCGATGATGAACGGGATGCCGGCCGGCATGCGCGCGGCGGACGGGGTGCTGGCTGTCATGTAAAAAATCGTTCTGTAATGGGCGGCGTGGCCGCTCTGATGGTCAAATAATGGCCGATAAGGGCTGGGCTTGTCTAAGCAAGCTCCGGACCGGCGGGCTTCACAGCCCCTCGGGCGCCACTTCCAGCCAGAACGTCACCGGCCCGTCGTTGACCAGGCTGACCTGCATGTCGGCCCCGAATACCCCGCTGCCGGTATAGGGCCAGCCGCGCCGTGCTTCGTCCACCAGCTCCTCGAACAGCTGCCGCGCCCGTGCCGGCTCGGCCGCCGTGGTGAAGCTGGGGCGGTTGCCCTTGGCGGTGTCAGCCGCCAGGGTGAACTGCGGCACCAGCAGCAGGCCGCCGCCGGTGTCGCGCAGGCTCAGGTTCATCTTGCCCTGGGCGTCCGGGAAAACCCGGTAGTTCAGCAGGCGCTCCAGCAGGCGCTGCGCCTGGGGCGGGCCGTCGCCGGGTTGCACCCCGACCAGCACCAGCAGGCCGGAACCGATCGCAGCGACGGTTTCGCCACTGACCTCCACCGAGGCCTTGCGCACCCTTTGCAGTAGCCCGATCACGCAAACCACCCTGATAATTACCGGATGCCGACTTTACTGCGCTGGACCCTGCTCGTGCTCGGACAACTGCCGCTGCCCCTGCTGCACGGCCTGGGCTGGCTGCTCGGCAAGCTGCTGTGGCTGGTGCCCAACGGCATGCGCGCGGTGACGCGGCGGCACCTGGAGCTGTGCTTCCCGGAGCTGGACCCTGCCGAGCGCGCCCGTATCGGCCGACTCAGCATGATCGAGAGCGGCAAAGCGGTGTGCGAATCGCCGGCGCTGTGGTTCGGCAGCGAGCGGCGCCTGCAACGCTGGATCGGCGACGCGGCCGCGCTGCGCACCCTGCAGACCGCCGTGGCCGGCGGCAAGGGCGCGATCATGCTGACCCCGCACCTCGGCGCCTGGGAGATCGCCAGCTTCTTCTGCGCCCAGGCCGGCCCGATCACGGTGCTGTACAAGCCGCAGAAGGGCGCGTTCGACGCCCTGATCCTGCGCGGCCGCGGCCGCCTCGGGGTGACGCCGGTGCCCACCACCGGCGGCGGGGTGAAGGCCCTGCTCGGCGCCCTCAGGCGCGGCGAGCTGCTCGGCATCCTGCCCGACCACGATCCGCCCGACGAGTCCGGCACGCGCTTCGCGCCGCTGTTCGGCATTCCCGCCAACACCATGGACCTGATCGGCAAGCTGGCCGGGCGCAGCGGCGCCCCGGTGTGGTTCATCATGGCCGAGCGCCTGCCCTGGGGCCGCGGCTTCCGCTTCCACCTGGAGCGCGCCCCCGCCGGCATCGACGACCCGGAAACCAGCGCCGCGGCACTGAACCAGGGGGTGGAGGCCTGCGTCACCCGCTTCCCGGAACAATACTGGTGGAGCTACAAGCGCTACCGGCGGCGGCCGCCGGGGGCGGCCGACCCTTACGTGAACCTGTAGGTCGGCCTTTCCCTAAAGGGATTTCCTTCGGTCACAGGCCGACAGCCGCGCCGTGTCGCCCTGAAGGGCGACCTACACTATAGTTAGCGCCGCCCCGGGAACTCCGGGCGCGCGGCGCCTGTCACACCGGCGCTTCAATTCCCGACATTCGAACAACTCCGGAACATGGAAAACCAGATCCTGATCGAGGCCCGCGACCTGTCGCGGCGCTACGGCGCCACCGTGGCGGTCAGCGGCCTCAACCTGACCCTGCGCAAGGGCGAAATCCTCGGCCTGCTCGGCCCCAACGGCGCCGGCAAGTCCACCACCATGAAGATGCTGGCCGGCTGCCTCGCCCCCAGCGGCGGCGCGGTGAGCATCAACGGCGTCGACTTGGCGCAGGAACCCAAGGCGGCCAAGGCCAGCCTCGGCTACCTGCCGGAGCAGCCGCCGCTGTATCCCGAGCTGACGGTGGACGAGTACCTGGAATTCTGCGCCGGCCTGCACGGCATTCCGGCCGCCGAGCGCGGCGCGGCCCTGGCCCGCGCCAAACAAGCCTGCGGCCTCGGCAGCGTGGCGCAGAAGCTGATCGGCAACCTGTCCAAGGGCTACCAGCAGCGCGTCGGCCTGGCCCAGGCCATCGTCCATCGCCCGCCGGTGATCATCCTCGACGAGCCGACGGTGGGCCTGGACCCGATCCAGATCCGCGAGATCCGCACCCTGATCAAGGAGCTGGGGCAGAGCCACAGCGTAATCCTGTCCAGCCACATCCTGCCGGAGATCCAGGCGGTGTGTAGCCGCGTGATGATCATCAACAAGGGCCGTTCGGTGTACTCCGAGTCGATCGAGAACACCGCGCAGCACCGCGTCGAGAGCGTCATCGCCGGCCTGCGCAAACCGCCGGCGCTGGAAGCACTGAAGGGCCTGGCGGGCGTGACCCGCGCCGAAGCCATCGACGGCGGCCTGTTCCGCCTGGCGGTGAGCGAAGGCGCCGATCCGCGCGAAGCCCTGGCCGAGGCGGCGGCGAAGAACGGCTGGGGCCTGTTCGAGCTGCGCTCCCAGGCCAAGACCTTGGAGGAGGTGTTCGTCGAACTGACCTCCGGCGACATCACCCTGCACGAAACCCAGAAGGAAGCGGCGTGAATACTGTATTGAGCATCGCGCGCAACGAGGCGCGCCGCATTTTCGTTTCGCCGCTGGCCTGGGCGGTGCTGTTCGTGCTGCAGCTGATCCTCGGCTTCATCTTCGCCACCCTGCTGTTCGGCTATGCGCAGAACGCGCAGATGGGCGACCAGTTCACCGGCGTGGCGGACTTCATCGGCGGCGGCCTGTTCGGCTTCGCCACGGTGCTGCTGCTGCTGGTGATGCCGCTGATGACCATGCGGCTGTTCGCCGAGGAGCGCAAGAGCGGCAGCATCATCCTGCTGTTCTCGGCGCCGGCTTCGCTGATCGAGATCGTGCTGGGCAAGTTCCTTGGCCTGGTCTGCTTCATGCTCGCCACCCTGGCGCTGCTGGCGATCATGCCGCTGACCCTGCTGTCCGGCACCCACCTGGACCTGGGCTTCATCGCCGCCGGCCTGCTCGGCCTGTTCCTGATGATGCTGGCTTTCGGCTCGGCCGGCCTGTTCGTCTCGACGCTGACGAAGGAGCCGACCATCGCCGCGGTGTTCAGCTTCGGCCTGCTGCTGCTGGTGTGGCTGCTGCAGATCCTGGCCAGCCAGCAGATCCCCTTCGCCCAAGTGTTCGGCTACCTGTCCCTGGTCAGCCACTTCGAGAGCCTGCGCCGCGGCGTGTTCAACAGCGCCGACGTCGTCTACTACCTGCTGTTCACCGCGTTCTTCCTGTGGCTGGCCGTGCTGCGGCTGGACATCGAACGTAATTGAAGCAGGCGACCCGTCCCATGAACCAAAAGAAAACCAAGCTGCTGCAACAACTGCTCAACGGCCTGCTGATCGCCGTGGTCATCGTCCTGGTGGGCCTGCTCTCGGTGCGTTACAAGGCCGAGATCGACTGGACCGCCGGCGGCCGCAACACGCTCACCGCCGCCAGCCAGAAGCTGCTCAAGCAGATGCCGGACAAGGTGGCGTTCACCGCCTTCATCTACCCGGAGTCGGAGAACCGCCGCGACATCGAGATGTGGGTCAACCGCTACAAGCGGGTCAAGCCGGACATCACGCTCGACTTCGTCGATCCCTCCAAGGACCCGGCCAAGGTCAAGGAGTACAACATCGACCAGCCGGGCGAGGTGGTGGTGCAGTACCAGGACCGCAAGGAGACCCTGCGCGTGCTGTCCGAGTCCGCCGTCACCGGCGCGCTGCAGCGCCTGCTCGACAAGGGCGACCACTTCGTGGTGTTCATCGAGGGCCACGGCGAGCGCTCGCTCAACCCGAGCAACAGCCATGACGAGGGCGCCGCGCAGACCGGCTACGTGCAGTTCGCCGAGACGCTGCGGCAGAAGGGCCTCAAGGTGCAGGGCCTCAACCTGGTGCGGACGCCGAGCATCCCCGACAACACCTCGGTGCTGGTGGTGGCGAGCCCGACGCAGAAGCTGCTCGACGGCGAGATCAAGCTGATCGACGACTACGTCAAGGCCGGCGGCAACCTGCTATGGCTCAACGACCCCGGCCAGCCCGGCGGCCTCGAGGCCGTGGCCAAGACCCTCGGCGTGACCTGGGAAAACGGCTTCGCCGTGTTCCCCGACTACCGCCAGCTCGGCAGCCCGAGCCCGGCGCTGTACCTCGCTACCGACTACCCGCCGAACCCGGTGACGCAGGACATGGCCTATGTCACCGCCTTCCCGCTGGCGCGGCCGCTGCGCTTCGATCAGGACGCCGACCGCGCCGCCGGCTGGGACGTGCTGCCGCTGTTGGTGACCAACGAGGCCTCCTGGCTGGAAGTCGGCTCGCCGACCAGCGGCGCCATCAGCTTCGACGAGAAGAAGGGCGACAAGCAGGGCCCGCTGACCCTCGGCATCACCTTGTCGCGCAAGATCAACACCGCGCCGGACAAGGACAAGACCGGCGGCTCGCGCACGCAGCGCGTGGCGGTGGTCGGCGACTCCGATTTCCTCGCCGACGCCTATCTCGATCAGCAGGGCAACAAGCAGCTCGGCATCAACCTGATGCAGTGGCTGGCCTCGCGCGACGCCCTGCTCAACATCGACGTGCCCAAGGCGCCGGACACCGCCCTGTACCTGCCGGGCTGGGCCACCTGGCTGGTGGTGCTGGGCTACACCATCGTGCTGCCGCTGCTGCTACTGGGCTACGGCATCACGCGCTGGGTGCGGCGCCGCAGGCGCTAGAGCGGTTTCGGTCTAGGCAAATACATGCTGTCCCCTCTCCCGCGTGCGGGAGAGGGTGGCGCGCCAGCGCCGGGAGAGGGGCCGTGAAGGCCAAGTTTTACGGCCCCTCTCCCCCAGCCCCTCTCCCGTCCCTGAAGGGATTTCCTTCGGTCACAAGCGGGAGAGGGGAGTTGTATGCACTTGATGCAAAAAATGCTCTAAGCGGAAGACCGACATGAAGCAGCAGAAACTCAATCTGATCCTGGCCGTCATCGTGGTGGCGCTCGGCGCCGGGCTCTACTTCGGCCAGAAGAAGGAAGCACCGAAGAACCCGCCGCTGACCGCGCTGAAGATGGACGCCATCAACCACATGGTGCTGAGCCATCCGAACGCGCCGGACATCGTGCTGGACAAGAAGGACGGCCATTGGGCGCTGAGCGCGCCGGTGCAGGTGGCGGCCGACCCGTTCGAGCTGAACTCCCTGCTGTCGGTGGCCATCGCCGGCAACAAGTCGGTGATCGACCCCAAGGACGTGAAGCTGGCCGACCTCGGCCTCGACCCACCCGGCTTCAGCCTCACGCTCAACGACGTCAAGGTCGACTTCGGCGGCGTCGAGCCGCTGAAGTACGCGCGCTACGTCATGACCGGCGGCAAGATCGGCCAGATCGACGATCCGCCCGCCTCGGCGCTGGACGCAGACTATTCCGACCTGGTGGCGAAGACCCTGCTGCCCGACGGCGCGAAGATCAGCTCGGTCACCGTGCCGGGCCTCAAGGTCTACCGCTCCGCCGACGACAAGGCCTGGATCGCCGAGCCCGCCGATCCCAAGGCCGGCGCCGACGAGATGCAGAAGTTCGTCGACGCCTGGACCTCGGCGCGCGCGCTGTGGAACGCCGCCTCGCTAGCGGCGCCCGGCGATGCGAAGCCCGCGGCCCCGCCGCAGATCGCCGTGCTCACGCTCAAGGATGGCAAGACGCTCAGCTTCAACATCACCGGCCGCGATCCGCAGCTGGTGCTGGAGCGGCCTGATTTGAAAGTGCAGTACAGCCTCGCCAAGTCCGACGTCGACAAGCTGCTCAAGCTGCCCGAGCAGCCGGCTACGCCGGCCGCTTCATCGGACAAGCATTGAGCGTATAGATCGATTCACTTGAAGCCCGCCGCAAGGCGGGTTTCCTTTTTGCGGCTATAGCGGCATAGTCCGCAGGGTTCCCCAATACAGCGACGCCCCCGTAGGTCGGCCTTCAGGCCGACAGCGCCGTCGGCCTGAAGGCCGACCTACAAAAATGCCCGAACTGCCCGAAGTCGAAACCGTCCGCCGCGGCCTGGAGCCGCATGTCGTCGGCCACACCATCCGCGAAGTCACCGTGCGCGATTCGCGCCTGCGCTGGCCGATTCCCGCCGAGTTCGCCGACTTCATGCGCGGCAAGAAAATCCGCGCCGTCGGCCGCCGCGGCAAATACCTGATCTTCGACCTCGGCGGCGACCGCCTGATCGTCCACCTGGGCATGACCGGCCGCCTGCTGCTGCTCGACCCGAACACGCCGCTGAAGAAACACGACCACGTCGACCTGCTGCTGTCCGGCAAGCTGCTGCTGCGCTTCCACGATCCCCGGCGCTTCGGCGCCGTGCTGCCCTGGCCGGCGGCGGAAGCGCATCACGCGCTGCTCGCCGAAATGGGCCCGGAGCCGTTCTCGGAGGAATTCAGCGGCGATCATCTCTACGAACGCTCACGCGGCCGCAGCGCCGCCGTGAAGCTGTTCATCATGGATGGGAGAATCGTCGTCGGCGTCGGCAACATCTACGCCTCCGAGGCCCTGTTCCATGCCGGCATCCGCCCCAAGACCGCCGCGGGCAAGGTTACGCGCGCGCAGTACGCGAAACTCGCGGCCGCGATCCTGAAAGTGCTGGATGCCGCGATCGCCAAGGGCGGTACCACCCTGCGGGATTTTCGCGGCAGCGATGGCTCCAACGGCTACTTCCAGCAGGTGCTGATGGTGTATGACCGGGAAGCGCAGCCTTGCCGGGTGTGCAAGACGCCGATCAAGAGACTGGTGCTGGGGCAGCGGTCCAGTTTTTATTGTCCGACTTGTCAGCGTTGACGCTTTATCGTCCGACGTCACATGCCAGTGGAACCGGGAGCGGCTTTGTCAGTCGTTGTCGGCACGGGACGTACTTTGGCGCCGCTTGCACCCGTTCGAGCAGCTCAGGCGCGCGCTCAAATACAAGCTCGAAGAGGGCATCAAATGCGACGCAGCGACATGCGGCTGCCAGCCCACTCCTGTATTTCGCCAGCAGCAGCTTTGGGGCGGCTTTCCTACATGGGCGCAATGGGCGCCATGGATGCAATGGGCGCAATGCTCTCCACGGGGTGGGGGGTCCGGGACCGGACGATGTTGCACCTTGCCGGACATTGGCCGCGTTCCTGGGTGATCCCCGGACGTAGCAGTCCTCCAATGGACGGCTGGCCTCTACCTGGATTATTCGGCTTGGCGAGTGTGAGGGTGGGCAAAGGCCGAAGGCCGTGCCTACGATGCACGGCCCGCGTGGGCACGCTACGCTTTGCCCGCCTACTAGCTGATGGTGTATGACCGGGAAGGTGAGCCCTGCCGAGTGTGCAAGACGCCGATCGAGAGACTGGTGCTAGGGCAGCGGTCGAGTTTTTATTGTCCGAGTTGTCGGCGCTGAGGTTTTAGCTGTCGTCATCACATGCGCGCCAAGATCTTGTGTTGGCGCGCACGGAGATGCAGGGGGTGGATGCCAGTGCCTTAGTGGTCGGATCAAAGTGCCCCGATCAGCCGCCCGCGAGCGTCCGTTGTCGACCACACATCCTTGAAGATTGACCAGCCGCATTCGGGATGTTCTAGACTAGCGCTTTACGCTGTGCCATCAATTCGACAAGGAACTTCACCTCGTCAACGAAGCCTTTAACGAATACGCCGATTCGTTCGTGGGCTGCCGGGTCGAGCACTCGGCCAGAAATCTTCTGAACATCTCGCGTATCAATTTCGGCGCCACCATTATCTGTAGTCAGTGTGCCGACTTCGCTTATCAGTTCGAGCAGCTGCTGTCGTTGATCGTTGGTCGGTGACTCTTGCTCTCGGATCAGACAGCTTTCGATCTCGACTAGCAGCTTAATCAATGTGGCGAGCGCTTCGCTTTCGGCGCACTTGATGTCTACGATAAAGTGCAGAAGCAGATGGTGAACGCAGATAACGAGTTGTTCTAGGAGCGGTTTGTTGAGCGGCTTCTCGCAGACCCTGCACTGAGTTGCGTATGACCTGCTCCATTCTGCTGAGCAGTTAGGACATTGCTCTAGGGTGTTGTAGTCGAACCTATTGTCGCCCGCCTGCCTCTTTAGTTTGTCCAGGACGATGCTGGCGTCGCTTGCGGCTCTCGGATCAGCAGATCGCTTTTGCACAAGTTCATCGAATCCCCTCCAGAATTGTTCTGCGCGGCGCTGATACGCGACCAGTCCCCTGCTCACAAACAACAGCTCCGAGACAGTGAGCTGCAGACTACTCAGGACGGCTCCGCGATGGACCTCCATTGCCGACTCTGGAGCGCGGCAACAGAACGGGCAAGGCACGCTCAGATAACGGATTAAGCACCCGCAGTACTGGCAGGAATAAATGATCGTGTCGAGATCGTAGTCCTTAGCTTTGGATTTGCCGGCGGCTGCTTGCAAACGTCGAATGACCAGAAGCTGCCCTTTTGCGTCCGAACACATCCTTTCGATTCCGCGCACTCGGCCGAGTTCGTCCAGCCGCTTGTAACACGCTTCGGCTAAGTCGAATTTTCCCTCGGCCACATAGACTCTGCCGAGTTGATAGTCAGCCGTGCCAGACTGCGGCCGCGCCTTCAGATTGTCTAACGCGAATTCCTCTGCACTCTGAAGCTTTCGACCGCGGGCTTCTTCCTTCCCCAGTACCCAAAGCGAGTTTGCCTGTTCCAGCATGATTGATACGTTTGCCGCTACAGCCTGTTCGTCGTATTGCTCAGCGAAATCAGGTTGGGGCGCTTCGCTTTTTCCGGACTTCCTAAAAAAATTCACGGGTTACCCCGTCTTCTTCAGAATTTGTACCAGTTCGTGATGCATGCCCAACCTCCTTTTCGGATCAGGATTGATGCATGTGAGCAGTAGGTTGGCGATGCCTTTTGGATAGGCTTTCAATGAACGTTCGGCTAGTTCGTAGTATCGGCACGCAATCAGTTGCCGAATCGGTCCGTCCACATCGGCGGGATCGAACGTGAACGGCAAATTACCCGTGAGCGATTGAATGCCGATCATTCCGATGGAAAAGATGTCCGCCGACGGGTCGATCTTCCAGCTGCCTGAGAAACGTTCCGGTGCCATATAGAGCGGCGTGCCCATTCCGAACCGTGTTCGGCTCTCGTGCGCTGCGAGCCACCGTTTTGGGTCGGACACGAAGGCGTTAAACCCGCCGCGGTCGGTCACCAGCCGCGAAATCCCCCAATCGGATACGCAAACCCGTATCGGGTTCACGCTCTCGACTAACAAGTTTGCGGGCTTGAGATCCAAGTGCGTAAGCTTGTGCCGGTTGAATGCGTACTCCAAGGCCAAGGCCGTCTCAAGGAGAACAAGTCGAGTTTCCGGCCAGCTCAGTTGGCGCTTGCTGAGAATGTCCCCGAGGGTTCCCTTGTATAGCTTCATAAGCGCCGCAACTCTGAAGTTTAGATGCGAAATCTTTATCAGAGGTACGATCGCTGGGTGATGAAGCTCGATCCAGTTGCAGAGTTCATTTACGACGATGTCGTCGTTGTCGACGAAGTCGAAGGTTTTTACGGCGCGGTACTGCCCGTAAATTGGTCCCGTCTCCAACCCTTCTGGGCGCTTGAGCAACCACACACGCCCAAATCCTCCTTGCTTGACGTCTAGCACCTCGTAGAACAACCGGTCGAGGTGAACCACCTGAGACGTACGTTGTTGCATGGTCCGCTTCCCCCCTAGAAGCGTCAGTGCCGTGTGCTCGACGCGGCCAGATTACCACGCCGTTCTTCCAATTCAGCGAGTGAAGGGTGGGTAGGCTTTATCTGACCAGGCGGATTGGCCAACGGTGGGCACGGCCTACGGCTTTTGCCCACCCTTGTACGCTCGCTGGCGCGTATAGCATAGGGCGGTTCTTGTTCGAGCAGGGCCGAAACAGCTGGGGAGGTCCATTGCAGTACATGTCACGACGACCCGACTCACCATGCGCGCCATGCACGCCAAGCAAACGAGTTGGCGCGCATGCGGTCGACGAGCGGCATGCAGAGTGAACTAAAAGCCTGTGACGCTTTTGGCTTTGCTGTTGCCGTTGCTTTTGACGTTCCCCCCCGTAACTGCGCCGAGCATCGCAGCCTGCGTCGGACCTCAGCCGGCGGCTGTTTGCCGCCGGGCGAGGCAGGATGCCGAAGCGTCCAGCGTCAG
>FTAG01000576.1_pt1 | contig 21356 bp, 17 predicted proteins | sample 1638911 | NCBI WGS metagenome assembly FTAG01 (sample SAMEA3914813, study PRJEB12502) | metagenome | biome: forest; material: soil | place: Canada | collected 2011-07-07 | depth 0.3 m
CCGCGCCGGCGCTGCTGGCCGACCCCGCGCCGGCCAAGAACTGGACCCCGCCCGCGCAGAAGATCTACGCGCAGACCCTGGTGGACCAGGCCATGGCCAAGCACCCCGAGCTGCTCAGCATCACCCTGCACGGGATTCCGCCGGGCCAGCAGGATACTTACACCATGTTCGCCGGCTCCTACCCGGACCGCATCGGCAACCCGGACGACCCCGACGACATCGACGTCAGCAAGAAGGGCATCACCATCCTCGATCCGCGCTGGAAGCGGGTCAACGACAAGGACAAGAAGTTCGTCGTGCTGATGCCGATGGAAGACGCCCAGCACGACAACATCGGCCTGGTGGTCTATGCGTTCAAGAACCCGCCCAAGCCGGCCGGCATGGAACGGCACTATCTCGAGGCGGCCACCAGGCTGCGCGACGACCTGGCCGGCAAGATCAAGAGCTACGACGCTCTGTTCGACCCGGCGCGCTGATCGCCGGCTTTGCCAGCAGGACCGGGCCGTTCCAGTCCCGGTCCTGCTTTTTTCCTCTTTTCCCCAGGACCGGGCTTCGGCAGGACAGCACGCCGCCGTGACCGGCCGGCTCCGGAGCCGCCTCTCCATGTTCAAGTACACCCTCCGCCTCGGCTTGCTGGCCTTGCTGCCCGCCGCCGCACCCGCAGACGCCCAGGTACCCTTGAAGATCTACGGCCAGGAACTGGTCGACCGCACGCTCGCCGCGAATCGCGAGTTGCTGATGGTCGTTGTGCACGCTACGCCGCCCGCCGCCACCGGCAGCGTCGTCATCGCCTCGAACATCGGACAGATCGGCAGCCCCGCCGGCAAGGACGAGCTGCAGGCCATCGCCGGCGGCAAGACCGTCTCCGCGATGCTGCCGGTCGGCAGCGGCCTCAAGGTCGAGCTGCCCCTGCTCGACGTGGTCGGCGAGACCATCGGCGCGCTCACCCTCGAATGGGCCGTCCCCCCGGGGAACGATACGGCCGCGCTCGCGCGCAAGACCGAGCAGATCCGCGACGGGCTTGCGCGGCGCATCCTCAACGCCGCGAACCTGTTCGATCCGTTCCCTTTCGTGCCGGCGGCCACCACCCGGACCAGGGCGCAGAAACTGGTCGACGAAATCCAGGCCTCCCATCCCGAGGTGGAAGTGCTGGCGCTGCGCGGCCGCCTCGGCTCGTCCGGGGAGCTGGTCCTGCTCGGCTCCACCTTCGGGCGTCACGGCAAGACGGCGGACCAGGACGACATGAAAGTGCTGGCCGCCACGGCACCGACCACCGGGGTGTATTCCAACGGCAAGCGCTTCGGCATCGACCTGCCCCTGCACGACGGCCAGGGCGCCGCGGTCGGGACCATGAACGTCGGCTACGCCTACCGGGCGGGCGCGGATACGCATGCCCTGGTCGATCAATCCCTGAAGCTGCGCGAAGAGTTGCAGTTGCGGCTCGGCAACGGGCCGGGGCTTGATGAGTTGGATCCTTAGTAGAGAAAATTTTCCCTAGTCATATGCAGCTCCCCCTCTCCCGCTAGCGGGAGAGGGGTCAGGGGAGAGGGGCCGTAAAGGTCTCGTCTTTGAATAAGCCATGTCGAAAAACGCTGCTCTTACGGCCCCTCTCCCGGCGCTGACGCGCCACCCTCTCCCGCGAGCGGGAGAGGGGAAGTTGGAAGAGGCCTTGCTTATTTGGCGCTCTCTTCGAGCTTCTTCAGCTGCGCATTGGCGACTTCCGCGGTCAGCGGCAGGTACTTGCCGTCGCGCATGACCTCGGCCTGCCCCTGCCGGCTCAGCACGAAGCGCAGGAACTCCAGCACCTTGGGGTCCATCGGCTTAGTGGGCTCGTGGTCGGCATAGGCGTAGATGCGGTCGTAGAGCGGGTAGGAGCGGTCATGCAGCGTGTCGATGGTGTACGGCACGAAGGGAGCGCCGTCGTTCGCGGCGATGCTCAGCAGCTTCAGGTCGGGGTCGGAGGGTTGGCCGCCGAGATTGCTGGTCGGCGCGGCGACATAGGCGATGCCGTAGGGGTCCTTGGCCAGGTCCTCGCTCAGGCCGCGCTCGAGCTTGCCGGCCTTGGACACGAAGTTGGCGTAGACGCGCAGGCGCTCGTTCCACTTGTCGCTGCCTTTCAGCAGCAGGTCGGAAATCTCGACGGCCTGGTGGTAGCGCAGGTTGAGGCCGTAGACGTTGATCGGCTTGTCGGCCCATTCGCCGGTCAGGCCGAGCTGGCCCCAGGTGCGGATGTTGTCCTCCGGCCCGCGCGCATATTGCGGGCGCCAGCTGGTGCCTTCCCAGCCGCCGCTGCGCTCGGCGCCGAAGATACCGTCGAGCTGCTTCAAGCTCAGCCTGGCCAGCGGATTGGCTTTGTTGACGACGATGCCGTAGCCCGGCTGCCAGCCCGGCACATCGTAGGAGCCGGTGGCGATGTCGACTTCCACCGGGTCGCGGTCGGTATAGCGCTGGAACAGCTCCAGCTCGGAAAAGGTGATCTTGCGGCCGATGCCGATGTCGCTCACCCCGAACACCAGCGAAGGCGCCGCGGCCAGGGTGGTCTTCATGTGGAAGTCGAGCCTGGCGTCCGGGTGGTACTTGCGGAACGCCGCCTCCCAGTAGGCGCCGAGGTAGCCGTCGGTGATGTAGTTGCTGCCCCACAGGCGGATGGTGCCGCTGACTTTCTGTTTCGGCTGGTAGTCGCTCAGGCCGGCCAGGTCCCACTGCTTGGTGTAGGCGATCTTGCGGCCCCGCGCCGTCATCATCCTGGCCCGGGCCGCCTGCATGTCCAGCCCTTCGGTGGATACCTGCGGCTGCGCGGCGGGGGTCGCGCTGTCCTGGGCCAGGGCCGGCAAGGTCCCGCAAAAGATGGCGCAGGCGCCGAGCGCCGCGATGGCAAGTTTTCCGATCATGGTTTCACCTGTCGTCCGATGGTTTGTCTACTTGAGCTTTGCCAGTTCCTGCCGGGCGGCTTCCGCGGTCAGCGGCAGGTACTTGCCGTCCTTCTCGACCAGCTCCTGGCCTTGCCGGCTGAGCACGAAGCGGATGAACTCGCGCACTTTCGGGTCGGCCCGGTCGCCGGGCTTGACGTCGATCCAGAACGACTGGTCGCCCCACAGCGGATAGCTGCGGTTCTGCAGCGTGTCGATGTTGTAGTCCACCGGCGGACTGTTGTCGTCCCTGGACACGGCCAGCACCTTCACGCCCTTGGGGAAGCCCTGGTGGAAGCGGATATAGCCGATGGCGTAGGGGTCGGCGGCGACCTGGTCGAAGATCTGGTTCGCCTCCAGATAGGTGGTGCCATCGGGGCGATGATAGTTGGCATAGGTGTGGAGATCGCCGTTCCACTTGTCGCTGCCCTGCAGCACCTTGTTGGAGAACTCGATCGCGGTGGCGTAGCGCAGGCTGTAGCCGTGGACGCCGATCGGCTTGTCGGCCCAGTCGCCGCCGAGGCCGAGCTGTCCCCATTTGCGGATGTCCTGATCGGCGCCGCGGCGCATCTCCGGGTGCCACTCGGTGCCGGCCCAGCCGCCATCGCGCAGCGAGCCGAATACGCCGTCGAGTTGCTTCATCGAGATATGGGTCAGGGGATTGCCGGCATTGACGATGATCACCAGGTTGTTCTGCCAGCCGACGTAGTCGTAGGAGCCGGTGAACACGGAGATCCCGGTCGGCGCGTAGCCCTTGAGGCGCAGGTTCGACAGGTTGTCGTAGAAGCCCGGCTCGTGGTTGATGCCGATGTCCGCCAGGTCGAAGTACAGGCGCGGGATCGCGATCGCCGCGGTCGGCAGGTAGTAGTCGATCTTGATGCCGGGCTGGAATTTCCCGAACGCTTCCTTCCACAGGCTGCCCAGTGGCGAATCGCCGATGTAGTTGTTGCCGGCGATGCGCAGGACCCCGCCGGGCTTTTCCTGCGGGACGTAGTCCGGGAGTCCGCTCAGGTCGAACTTTTTGGTGTAGGCCGGCTGGCTGGCGCGGGCCGCCATACGCGCCTTGCGCTCCGCCGCGGAGCCGACCGGCAGCTTTTTGGACTCCGCGTTCGGCTGCGATTGCGCCGCGCACTCGGCGTCGCAGCCGGGGGCGGGCTGGTCCTGCGCCACCGCATCGAGCGCGCAGAACGCGAATCCGGCGGCGGCCAGCGCCGCGCACAGGATGCCGCGCCTGGTGTTTCCTGGTTTCATCGCTTGTCCTCCAGTTTTTCACGTTCTGTCGAAGCCAGCGGCGCCAGCATCGGCAGGTAACCGCCGCCGTCGCGCACCACCGCTTCCTGCCCTTCGCGGCTGAGCACGTAGCGCAGGAATTCCTTCAGCTTGGGATCGACCGGTTTGCCCGGGGCCCGGTTCAGAAACATGCTGATCTTGCGCGTCAGCGGGTAGCTGTGATCGAGCACGCTGTCGCGGCTGGGCTCGACGTAGGGGCCTTCCGCGCGCAGCGCCAGCGCCACCGGCCTGACCCCGGGATTGTGATACAGCAGGCCGGCGTAACCGATGCCCTGGGGATCCGCGGCCAGCGCATCGAGCAGCTGCTGGCCGCCGTCGGGGCCGCCGGCCTGGTCGGCGAATTCGCGCATTTGAGGATTCCACAGGCGGCTGGAATCGAACACGGCGTCCTCGAAGTATTCGGCGAAGCCCCGGGATATCGACAGCCCGTAGGGGTGGATGGGCTGGTCCTTCCAATCACCGTCGAGGCCGAGGTCGCCCCAGGTGCGCGCCGCCGACCCGCTGCGGCGGTGGCCGGCGCTGAACACAGCATCGAGCTGGGCCAGGTTCAGCTTGCGGATCGGATTGTCCTTGTGGACGAAGACGACGATGGCATAGCCGTGGTTGCGCACGTCGAAGCTGCCGGTCACCACGTCCACGCCGGTCGGCGGGTAGTGATAGACCTCCTCGAACGCGGCCACCTCGTTGGGCCAGATTTCGCGGCCCATCAGGGCCAGGTCGCCGACTCCGGTGTACAGCGCGCCGATCGCCGCGGCGGTGCCGGTGAGCCGAGTCTCGAACTGCACCTCGGGATAGTACCGGCGGAATCCGGCTTCCCAGTTCCGCGTCAGCGTCTCGATGAAGTCCTGGCGGCCGCCGTACGCGCCGTGGCCCCAGATGCGGATGGTGCCGGCCAGGTGCTGTGGCCGCGCCACGTAGGGCGGCGGCAACTCCGCCGTGTCGGCGCGCGCCGCGGCGGCCAGGGACAGCAGCGCGGCAAACATGGCGCAAGACAGGGTGCGGTTCATCGGCCGGCTCCGTTCATTCCAGGCGCGACAGCTGTTGCCAGCCGTCGGCGGCGCTCAGCGGAATGTAGGCGCCGTCGCCGGCGACCGCCGCCTGCCCTTCGCCGCTGAGCAGGTAGCGCAGGAATTCCCTGACTGCCGGTGGCACCGGCTTGCCGGGTTCGCGGTTCAGGACCATGGTGACGACGCGGCCTAGCGGATAGCGGCGCTCGGCGATCGTCTCTGTCGTGGGCATTATAAAAGGCCCCTCGTCGGAAGCCGCCAGTGCGAGCATCTTCGCGCCGGGCACCGTGTCAATTCCGGCCGGACCGAAAGCGATTCCGGCGGGATCGGCCGCGAGCTCCCGCACCGCCGCGCTGCCGTCGCCCGGCACTTCCCGGTAGCCCGGATTCCACTTGTAGCTGTCCTGCAACACCGTGGTGCGGACGAAGACCGCCTGGACGCTGTCCACCGGTGGGCCGTGCACGCGGATCGCCTGCTTGTTCCAGGCGCCATCCAGGCCGAGCTCGCCCCAGCTGCGCAGGTTCGGCCCGCCGCGCTTGTGCTCGGCGCCCAGGATGCCGTCGAGCTGCGCCAGGCTCAGCTGCTTCAGCGGATTGTCGTGGTTGACGTAGACCGCCAGGGTGGTGCTCGGCCGGCCCGGCTTGAGGCCGGCGTTGGCGATCTCGACGCTGAATGGCTTGTGCAGGTAGACCCAGGTGAAGGCCATGTCCTCGACCGGCTCGCGCATCTCGCGCGCCAGGAACGCCAGGTCGGCCACGCCGTTGTAGACCCCGGCCATGGTCGACTCGGGTCCATGCAGGGTGGCCAGCACCTGTGCCTGGGGCTGGACCTTGTGGAACCCCTCGGCCCAGCGCTGCAACAGGGCGCCGTCCTCGGGGCTGGCCCAGACCCGGATGTCGCCGCTGACGGCCTGCTCCGGCTGATAGGCCGGCAACGACGGCTGGACGTCAGCGGCAGCCGAAACGGCGCAGGCCATGAGCGTCAGCACAACATTTCTTGCGATTCTCTTCATGGATGTTTCCGGCCTGAGGCGTTTCATGTACGGAGCGCCGGCCGCTGCCGCCGTTTCCACCAGATCAGCGGCCCCGTAATGGCCAGCCCCGGCAGCAGCAGCGCGGTCAGGCAGGCCAGCAGCCGGGTCGGCCAGCCGAGCAACTCGCCGGTGTGGATTTCGCGGTTCCACTGGCGGAAGTAGCGCGTGGTCAGCGCCGCCGAGCGCGAGGTCCGGCACCACAGCACTTTCCCGCTGTACTGGTCGATCAGCAGATTGGTCCGGCCCAGCGGCGTGTGGTCTTCCGGGCACTTCATCCACACCTTGTATGCAGCGCCCGGAGCGGGCAGCGAAATCCGCGTAGTGCGTGCGCCGGGAACCTCCCGGCGCGCCAGCGCATCCACCTCGTCGAGGCTCAGCGGCATCGCACCCGCCAGCGCAGCGGCGCTCTTCAGTACAGGCTCCTCGTCCACGATATGCAGCGCGCGGTTGGCCGCGGGCAGCAGCCAGCTTCCCTGCCAGTACACGACGAAGCCGGTGGCGCCGAAGACCAGCAGCGACAGCGAGCAGAAGATGCCGAGGGCCTGGTGCAGGGTGAAATTGAGCCGCTGCGGCGAGCCCTTCCAGTCGACGCGATACAGCTTGCGCGGCCACCACAGCACCAGTCCGCTCGCGCCCAGAAGTACCAGCAAGTTCGCCACCAGCATCACCAGCGCCTCGCCGCGCTCGCCGAGCAGCAGGTCGGTATGGAACTCGTGCACCAGCGCGGCGAAGCCGGACCCCTGCCTGATTCCGAGGATCCTGCCCGAATACTGGTCGATATAGACCGCGGCGGCCGGACCATCCTTGCCCGCCGTGACCTGCGCCGCGTAGGCGAGTTCCGGCGCGGGCGAATACGGCGACAAGTCCAGGGACTGGATTTGATACGCCGGGAGTGCCGCGCGCACTTCCTCCAGCAGGACCTGCAGCGGAACGCGCGTCGGCCCAGGGCTGACCTGGTTCAAGCCCGGATTGAGCCAGCGGTCGATCGGGTACTCGAATTCGAGGAAGGCGCCGGTCGCGCCGATCAGCAGCAGGAACGGCGCCGCCGCCAGACCGGCATACAGATGTACCTTGCGTGCGATCGAACGCAGGGGCGTCATGATCTCGTGGCATCCCGTCGCGGCGGCTGGCGGCGTCCGATGAGCTGCGCTACTCGATCTTCGCCAGCTGGTCGCGGATCACGCTTTCCGGCAGCGGCGTATAGATCCCGCTCTTTGCGATGATCTCCTGCCCTTCGCGGCTGAGGACGAAGCGCAGGAACTCGCGCACCCTGGGATCCAGCGCGCGGCCCGGCGCGCGATTGACGTAGACGAGGGCGTCGCGGCTCAGCGGGTAGCTGCGGTTGGCGACGTTGTCGGCGGTCAGCGCGACGGCCGGACCGTCGTCGCTGCTGGACAGCGGCAGCACCTTGACGTTGGCGTAGGCGGCGCACCTGGACCCGTCCGGATTCACGCAGGAACCGTCGACGTGCATCATGGCGCCGAAGCCGATCGCGTACTTGTCCTTGCTGATGGCCTCGAGCATGCGGTCGCTCTGCACCGCGCGGCCGTCCGCATCGTCGGTAGCCTCCTTGGTCTCGACGTACTCCATGAAGTTCGGATTCCACTTGGTGGACCAGTGCATCACCTTGCGCTCGAAGTTGATGGCGAATCCGGGGGCGACGTAGCCGTGGGTGTGGATGTCCTTGCTGGCCCACTCCCCTTTCAGGCCGAGCTGGCCCCAGCTGCGGATGTTGCTGTCGGCGCCGCGGGCATACTTGGCGGTGAACAGCAGGTTGTGAGTGGCATCGCCGCCGATCTCCCAGCCGCCGGAACGCTCCGAACCGAAGATGCGATCAAGCTGCTGCACGCTCAGCCTGGCAATCGGATTGTCCTTGTTGACGATGATCGCCATCGGCCACAGGGTGCCGCGCTTCTCGTAGCCGCCGGTGGCGATGGCGATTTCCGTGGGCACGTAGCGGAAGGTGTTGTAGAACGGCATCATGTCGGTGATCTTGGCGTCGTCGCCCATCGTCGCCACGTCCGAGACGCCGGCGTACATCAGGCCCAGTGCGCCCTCGCTGCTGGTCATGAAATTGGTGGAGACCATCGCGTCGGGATGGAATTTCCTGAAGCCCTCGACCAGCAGGTCGACGTTGCCCTTCAGCTCACTGCCGGCGATGCGCAGGCCGCCGGCGACCTTGAACTCCGGCTGGTACGGAGGAATCTGCCTGAGATCCGGCTGCTGCGCCTGGGCGCCCGCGGCGAGCAGCGTCGCGGCAACGGCGGCGAAACAATGATGGCGGGTACGGCGCAATAGGAGGCCTGCGGTCATTGGATGTCCTGTGTTTTTGGAGGATACGGCAATCAGCGGCATGCCTGCCGCCGGGAACGGAGACTCAGAATTCGGTCTTCATCGACGCCTTGAAGGTGCGGGGCGCGCCGATGCCGAGCGCGCCTTCCGCGGCATTGCTCCAGTAGCGGTCGTCCAGCAGGTTGTTCACGCCGAAGGTGAAGATCGCCTTGCGGCCGTTCAGCTGCGTGGTGTACGCGGCATTCAGGTCCAGCACCTTGTACGCGGGCAGGCTCGCCTGGTTCTGCGGATTGACGTACTTGTGCGCCGAGTAGCGCACCCCGCCGGTGAGCGCCAGGCCCTGGATGAAGTCCGGGTGGTAAGTGCCGAACAGGCTGCCGGCGAGCCGCGGCGTGTTCTCGGGAGTGCGTCCGTTGATGGTGTTGTCGTCGGGCGCATCCTGCTTCGCGCTGACAAAGTACAGGCCGGCGCCGTTGATCGACCAGCTGCGGTAGGGGTCGATCTTGATCGAAGTCTCGATACCCTTGAAGGTCGACTGGCCGTTGATGCCGTAAATATTGGTGACGGGATCCAGCACCGCGTTGGCTTCGGTGAACGTGTAGTAGCCGACGCTGGCGGTCATGCCGTACAGCCGGCTGGTGCGCAGGCCCACTTCCTTCTGCGTCGACGACGCCGGCGGCAGCACCACCGGGTAGTTGGCCGCGCCGAGCGGTGCCGCGCCGGTTTCGCTCAGCGCCTTCATGTAGCTGGCGTACAACGACACCTGCCTGGTCAGGTCGAAGATGGTGCCGAACGAAGGCGACCAGACGTAGGATTTCCGGACGCTGTCCGTACCGTCGGCCAGGGTGTAGTTGCCATCGTATTGCAGGTAGCGCGCACCGGCGATCACATGCACCCGGCCGTAGGCGCTGATGCCGTCCGAGAAGTAATACCCCAGGTCGTTGGTATTCTGCGGCACGTACTTCAGCGCACCGAACGGGCCCGGCCCTGCGACCACCACCGGGTTGTAGATGTTCTGCTTCATGCTGAACTGCGTGCTGCCGGGGTTGTTGACGTCGCGGGAGTTGCGGTTGATGCCGACGGTGAACTCGTTTTCGAAGATGCCGAACGAGGCGTGATTTTCCAGCTGCGCCTTGACGTAGGTATTGACGTTGGTGGTCTTCGGCGTCGCCGTGATGGTCAGGGTGCCGTCGCCGGTGCTCACGTCGTATTTCGACATCTGGCTGAGGATGCGCAGGCGATTGACGTCGGAATAGCCGCCCTCCACCAGGGTCGACCAGCCGTCGTTGATCTGGTAGCGGCTGCTGAGCAGGATGTTCTGGCCCATGGTGGCGTTCTTCGACCACAGGCCGGAGCGCAGCAAGGTCGGATCGTAACGGTGCAGGCTGGGCAGCGTGATGACGCCGTTCACCGCCTTGGGCAGGGCCAGAACCGCCTGCTGCACCACATCCTGGTCGAAGATCTCGTAGTCGAGCTTGAAGCTCAGCCGCGCCGAAGGATCCCAGTCCATGGTCAGGGCGCCGAGTCCCTTGGCGCCGCCGGAATCCTTGACGAACGTCTCCACATGGCCGCCGGCCGCGTTGAAGCGAACCCCGAACTGCCCGTTGTCGCCGAAACGGCGGCTGACGTCGATGGCGCCGACAGCCTGGCCGTCCGAGGTGCCGGACGCCGAGATCGATTCGTACGGCTCCGCTGTCGGCCGCTTCATGATCAGGCTGACGATGCCGCCGGGGCTGGTGATGCCGTACAACAGGGCGTTGGCGCCTTTCAGTACTTCCACCCGCTCCTTGTCCTCCGGCAGGCCGACGATGTTGACCGCGGCGAAGCCGCCATCCAGCCGATAGCTCGAGGTCGTCAGGAGATGGACGCCGCGGATGTAAAGATTGTCCGAAAACGCGCCCGCCTTCGCGTCCGAGGATTCGACGCCGGCGACGTTGCGCAGGGAGTCGTAACTGTTGGTGGCAGCGGGATCGAACTGGGAGTTCTTGACCACGTTCTTGGTGGCGACGCCCCCGAGGTCGCCGGAGTCCGTGGATTTCGACGGCTTGGCCGTCGCGGTCGGGGCCGGCGCTCCCTCCGCCGGGGTGGCATGAGCCGGGGCATCGGGGCCTTCCTGCGCGATGGCGACCTGCGACACGGCCGGACAGCCGGCGAGGACAGCGGATGCCAACAAAGACCTGACTTTCATGATTCTCCTCGTATATTTGTTTTTTCGGCCCGCCGTTTCAATGACGGCCGGGCAGATGCATCGGTCACGGCGCCACCGTAAACCCCCAGCCTAAAGTGAACCTGAAATCCTCCTGAACGGAGGCTTTCATTCGCTGCGGGGCAACGCAGCAGGCTGGCCGCGAGCAGGCGCCGGGTTCGGCAGACCATCGTGTTGCGACGCACCACGGAGTGACGACCGCTATCTCGGAAGCGCGGCTAGCGGATAACATCGGGTCGAGGACCCATCCCGAAATGCCATGCGCATACTGCTGATCGAGGACAACCGCGAACTGGCCGAGTGGCTCGGCCGCATACTGCACCAGAACCGGTACACCGTCGACTGCGTGCACGACGGCCTGGACGCGGACGAGATCCTCAAGTCCCAGTCCTACGACGTGGTGATCCTCGACCTGTCGCTGCCGCGCCTCGACGGCGGGGAAGTGCTGGCGCGGTTGCGCAAGCGCGACCGCGAAGTTCCGGTACTGGTCCTTACCGCCAACAACTCCATGGAAGGCCGCATCGGCGAGATGGACCGCGGCGCCGACGACTACATGACCAAGCCGTTCCAGGTGGGCGAACTGGAGGCGCGCATCAGGGCCCTGCTGCGCCGCGCCAACAGGCATCGCGAACCGCTGCTGCAATGCGGGGCGTTGCAGTACGACAGCAACAGTCGCGCCTTTTCGGTCGGCACGGCACCCCTGTCCCTGACGCCGCGCGAGCACGCCCTGCTGGAAGCCCTGATCATGAAGATGGGCACCACGGTGCGGAAACAGGCCCTGGCCAACAGCCTGTTCTCCACCCGGGACGAGGTTTCCTCCGAGGCCATCGAGGTCTACGTGCACCGGCTGAGGAAGAAGCTCGACTCGGCCAGGGTTTCGATCGTCACCCTGCGCGGGCTCGGCTATCTCCTCAAGCAAAGCGATGTCTAGGGAACCCAGCCTGCGCCGGCAATTGCTGGTCTGGCTGCTGGTGCCCCTGGGGGCGCTGGTCCTGCTGAACGCCTGGACCAGCTACCGCAGCGCGCAGTCGGCCGCGTCCTCGGTGCAGGACCGCATGCTGCTCGGCTCGGCGCGCATCATCGCCGAGCAGGTCGGCGCCGAGGACGGCGACCTGAAGACCGACATACCGCCGGCGGCGCTGGAGCTGTTCCAGTCGGACGTGCCCGACCACGTCTACTTCCGCGTGGCGACCACCGACGGCCTGCTGCTGTCGGGCTTCGCCGACCTGCCGCTGGCCCCGACACCCGCGACCGGCCGGGCCTTGTATTCCGATTCGAGCTATCACGGCGAGCCGGTACGGATGGTGGCGTACGCCCAGCCGGTGCTGACGGCGACGCCGCAGGTGACCGTGCTGGTGGAGGTGGCGCAGACGCTGCACGGGCACGCCGCATTTGCCTACCGGCTGCTGAGTCGTGCGCTGCTCCAGCAGTTCCTGATGCTGCTGTGCGTGATCGCGCTGCTGTGGGCCGGACTGCAGCGGGGCCTGGCGCCGGTGCTGCAGCTGCGCGCGCGGATGCTGCAGCGCCCGCCCGGAACCCTGGAGCCGCTGGATGCAAGCGGCGTCCCGTCCGAGTTGACCTCCCTGGTGGCGGCGATCAACGACTATGTGCGGCGGCTGGACGAGCACATGTCCGCCCACAGCCGCTTCATCGCCAACGCCTCGCATCAGCTACGCACGCCGCTGACGGTGCTGAACACCCAGGTCAGCGCCGCGCTGCGCAGCACCGATGCTCAAGGCCGGGACGAGGCTCTGCGCGCGATTCACACCAGCGTCCAGCATGGCATCCGCCTGGTGAATCAATTGCTGAACCTGTCGGCGGTCGAAGCCGGGGCGCGGCGGCCGATCGCCGCGGCGGAGGTCGATCTGGTCGCGACGGTGCAGCAGGTGCTGGAGGACCTCGCCCTGCTGGCGCAGGGCAAGTCGATCGATCTTGGTTTCGAGCAGGAAGGCGCCCCGGCGCTGGTGCGCGGCTCTCCGGTGATGCTGCGGGAACTGGTCGCCAACCTGGTGGACAACGCCCTGCGCTACACCCCGGCCGGAGGCCGGGTCACGGCGATCGTCGGCGGCAGCGCGGAGTCGGTGGTGCTGCGCGTCGAAGACAACGGTCCGGGCATCCCGCCGGGCGAGCGCGAACGCATCTTCGAGCGCTTTTACCGCCTGCACGACGCGCGCTCCGACGGCTCCGGACTGGGCCTGGCGATCGTCCGCGAGATCGCCAACGCCTGCCAGGCCCGGGTCAGCCTGGGGCATCCGGCGGCGGGCAGCGGCCTGGTGGCAACGGTGGTTTTCCCGGCGCCCCCGCGGCAGCCGCAGGCTGGCGCAGCCTAATTTGCCTGCGGGACACGCGCCGCCGCGTCGACGAACTCGTTGGTATAGGTCTTCGACAGGTCGACGTGCTTGACCAGCCTGGGGCTCACGGCGGCAACGGCTTTCAGGACCGTGGGCGGGCCTTCTTCCGGCATCCTGCCATCGGCCAGGAACATGCCTTTGCCCGCATCCAGCGCCTTGATATAGGCAGCCCTGTCCCCGGCGAAAAATTCGGGCGGCAGATGCTGTGCGATTTCCTCCGCGCTGTGGTCGTGGATGTAGCGCAAGGTCTTGACGAAGGCGTTGACCAGCTTCTGCACCTGCAGCGGATGGCGGCGGATCCAGGCGGTTTCCATGAACAGGCAGGCGGCCGGATACGGCCCGCCGAAGACCTGCCGCGTGTTTTCCCGCCCGCGCAGGTCCAGCAGGATGCTGGCGCTGCCGCTCTTCAGCAGGCGCGACACCGTGGGTTCGGTAGTCATGCCGGCGTCGATCCTTCCCTGGCGCATGGCGAGGATGAACTTGTTGCCGGCACCCACCGGGACGGTGGTGAATTCGCCGGGACTGACGCCGCTGGAGACCGCCAGGAACCGGGTCAGCAGCTGGGTGGAGGAACCCAGCGCCGTCACCCCCAGCCGCTTGCCGCGGAAATCGGCCGGGGACTTGATCTGCCCGGACATCGTCGCCGCCACCATCTCGACTTCACCGGGCACGTCGCTGAACTGCACCACCGACTCGGCCTGCATCCCGCGCGCCTGGAGGTCGATGGTGCGATTGTAGAATCCCACCACACCCCTGACCGCTCCGGCCAGCAACTGGTCCTCGGCGTACGAATCGGCGATCTCGCTCTGCAGCTCGACCTCGAGGCCCTGCTCCCTGAAATAGCCAAGCCGCTCCGCCAGCTTGGCAGGGAGGTAGATCTGCTTGCCCACGCCGCCGCTGGCCAGAATGATACGGTCTTCGTCCGCCGCGGCCGCGGACAGGCCGCAAAATGCCAGTGCCGCAGCGGCCAGGCTATGCAGAATTCGACTCATTTTTCTCCTCCACCGGGCGACGCTCCGGCAACCGGGCCGTGCCCGGCCGCTCCGGCGCTGCAACAAGATGGCCTAGCGTTGCGGCAAATTCAATTCCGCGCCGGACAGCGCCTGCCCCCGTGCCGTCGGCGATGCCGACTTTTGCCTGTCATGGCTGGAGCTTAGCGTGCTCCGCGGACGGCCACCGCACTGCCGTGGGAGCGATCGCCGTGCTCGCGACGGCCCTCTCGTGCTATGTGTGCCATCAGACTGACACCGCGAGCATCCGACAAGACAATTGAGTCAAGGAAATTTGCGAGTGCAAGCGTTCGTACCGGGCATTCGCGACTTCGCTACAACGGAACATCGAGAAAGGCGCATCCCATGCTCGGCACCATTTTACTGATCGTCCTCGTGTTGTTCGTGGTCGGCGCCTTGCCGTCCTGGCCGCACAGCAGAAGCTGGGGCTACTACCCGAGCGGCGGACTGGGCCTGGTGGTCGTCATCGTCCTGGTGTTGCTGCTGATGGGGCGGATTTAGCACGGAGCGGGAGCTCTCTTCCAATACAAAAGCCCACCGGCTTGTATCCGACTCATCATCAGGCCGCCCATCGAATCAACGGAGAAGCACCATGGCTACACAATCGTTCGGCAAATCCACTTTCCGCAAGAGCCTGATCGCGGTCAGCCTAGCCGCCGGCCTCAGCGCCGGAGCGCATGCCGATTCCTCGACACCCCAGCCGCACAGCGACAGCGTCGGTGCGGCAATCACCGATACCGCAATCACGGCGAAGGTGAAATCCCAGTTCATCGGCGAAGATCGGCTGAAGCACTCCGACATCAGCGTCACCACCACCAATGGCGTGGTCACGCTCACCGGCTCGGCCTCAGGTCCGGAGGCCAAGTCCGCCGCCGAAAAACTCGCAAGCAGCGTCGAGGGCGTGAAGAGCGTCGACGACGATCTCCAGACCTCTGCGCCGACCAGCACTGTCGGCGCCAAGGTGGACAAGGCCGCGCACAAGACCAAAAGGGTTGCCTCGGACAGCTGGATCACCACCAAGGTGAAGTCGGAAATCATGGCGGACAGCGTCAGCAAGGGCTTCGACGTGAGCGTCACCACCACGCACGGCGTGGTGGTACTGAAAGGGAACCTGGCCAACCAGGATGCGATCGATCACGTCAAGGATCTCACCGAAAAGGTGAAGGGCGTGAAGAGTGTGGATACCTCTTCGCTGAAGATCGCCAGCACCTGATGCGCGCCCGGTGAAATCGGAAATTGCCGGCCAAGATGGCCGGTGCAAGGATCAGGGATGATCGAAGCCGCACCGCAAGGTGCGGCTCTTTTGTATCAGCGCGGCAAATGCGGATAGCGAAAAACGCTGGCGACTGATCGGGGCTATGCGCGACTCCGCACAGACCGTGGAATGCCCTGATTTCATACTTTTTGCGCAGGCGCTGACATTCAGCAGCAGCGCGCACCCATGCATACAACTTCCACATTTTTGGAGCATTCCGTGAACAAGGATCAGGTCAAAGGCAACATCAAGCAGGTGAAAGGTCAGGTGAAAGAGGCTGCGGGCAAGGTCCTCGGCGACAAGACCATGGAAAACAAAGGGAGGATTCAAAACGCCGCCGGCAAGGTCCAGAAGAGCTACGGCGATCTCAAGGAAGAGATCAAGAAAGGGAGTTGATCCTTCCCGGCACCTGTTCCCGGTCTGGAATGGTCCCTCGCTGCAGCCGCTGACCCGATGACATCGGGCATGGCGCAAGCGCGCGGCCGGCGACGATCGGGGCGCCATCCGGCCTGAGCCAAGGGCATCGACACACCGCGAAGATAGCCGCCGCGCAATTCATCGAACTCCACCGGCGAAGACCACATGGCGACTGATGCGGGAGGCAACAAGACAACGTCGCTGTGGCGGCGGCTCGGGCCTGGTTTTGTGACCGGTGCCGCGGACGACGATCCCAGCGGCATCGCCACCTATTCCCAGGCGGGCGCTGCGCTGGGAAACGGCATTCTATGGACCCTCCTGCTGACGCTCCCGCTGATGGTCAGCATCCAGATGATCAGCGCGCGCATCGGGCGCGTCACCGGCCAGGGCCTCGCCGCCAACATTGCCAGTCATTGTCCCCGCTGGCTGCTGCTGGCCATCGTCACCCTGCTGTTCGCCGCCAACACCGTGAACATCGCGGCGGATATCGCCGCGATGGGGGCGGCCGTGAAGCTGATGATCGGCGGCCCCGCCGCGCTCTATGCCGTGCTGCTCGGACTGCTGTCGCTGGTACTGCAAATCCATGTGAGCTTTGAAAAGTACGCCAGCGCGCTCAAGTTCCTGACCTTGGTGTTGTTCGCCTACGTCGTCACAGCATTCCTGATCCGGGTGGATTGGGCCGACGTGCTGTGGCATACCCTGCTGCCTCGATTCGACCTCGATGCCAGGTCGCTGGCGCTGGTCGTGGCGGTGTTCGGCACCACCATCAGCCCCTACCTGTTCTTCTGGCAGGCCTCGCAGGAAGCGGAGGAAATGCACGCGGTGCTGGGCGACAGGCCGCTCAAGGACGCTCCGGCCCAGGCCTACGCTCATCTGCGCCGGATCAGGATCGATACGCAGATCGGCATGGCCTTCTCCAACCTGGTGGCGTTTTTCATCATGCTGACCGCGGCCGCCACACTGCATCGCCACGGCATCACCGACATCCAGACCTCGGCCCAGGCCGCCGAGGCGCTGCGGCCGCTGGCCGGGGCGGCGGCCTTCTTCCTGTTTGCGCTCGGCATCGTCGGCACCGGCATGCTGGCGGTGCCGATCCTGGCGGCGGCTTCGGCCTATTCCGCAGCCGAGGCCTTCGGCTGGAAGGTCGGCCTGGGCAGGACGCTGGCCAAGGCGCCGGGCTTCTACAGCGTGCTGGGTGTCGGCATGGTCCTGGGCATGGGCCTGAATTTCACCGCGCTGGATCCGATCAAGGCGCTGGTCGGCAGCGCCATCATCAACGGCATCGTGGCGGTGCCGATCATGGCGGTGCTGGTGGTCCTGTCGTCCCGCCGCGAGGTCATGGGCGATTGCGCGGCATCGACCAGGCTGAAGACCATGGGATGGATCGCGACCGCCGTGATGGCCGCGGCGGTCCTGGGCATGTTTGTGACCAGCCTCGTCTGAGCCATGAGCCGTTCGAGCCCGGGGCGCCGAAGATGAATCCCATTCATTCGAATACCGGCACGATTTCGTTTGCCAGCCCCCTCCCCTCCCCCTAGCCTGCGCGGGTTTACTTCATCTCCCTTTATTGACCCATGGCAACGCCTGCGCAGCTGTTCCAGTCATTCTCACGCTACCCTCTCGGCAAGCAGCTGTTCTCGCGCGCGGTGACGCGGCGGGCGCCCTATTTCGCCTCGGTCTCGCCGCTGATCGAGGAGCTGCGGCCGGGGCGCTGCGAGGTGCGGGTGCGCAAACGGCGCGCGGTGCACAACCATATCGGCACCGTGCATGCGATCGCCATGTGCAATATGTGCGAGCTGGCGGCGGGGCTGATGATCGACTCGAGCCTGCCGCGCGGGCTGCGCTGGATTCCGCGGGGCATGACGGTGCGCTATCTCAAGAAGGCGGAGACCGACCTCAGCGCGGTGGCGGAGGCGGCGCTGGATTTCGCGCCGGACTTCCGCGGCGATGTGGTACTGCCGGTGAAAGTGCGCGACAGCGCGGGACAGATCGTGATGGAGGCGGACATCAGCATGTATGTCTCGCCGAAGAAGGACTGAAGCGTGGACGGCACCTGGCTCGATACCCTGGTCACGCCCTGGCGGCGGGCGCGGGTAACCAGGGGGCCAGGCTCGCGCACGCGGCCGGACCTGCATTTCATGCACCTGCCGCAGGCCAGCATCCGCTACCGCGACAGCGGCAGCGGCTCGCGCTGCATCGTGTTCTGCGCCGATCCGCCGGTGGTGCTGGAGCTCTACGACGCGCTGATGGCGGAGCTCGGCACGGACTACCGGGTGCTGGTGTTCGAGATGCCGGCCTACGGCCTGTCCCTGCCGCGGCTGGGCCTGAGCTTCGCGCTGGAAGCGGTAGCGGAAGTGATCGCCGAATTCCTGCGCCGGCTGGAACTGGGCCCGAGCATCCTGGCGTTTCCTTGCGTGCCGGCCTACTCGGCGCTGTGGATCGCGCGGCGGCATCCACAGCTGGTGTCCGGTCTGGTGCTGATGCAGGCGCCGGACTGGGAGCAGGAATTGCGCTGGAAGCAGGGTCGCGATCCGAAGAATATCCTCGGCCGCCCCTACCTCGGCCAGATCCTGCTGCGGCTGCTGCGGCGCAAGCGCGCGGGGCTGTGGTACCGGCTGGCCCTGGGGCGGCGTGAACTGCTGCAGCCGTTCACGGATGTTACTCAATGTTCCTTCGACCACGGTGGCGGCTTCGCCCTGGCCTCGGCGTTCCAGAAGCACCTGGCCGGACCGGAGCCGGCGTTTGGCAATATCAGTCAGCCGGCCCTGGTGATCTGGGGCGAGGCGGATCGCTCGCACCAGCACACCGACCGCGCCTCGATCCTGCGCTATCTGCCACAGGCGCGGATGGTGAATTTCGAAGGCGTCGGGCACTTCCCGGAACTGGAGGCGCCTGAACGTTTCGCCGCCGAATTGAGAAAGCACTTCGGCTAGCGGCGCGACACTCTAAAATGAGCGGGTCCTTCTTTCCGGCCCGCCATGTCCTCCCGGCTTCAAACCGCCACCGCACGCGGCCTCAACGGGCTGGCGCCGCTGCTGGCGCGCCTGAACAAGCTGGTGCCGCTCGATCTGGGCGCGATCAGCATCGCCGCCGGAATACGCGCGGCCTTTGCCTGCGCCCTGCCGGTGCTGATCGGCGAGCTGAGCGGCAACAATCATCTGAGCTGGATCGCCATCGCGGCGTTCTGGGGCTGCCTGGCCGATACCGGCGGCGCCTGGAGCGACCGGGTGCTGGCGATGGGCGCCTTCACCGTCATCGGCGCGGCGGGCTGCTTCTTCGGCACCCTAGTGAACCCGCATGCCGGCGCAGCGGTGGGCTTCACCCTGCTGTGGTGCTTCCTGTGCAGCCTGGCGCGGGTCTACGGCGCCGCCGCCGCGACCGTGGGGCTGCTGCTCAACAGCGCCATCCTGGTGACGCTCGGCGTGCCGGCCGGCGGGCTCGACGAGGCGCTGCGCCTCGCGGGGCTGACCGTCGCCGGCGGCCTGTGGGCGATGTTCCTGGCCCTGGTGTTGTGGCAGTTGCAGCCCTATGGGCCGGCGGTGAAGGCGGTGGCGCGCTGCTGGCTGGCGCTGGCCGAATACGCGGCGGCGCTGTCGCAGCTCCTGCGCGGCGCCGGCAGCGACAGTACGCAGTGGAATGCCTTATCCAGCGCACGGCGCCGCAGCACGCGCGAAGCGATCGAGATGGCGCGCGAGGTGATCGTCGCCACCCGCCGCTCGCGCGCCGGCAACACCGACCGCGGCCAGCGCCTGCTGGCGCTGCTGGCCGATGCCGACCAGGTCTATGCGGCCCTGATCGGCCTCAACGAGCTGCTCGAGGTTTCCGCCGCCGCGGCCGACGCCGGCGTGCGCCGCGCGATGCGCGTGCTGCTGGGCCGCCTGGCCGGCCGCGCCGAAGCGCTGGCGCAGACCGTGGAGGGCGAAACAGCGGCGCCACCGCCGGAACTGGGGCCCGCGGCGGAGCGGCTGCGCCAGCGCATCGCAGCAAGTGGGCGGCAGGATGCCTACGTCTACACGGTGGAGCTGCTGCAGCAGGTGGCGCGCTGGATCGAAGCGGCGTTCGAGAACCTGGGCCAGCCGCAGACGCGGCAGACCCACCTGACCTCGATGGTGGAGCAGGCGGTGGCGCGGCGGCTGCGCGTCTCCGAGCTGCTCGGCACCCTGCGCGCCAACCTCAACTTCGATTCGGTCGCGTTCCGCCACGCCCTGCGCCTGGCGCTGACCGCCGCGGCGGCTGTGCTGGCGACGCGCATATTCGACATCTCGCGCGGCTACTGGATCAGCATCACCGCGATCGTGGTGCTGCAGCCTTACATGGTGGAGACCTGGCGCCGCACCTTCGACCGCATCGCCGGCAGCGTGCTGGGCGGCCTGATCGCCGCCTGGCTGATGCAGCTGGTGGGCGCGCCCTTGCAGATGGCGCTGCTGATCTTCCCGCTGAGCATCATCGCCTTCGCCCTGCGCAGCGTGAACTATGCCCTGTTCATGCTGTGCATGACGCCGCTGGTGGTGCTGATCTCGGAGCTGTTCCAGACCGAGGGCATCGGCGATGCGCACCTCGCCAGCCTGCGCGCGCTGGACAGCATCCTCGGCGGCGGCCTGGGCCTGGCCGCGAGCTTCCTGCTATGGCCGAGCTGGGAGACGCCGCAGCTGCCGCGCCAGCTGGCCGAGGCGGTGCGCGAGCACCGCGACTACCTGCTGGTGGTGCTGGGCGGCAAGCCGGACGCGAAGGACCAGGACATCGGCGCCGCGCGGCGCCAGGCCGGCCTGGCCAGCAACAACGCCGAGGCCTCGCTGCAAAGAGTGCTGAGCGAGACGCGCGTGCTCAACCGCCGCGGCGCCGAGCCGGCGCTGATCATCCTGGCCTGCCTGCGCCGTATGGCCGGCGCGGTGGTGACCCTGAGCCTGCTGCCGCAGCTGGTGGCGGGCAAGGTCGAGGCGCAGCGCTTCGGCGCGGTGCGGCGCTGGGCCGACGAGGCGCTGTCCGAACTGGCCCAGGCGCTGGAACAGGACCGCGCGCCGGCGGCGCTGCCGCAGCCGCCGGAGGCGCTGGTCGCCGCCGTGAAAAGCGCCGAGGCGGGGCTGGCGCAGACGCCGACCGAGGTGATTTTGTGGAATGAGCTGCTGCGCTTTCGGCGGCAGCTCGAGGTGCTGCATGAGTCGGCCGCAAGAATGGCGGGCGATAGAAGTAGCCCGGGGGCAGCGTAGCGAAACCCGGGATGCCGGCAGCGCAACAGCCCCGGGTTTCGCTACGCTGCACCCGGGCTACGTTCTGGAAGCAGTGAAGCTTGGCTTTTGACGTTGCTGTGCTTTGGCTGTGGCCGTTGCTTTTGACGTTCCCCCGTAACTGCGCCGAGCATCGGAGTCTGCGTCGGACTTTGGCCGGCGGCTGTTTGCCGCCGGGCGAGGCATGGATGCCGAAGCGTCCAGCGTCAGGCCAGGGGTCCGGCAATGCACGCTTGCGGAGCGACAGCTCCGCGCATTGCCGGACGGGCAGGCCAGGATGGCCTGCCCCGGCTTGCCGGCGGAGCAGGAAGCGCAGCCGCGCAAGGCCTGTCGCTGGACCCCGACGCAGGCGAGAAGCGCA